>Ga0208004_1000006_pt1 | contig 74555 bp, 73 predicted proteins | sample DEB08_DNA_6_FD_184522 | JGI IMG/M metagenome (GOLD analysis project Ga0208004, IMG submission 184522) | Aqueous microbial communities from the Delaware River and Bay under freshwater to marine salinity gradient to study organic matter... | ecosystem: Environmental > Aquatic > Marine > Coastal ...
GAGCCCATGCCCGTTGAGCCCATGCCAGTGGAGCCGGGCACCGATATCGACACCGCATCAGCCGAAGAACGCGTCGAGCGTCTCCTCGCCGGCTTCGAGGCCGCGGCGCCGATGGCGCTCGACGAGTTCACGGTCCTCGCCGCCGACCTCGACATTGAGGTGCGCGTCGCCTCCATCGACGGTGAGGGTTTCCCGATGACGATGGACTACCGCGACGACCGCGTGAACATCGACATCGAAGCCGACACCGTGGTCCGAGTTCTGCCCGGATGACCCCCCGGGTCGCGTCGATGGCGCACCGGTAGCCTCAGAGCGATGTTCGACACCCTGTCCGGTCGCCTCGAGGGGATCACCCGACGCCTCCGCAGCAAGGGTCGCCTCACCGAATCCGACGTCGACGAGGTGATGCGGGAAATCCGCACCGCGCTCCTCGAAGCCGACGTGAACGTCGGTGTCGTACGAGCGGTCACGAATCGCATCCGCGAGCACGCCATCGGGGCGACGCGGTCGAAGGCGCTCGACCCAGGCCAGCAGGTCGTCAAAGCGGTTCACGACGAACTGATTCGAATTCTCGGCGGCGAGACCCTCCCCATCACCTACGCCTCCAAGCCTCCGACCGTGGTGCTCATGGCCGGACTTCAGGGGTCGGGTAAGACGACCAACTCGGCGAAGCTCGCCTCCTGGTTCCGAGCCCACGGCCGCCAACCGCTGCTTGTCGGCGCTGACCTCCAGCGGCCGGCAGCGGTGGAGCAGTTGCGGACGCTCGGCGCTCAGATCGATGTGCCGGTCTACTCGGCGCCGGCCGACCCCGTTCGCGTCGCCGCCGATGGCATCGATGAAGCCCGGCGGCTCGGCCGCGACGTCGTGATCGTCGACACCGCCGGCCGTCTGTCGATCGACACCGAGATGATGGATCAGGTCCGGCGCATCTCCGAGGCGGTCCAACCCGAGCACACCTTCCTCGTCATCGACGCGATGACCGGTCAGGACGCTGTCCAAACTGCCGCCGCGTTCCACGAGACCCTCGCGATCGACGGCGTCATCCTCTCCAAACTCGACGGTGACGCCCGAGGAGGCGCCGCGCTGTCGGTGAAGGAGGTCATCGGACGACCGATCGCCTTCGCCTCAACCGGCGAGAAACTCGACGCTTTCGAGCAGTTCCATCCGGATCGCATGGCCGGGCGGATCCTCGGAATGGGCGACATCCTCACCCTGATCGAGCAGGCCGAGCAGGCCTTCGAAGCCGACCAGGCTGAGCAGGCGGCCGCCCGCCTCATGGAGGGCGAGTTCACCTTCGACGACTTCCTCGAGCAGATGCAAGCCCTGAAGAAGATGGGACCGCTCTCGGGCGTGCTCGGGATGATGCCCGGCATGCCGAAGGAATTGAAGAACGCCAAGATCGACGACGATGACCTCAAGCCGGTCGAGGCGATCATCCGCTCGATGACCCGTGAGGAGCGGGCGCGGCCGCAACTCATCAACGGCAGTCGACGCACCCGCATCGCCACCGGCTCCGGAACCTCTGTGGCGGAGGTCAACCGACTGGTGAAGCAGTTCTCCGAAATGCAGAAGATGATGAAGAAGATGGGCGGCCTCGGTGGTCGTAAAGGTCGCAAGGGCCGCGGCGCCAACCCCTTCGGCGCGCTCGGTGGCCAACCAGACCTCGGCGGACTCGAGGATCTCCTCGGTGGAGCACCGGACCCGCTCGGCGGGATCGGCAAGTCGGGACGACCCGGCCTGCCCCCCGGATTCCGCTGACCAACGCCCACGATCCGCCCGTACGGAACCTGCGTGGCTCCCGATAGCCTGCCGTGGTTCCTCAGTGCCCCAGGAGACAGTTCACATGGCAGTCAAGTTGCGCCTCACCCGAATCGGCAAGAAGAAGCAGCCGCAGTACCGCATCGTCGCGGCCGACTCGCGCTCGCCTCGCGACGGCAAGTTCATCGAGATCCTCGGTCACTACGACCCCCGCCAGGATCCGTCCGTGCTCACCGTCGACAACGACAAGGCCGTGAAGTGGCTCTCCGAGGGCGCGCAGCCCACCGAGCGGGTGGCCAAGCTGCTCGAGATCTCGGGCGCCATGGAGCAGTTCAAGGCCGCCAAGTGACCGTGGGAACCTCCGCCGACACGGCCGCCGCCGTCCTCACCCACATCGTCCGCTCGATCGTCGACGATCCCGAGCAGGTCACCGTCGAGACCACCGACGACGGCGACCGCGTTCGCCTCGATGTGCGCGTCGGTCCCGGAGACCTCGGACGGGTCATCGGACGTCGTGGACGCACCGCGGCGAGCATCCGCACCGTCACCCGCGCCGCTGCCTCCAAGGACGGCGTCGAGGTCGACATCGAATTCCTCGACGACTGATCCGGTCCCATGCCCGGGCCCGAGCTCCTCGAGGTCGGCCGACTCGGACGCGCCCATGGCATCCGAGGTGACCTCGTGGTCAACCTGTCGACCGACCGCCTCGAGCGTGTAGCGGTCGGCGCCCGACTGCTGATCGGCGACCAATGGCGAACCGTGGTGTCGAGTCGAATGCAGGGCTCCAAGCGGGTGATCCACCTGGAGGGGGTCGACGATCGCGACGGTGCCGAGGCCCTCGCCGGTCGGCCAATTCAGGCCGAGCCGATCGAGGATCCGTCGGCCCTGTGGGTACACGAACTCGTCGGATCGACGGTGTTCGACCGCGACGGGACCGCACGGGGAACCTGCGTGTCGGTGATCGCCAATCCGGCCTCCGATCTCCTCGAACTCGACAACGGCGCGCTCGTCCCCTCGGTGTTCGTGGTCGAGTCGGCGGCGGGGCGCATCGTCATCGATCCACCGGACGGGCTCTTCGAGGTGTTCGAGTCGTGAGAATCGACGTCTTCACGCTGTTCCCCGGGCTCGTCGACGGATTCTGCTCGGAGAGCCTCCTCGGTCGCGCCCGGCGCGCGGGCACCGTCGACCTTCGCGTGCACGACCCCCGCGATCACGCCACCGACAATCACCGCACCGTCGACGACAGCCCCTTCGGTGGGGGAGCGGGCATGCTCATGCGTCCGGAGCCGGTCTTCGACTGCGTCGAGGCCGTCGATCCGCCGCGGCCCCTCCTGCTGCTCTCACCCGGCGGACGACGCTTCGATCAGGAGATGGCCGCCGAGCTCGCTCAGACTGACGGGTTCAGCCTGCTCTGCGGTCGCTACGAGGGCGTCGACCATCGCATAACCGAGCACCTCGTCGACGGCGAGCTCAGCATCGGCGATGTCGTCCTCGCTGGGGGAGAAGTGGCCGCCTGCCTCGTCATTGAGGCGGTGACCCGACTTCTGCCCGGCGTCATGGGCAATTCGGAGGGCCCTGAGACCGAGAGTTTCGCGGGGTCAGGGCTTCTCGAGGAGCCCCAATACACCCGGCCCGCGGAATTCCGAGGTTGGGCGGTCCCCGAGGTGTTGCGGTCGGGCGACCACGCCCTCATCGCCCGCTGGAGGCGCGCGCAGGCGCTCCACCGGACGCTCTCCGCTCGTCCCGAGCTCATCGACGGGCTCGGCGGACTGTCCGAAGACGACCGACGCCTGTTGGAAGAGTTCCCCCCGGTCCCGTATCCTGCCCCGGCCGGACAGGCGCCCGAACAGGGTCGTCCCACCACTCCACGAGAGAGCACGCCATGAAGACCACCGACCTCATCGATTCCGACCAGCTCCGCGACGACATCCCCGACTTCCAGGCCGGTGACGAGCTCAAGGTGCACGTGCGTGTCGTCGAGGGCGGCAAGGAGCGCATCCAGGTCTTCCAGGGCGATGTGATCGCCCGCCAAGGCGGCGGCCTGCACGAGACCTACACGGTCCGCAAGCTCAGCTACGGCGTAGGTGTCGAGCGCACCTTCCCGGTGCACACCCCGAGCGTCGCGAAGATCGAGGTCGTCAAGCGTGGCGACGTCCGCCGCGCGAAGCTCTACTACCTGCGTGACCGGGTCGGTAAGTCTGCTCGCATCCGCGAGAAGCGCGACTTCTGATCCCCTCGCGTATCGACGCCTGAGAGCGTCCCCGTCGACGGCCCGAACGGGCCCGAAGGAGGACGCATGTCGGCAACAGCCGCCAGAGGCTCATGGGGTGAGCGGCTCGCCGCTCTCCACTACCGCCGCGACGGCTACCGCGTGGTCGAGCGAAACTGGGCGTGCCGGCACGGTGAGATCGATCTGATCGTCGGACGAGCTGGCGTGATCGTGTTCTGCGAGGTGAAGACCCGGGCCCGGCACTCGCATGGAGGGCCGGTAGCGGCCGTCGGCCCCGACAAGCAGCGACGGCTGCGGCGAGCGGCCGAGGAATGGATCCAAGTTCGACGTCCCGATGTCGATTCGTTCCGTTTCGACGTCGTAGCGATCACCGGGGTCGCCGTCGAGCGGTACGAGGCCGCGTTCTGACCACGTTCAGCCGAAGACGCCCCACATGACGAGCCCCGCCGCCACTGCGAGCGCGCTCGCCACCAGCACATAGTCGGAGGGCCGGGCGCGGAATCTCCGGTACGGATTGAATCCCATGCCCATCAGTATGGTGAGGCGATGCCGTGGGGGCCCTACGAGACGCTCATCGTCGACGAAGCCGATCGTGTGGTCACGATCACGATGAACCGGCCGCGTCGGAAGAACGCCGCAAATTCGGTGATGTGGGAGGAGTTGTCCGACGTTGTTCGGGCCCTGCACTCCGCCGATGACGTGCGGGCCGTCATCCTCACCGGGGCTGGTGGTGATTTCTGCTCGGGTGCCGACGTGTCGGGAGAGGAGACGCGGTCGCGCCACATGCTCCACTCGATGCGTCACATCGGCGATCTCTGCCTGTCGCTCCAGCGCCTGGCCCAGCCGACCGTGGCGAAGGTGCGCGGGGTGGCTGCCGGGGCCGGCCTCAACATGGCGCTCGCCTGTGACATGGTGATCGCGGCTGAGGGCGCCCGGTTCTCCGAGATCTTCGCTCGACGCGGCCTCGTCGTCGACTTCGGGGGCTCCTGGCTCCTGCCACGGCTGGTCGGCATGCACCGCGCGAAAGAACTCGTGTTGCTCGCCGACATCATCGACGCGGCCGAGGCTGATCGGATCGGGTTGGTGAACCGCGTGGTGCCCGAGGCGGAACTCGACGACACGGTCGACGCGATCGCCGCTCGCTTGGCCGCCGGACCGCCGATCGCCCTCGCGATGTCGAAGCGGCTCCTCAACAACTCCTTCGACGTCACGCTCGAGCAGGCCCTCGACGACGAGGGTCTCGCTCAGACCGTGACGTTCTCCACCGAGGATGTCGCCGAGGCGATGGGCGCCTTCATCGACAAGCGCGATCCCGTCTTCCGGGGCCGCTGACGGCCGTCCGCGGCGGTCCCTCGGTACTGTTCGGGCGTGGGTCCGCGTCGCGTCAGCCTCGCTATCGCCCTGCTCGTGGCCTCCTCCCTCGCCTCGAGTGTCGCGCTCGCCCAAGACGAACCCCCCGCCGACGACGGGGGCGTGGTGGCGGGGACTACACCCGGAACGCTCCCGCTCGTGCCGGTACCCCTTGGCTGCGCCGCGCCTGCTGCCCCGGATGTGGTGTTCCTCGGTGAGGTCGCCGCGACCGATGACCGCACCGTTCGTTTCACCGATGTCACGGTCCGCTCAGGTGAACTTGGCTCCTTCGACCGCGGAGGGCTGGTGGATGTTCGCTTCGGTTACGACGCCCAGTACCTCGACCCGGGTGAGCGCTACCTCGTCGGCGCCGAGATCGATCCGGATATCGGGATCCTCGTCTCGAAGCTCGCGCCCGAGCCGGTCAACTTCGCCGGCGATGAGATCATCGGTGTGTCCGAGGATGACGTCATCTGCCCCGACTTCGAGGATCCGATCCTGACCCTCACCCCGATCGGGATGGAGGTCGAGACGGGCCTCCTTGACAACCTTCTTGAGGACCGCACGCGTCTCGCCGCGACCGTGATCGTGCCGTTCGCGATCGTCGTCGCGGTGATCTTCCTGCTCGCGCTGCTCCGGGTCAGCGCGGCTGGTTTCCTCCGCTCGCTACGACGCCGTTGATCTCGCCTCAGACCGGGCGGGCAGCCGAGGCGAGGGATCGCAGTTCGGCGACCGCGGCCGAGAGCCCGTCAGGGTGCCGGTAAAGGGCGCTACCCGCGATGAGGAGATTGGCTCCGGCAGCCGCGGCGCCGCTCACCGTCGATGAGGAGATGCCACCGTCGACTTCAAGGTCGACGGTGTCGGCGAGACCCGCGGCATCGATCATCGCGCGGACCTGAGCGATCTTCGGCTCCATCGAGGCGATGTAGGCCTGCCCGCCGAAGCCTGGATTGACGGTCATCACGAGCACGAGATCGACGAGGTCCAAGATGTGCGCGATCTCCGTCGCTGGGGTCGATGGATTGAGCGCGACTGCCGCGGTCGCCCCGAGAGACGCGATGTTCTGAAGGGTGCGGTGCAGGTGCGCGCAGGCTTCGACGTGCACGATCAGTCGCGAGCATCCCGCCTCGACATATCGCCCCGCCATGAGGTCGGGATCGGCGACCATGAGATGAGCTTCGAACGGAAGTGAGGTGTGGCGGCGAGCAGCGGCGATCACATCGGGCCCGAAGGTGAGGTTCGGCACGAAGTTCCCGTCCATCACGTCCCACTGGATGAGATCGCATCCGGCCTCCTCGAGGGCCGCCACCTCCTCACCAAGCCGAGCGAAGTCGGCTGGCAGTACGGAGGGCGCGATCTGGATCGGGCGAGCCATGGGCTGAGGTTAGGCCCCCATTGCTTCGCGCCGATGATTCCGGCCCGATGATTCCCGGTCGCCGTCGGCGCGTCGGGTGCTCGGCCGATCGGGGTGCGGTCTAGCATCGGTGAATGCCACCGGACGGCCCGCCGGCTGTCGGCGACGAGGTCGAGCTCGAGCCGGAGAGATTCGTCGCTGGAGGTGAGAGCCTCGCTCGCTCAGCCGACGGCAGGATCGTCTTCGTGCGAGGAGCGGTGCCCGGGGATCGCGTTGTGGCCTCGGTGATCGATGCTCGCCGTGACTGGTCTCGCGCTCGGCTCTCCTCGGTTCTCTCGGCAAGCCCCGACCGCATCGTCGCGAGCTGCGCGGCGCGGCGGGCTGGATGTGGTGGCTGCGACTGGGCTGAGGTGGCTGACGCGGCCCAGATGACGCACAAGGTCGGCGTGGTTGTCGAAGCCCTCCGCCGTACAGCGCGGATCGACTTCGACGTCGTCGATGGCGGGTCGGTCTCGCGAACCGGCTACCGGACGACGATGAGGGTGATCGGCGACGAGGCGGGGAAACCCTCGCTCCGGATGGAGTCCTCGAACACCGCGGTGCCGATCGCCGGATGCGAGGTCGCCCACCCTCGGCTCGTCGAGTTGCTCGATGAGATGCGTCTCACCCCGGGGCTCGAGGCGACCCTTCGCGTGTCGGGTCACGATGGTGGATCGACCGCCCGCTGGGACCGTCGGGTAGGCGAGGTGTTGGGGCTCCCCACCGAGACACGCACCGGTCGCGACGCCGCCATCGAGGAGGTGGTCGACTCACCGAGCGGACTCCTGAGGCTCCGAGTTTCGGCTGGCTCGTTCTTCCAAAGCGGTCCGGAGGCGGCTGGCCTCCTGATCGGGACCTTGGCGCGCATCGTGCCCGAGTGCACCGACGCCGAGCACCTCGTCGATCTCTACGGCGGCGTCGGGCTTCTTGCCGGAGGGCTCGGTTCCTCGGCGCGACGCCTGACGGTGGTGGAGAGCTCGCGGTCGGCGACCGCGGATGCTCTGGTAAACCTCCCGCGCCTCGATCCTCCGCCGACTGAGATCGATGTCGTGACCTCCGAGGTGGGGGCGTGGCGCGCCTCACCCGACGCCCCCGCGCCCGATGTGGTGATCGCCGATCCAGCGCGCTCTGGCCTCGGACGACCAGGGGTCGCCGCCGTCGAACGACTCCGGCCCGCCGTTGTCGGGTTGGTCTCGTGCGACCCGGTGTCGATGGCCCGTGACGCGGCGCTTCTGGTGGAGGCCGGCTTCCGGCTCGAGTCGGCGATCGCCCTCGACCTGTTCCCGGGCAGCCACCATGTCGAGGTGGTGTCGAGATTCGTGCGCGATAGGTGAACCCGGCCACACTGACACCGTGATCGAACCGGTTCTCGCTCCCGAGGTCGCTGAGGCGCTCCATGAGGGGCGTCCGGTCGTCGCTCTCGAATCGACGATTTTCTCTCATCTCGGCCTGCCATCACCGGCGAACCGAGAGGCACTCGATCGGTGCCTCGCGGCGGTTGTCGCGAACGGTGCGGTTCCCGCGGTGACGGCCGTCCTCGACGGTGTGCCGAGGGTCGGAGTCTCTGAGGAAGAGCATGATCGAATCCTCGGAGCCGCGCGCAAGTCAGCGGAGCGGGATATCCCGGTGGCCATCGCCCAAGGCTGGGAGTTCGGTGCGACCACCGTCTCGGCGGCCCTCGCGCTGGCATCGGCCGCTGGGATCTCGGTTTTCGCGACCGGCGGCATCGGCGGCGTTCATCGCGAGGTCGCCGACACCGGCGACGTCAGCGCAGATCTCGACGCGATCGCCTCCCACCCGCTGGTGACGGTATGCGCCGGTGCGAAGGCCTTCCTCGACCTCGCCCGCACCCTCGAGCACCTCGAGACGGCGGGTGTTCCGGTGCTCGGATGGCGACACGATGAGCTGCCGGCCTTCTACACCCGCTCGAGTGGCCTGCGGGTGCCTCACCGGGTCGAGTCGGCCGACGAGGTCGCCGCGGTGCTCGCGGCGCGGACCCGCCCTGAGCGGGGGGTGTTGCTCACCGTTCCGATCCCGGCCGACGATGAACTCGACCCGACGACGATCGACTCGGCGCTCGCCGACGCGCTCGCCGACGCCGCGGCCGAGGGAGTTCGAGGAGCTGCGGTCACTCCGTTCGTGCTCGCCCGCATCAGCGCCGCCACGGATGGTGACAGCGTTCCCGCGAACCTGGCTCTCGCGGAGAACAACGCGGCGGTAGCCGCGGAGGTCGCGGTCGCGGTCAGCTCCCGAGGGCGCTGATCCTGCGCCCGACCCGCTCGAGATGTCGGGCCCGACGGTCCGGCCCGCAGCGGTCGAGCCCGTAGAGCGCGATCCATTCCACTCGGCAGCGCCGAGCGCATCGCGGCCGGAGGTAGCGGGACACGGTTCGCTTCCCGCTCTCGCCTTCGAGGGAGTTGACGAACTTGGACGAGCCATGTGAGGTGCACACGACGATTCGCTGGATCGTGTCGAAACGAGCCGACGGGCTCCACACCTCGTCGAACCAGTTCTGGAGGGCGGCGGGAGGTCCACTCCACCAGGTCGGGTAGACGAGGATCAGCGAGCTCGATCGCGCGAGGGCGTCAGCGTCGGTCATCGCGAGCGCGGCCGTGTCGCGATCAGGATCAGACAGGTCGACGATGTGCGGTGTCGTGCCACCGAGGGCCTCGACCGCGCTATCGCGAACAGCGGAGGTGAGGGAGCCCTCGACGGGATGGCAGTAGACGAGCGTCACCATCGGCGGGCCGCTCCTGCCATTGCGTCGCTGATCTCAGCCGCCGAGGCCTCCGACCGAATGCGGATCCACGAGGATCGAGTCGACCAACCGCACACGAGTCGGAGCGCTCTCGCGACCACTCGGCGCGCGCTGTCGCCCTCACGGAGTCGACGGAGCCGACTGCGGTCATCGACGCTCACCGTGATGAGTTGCCGGATGTGACCGAGACCGGGTCGCATGCGCCCGTCGTCACCGATGACGAATCCAACCCCTGGGACGAGTACCCGATCGATCCACCCCTTCACTGGCGCGGACAGACCGCTCGACTGGAGAGGGGTCACAAAGGCAACCACCTCGGCCCGGGTGACGGCCTCGGCGGAGGAACGAACTCCGGCGTCGACGATCGGCTCGTCGGACTCGTAAGCGCGGCGCTCCGCTGCCGTCATCGCGACACCGAAGCCCGCCAGGTCGATCAACTCGACGCGGTGACGAGCGGAGAGACGTTCGACCAGCACCGCGGTCGCCATCGACGCGGCACGTCCTCGACGATCAGCGACCACGACCGCGGTCGTCGCGTCGCGGGATCGAGCCCCGCCATCCGCAGATGGGTCCACGCCGTCACCGTAGCCACGCGGCTCGGTGCCGGGACCGCGGCTCTGCGAACATCACGGGGTGAGCGCATCGACCCCGACGACCGCCTGGGATCGAGACGACATCCTCCCCGAGGATGGAACTCTCGAGCCGATCCACGACCGCGAGTACCGCGTGAGGGCGTATCGACTCTCCTCCGATCGAATCCTCATCAGGGGAGGGGTGCGCGATCAGAAGCCCCCTGGCCTCTACATCTCCCATGATCCCGACCCGATCATCGTGCATCACATGATCGTCGAGATGGAGGTCAGTTTCCCCTCCCTCGTGATCGAGCGCTGCGAGGTGACCTTCGAGTCGTATCCGCACGGAACCTGCCCGACGATTACCGAGCACTACCGCTCGCTTGAGGGCGTATCGATCGCCCGCGGGTACTCCGGTCGAGTCCGCGAACTGTTCGGCGGGCCGCGCGGATGCACCCATACGACCGCCCTTCTCCTCGCGATGGGTCCGGTCGCGGTGCAGTGCACCTGGTCGATGTTCTCCGCTGAGCTGCCCGAGGGTGAAAGCCCGTCGCTGCGGATGAGGCTGTTCGAGGGAACCGTCGACGACACCTGGAGAATGAACATCGGCTCCTGTCATGAGTGGGCCGAGGACGGTCCGGCCACTCGCCGCGCCGAGGCAGGAGACGGTTTCGAGGTCCCGGTGTTCATGCAGCGACGCCTCCGAGATCTCGGGCTGACGGACGAAGCGGGATGAGCGACCTCTTCGGTCTCCGTTCCCTCGATCCAGCGATGCTGGCATCGACCCCTGGCGTGAAGTGGCAGGCGCACCCGGGACGCCTCGCGGCATGGGTGGCCGACATGGATTTCCCGATCGCCCCAGCGATCAGCGAGAGACTCAGCGCGCTCGTCGCTCGAGGCGCTCTCGGCTATCCGAATTGGGGTCCGACGCCGTCGCCGGCCGGCCGGCTCTTTGTTGAGAGGATGAACTCGAGGTGGGGATGGTCGCCCGACATCGAGCGGGTCCACGACGTCGCCGATGTGTTGCAGGGGGTCCGCATCGCTATCGAACTCCTCACCGAGCCCGGTGATCCGATTGCGCTGCACACCCCCGCCTATCACCCGTTCCTCAACTCACTTCGAGAGATGGATCGACGCATCGTCGAGTTGCCGGTCGGCGCTGACCGGTTGGACGAGGTCGAGTCGATCATCGCCGCGCAGCGGCCGCGTCTGCTCATCCTGTGCCATCCGCACAATCCGACCGGTCATCGTTTCCGCCGTCGTGAATTGGAGCGCCTCGCGGAGATCGCTGAGGCAGCGGAGCTCGTCGTGGTCTCCGACGAGATCCACTCGGACCTGGTCTACGACGACCCATCGGATGCCGAGACCCACGTGCCCTTCGCGTCGGTGTCGGAGTGGGCGGCCCGCCGCACGGTGACGGTCACCTCGGCCTCGAAGGCGTTCAACCTCGCTGGCCTCCGGTGGGCGGTGATGCATGTCGGGCACGCCGAACTCGAGCGACGGCTGCGCTCGTTTCCCGATCACTTCTTCGGCGCACCGAACCTCATCGCGGTCGAGGCGGCGGTTGCCGCGTGGACCGACGGCGGCGACTGGCTGTCGGCCGTTATGGGGGTGCTCGATGAGAATCGCCGTTCCCTCGCCGATCTCCTCGGTCGCCATCTCCCGGGCGCGCGCTACACCCCTCCGGAGGCCACGTATCTGGCCTGGATCGACTGCTCGCATCTCGGAGAGGGAGAGGCGCCGCGCGACATCTTCCGGGAGCGCGGGGTCGAGGTGAGTCCTGGCCCGCAGTTCGGTCGCGAGGGCTCGGGGCACGTGCGCCTCAACATGGCGACGAGCCCGTTCATGCTCGAGCGCATCGTCGCCGCCATGGGCGGAACGTGACCGACGTCGGCTGATCCTCGCCGGGTCAGTCGGCGGAGGGACGGTTCTGCGCGTGTTGGAAGCCGAAGCGTCCCTTCACGCAGAGGTTGCCGCTCGTGATGCCGCTGTCGGCTGGTGAGGTCACCTTCACGATCGAGTCGTCTTGCACGTGGAGGGTGAGGTTGCAGCCCACCCCGCAATATCCGCAGACCGTGTCGACCTGGGTCTGACGCGACTCGTCCCAGGTGCCCGCTTGGCGCATGGTGTACTCCGAGGTGAACATCAGCGCTCCGGTCGGGCAGACCTGGATGCAGTTGCCGCAGTAGACACATCCGGAATCAGGGAGTGAGACGTCGTGCTCGGTCGACACCCGAGCGTCGAAGCCCCGTCCGGCGATGTCGATCACGAAACTGTTCTGCCACTGCTCTCCGCAAGCATCGACGCACTGGTAACACAGGATGCACTTGGAGTAGTCGCGGACGTAGAGGTCGTTGTCGATGCGAACCGGCTCGTCCACTCGAGCGGCCTCTGAGCCGTATCGCGTCGGGTCGGCGCCGTACTCGGTGTTCCACTCTTCGACATGGTCGGTGAGCGAGAGGTCGACCGAGGAGCCGAGGAACTCGAGCACCATCCGCCTCGAGTGGTCGATCCGCTCGGAACGCGTCGTGACGACCATGCCCTCGGTCACCGGACGCGAGCAGGAGGGAACCAGGGTGCGCGAGCCCTCCACCTCCACCATGCAGACGCGGCAGGCGTTGCGTGGGGTGATCGTCTCGCCGTAGCACAGGGTGGGAATGCCGCATCCCCGACCGCCGCAGGCGTCGAGGATCGTCGTGCCTTCGGCCACACGAACGGTTACCCCGTCGATGATCGCCTCGACCGTCGCTGTGTCCGAAGCGGTGCCGTCGATCGTTGTCATGTCAGCACCCCGAGCCGCACGACGGCCGACTGGATCGCGTTGGCCGCCGTCTGACCAAGACCGCAGATGCTCGCGTCGCGCATGGCGCCAGCGATATCGCGCAGCAGTGAGAGGTCGGCCTCGCCCGTTCCGGAGGCGAGTCGCTCGATGGCCTCTTCCTGCCTGACGGTTCCGACGCGGCAGGGGACGCATTGCCCGCAGGACTCGTCGCGGAAGAACGCGGCGATCCGTCGCAATTGATCGACGAGGTCGACGTGCTGATCGTGGACCATCACGACGCCGGAGCCGAGGGTGAGCCCGACCTCGCGGAGTCGGGCGTCATCGAGGGGAAGATCGAGGTCGGCCGGACCGGCGAAGCCGCCGGCGGCTCCGCCGAGCATGACGGCGCGAAGCTCCGAGCCCTCACGGAGACCTCCCGCGCGCTCGATCAGCGCTCCGAGGGTGATGCCGATGGGCGCTTCGATGACGCCAGGGCGGCGCACGGCGCCCGACAAGCAGAAGAGCCGGCGGTCTGCTTGGCGGCCCTCGGCGATGATGGAGGGCACGTTCATCAACGTCTCGACGTTGTTCACCGCGGTCGGCTCACCGAACAGCCCCGACTCGAACGGGAACGGCGGCTTGTTCCGTGGTTCGCCGCGGTATCCCTCGATGGAGTTGAAGATCGCCGTCTCCTCCCCGCAGATGTAGGCGCCCGCGCCGCGGATGATCTCGATATCGAAGCCCGCCGACGCTCCGAGCAAACCGGCGGAGCGGCAGCGCTCGATGGCGGTCGACAGGGTCCGGTGGGCGCGGAGATACTCGCCGCGCAGGTATACCCGCCCGAGTTCGCAGCCGATGGCGAGCGAGGCGATCGCCATCGACTCGATCAGGGCGTACGGGTCGTTCTCGATCAGGGTCCGATCCTTGAAGGTGCCCGGTTCGGACTCGTCGGCGTTGCAGATCAGGTGGTGGGGGGTGACGGGCTGGGTGCGGACCGCGTCCCATTTGCGGGCCGTCGGGAATCCGGCTCCGCCCCGACCGGTGAGTCCAGAGGCCTCGACGGCGCTGATGATTCCCTCGGGGCCGAGATCTCGGGCGCGCTCGAGTGCTGAGAACCCGCCGTCGGCGAGGTAGGCGTCGAGGTCGACCGGGTCGCCCGCGCCGACTCGCCGCAGCAGGACGTCGTCCTCGGCGCGATCGACGGCGGCGGACGCGGGGTCCGGTTCGGGGTCGTGGCCGCCGATGGTGATGGCGGCGGGGGCGCGGTCGCAGAGTCCGAGGCAGGGCGCGGGGTGCGCTTCGTGGTCGACGCTGTGTTCAGTCGGCCCGCCAGCGGCCCGGCAGGCGAGGTCGATGCAGACGTGGCGCTGGACGGGCTCGCGGGGGCTGAGAGAGAAGAGCCCGTAGAAGCTGGCTACCGCGTGGATCTCGGCGGGGGAGGCGCCGAGTCGCGTGGCGAGGTGATCGATCGCTGGAGAGCTGATCCAGCCGATCCGGTCATTGAGGGCGTGGAGGCAGGGCAGCAGCAGGTGCCGCTGCCCACGGACGACATGACCGGCGACAGCGTCGCGACCGAGACGGTCGTCGGACGGCCCGAGCACGCTCTCGATCGCCTCGCGCTCGGCATCGGATGCCGGGGTCGTCCGCTTGATTGCCTCCATGTCTGCTCAGCCTGTCGCCGCCGGGGTGATCCGGTCGATACGGACAGCGGCAGCCTTGAACTCCGCCGTTCCCGAACGGGGGTCGACGGCGTCGATCGTCAACTGGTTCACATCGACCTCATCGGGGAAGTGGAAGGTCATGAATACCAGCCCGTCGCGGAGTCCCCGGTCGATCCTGATCGGCGCCTCGACCGCGCCGCGTCGCGAGCTCACGCGGACGATCTCGCCATTGGCGACTCCGAGGCGGTCAGCGTCACCAGGTGAGACGTCGACGGTCTCACCCGCGCGATTTGGCGAGGAGAACCCGCCCGATTGCACGCCGGTGTTGTACGAGTCGAGACGTCGACCGGTGGTGAGGCGGAGCGGGAACTCCTCGTCGACGGCCTCGACGGGTGGCTCGTCGATGACGACGGCGAACGGGGCGGGTCGACCGCGCTCGGCGGGGTCCTCGGCCCACAGGCGACCGTGGAGGAAGGGCGGCTCCAGCGTGTCTTCTGAATAGCAGGGCCACTGAATGCCGCCGAGTTCCTCGAGACGCCACCACGGCATGCCGGCGTGCATGGGTGACAGCGACCGCAACTCGTCCCAGATTTCCTCGTGATCGCGGTAGTTCCAGTCGTGGCCGAGACGGGCGGCGAGGTCGAGCAGGATGTCGATGTCGTCGCGGGCCTCGCCGGGTGGGTTGATGGCCTTGCGGACGCGTTGCACTCGACGTTCGGAGTTGGTGACCGTGCCATCCGATTCGCACCATGAGGCGCTCCCCGGCAACACGACGTCGGCGAGTTCGGCGGTGCCGGTCATGTGGATGTCGAGAACGACCAGGTGATCGCGGGAGGAGAGCAGGTCGATCGCCCGCGAGACGTCGGCCTCGCTCTGCGCCGGGTTCTCGCCGATGACGAGTAGCGAGGTGAGGTCGCCGCGCTCCATCGCGTCGAACATCTGCGTGAGGTGCCAGCCGTTCTCCGGTGGGACGGTCGCTGACCAACGCGCGTCGAACTTCGCTCGAGCCTCGTCGTCGGTGACGTCTTGGAAGCCGGGCAACTTGTTGGGAAGCGCGCCCATGTCGCCGCCTCCCTGGACGTTGTTCTGTCCGCGCAATGGGGTGAGTCCGGCGCCGTAGCGCCCGACCTGGCCGGTGAGGAGGGCGAGGTTGCACAGTGAGAGGACGTTGTCGACACCGTTGTGGTGCTCGGTGATGCCGAGGGTCCAGCACAACTGGGCGGCCTTCGCGCCGGCGTAGGCGTGGGCGAGTTCTCGGATGGCTTCGGCTGGCACGCCGGTGACCGACTCACCGCGCTCGAGGGTCCACTCCTCGACCGACGCGGCGTACTCCTCGAATCCACTGGTGGCCCGCTCAATGAAGTCGGTGTGGGCGAGACCGGCGTGGATGATCTCGCGGGCGATCGTGTTGGAGAGCGCGATGTCGGTGCCGACCTCGAGTCCGAGCCAGCGGTCAGCGAAGCGCGCCGTCTCGCTGCGTCGAGGGTCGACCACGAACAGGCGCGCGCCGTTGTTCACGGCGGTGAGCACGTGGTGGAAGAAGATCGGGTGCGCGTTGCGGGCGTTCGAGCCCCACATGATGATGACGTCGGCGGCCTCGGCCTCCGCGTAGGAGGAGGTGCCTCCTCCCGCTCCGAATGTGGCGGCCAGACCGACCACCGAGGGAGCGTGTCAAGTTCGGTTGCAGGAGTCGATGTTGTTCGTACCGAGTGCGACTCGGGCGAGCTTCTGCGCGATGAAGTTCATCTCGTTTGTCGACTTCGAGCAGGAGAACACACCGACTGACTGACCGCCACCGGCGCGGCGGAATCCCTCGGCGGCCCGGTCGAGGGCTTCGTCCCAGGTGGCGGGGCGGAGCGCGCCGTTCTCCCGAACGAGTGGGGTGGTGAGGCGGTCGAGAGGCTGGTGGCGGTGCCGTGGCATGACGTTTAGGTTAGTTGAGAAGCGGTGTATCGTTCCACATCTTGGAATGAATCCGTATTGTGGAACGAGTGTGACCTGTGCGACAATCCGCGCCGGCCACGCGTCGGCGGGCCAACAGCCCGCTCATTCTGCCGACAAACCACCGAATCAGGGGTGAACAACGATGAGTTTTCCGTCCGATCTTGAGATCGCCCGAGCCGCCGTTCCGAAGCCGATGCCCGAGGTCGCGGCGAAGATGGGGATCGGAGAGCACCTGCTCCGGCCCTACGGCACCGAGTTGGCCAAGATCAGCCTCGACGCGATCGACGAGCTGGCCGATCGGCCGAAGGCGAAGTACGTCGTCGTCACCGCCATCACCCCGACCCCGCTCGGTGAGGGCAAGACGACCACCTCGGTCGGTCTCGGCCAGGCGATGTCTCATGTCGGCAAGAACGCGGTCCTTTCGCTTCGGCAACCCTCGATGGGGCCGACCTTCGGCATCAAGGGTGGAGCGGCCGGAGGTGGCTACAGCCAGGTCATCCCGATGGAACTGCTCAACTTGCACCTCACCGGCGACTTCCATGCGGTAACCGCTGCCCACAACCTGCTGTCGGCGATGGTCGACAACCACCTCCATCACGGCAACGAACTCGGACTCGACCTCAACAACATCACCTGGCGTCGCGTGCTCGACGTGAACGATCGCGCGTTGCGCAACATCGTCATCGGGCTCGGCGGCCGAATGGACGGGGTGACCCGGCAGACCGGCTTCGACATCACCGCGGCTTCGGAGGTCATGGCGATCCTCGCGCTCGCCACCTCCGCTGAGGATCTCCGCGCGCGTCTCGGTCGCATCGTGGTCGGCTACACGAACGACAACCGTCCGGTGACCGCTGAGGACTTGAACGGTGCCGGCTCGATGTCGGTGATCATGCGCGACGCCTTGGCTCCCAACCTGTTGCAGACGATCGAGAACACCCCGGTGATCGTCCACGCCGGTCCGTTCGGCAACATCGCCCACGGCAACTCCTCCGTCGTCGGCGACCTCATCGGTATCCGCGGCGGCGATTACCTCATCACCGAGGCTGGCTTCGGCGCCGATATGGGGGCCGAGCGGTTCTTCAACATCAAGTGCCGCGCCTCAGGACTCACCCCCGATGCCGCGGTGCTCGTGGCGACGGTCCGCGCGCTTAAGGCCCACTCCGGCAAGTACCGCATCGTCGCCGGCAAGGCCCTCCCCGAGGACCTGCTCGCCGAGAACCCGGACGACGTGATGGCTGGAGCGGAGAACCTACGCAAGCAGGTCGAGAACGTGAAGGCTCACGGTGTCACCCCGGTGATCGCCATCAACGCCTTCCCGACCGACCATCCCTCCGAGCACGAGGCCATCCGACGTTTCGGCGAGTCGCTCGGCGCGCGCGTCGCTGTGTGCACCCACTTCGCCGACGGGGGAGCGGGCGCGGTCGAGTTGGCCGAGGCGGTCATCGAGGCGTGTGAGGAGCCGAGCGACTTCGGCTTCCTCTATGAGGACTCCGATCCGCTGAAGACCAAGATCGAGAAGGTCGCCACCACGATCTATGGCGCGGCGCGTGTCGACTACACCGCAGCCGCCAGCCGCCAATTGCAGAACTACGAGGACAACGGCTTCGGAGGACTGCCGGTGTGCATCGCCAAGACGCACCTGTCGATCTCCGGTGATCCGAGCCTGAAGGGCGCGCCCACCGGACACACCCTGACGGTGCGTGAGGCTCGCGCGAGCGTCGGTGCTGGTTTCGTTTACCCGATCTGCGGCGACATGAGCACTATGCCCGGTCTCGCCTCCTCGCCCGCGGCCGCCCGCATCGACATCGATGACGACGGCCAGATCGTGGGCCTTTCGTGACCTCCGACAGCGTCGAGCGCACAGCCGGAGGGGCGGTCCTCCTCGATGGCAACCGTCTGCGCGATGAGACGGTGTCGCGCCTCCGGTCTGAGATTGAGGCGGCGGGCTCGCCTGAGGTGTGCCTCGCGACGGTGCTCGTCGGCGCCGACAAGCCGAGCCAGATCTATGTGCGGATGAAGCACCGCAAGGCCGAGGAGGCCGGTCTCGTCTCGCGTGGGGTCGAACTTCCGGAGTCGGCCACCCAGGCTGAGGTGGAGGAGCAGGTGGCCGCCCTCGTGGCTGACCCGACGGTGCACGGGATCCTCGTGCAGCTCCCTCTGCCAGCGCATCTTGACCCGGAGCCGGTCCTCGCACTGTTGCCACCGGAGAAGGATGTCGACGGGCTCACCGAGCGCTCACTCGGTCGCCTCGTTCGTGACTTGCCCGGGCATGTGCCCTGCACGCCGCTCGGTGTCATGCGCCTGATCGAGCGTTACGGAATCGAGACCTCCGGTCGTCGAGCGGTCGTCGTTGGGCGGTCGACCTTGGTCGGACTCCCTCAGGTGCTGCTGCTCGGTCGACGGGGCTGCGATGCGACGGTCACCCTTGCCCACTCGCGCACATCCGATCTGATCGAGGTGTGTCGCGAGGCCGACATCATCGTCGCGGCCGCCGGCCAGGCGCACATGATCGGTCCCGACCATGTCCGACCAGGAGCCGCGGTGCTCGATGTCGGCGTGTCGCGCACGGCTGACGGCATCGTCGGCGATGTCGATTTCGATCGAGTGCAAGCGGTCGCAGGCGCGATCACGCCGATGCCCGGTGGGACCGGTCCGATGACGATCGGCTGCCTGCTCGAGAACACCCTCACCGCCGCGAGGATGCTCGGCGCGTTCTAATCCGGTCGGATTTTCCCGCCCCCGAGGTTGGCATCTGTTCCACATTGTGGAACAGTGGGAGATCAGGGAGGAACATGTCAGGAGTCCAGTCAGTCAACCGCGCCTTCTCGGTGCTGCGCAGCCTGTCCACCGGACCGGCTGGCGTGTCCGAGATCGCCGAGCGGACCGACCTCCCGAAGAGCACGGTGGCGCGCCTGCTGTCGACCCTCGTCGATCTCGGCGCGGTCGAGCAGAGCGAGAACTCCAGCTCCTACGGACTGGGGGAGACCCTCATCGAGCTGAGCGCCGCCGCATCACCGGGTCGCAACATCGTCTCGATCAGCCGTCCGCATCTTCAGGACCTCGTGGACCTGCTTGAAGAGGACGCGGGGATCGGTGTTTTGGAGGGCCGCGGGGTCTACTACCTCGATCAAGTGAACGCTGGCCAAGAGGTGCAGTTGCGCGACTGGACCGGAGAAACCGTCGACGCTCACGTGGTCTCCTCAGGGTTGGTTCTGCTGGCGTTCTCCTCTGACGAGGAGCAGGCGGCGGCTCTCGCCGACCCGTTCGAACCCTGGTGTGAGCGCTCCGTCACCGACCCGGTTGCGATCATTCGGCGCCTCGAGTCGGTCCGCCGCGACGGTTTCGCCTGGACGATGGAGGAGATGGCCGAGGGCATCAACTCGGTGGCGGCGCCGATCTTCAATCCGGCGGGATCGGTGATCGCCGCGATCCATGTTCACGGCCCGGCCTATCGGTTCCCCGATCCGGACCGACGTGACGCGATCACCCGTGCCGTGGTGCGCACCGCTGCGCGCGTGTCGAAGCGCCTCGCGGGCAGTCTCCAGCCCTGAATCGGCCACGGAGACGGTGGTTCCGCCTGGCGGAATGGTGGGCTTGACGGATGTCACAGGTCGCAGTTCGGGATGCTAGGATTTCACCATACGGACCTGTTCCGTATGACGGAACCAAGTTCCGGAAGTGAATCACGGGGTCCGACCGCAGGGTCGCATGGATTCCAATACCCATGAGCGAGGACCCCTCGGGGCTCTCTGAGCGTGTTCCCAGGAGGTGCACGTGACCGAAGAGAACGACGACATCGATCTCGCCGCGCTATCCGATGACGACCTCGTCAGTCAGATGCACGACGACCTCTACGACGGGCTCGGTGATGAGATCGTCGAAGGGACGACCATCCTTCTCGATCGCGGGTGGTCAGCCGAGAGGACCCTCAACGACGCGCTCGTCGAGGGAATGCGCATCGTCGGCATCGACTTCCGCGATGGCATCCTCTTCGTGCCCGAGGTTCTGCTCGCTGCCAACGCCATGAAGGCCGGCATGGAGGTGCTTCGGCCCCTGCTCGCTGAGACCGGGGTGGAGCCGATCGGCAAGATCGTCATCGGCACGGTCAAGGGCGACATCCACGACATCGGCAAGAACCTGACCGCGATGATGATGGAGGGCGCCGGGTTCGAAGTCGTCGACATCGGCATCAACTGCGACGTCGACAAGTACTTGGAAGCTCTCGAGCAACACCAACCCGACATCCTCGGCATGTCGGCCCTGCTCACGACGACCATGCCGTATATGAAGGTCGTCATCGACACCCTCGAGGCGAAGGGGCTCCGTGAGCGCTACATCGTCATGGTCGGTGGAGCACCGCTCAACGAGGAGTTTGGCGACGCGATCGGCGCCGACGCCTACTGCCGTGACGCCGGCGTCGCCGCCGAGATGGCCAAGCAGCTCGTGGACACCCGCCGTGGCACTCCCGAGCCCCCCGGACCCTCGGTGAGATGACCCGTCCGCTCGTGCTCGCCTGCGGTGCTCTCGCCCGTGAGCTGCGGGCCGTGCTGGAGGTCGACGAACTCGCCGAATCCGTCGAGGTCGACTACCTGCCCGCGCCGTTGCACAACCGACCCGATGGGATCGTTCCCGCGATCGAGGAGCGACTCAGCGATGAACCACTCGACCGGAGCGTCCTCCTCGGTTACGCCGACTGCGGCACCGGCGGCCTGCTCGACGCCTGGATCGCTTCGACCCCGCGGGATGTTCGGCGCCTTCCGGGCGCTCACTGCTACGCCTTCTTGAGCGGTGTCGACGAGTTCGAACGCCTTCACTCAGAGGAGCTCGGCACCTTCTACTTGACCGATTTCCTCGCCAGGCACTTCGACGCCCTCGTGTGGTCCGGCCTCGGTCTCGACCGACACCCGGAACTGCGCGACATGTACTTCGCCGCGTACACGCGCGTTGTGTTGCTCACCCAAGGTGACGAGCCAGAGGTGCGAGAGGCGGCTGAGGCGGCCGCCCGCCGCTTGGCCCTTCCGCTGGAGATCATCGCCACCGGTCGTGAGCACCTTCGCGAGGCCGTCGCCGTCGGGTTGAGCGGGGCGGGGGTCTGAGATGCCGCGAGGTGGGGCAGAGGTGGTCACCATCTTGTGGCGGGACATCCCTGCTCAAGTGAATGGACAGCGCGGGCGGGAGCGCCATCAAGTGGCGCTGTCAGCCAAGTTCCAGCGCGCGATCGATCGTGCGAAGCGCAAGGCCGGCATCGTGACCGCCGACGAGGACGTCGCTCAGTGGCGTCGCGTGTCGGTGCCCATCGACGGCGATCCAGCCGAGGCTGCTGAGGCCGAGGCCGCCCGCCTCGAGGCGAGATACCCCCGCGAGCATCTCGGACGACTCGCCTATGTCGGCGGATTCGAAGCCGACATCGTCGACGACGAGGTCCCACAGTCCGAACTCCTCGCCCTCGAGGAACTCGACGACGAGAACGACACACCCGACTGATCCTCCGAGGAGAACCCATGACCGACACCCTGATCAGCTCCGCGACCAAAGAGGTCGTGATCGGATTCGAGCGACCGTTTGTGATGATCGGTGAGCGGATCAACCCGACCGGACGCAAACTCCTCGCCGAGGAGATGAAGAACGGCGATTTCTCCCGCGTCGAGGCCGACGCTCTCGCCCAGGTGGCCGCCGGCGCGCACATGCTCGATGTGAACGCGGGTATTCCGCTCGCCGATGAGCCGGCGCTGCTCGCGCGGGCGGTGCAACTCGTTCAGTCGATCACCGACGTCCCGCTCTCCATCGACTCCTCCATCATCGAGGCGCTCGAAGCCGGCCTCGGCGTCTACCAGGGCAAGGCATTGGTCAACTCGGTCACCGGCGAGGACGAGGTCATGGAGCGGGTGCTTCCACTCGTCGCTCGTCATGGCGCTGCCGTGGTGGCGATCTCGAACGATGAGACCGGCATCTCGGAGGATCCCAATGTGCGTTTCGCCGTCGCCAAGCGGATCGTTGAGCGGGCCGCCGATCACGGGATCCCCGCCGCGGATGTCGTCGTCGACCCGCTCGTCATGCCGATCGGCGCGATGGGAACGGCCGGTCGCCAGGCGTTCGCGCTGGTGCGCCGGCTCCGCGAGGAACTCGGGGTCAACACCACCTGCGGCGCTTCGAATGTGAGCTTCGGTCTCCCGAATCGTCATGTCGTCACCGGCACCTTCTTGTCGATGGCGATCTCGTCTGGGATGACCTCGGCGATCATGAACCCCATGCACGCCGAGGTGAAAGCAGCCGTCATGGCCGCCGACGTGCTCATGGGCAACGACCGTGACTGCGCCGCGTGGATCCGAGAGAACCGCGACCCTTCCGCCGAGGGTGGTCGCGGTAGCCGAGAGGGTCGGAGGAGGCGTCGCTCCGAGTGAGCGATTCCTGACATGAGCGAGCATCGGATCGTCTTCACCCCGTCGGGCCTGAACGGCTCGGTCGAGGAGGGAACGTCCGTGCTCGATGCCGCCCGTTCGCTCGGCGTCGATCTCGACACGGTCTGCGGCGGCCGCGGTATCTGTGGGCGCTGCCAGGTCGAGGTGTCGACCGGTGTCCACGCGAAGTGGGGGATGGAGGTCGCCAACGACGCCCTCGGTCCGCGGGCATCCATCGAGACCGACTACCGAGGAGCGCGACCGCTCGTCGCGGGGCGCCGACTCGGCTGCGCCGCCACGGTATGTGGCGACGTGGTGATCGAGGTTCCACCGGAGAGCCAGGTGCACCGTCAGGTGGTCCGAAAGGACCTCGACCTGCCGGCGTTCACCGTCGACCCGTCGTTCACCGCGTGGTTCGTCGAGGTTCCCCAACCCGAACTCGGCGACGACCGGAGCCTGGCCGATCTCGTCCGGCTCTCGGTCCGAGACCAGCACGGTCGAACCGCCCCTCATGTGCCGTTGCGCGCCCTGCCCATGCTCCAGCCGGCGATCGATCGCGGCTCGGGAGCGGTGACGGTCGTCGTCGACGAGAGCGACCAGGTGGTCGCCGTGTGGCCGGGCTTCGTCGACGCCTTGCTCGGCGTGGCGATCGACATCGGGTCGACCACCATCGCCGGGCACCTGTGCGATCTCTCCACCGGCGAGGTGCTGGCCAGCGCGGGGCGCATGAACCCGCAGATCCGGTTCGGCGAGGACCTCATGAGCCGCGTGTCGTACGTGATGATGAATCCGGGAGGCGAGGCGGAACTGACGGCGGCCGTCCGCACCGCCGTCGACGGCCTGATCGGTGAACTGGTCGACCAGATCGAGAGTTTCCGCGAGTACGTGCTCGAAGTGGTGCTCGTCGGCAATCCGATCATGCACCATCTCGTGCTCGGCCTCGATCCGACACCTCTCGGCCAGGCCCCCTTCACCCTCACCACGAACCGCGCGCTCGTCACCCGCGCCGGCGACCTCGATCTCACTCTGCCGTACGCCCGCTGTTACGTGGCTCCGTGCATCGCTGGCCACGTCGGCGCCGACACCGCCGCGGCGGTGCTCGCCGAGGGTCCGCACCGCTCGGAGACCACGCAACTGCTCGTCGACATTGGCACCAACGCTGAGATCGTCCTCGGGGATCGCGAGCGGGTGTTCGCTGCCTCCAGCCCGACCGGCCCGGCCTTCGAGGGGGCCCAGTTGAGCAGCGGCCAGCGGGCGACGCACGGGTCGATCGAGACGGTGCGCATCGACCGCGACACGCTCGAGCCGCGTTTCCGGGTGATCGGTGTCGATCTCTGGTCCGATGAGGAGGGGTTCTCAGCGGCGACGGGTCCATCCGGGCCGAGCGGCATCTGCGGATCGGGTGTGATCGACGCGATCGCCGAGATGTACCTCGCCGGGGTTATCGATTCCAATGGGGTGATCGACGGATCGCTCGCCGAGCGCACGAGTCGGGTGGTGGCTGACGGTCGGACCTTCAGTTACGTCCTCTCCGAGGTGGGAGGCAGCCGGATCGCGATCACTCAAAACGACGTCCGAGCGATTCAACTCGCCAAGGCGGCGCTGCGTGCTGGCATCGACCTCCTCGTTGAGCACGCCGGCCGGCCGGAGATCACCGATGTCCGCTTGGCCGGTGCCTTCGGCGCCCATATCGACCCGCTTCGGGCGTTGGTCCTCGGTCTGGTTCCCGACTGCCCGGTTGAGAAGGTGCGTTCTGTTGGTAACGCCGCCGGCACCGGAGCCGTTCAAGCGCTCCTTTCGCGGACGATGCGCGCCGAACTTGAAGACGCCGCCAACGACATCGTGAAGATCGAGACGGCCACGGAGCCGCGCTTCCAAGAGCTCTTCGTCGCCGCGATGGGGGTGCCGCACAGCACCGATCCCACCCCGCACCTCGCGACGGCGATCAACCTTCCCAAACCATCCGCCTCCGCTCCCGCTTCGGGATCGGGGCGACCGAGACGCAGAGCGAGAGGAGTTCCGGCATGACCGATGCCGACACCACAACTGACACCGGCTCCGAGCGAGCGGGTCGCCGCGGGGGAGGGCGATCGGCCCGCAAAGCCGCCCGCGCTGCCGCTTCGACGGGAGCGGACGCGTTCATCACCCGCTCGCTCACGCCGCTCGACATCGTGTCGTCTGAGGGCCTCGAGCTCCTCGAGCACAACGCCGAGACCATCCTCGCCGAGGTGGGTGTGGAGATCCGCGACTACCCATCCGCCATCGAGCGGTTCCGAGCGGCTGGAGCTGATGTCGATGGCACGCGAGTGCGATTCCCGAGGGGTTTGTGCCGCTCGATCGTCACCGCGACTGCCCCAGCGATCTACACCCAGCACGGCCGCAACCCGGAACGCAACGTGCAGATCGGCGGCGACGCGACGGTGTTCGCGCCGAACTACGGCTCACCGTTCGTGCACGACCTCGACGCCGGCCGCCGATACGCGACGCTTGCCGACTTCGAGAACTTCGTCCGCCTCTCCTACATGTCGCCGTATCTCCACCACTCTGGTGGCACGGTGTGCGAGCCGGTCGATGTGCCGGTGTCGAAGCGGCACCTCGACATGGTGCACGCGCATCTCCGCTACAGCGACAAGCCGTTCATGGGTTCGGTGACCGCTGGTTCGCGAGCCGCCGACTCCGTCGAGATGGCCCGGATCGCCTTTGGCGGCGATCTGGCCGACCGAACGGTGATGACCAGCCTGATCAACGCCTCCTCGCCGCTGGTGTGGGACGCGACGATGCTCGAGGCCGCCGAGGTCTACGCCGAGAACAACCAGGCGTCGATCTTCACCCCGTTCATTCTCTCCGGCGCGATGGCACCCGTCACCCCGGCGGGCGTGGCGGCTCAGACCCTCGCCGAGGCGCTCGTTGGAATGACCTTCGCGCAGTTGGTGCGGCCGGGTTCGCCGGTCGTGTTCGGATCGTTCGCCTCGTCGATGTCGATGCAGACCGGCGCACCGACGTTCGGCACTCCGGAGCCAGCGATCGTGCTGTACACGGTCGCCGCCCTCGCCCGGCGACTCAATGTGCCGTTCCGGTCGGGTGGCTCGCTGTGCGCTTCTAAGTTGCCCGATGCTCAGGCCGCCTACGAGTCGATGGCGACACTCATGCCGACCGTGCTTGGCGGAGTCAACTTCGTGCTCCACGCGGCGGGCTGGCTTGAGGGTGGGCTCGCCATCGGCTACGAGAAGTTCATCCTTGACTGCGACCAACTCGGCGCGATGCACAAGCTCGTGCAAGGCCTTGACCTCTCGGAGAACGGCCAGGCGGTCGACGCGATCCGCGATAACGAGCCGGGCAACCACTTCCTCGGCACGGCGCACACCCTCGCCAACTTCGAGTCGGCCTTCTACCGCTCGACGACCTCGGACAACTCGAGTTTCGAGCAGTGGACCGAGGAGGGAGGGCTCGATGCCGCCCAGCGCGCGAACCGCATCTGGAAGGAGCAACTCGCCTCCTATGAGCCGCCCCCGCTCGACGAGGCGATCGCCGAGGAACTGACCGAATATGTCGAGCGACGCCGGGGTGAGATCCCCGACGAGTTCGCCTAGAGAGGAGCGAACGTGCTCACCACCCTCAAACGACTCATCCCTGGCCGCGGTCGCGACTCCGCTGTCCGCGTCGACGACCCCGCCGTGCGCGAACTCGTCACCGGCCTCCATTACGAGCTGATTCCGATGAAGTCGGTCGAGCAGGCCATCGATGACCTGCCGCCTGGCGCGAACGTCTCGGTGACCTGCTCGCCGGTGAAGGGCATCCCGGCCACTCGGGAGATCACCGACCGGCTCGTGGCGCTCGGGCATCGGCCGGTTCCGCATATAGCTACTCGACTCGTGGAGGGTCCCGAGCACACCGCGGAACTCGCCTCCTGGTTGAAGTCGTCAGGGGTCGATGAGGTGTTCATCGTCGCCGGCGACGCGCCCGAGCCCGCCGGCCCCTACGAGGGGGCGCTGGCGTTCCTGCGCGATCTCGTGACCCATGACCACGGCATGAAGGCCATCGGTGTCACCGGGTACCCCGATGGTCACGCCATGTTCGACGCCGCGGTCGCCTCTGAGCAGCTCCTCGCCAAGCAGGCGGTGCTCGACGAGGCCGGGGTGCACGGGTGGTGCTCCACTCAGATGTGCTTCGACACCGAGAAAATCGTCGACTGGTTGCGCGCCGAGCGCGCCGCCGGGATGCATCTGCCGATCCGGCTCGGGCTCCCCGGGGTGGTCGACCGCACCCGGCTGATGACCGTCGGCACGCGCCTCGGTATCGGAGCCTCGCTCCGTTATCTGTCGAAGAACCGTTCGACGGTGATGGCCCTCATGTCACCGGGCGGGTTCGACCCGACCGACATGGTGGTCGAGTTGGCGGCGTGCGCCGGTGAGCTCGACATTGAGGCGATCCACTCGTTCACCTTCAACTCGGTGGCCGACACGCGCCTCTGGCACGAGCAGCTGCTGGCCTGACGTTCGTCGCCGCTCAGCTGGCGCGGCGGCGTCGGATCTCCTCGGTGATCGCGGGGATCACCTTGTGGAGGTCGCCGATGACGGCGTGACCGGCCTTGGTGACCATGTTCGCCTGGGGGTCGGTGTTGATGGCGATGATGTTCTTCGACGCCATGGCGCCCACCCAGTGCTGGATCGCGCCGCTGATACCGCAAGCGATGTACACGTCGGGCGCGATTCGCGTGCCGGTTTGGCCGACCTGATCGGTGTGGCTCCGCCAGCCGTTGTTGGTGACCGCTCGAGAGCAGCCGACCACCCCGCCGAGCTCGGCGGCGAGTTCGGCGAGCGGAGCGAAACCTTCGGGCGAGCCGACTCCGCGTCCGCCGCCGACCACCACCGGGGCCGACGAGAGGGTGACTCCGGCCTCGCGCTCGACCCGGGCGGTCACCCGAGAGCGGGCGAGTGAGGGGTCGAGATCGACCGGCAGGTCCGAGATGGAGCACTCGGTCGGCGCCTCGGAGGGCTCGTGGAGGTGATGGGCCACCGAAACGATCCACATCGGCGCCGAGAGCGTCGCCTCTTCGAGGAGTGAACCACCCCAGCGCAGCCGGGTCATGTTGAGGGTGTCTCCGGGGGAGAGGTCCGTGCAGTTCGCCGCGAAGGGGAGGTCGAGTCGGGCGGCGGCTTGGGCGAGCACCTCGTTGCCACGGTCGGTCCCGCAAGCCATCAGCACCGCCGGCGACATCGAGCGCACGGCCGCGGCGACCACCTCGCCCCAGGCCTCCGGGGCGTAGTCGGTGAGCATCTCATGGTGGGCGCGATGATGCGTGCTGGCGCCATGGGCGGCGAGGGTGTCGGTGAGTCCGTCGGCGTCGGCGCCGATCGTGAGCGCCTCGACGCGGGTGCCGAGAGCGCGTGCGGCGGCCAAGGCCTCAAGGGACGCCTCAGCCAGTGCGCCTCGGTCGTGTTCGATGACGACGAGCGTGGTGCCTTCCATCACAGGACTCCGATCTCTTCGAGCACGTCGACGACGGCTGCGGCCGCCTCGGGGCCGTTGCCGAGGATGACGGTCTCGTTGGTGCGCTCGGGCGGTGGCTTCAAGGTGACCATGGCGAGCCCACCGGCTTCCCCGGCGGGCTCAACGGTGACCACACCGGCCTTCTTCGACGCGAGACGTCCCTTCATGGTCGGGTAGCGAGGCAGATTGATGCCCTCCTTCACGCCGACCACGGCCGGAAGCGGCAGCTCGTAGGCCTCGCGTCCGGCGTCGGCCTCGCGCTCGACGTGGGCGGTGCCGCCGTCGACGCGGAGGCCCTTGGCGCCGTTCACCATGGGGCGTCCGAGGGTGTGGGCCACCCGGATGCCGACCTGGAAGCCGCTCGAATCGGCCGATTCGTTGCCGAACAGCACGAGATCGAAGGGTCCGCCGCTCGCCTCGAGGTTGGCGATGGCGCTCGCGATCGCCGCGGCGGTGCGCTGCGGATCCCATTCGCCGCCGTCGGTGGCGAGGAGCACTCCGCTGTGCATGCCAACGCTGACCGCGTAACGGAGTTGTTCCTCGGCCTCGACTCCGCCGAGGGTGAGCACGACGGCCTCACCGCCGTGCTCCTCGATGAGTTGACTCGCGGCCTCCACCGCGCACTCCTCGTGGGGGCTCGTGGTGTGACCGAGGTTGGCATCGTCGACGCGTTGGCCGTCGGCGGTGATGTTGATCTTGGAACCGGGCGCGGGTACCCGCTTCACGCAGACGAGGATCCGCACGGCTCAGCCCTTCAGACGGCTGTCGTCGGGATCGAACGGCCCGCCGGTGCCGACCACCTTGATCGGGTAGATCTCGTTGAAGTACATGACTTTGAGATCGGTGCCGGGGGCGGAGAGCTCGCGGGGCAGATATCCCATCAGGATCTGCTTGCCGATCGACGGGCCGTAGCCCGCGGTGGTCACGCGGGACACGCGGCCGTGGCTGTCGGTGATGCGGTTGCCGTCGGCGTCGAGGATCGGCTCGTTGCCGCCCTGGAGGTAGCGGACACGCCCCTCGGAATCGGTCGAGTCCTCGACGGTCATGGTGCACATGACCACTTCGGGCTCGCCCTTCTCGCGGGCGGCGAGGTAGGCGGCTTTGCCGATGAAGTCAGCGGACTTCACCTTCGGCCGGGCGAGGCCCGCCTCGAGCGGGTTGTACTCGCTCTCGAGTTCGGCGCCCTGGAGTCGGTAGCCCTTCTCGAGGCGACCCGAGGTGCCGTACACCCCACCGCCGGTCGGCCGCAGGCCGAACGCCTCGCGACCGTTGGCCATGAGGGCGTCCCACAGGGCCGGGCCGTTGTTCCAGTCGACGTAGATCTCCCAGCCGGTGTCGCCGACGTAGGAGATCCGGAACAGCTTGGCGGGCACCGTCGTGCCCCCGCAGTCGAGGTCGACGTCGATGAGTGAGCCGTAGGGAGAGCCCTCGTGGGAGAGGTCGGCCGAGGTGAGCGTGGCGAGCAGCGCCGGCGCGTTCGGTCCCCACACGCCGAGCGTGGAGATCTCGAGGGTGCGGTCGGTGACGGTCACCGAGCCGTCGGTCGGCATGTAGTTGCGGATCCAGGCGAGGTCACGCCCTCCGTCGAACACGCCGGTCACGACGCGCACGGTGTCCTCGCCGATGCGCTGCATGGTGAGGTCGGAGTGGAAGCCGGCGTCGGGGGTGAGCCACGGGGTGTAGGTGGCGCGTCCGACCGGGCCGATCTTGTTGACCGACAGGTAGTCGGCGAACTCAACGGCGCCGGGGCCCGAGAGGTCGAAGATCTGGAAGGCCGAGAGATCGACCATGCCGCAGTTCTCGCGCATGTTGAGGTGCTCGCCGACAGTGATCGGGCTCCACCAGCGGCGGTCCCATTCGGCTTCGCGGTCGGCGACGCTGTAACGCTCGACGAGGTCGGCGTTTGACTCATACCACTGGGGGCGCTCCCAGGTGCGGGCCTGGAAGAAGAAAGCCCCGAGGTCTTGCTGGCGCGAGTAGTAAGGCGAGGTCTGCAGGGCGCGTCGCGACTCCCACTGCTCGGCCGGGTGAACGATGCCGTAGGTCTTGTTGAAGTGCTCGGAGGCGCGAGCCCAAATGTGCTCGTCGTTGCGCTCGTGGTTGTAGAAGCGCGCGATGTCGGCGCCGTGCGGGTCGATGACGCGCGGGTAGCCGTAGGTCATCCACTCGGCGACCACCTGAGCCATTCCGGGGCCCTCCTTCACCCAGACGGCCGCGGCCGACCAGAGGTTCTTCACCTCAACGGTCTCGCCGAGGCAGGGCATGGCGTCGGGGGTGAGGCTGAGCAGTCCGTTGATGGCGTACTTGATCTCGGCGTCGCCGAGCATGTCCATCAGTTCGATGGCCTGCTCCATCTGCGGGTCGAAGTCGTCCTGTGTGAAGGGCATCTCGGTGGGGGAGAGGGCCGCTTCCTCGTTGGACGGGATCGAGTCGGGGTGATGCAGGATCGGACGGTGGGCGTAGGAGCCGACCTCCATCGAGCCCGATGACTGACGCTCGTAGCAGAAGGTGTCCATGTCGCGGACGATCGGGTAGTCGATCTCGGAGTTGGTCTCGACGAGCACGTCGATCGGGCCGACGTCGGCCATCTGGTGGACGGCGGGCACGAGGGGGATGGTGGCGCCGGCCATATTGGCGATGCGGTTCGACCAGCAGCCGCAGGCGATGACGACGTACTCGGCCTCGATGCGACCCTTGTCGGTGACGACGGCCGAGATGCGCTTGCGGCCGGTGGCCGGCTCGTCGACGGTCTCGAGCGTCATGACCTCGGTGTTGGCGAACACCTTGAGGTCGGCCTTGTCGATGGCCTCGTTGCGGAAGATGGTTCCGGTGTCGAGGGAGTCGACGACGGACACGGTGGGGCAGTAGAAGCCGCCGAGGATGACGTCCTCGTTGATGAAGGGGACGAGTTCCTTGACCTCGGCGGGGGTGAGCAGACGGGCCTCGACTCCCCAGGCGCGGGCGCTGGTCATCCTGCGCTGCAGTTCCTGCCAACGCTCCTCGGTGCGGGCGACCTCGATGCCGCCGGAGTCGACGCTGCGCTGCACATCGCGGTACTGGTTGGCCGACTGGACGCCGAGGAGGGCCATCTCCTTGTTGTGGTCGACGGGGAAGATGAAGTTGGAGGCGTGTCCAGTGGAGCCGCCTGGGTTGGGGAGCGGACCCTTGTCGAGCAGGACCATGTCCTTCCAGCCGAGCCGGGCGAGGTGCCCGGCGAGGCAGTTGCCGACGATGCCGGCTCCGATGATCACGCACTTGGCGTTGCTGGGAACGGTGTCACCCACGGGAATCCCCCTGTTGTTGTGGAATCGGTGTCCGGTCTCTCGTATCGAACCCGGTGGGTGCGACCCGAGCGGACCTGATATATCATCAATGTATCACGAATGTTCCGCTGAGTACACAGGCCTACGAGAGCCTCCGCCGACGGATCGTCCGACTCGATCTGGCGCCCGGCGACGTGCTCCGTGAGGAGACGCTCCAGGCTGAGTTCGGTATCGGCCGCACCCCGATCCGCGAAGCGCTCCAGCGTCTCGCCCGGGAACAATTCGTCACCGTCATCCCAAGGCGCGGCATGTTCGTCTCCTCCATCGATGTCGACGAACTCTCGATGCTGTACGAGACCCGAGCGATCCTCGAGCCCTACGCCGCGAGGCTCGCCGCGCACCGCGGATCGGCCGCTGATTGGAGCGAGATGGCCGAGGTCATCGCTGGCGCCGATCAACCCGGACTCGCCCCCGAGGATCTCCTCGAGGTCGACCGCCGCTGCCACGAACTCATCTGGTCAGCCGCCGGCAACCGGTTCATGACCGACACGCTCGACATGCTCTACGCGCAGAGCGACCGGGTGTGGCACATGTATCTCGCCGAGGTGGCCGACACTCGTCACGCCGTCGACGAGCACCGGGAGATCCTCGATGGTTTCCGCGTGGGCGACGCCGATCGTGTCGCCGCGCTCGTCGAGGCGCACGTGCGCAGCTTCGACGATCAGGTGCGCGAGGCCGTCACCAGTCGGTTGGCCTCACCGCTCGCCGGCTGAGCCGGAGCGGCGCGGTGGTCCGCCCCCTGGGATTCGAACCCAGAACCAATGGATTAAGAGTCCACTGCTCTGCCGTTGAGCTAGAGGCGGTCGAAGCCCGGGCAGTGTAGGCGGAGGCCAACCACCGCCCAACTGCCCGGGCCCTGGGGTGAGCGAGGGGACTTGAACCCCCGGCCTTCAGGGCCACAACCTGACGCTCTAACCACCTGAGCTACGCCCACCATGTGCGGGCGACAGTCTGCCATGGCGTGGGTCGTTCCCCACCCGCCCGCTCTGGGAGACTGTGCCGATGAGCACTGACACCCAGTTGCAGACCGTTGTCGAGCGCGTCGAGGCCTTCCTCGCTGATCACGACCCGAAGTCGATGGACGATCGCGAGTTCCGCGGAGCGCGGTTCGACGCGGGTCTCGCCTGGGTGCACTTTCCCGAAGGCCTCGGAGGACTCGGGTTCCGACCCGATCTGAACCGCGAGATCGAAAAGCGGATGCGCTCCGCTGGCGCGGCGGCCGCCGACCCGACGTCGTTCTTTCAGGCCCTCGCCGGTCCGACGATCGTGACCCATGGCTCGGAGGAGCAGAAGCGACGGTTCCTGCGTCCGATGTTCACCGGCGAGGAGCGTTGGTGCCAACTGTTCTCCGAGCCGGGCGCCGGGTCCGACTTCGCCGGACTCGCCACCCGCGCCGTGCGCGACGGTGACGAGTGGATCGTGAACGGCCAGAAGGTGTGGAACACGCTCGCGCACCTCGCCGACTGGGGAATGCTGGTCACGAGGACCGACCCCGAGTCTCCGAAGCACCGGGGCATGACCTACTTCGCCGTCGACATGCGGGCTCCGGGTGTCGAGGTGCGTCCACTTCGCCAGATCACCGGAGAGGCCGAGTTCAACGAGGTGTACCTCACCGACACTCGGATCCCCGACGATCAACGCATCGGCGCCGAGGGTGAGGGCTGGCGCGTCGCGCTCACCACCCTGATGAACGAACGAACTGCGATCGGTTCGGGGGGAGCCGGCTCCTCGAAGCCGGTGCGGGGTGGACCCGCGAACGACGCGGTACGGATTTGGGCCGACCTCGATGCGACCGAGCGCACCGAGACCCGCAAGGCGCGGCTGATGGAGCTCTGGGTTCGCGGCGAGGTGGCGCGCCTTACCAACCTCCGAGCCGCCGAGTCGCTCCGGACCGGCAACCCCGGTCCCGAGGGGTCGGTCGCGAAACTCGAGTTCGCCAACCTCAACAAGGAGCTCTACGACTTCTGCATCGATCTGCTCGGCGCCGCGGGGATGGTCGACTACGACTACACGTTCCGCCGCCCCACCGAGCTCGATGCGACCGGAGCCTCCAAGAGTCCGCAGTACGCGTTCCTGCGAGTGCGGGCCAACTCGATCGAAGGCGGCACCTCGGAGATCTTGAAGAACATCATCGGCGAGCAGGTACTCGGCTTGCCCGGTGAGCCACGGGTCGACAAAGACCTTCCCTGGATCAAGGTGCCGCGCAGCTGATCCGCCGCCGGTGCCCAATCGGGGGCTCTGGTAGTTTCTTGGCAACGCGATATCGCAGGGGTATCGCGCGACACTGCCGCCGAGGTGGGTCGCACGTATGTCACGAGGAGTCGACATGACGACGACGGAAGCCGAGACGGGTCTCGTCGCCCGAGCGAAGAAGATCACCGAGCGAGAGGTCGCTCGCTACGCGGAGCGGACCGCCGGCTCGCAGGCGGCCACCGACCGCACACGCCAGGTCATGCCGGCCGGGGTGCCGTCGAGTTTCCAGGCGTACGACCCGCATCCCATCGTGGTTCGGCACGCCGCCGGAGCCCACATGACCGATGTCGATGGCAACGTCTACGTCGACTACGACATGGGTTTCGGAGCGCTCTTCGCCGGCCACATGCACCCGGCTGTCCGTCGAGCGGTCGCCGAGCAGCTCGACTCGGGCACGCTCTACGTCACGCCATGTGAACTCAACGGCGAGGTCGGCGAGATCCTTCGCGACCGCTACGGCTTCCCGATGTGGCGCCCGACGAACTCGGGCACCGAGGCGACGATGGACGCCATCCGCCTCGCGCGCGGGGTGACGGGCCGCGAGCGGATCGTGAAAGTGGAGGGCGGCTACCACGGCCACCACGACGAGGTGATGATCTCCAACAAGCCCCCGCTCGATCTGGCGGGCCCCGCTGATCGTCCCAACTCGGTGCCGCAGTCGGCTGGTATCACTCAGGGCACCATCGATGACGTCATCGTCATCCCCTACAACAATCCCGAGGCCCTCGACCGCGCGCTCTCCGGGGGAGACGTCGCCTGCTTCATTGTCGAGCCAGTGATGGAGAACATCGGCATCTGCCTGCCAGACCCGGGCTATCTCGAAGCCGTCCGCGAGATCACCGAGCGTCACGGCACGCTGTTGATCTTCGACGAGGTGAAGACGGGGATCACCGCGGGCTACGGCGGTGCTACCAACCAGCTCGGCGTGCGCCCCGACCTGATCACCCTCGCCAAGTCGATCGGCGGCGGATTCCCCGTCGGCGCGTTCGGCGGTCGAGCCGATTTGATGGCGCACATCACTGACGGCACGGTGCTCCACCTCGGCACGTACAACGGCAACCCGCTCGTCATGGCGGCCGTGAAGGCCACCCTTACCGAAGCGTGCACTCGCGACGTGGTGGGCGAGACGGTCGACCGCAACCATCGACTCGTCGAGGCCTGCCAGTCGATCATCGACGACTCGGGCATCCCGGCGCACACCGTCGAGTTCGGGGCGAAGGGATGCATCACCTGGTCGAGAGAGCGCGTCCGGAACTACCGCGACTACAAGGCGACCGATTTCGACCTCGCGTTCGCCCAGTGGATCCACGGCATCAACCGCGGGGTGTTGCTTCCCCCGGGTCTCGATGAGCAATGGCTGATCTCGGTGATGCACACCGATCAGGACGCGATGCGTTACGCCGATGTCTTCGGTGAGTTCGTGGCCGAACTCACCGGCTGAGGGAGTTCGCGCTCAGCTCCAGCGGTGCTGGTCGCGGTTCTGCATCGCCGGGATCGGTGACGACCACTGCCGGCGTCGACCTCCGCTCAGGCTGGCTAGGAGGAGCGCGAGTCCTCCGAAGACCAACACGATCGCCGCGCCGATGGTGGTCGGCGCGACGCGCAGGGCGAGCCGCGGGGCGAGCCCGGTCCAGGTGTTGTTGTCGATAGCCGGCACGACGTGCACAGGCACCGCGTAGCCGAGCACGACCATCCAGATGCCGATCGACATGAGCAACTCGGCGATAGCCCGGACGATCTCTGACCGATACGGGCGGGTGATGAGGCCGGCGAGCAGCGTGAGCAGGCCGATGCCGCCCGCAATCCGGAAAATCCAGCCCGCTGCCGTATGGAAGGTCTTCAGGGTGCCGATCACCGGAACGGGCACGGTCGCCGCCTCGGCCTCATAGGCCCGCTCGTCGCGCACGATGCGCACGAGTTCGCTTGGCACGATCACGATCGAGTCGTCGTTGCTTCCGATGACCCGAAGGTGGGCGCGTTGCACGAACTCGGCGAGCTCGACGGCGCCGCCGGGCGTTGGCAGCACCGATTCCTCGAGGAACGCGCCGAGGGCATCCGGCGTCGTCTCGAGAACACTCGCGGTGCGCGCCGAGATGAAGGCGTTGATCTCGAGGCGGATCTCGGCGTCGTCGAGCACCGCCTCGGCGAGATCGGGGGAGGGGCTTGGGGAGAACACCGTTCGGTCGAGCCACCAGGCGCCGATGCTCATCCCGATGGCGATGGCCGCCACGAGGAGCAGCACAGCGGAGAACGAGCGTTGCACGCCACAAGTGTGCCTGAAGCGCAGGCCCACCATGCGTTAGGTTCATCCGCGTGTCGCCCCCCGACGACTCGACCCCTGAGCGCGCCGAATCCGGCTCCATCGACGGGACTGTCGCTACGCCGATCACCGAGTTCCCGGGCTTCCTCCGATTGATGGCTCGTGGGTTGACGCGCCGTTGCCCATGGTGCGGGGATCGTCGCGCGTACTTCACGGGGTGGTTCACGCGAACGGACCGATGCCGACGGTGTCGTCATCCGTATCGTCGCGGTGACGAAGCGTTCGAACTCGGAGCGACCACGGCCAACATCATCTTGACCTTCCTGTCGATCCTGATCGCCATCCTCGTGGCGGTCGTGTTGACCTTGCCCGACATCCCGACCGTTCCGATCGTGGTGATCGTCGGTGCGATCGCTCTCGCCGGACCGGCTATCTGGTACCCGATCTCGTTCACCCTCTGGCAGGCGGTCGACCTCTTCATGCGTCGACCTGATGAGGACGAGATGGCGGGTCGGCGAGACGGCACGCTCTGACCTGCGCCGTCGGCGGTTCAGCCGACGCGATCGAACAACATTGGTGCTTGCGAACGCATGTTCGATGAGTTACATTGATGTCGTTCCCAGCCAACGACTCACCCGTGACGGGGCCCCGGCCGCTGTCACACCCCCTTCATAGGTTCGCCGACACCGATCAACCGGTCGGCACCACACCCGGGCCCTAGCCCACCAACACCACACAGGAGGCAGCCGTTATGAGCAACGACCGCGACAAGGCACTCGACATGGCACTCGCCCAGATCGACAAGCAGTTCGGCAAGGGCTCGATCATGCGAATGGGAGAGAAGGGCTCGATGGCCATCGAGGCGATCTCGACTGGTGCCCTCTCCCTCGATCTTGCGCTCGGCATCGGTGGTCTTCCGCGCGGTCGCGTCACCGAGATCTACGGCCCGGAGTCCTCGGGTAAGTCCACCCTCGCGATGCATGTCGTCGCCGAGGCCCAGCGCAACGGCGGCACCTGCGCCTACATCGATGCCGAGCACGCCATGGATCCGATCTACGCCCGGGCCATCGGAGTCGACGTCGACCAGTTGCTCATCTCCCAGCCTGACACCGGCGAGCAGGCCCTTGAGATCGCCGACATGCTCGTGCGCTCCGGCGCCATCGACGTGATCGTCATTGACTCGGTCGCTGCCCTCACACCTCGGGCCGAGATCGAGGGTGAGATGGGTGACAGCCACGTCGGTTTGCAGGCTCGGCTCATGAGCCAGGCGCTCCGCAAGATCACCGCCAACCTCAACAAGACGGGCACCATCGCGGTGTTCATCAACCAGCTGCGCGAGAAGATTGGCGTGATGTTCGGCTCCCCCGAGACCACTCCGGGTGGGCGAGCCCTCAAGTTCTACTCGTCGGTCCGCCTCGACATCCGCCGCATCGAGTCCCTGAAAGACGGGGCTGAGGTCGTCGGCAACCGCACCCGCGTCAAGGTCGTCAAGAACAAGGTGTCGCCTCCCTTCCGTCAGGCGGAATTCGACATCATGTATGGCAAGGGGATCAGCCGTGAGGGCACCCTCATCGACATGGCGGTCGACCTCGGCATCGTCACGAAGTCGGGAGCCTGGTTCACCTACGAGGGCGAACAGCTCGGCCAGGGCCGTGAGAACGCCAAGAACTTCCTCACCGAGCACCCCGAGGTGATGGTCGAGATCAGCGAGAAGGTGCTGGTGGCGGCCGGTCTTCGCGACAGCGAGGTCGACGCTGAGGAGTTCACCGAGGCCGACGACGAGCCGATCGAGATCGACTGACCGTTCCGGTTAGTTCACGGTGCTGAGGGCCCGGGGCTCAGGCCCCGGGCTTCCACACCATCAGGATCAAACCGATCAGCAGCAAGGTGTGGCTGATGCCGGTGCCCGCTGCCATGCGAGACGCAGCCGACGGGCTGTCGCTCGAGATGGCGGGCCGAATCATGAGCCAACTGACGGCGACGAGCACTGCCCAGATCACGATCGAGATGCTGATCCACGGGTCGGCCACCTTGTAGTTGTCCTCGGACATTCCAGCGAGCCCCATGCCGAGCACCCAGAGCGCGATCAGCGCTGGGAAGGTGAGGCGCATATGCAGTCGGGCGATCGTGGTCGTCTCACCAGCCTTGTGGAGCCCGGAATAAAGGAGGAGCGGGCCGAAGGCGACGATGGCGCTCAGGATGTGGAGCAGCGCCATGATTCGGTAACCGGGTGTGTCGAGAAGGATCGCGATCATGAAAGTGACCATAACCCCTTACCGAGCACCCTGCTGGGGTGCCCGGTAAGCCTCAGAGTTGACCGACCGCTTCCAGGAGGGCGTTCTCAACGACCTCGGTGAGCGCCGGGTGGATGTAGTACACGTCCTCCGCCAACTCTCGGGCCGTCTGACCGAAACGCATCCCTTGCACGAGCGGTTGGATCAGCGTGGCCGCCTGAGGGCCGATGATGTGCGCCCCGACCACGAATCCCGTGGATCGATCCACGATCACCTTCGCGAAGGATGTCTCATCGGCGAGCGCCCAGCCGTAGGCGGTACCGCCGTAGTCGCGGCGGCCGATCACGACGTCGATGCCCTGCTCCGATGCCTCGGATTCGGTCACGCCAACGGCGGCGATCTGGGGATGGCTGAACACGGCGGCCGGGATCGGGCCGAGGTCGACTCGATGTAGGTCATCGGGGTGGGCGATGTTCCAGAAGGCGGCGTGGGCTTCGGCGTTGGCGACGTGCTTGAGGTTGTTGTTGTTCGCCACGTCTCCGACCGCCCACATGCGGGGAACAGAAGTGCGCTGGAACTCGTCGACCACGATCGTTCCGTGATGGTGCATGGTGAGGCCTGCCCGCTCCGCCTCGAGGAGGTCGCTGTTGGGTTCCCGTCCGGTGGCGACAAGCAGTTGGTCAACCACGATCTCGCCCTCAGGGTCGTGCACGACGATGCTGCCGTCACGGCGCTCCACCCGCGTCGGCAGATGACCGAGGTGGAGATCGACTCGACGGCCGAACACCTCAGTGAAGCGTTGCGAGACCTCGTGGTCGTGGGACGACAGCAGTCGATCTGAGCGGTTAAACATCGACACCCGCGAGCCGAGGCCGGCGAACACGTGGCCCATCTCGGCCGCGATGTAACCGCCGCCGATGATGCCGAGGCGCTCCGGGAGCGCATCGAGACGCATGATCGAGTCGCTTGTATGGAACCCGGTTTCGACGAGACCTGGGATCGGTGGCACCACGGGTCGCGATCCAACGGCGATGAGGATGTCGTCTCCGGTGATTCGTCGTCCATCGACGTCGATGGTGGAGGCGTCGATGAAGCAGGCGGTTCCCTCGATGAGGGTGATGTTCGGGCACCGCTCGGCGCGGTAGTCGCGTCCGCTGGCCGAGATCGGGTCGATCCGGTTGAAGATGCGATCCCTGATGGCGGCCCAGTCGGCGCGACCCGCCGGGATGTCAATCCCGAGACGGTCCGCTTCGGCTGCTTCGGTGAGTCGATCGGCGGGGAGGACGAACATCTTCGAGGGGATGCATCCCCGATTCAGGCAGGTTCCTCCGAAGACGTCACGCTCGACGATCGCGATGCGGCGATCATCGAGATAGTCGGGGATGTGGTTCCCCGAGCCTGATCCGATGATCACGAGGTCGAAGTGCTCCGGAGCTTCCGTCATGACTGCAGTCAACCGCTGTCGACCCGAGATGTTCCAGACATCAGCCGCACTAGGTTCCGGACATGGACCCGCACGGCGATACCTCCGCGCCGAAGCGACCGGACCGTGTGGTAGTCGTGCTGCTCGACAGCTTGAACCGGCACCTTCTCGGCGCATGGGGATCGGACGAGTTCGAGACGCCGAACCTCGACCGGTTCGCTCGGGAGTCGGTCGTGTTCGATCGACATCACGTCGGTTCCCTGCCGTGCATTCCAGCTCGGCACGATCTGTTGGTCGGCTCGCTCGACTTCCTCTGGAGGCCGTGGGGCTCGATTGAGGTGTGGGAGGAGTCGATCACCGCGTCGCTTCGTCGATCCGGGGTCACGACGATGCTCGTGACCGATCACCCCCATCTGTTCGAAACCGGCGGCGAGAACTACCACACCGACTTCACCGCCTGGGAGTACCTGCGTGGAAGCGAGAACGACCCGTGGCGAACCCATGCCGACGCCACCGCTGTCGGCGCCCCGGCCTTGCCCGCGCGGCCGGCTCCGATTCATCGCCCGTACGACGACTCGCGCACCTGGTTCCGAGATGAAGCCGACTTCCCTGGCCCGAGGACGATGCGGGCGGCCGCCGAATGGCTGGATGTGTCCGCGCCTCACCACGACCGCTTCCTGCTGCTCATCGACGAGTTCGATCCGCATGAGCCCTTCGACACCCCTGAACCTTGGGCATCCATGTATGACGCGGACTGGGAAGGGGAGCGGTTGATCTGGCCGCCCTATGCGGTGGGTGCCCTCGAGCGAGGTGTCCTCACCCCGCGGGAGGCTGCGCACATCCGCTGCAACTACGGCTCGAAACTCTCGATGATCGACCACTGGTTCGGTCAGGTGCTCGACGCCGTTGACCGTCTCGGCGATGACGTCGCTGTCATGGTGTGCACCGACCACGGCCTCTACCTCGGGGAGCGTGATCTCTTCGGCAAGCCGGGTGCGCCGCTGTGGCCCGAACTCGCTCGCATACCGCTAATGGTCCGCTGGCCTGGCGTCGAACCCCGCCGCGAGAAGGCGTTGACCACGACCGTCGACCTCCATGCGACCCTGTGCGAGGTGTTCGGCGTGACCCCGGAGCACCGCACTCACGGTCGCTCCCTTGTCGATCTGATTGAGGGCCGCGTCGATTCGGTGCGCGATCATTTGCTCGCTGGCTACTGGTCGCGGCATGTCTATGTCGTCGATGCCGAGCGCACCTACGGCCGATCAGCCGTCGGCGATCCGTATCCGCTCGCGATGTGGTCGAATCGCTGGTCGTCGATGCCGATCGAACACGCGGTCCCCGGCTACCGCTTCCCGCGTCCCGACGGCCGAGCCGAACTGCGGTCGATGCCCGGTTCGGAGGTGCCCGTGATCCGCCAGCCCTTCGTTGAGGGCGATCTCTTGCCGTTCTGGTCCCACGCGATGCCGGTTGACGACCACCACCTGCATCTGGCCGACGACCCTGCCTTCGCAGAGGATCGCGCGGGTTCGGCGCTCGAGCCAGAGGCCGTGGAACTCCTTCGTCACGCGCTCGAGCAGGTCGACGCCCCGGGGGAGCAGTTCGCGCGGCTCGGACTGCGATGAGGCAGCGTTAGCCTCGGCTCCATGTCGGGTCGATATGTCGTTCGCACCTACGGGTGCCAGATGAACGAGCACGACTCCGAGCGGATCGCGGGCCTGCTGGAGAGCGACGGGTTCAGTGAGGCCGATGATCTCGATGGGGCCGATGTCGTGGTGCTCAACACCTGCTGCATCCGCGAGAACGCCGACAACAAGCTCTACGGCAATCTCGGCCACTTGAAGACCTGGAAGGACGCGGCACCCGGCCGTCGGATCGTGGTCGCTGGGTGCTTGGCGCAGAAAGACCGCGAGACCGTCCGTGAGCGGGCTCCCTACGTCGACGTGGTGCTCGGCACCCACAACGTCCATCGCACCGCGGAACTGCTCGACTCGGTCGAGCGGCACGGTCCGATCACCGAGATCTTCGAGGAGGCCGTCGTCGACGACGAGGTGCTCTTCCCCTCCGCGCTTCCCGTGCGACGCGAGGTGTCCCATTCGGCGTGGGTGACCATTCAGATCGGTTGCGACAACAACTGCGCGTTCTGCATCGTGCCGGCGGTTCGAGGGGCGGAGGTATCGCGTCCCTTCGACGACGTCGTCGCCGAGGTGGCGCGATTCGCGGCCGACGGGGTCACCGAGGTCACCCTGCTTGGCCAGAACGTCAACTCCTACGGTCGCGACCTCCAACTCGCGCTACGACGCGCCGGCGATGCGGAGGCGCGTCCGCGCCCGCTGTTCGCCGACCTGCTCGGTGCCGTCGGCGCGGTTGAGGGCATCCGACGGGTTCGTTTCACCAGTCCTCACCCGAAGGACATGCGGACGGAAACCTTCGAGGCGATGGCGGCGACGGCGGAGGTGTGCGAGCACCTGCACTACCCCCTGCAGTCCGGCAGCGACCGTGTGCTCGCGCTGATGCACCGCGGCTACACCGCCGAGCGCTATCTCGACCGCCTCGCCGAGGCTCGCGCCACCATCGACGACCTGGCCGTGTCGACCGACATCATCGTCGGCTTCCCCGGCGAGACCGAAGACGATTTCGAGCGCACCCTCGAAGTGGCCGCGGCCGCCGAGTACGACTACGCCTACACCTTCATCTACTCGCCGCGTCCCGGCACCGAGGCCGCGGAGGCCGTTGACGACTTCGTCGATCCGGAGGTCGCGCGCGATCGGTTCGAGCGACTGAGGATCGTCGTCGAGCGCTCCGCGCTCGCTCGTCACGAGGCTCGGGTCGGCCGGATCGAGGAGGTCTTGGTGGAGGGCCCATCGAAGCGTGACCCGTCGGTTCTCTCAGGGCGAACCCGTCAGAACAAGCTCGTCCACTTCGTGCCTCCTCGTCCCCTTCGTGCCGGGTCCTACGCGACCGTCGAGGTCACTCGCGGCGCCCCCCACTTCCTTGAGGGACGTTTCGTCGACCTCATCTCCGAGGCCACTCACCGCACGCGGATCCCCGTGCTTTCGATCTGATCCGATGGCTGACCCGATGGCTGACACAGCTCGGGTGGCGCTCATCGGGGCGACGGCTTCGGGGAAGTCGTCCCTCGCGCTCGCGTTCGCGAAACGGCACGTCGACGTCGAAATCGTCTCGGTCGACTCGATGCAGGTGTATCGGGGGATGGACATCGGCACCGCCTCGCCGAGCCCGGAGGAGCGCGCGGCGGTGCCGCACCATCTCATCGATGTGTGTGAGCCCTCCGAGGAGTTCACCGTCGGTCGCTTTCGGGATCTCCTCAGCGAGTCGTTGATCGACATCGGTCGACACGGCAATCGCGCGCTTTTGGTTGGAGGAACCGGGCTCTATCACCGGTGCGCGGTCGATGGTCTTGAACTCGCTGGTGGCGACGACGTGGTGCGCGCTCGCCTCGAGGATGAGGCGCGCGAACTTGGTGTGGAGGCGCTGCACGAACGGCTGACCAGTGTCGACCCAGTGGCCGCGGGTCGGATGGAGTCGACGAATCTCCGCCGCGTCGTGCGTGCCCTCGAGGTCATCGAGGTCACCGGGCGGGCGTTCTCATCCTTCGGTGACGGACTCGACCGTTACCCGCCCACCCCGGTGCCTCAGATTGGACTGCGATGGGAGCGCGCCGTTCTCGCCGAGCGAATCGAGGCCCGGGTCCACACGATGATCGACGCGGGATTCGTCGACGAAGTCGCCGCCATTGTGAGTGCCTCGCCCTCGCGAACAGCGCTACAGGCCCTCGGCTACGCCGAGATCGCTGCTCATCTCCGCGGCGAGTGCTCCCTCGACGAGGCGATCGACGCGACCATCCTTCATACGCGCCAGTTCGCGGTCCGCCAGGAGCGCTGGTTCCGCCGCGACCCCCGCATACGCTGGGTTGATATCACCGCCGACCCCGTTCTTGAGGCCATGGACGCCCTCGAGGAGATCTGGGACCATACGGGCGGAACGGACCACACATGATCAGCGCACCCGCCGAGAACGGCCAACCGTGACCACCCTCCGGAAGTTGCACGGGCTTGGTAACGACTTCCTCGTGACCTTCGACCTGAGCGAGGAGATCGACGCGGTCGAATTCGCCCGATCCGTGTGCGACCGGCGTCGGGGCATCGGAGCCGACGGGCTGCTCATCGGGTCGGCCCCCGCACTCGATCAACCCTCCGGGGTGGACGTCGTCATGCGTCTGCTCAACGCCGACGGCTCCCCGGCTGAGATGAGTGGCAACGGCATCCGCTGTTTCGCGCAGGCGTGGATCGAGCATCGAGGTGCGGCGGTTCCGAGCACCGTGGCGGTTGCTACCGACGCCGGCCTTCGCGCCGTCGAGATCCGAAGCCACGACGGCACGACGATGGTGTCCTCGGTCGAGATGGGGGAGGTGTCCGACACCCACGAGCCAGCCGACTGGGCGAAGACGGGATGTCATCCCGATCGCCCGGTTCGACATCTCAGCCTCGGCAACCCGCACGCCGTGGTCGGCGTGGACGACGTCGCCGTTGTCGACCTCGAGGCGCTCGGGTCGGTGGTCCCGGGGGTCAACCTCGAGATCGTGGAGCCGGGTCCGGGCCCTCATGAGGTGCGCATGCGCGTTCACGAGCGAGGGGTCGGCATCACCGAGGCCTGCGGCACCGGGGCGTGCGCCACCGCTGTCGCCGCTCTCGAGTGGGGTCTCGTGACCGCCGACGCGAACGGGGAGGTGACGGTCCACATGGACGGTGGCACGGTGACCGTCTCGGTCGATCGCGGCACACGAACCGCGGTCTTGTCGGGTCCGTCCGTCGCGGTCGCCACCGTCGAGATCGAACCACGGTGAGCAACCCGTATTCCGAGGCGCTCGGCGCCACCCTGATCGATCGCACGGTCCGCGAGAAGATCGTCCTCGTCGGCGTCACCCTTCCTGGTTCAACGGACGATGACACCGAAGCGAGCCTCGATGAGCTTGAACTCTTGGTCGACACCGCGGGAGCCGATGTCTGCGCCCGCCTCGTTCAGCGGCGTGACGCGCCGGATCACACCTTCTTCATCGGCAAAGGCAAGGCGGAGGAGTTGAAGTCGATTTGTCTCGCGGTCGACGCGGACACGGTGGTCTTCGACAACGAGCTGAATCCGGCCCAGCAGTTCCAGCTCGAGAAATTGCTCGGGCGAACCGCTATCGACCGCACCGCGGTGATCCTCGACATCTTCGCCCAGAACGCCCACACCCTCGAGGGGCGGGCGCAGGTGGAGCTCGCTCTCCTTCGTTACCGATTGCCGAGACTTCGCCGCGGCGGCACGGCGAAGCTCTCCCAGCAGCGAGGTGGGGTCGGCGCGCGATTCGGCGGTGGTGAGACCAAGATCGAGGTCGATCGCCGTCGCATCAACCGGCGCATCCGGTCCCTCGAGGTCGAATTGCGCGAGTTGGCATCCACTCGCGCCTTGCAGCGCAAGAGCCGGAGCCGTTCGGGTCTGGCCGAGGTGACGATCGTCGGCTACACGAACGCGGGCAAGAGCACGTTGTTGAATCGACTCACCCAAGCGGGAGTGCTCGCCGAGAACCGACTGTTCGCGACACTCGATCCAACCACGAGGCGTCTCGCTCTTCCAGGTGGTGAGCCGGTACTTCTGACCGACACGGTCGGTTTTGTGCGCCGCTTGCCTCACGGTCTCATCGAGGCGTTCAAGGGCACCCTTGAGGTCGCGGCCACTGCTGATCAACTCGTGCATGTGGTCGACGCGGGAGCGCCCGACCCTGAGGGTCAGATCGCCGCCGTGCGAGAGGTGTTGTCGGAGATCGATGCTGATCGGGTGCCCGAGATGATCGTGTTCAACAAGAGCGATCTCGATCCGACGGGTGCGGCTGACCTGGTGGCGGATCATCCCGGTTCGGTGGCCGTGAGCTCGCTCACCGGCGACGGGATTGATCTCATGCTCGCCACACTCGGCGACCGTCTGCGTTCGCTCACCGAGGTGGTCGAGCTCTTCATCCCGTGGGATCGCGGTGATGTGCTCGCCTCGGTGCATCGAGAGGGCCAGATCGTCTCGACCGCTGATGAGGCCGATGGTCAACGCACGAGGGTGCGGCTTTCGGATGCTTCGCTCGGGCGGCTCCGAGAGTTCGTCGTCGCCTCGAGCACGGAAGGGGGAGAATGATGTCCGTGACACCGCAGGGCTTCGTGCCGCCCCCGTATCCATACGACCGTCTCGATGGTCTGCGCCATCACGCGGAGCGGTTCACGGGTGGGGTGATCGATCTGTCGATCGGCACACCGTTCGATGCGCCGGCCGCCTCGGTCGTGGCCGCCCTCGCCAACTCCGGTGCCGAGCGCGGATACCCGCCGTCGATCGGGTCGGAGGCGCTCCGCTCAGCCGCCGCGAGGTGGATGAATCGCCGGTTCTCGATCGACGTTCCGATCTCGGCCATCGCCGCCTGCGTCGGTTCGAAGGAGTTCGTCGCCACGGTTCCGCAGTGGTTGCGGCTCCGCTCGCCGGGGCGGGACACGGTGCTTTTCCCCGAGGTCGCCTATCCGAGTTACGAGATGGGGGCGACACTCGCGGGCTGCCGGGCGGTAGCGGTCCCGGCGAATGCCGATGGGGTGATGGACCTCGACGCCATCGCCGCTGATGACGCGGCACGGGCGCTCGCGCTCTGGGTCAATTCGCCGGCTAATCCGTCCGGAGCGCTCGACGATCTGGGCGCGGCGGCCGCTTGGGGGCGCGCTCATGGCGTGCCGGTGCTCTCCGACGAGTGCTACGCCGAGTTCACGTGGGATGGGCCCGCCCGCACGATCCTCGAGCACGGTCTCGATGGCGTCATCGCCCTTCATTCGCTCTCGAAGCGGTCGAATCTCGCCGGGGCGCGGGTGGCCTTCTACGCCGGCGATCCTGAACTCGTCCACTACCTCGCGGAGGTTCGCAAGCACGCCGGGATGATGATGCCCGGTCCAGTGCAGGCCGCCGGTGTGGTCGCCCTCGACGACGACGAGCACGTGGCCGAGCAGCGTGATCGCTATCTGGCCCGCCTCGATGCCGCCGCCCGCGCGATCGGCGACTGGTCGGGTGTGGAGATCGGGCGTCCGGCTGGCGGTTTTTATCTCTGGTTCCGGGTCGGAGACGCCTGGGAGTTCGCGGAGCGCCTGGCGGTTGAGGGGGGATGTCTCGTGAGCCCAGGCGAGTTCTACGGCAAGGCGGGACGCGACCATGTCCGCGTCGCGGTCGTCACCTCGATCGACCGGATCGATCTTCTCGCGGCGCGCCTGTCGGGGGGCGGCGACCGGTGAGACCATCGCACCGGCCCACGCGGGCCGGTGGGGGACGCCGGTGGATCGCTCCGGCGCTACTGGCCGTTGGGGCTCTCGTAGCGACCGCGCTCACCTTGGTCTCCGCTGGGCCGCTGCCGGCATCGGTGGTTGACGGTCTCGCCCGCGCTGTTGGAGGGTGCGACTCGTTGCTCGAAGTTGATCGCTCGGGGACCATCAACGTGTTCTCCGAAGAGCGCGGCGGCGCAATCGACCCGGTCGGCTCGTGCGGCGCGGTGGCGCCGGGGGAGCGAGATGACGTGGAGGTGGGGTCGGTGGTGATCGCTGATGCATCCGGTGAGGCACTTGAGATCGACGATCGCGACCGAGGTTCGATGGTCACGGTCGGCGGGTGGCGCGCGACGGTGCTCGGCCGGGTCGAGGTGGAACCCGGGCCCTATCTGGTGAGGGTGGAAGGCGACGGGGTCGTGGCTCTCGGTCTCGACCCGCGGGAGGTGGAATCTCGCCGCCGGGGAACCGCGGTGGCCGTGATGATCGGTGGTCTCGCCTTGGCGGCGTTGGTCGCCGTGTCGTCGAGGGCCGCGGCGTCATCTCGACGACACGGTGCTTCGGAGCGTCCCGTGATCAGTGTGTGGGACCCTCCGAGCGGCCCGAGACTCGGTTGAGTCGGTCGGGTTTTAGAGACGCCGGATGACGGTGACCACGCGACCGAAGATGGACACCTCGTCGGCGGGAAACTCCATCGGCTCCATCGTCGGGTTGGCCGGGACGAGCACGATGTTGGTGCCGCGCGGCTGGTAGGTCTTGACGGTCGCCTCGTCGCCGGGGATTCCGGCGACAACGATGTCGCCGCGCTCGGCGGTGCGCTGTTGGACGGCGATCACGAAGTCTCCGTCGAGGATGCCGGCGTCGATCATCGACTCGCCGCGCACCCGGAGCATGAAGAGATCGCCGTCGCCCGTGAAGTCAGCCGGGAGTGGAAGGAGCTCCTCGACGTTCTCCTGGGCCAGCACGTCGGTGCCTGCGGCGACATCGCCGATCAGCGGCACGTGGCGCACCGGGCGGCGCTCCATCGCGACGCCGGAGTTGGCATCCCAGGTGACCTCGATCGCGCGGGGCTTGGTCGGGTCGCGGCGTAGATAGCCGAGGCGGGTGAGGGTGTTGAGGTGGGTGTGAACCGTTGACGGGGAGTTGAGGCCGACGGCCTCGCCAATCTCGCGCACCGACGGCGGGTAACCGCGGTCGCGCATCTGCGACTCGATGAACGTGAGGATCTCACGCTGACGGGCACTGATCTTGGGCGATGCCATGGGCCGCATCGTACGCGCGTTCGATCGCGAAGTCAAACATGTGTTCGTTCGATCGGGGATCATGTGTTCGGAATTTTCTGCCAGGCGGGGTTGACACGAACGGATGTTCGGGGTACAAATGTTCCCAGAACAAGTGTTCGTATCGCGGTTTTCCGGAGCCGCTACACGGATTCTCGGTGTTCCCGGGTCGTTCCGGGGGTGTCACACCCCCTCCGTACGGTCCACGGTGCATCGAATAACGCAGACCAGGAGCACCACATGAGCACCATCGCACTCCACAACCCCGCCGCCATCCGCACCGTCGCCCCCCGCCCGAGCGAGGCGGTCTACCGCCGTCGGCGTCTGGTGGTCGGCACGGTGCTCGCTCTGATGGTCGTCACCGCCGGTCTCGCGGTGAATGAAGCACTGGCCGGTATCGGCGGCGTGACTGCCTCCGCCGCCGATACCGCGCCGTCCAACGCCCCCACGACGGTCACCGCCCTTCCCGGTGACACGTTGTGGGCGATCGCCGTCGAGCACCACGGCTCGGTCGATCTCCACCGGTATCTCGACCGGCTCGTTCTGCTGAATGGCGGCCCGAGCATTCAGGCGGGTCAGGTCGTTCGCCTTCCCTGAGTGCCCGGGGGCCACGGTGGCCCCCGATTACCCTCTCAGGCGTGCATTGTCCCGCCTGTCGTACCGATGACACGAAGGTCGTCGACTCGCGTTTGGCCGAGGACGGCAATGCTGTCCGCCGTCGCCGAGAGTGTCTTGACTGCGGTTACCGCTTCACCACCTTTGAGCGGATGGACGAGGTGCCGCTCCTCGTCGTCAAGTCCGACGGCACTCGTGAGGGCTTCGATCGGGCGAAAGTCATCGCTGGCGTGTCAGCCGCGTCCAAGGGCAGATCCCTCGACGAGGCCGCTATCGAAGCATTGGTCGACGGTGTCGACGAGGAGATGCGTGCGATCGGAACGGTGGTTTCCACCGCGCAGGTCGGTGTGGCTGTGCTCGACCGTCTCCGGCTTCTCGACGACGTCGCCTATCTGAGGTTCGCCTCGGTCTACAAGGACTTCGACGCGGCGGCTGATTTCCACCGCGAGATCGAGCTGCTCAGCAAGTCCGATCCCGCTCCCACCGCGTGAGCAGGTGATCTCCGGCGATCAGGACGTGCCGTCGTCGGAAGTGGCGGAGCCGTTCGGTCGGGCCGTCGAGGGCTCGCTGGCTCGGTCCGGCGACGAGCGTCGGTGAGATGGTCAGGTTGATCGCATCGATCAGGTCGTGATCGTGGAGGGCCGCGTTCAGCTTCGGCCCTCCCTCGAGATGGATGGGGGCGGTGCCGGACCTGAATCGCTCGCTCACTCGCTGAACGACGGTAGTGATGTCGATGTCGTTGTGTCCGGCTCGGATTACTGGAACATGGTCAGGGATGGCGACGCTCTCCGGTGCGACCGCTGTCGCGTGGCCCGATCGCCAGAGCGCCGACTCCCAGTCGAGGTCGCCTTGTCCGGTGACGACGGCGAAGCGAACGGTCGGATCGGTCGGTACCGCGTAGTCCTCGGAACGCACCGTTCCCGCGCCGACGAGGGTGACGCAGGCATGGTGACGTAGTCGAAGCAACACGGCGAGGTCCACACGGCTGGACAGGGCGCGCGAACCCCCGGCGACAGCGACGCTGCCGTCGAGGCTTGTCACCATCGACATTTCAACGGGTGGAGCATCGCTGTCGGTGGCACCGTCGCGTATCGCGGGGCCGTAGGCGAGGTCGATCGCGCGGACGAGTTCGTCGTCGTCGAGTTGCTCGAGGTCGAGTCCGTCCGGTGATCCTCGGTGGTCCACCCCACGATCATGCTCCAGGTTCGTGGTCGATGGTTGAGACCAACGAACAGCTGTGATCATCGACGAGCGACGACGCTTCTCCGGCCGTCCACAAATCTTGGCGGGTTTTCCACGGGATTTCTTGGTTCTCCACACCCCTTTTTCACTTGTCCACTTCCGATCCACAGGGGGGCGTTCCTAGGGTGAGCAGACCGATCGACCGCGGTGTCGTGCACGGAGGAACGAGCCCCTGGATCACGCTCCAGGGGTTTGGAGCCGAGAGGTTCTGGACCTGTGACACGGCACCGCGGTCCATCGTCGGGGGCGCCGTCGGGCTCGCGGGGATGGGTTTCAGGATTTCTTCGGCGGGTGGTTGACAGGGTCGTAACTACAGTGGTGTAATTGCCAGTCCTGTCCGGGAGACACAACTCGTTGTGGTTCCGGGGTGGGGCATAGCGGTCGAAACACCACATCTTGTGTCCGGGCAGGGTCCGGCGGCAGGGAAGACCGGCCCTCAGGCACAACGCTCCCCGCGGGCGCACAACGGCACCGACGGGAGTCGGTCCGACCTCACAACAGAGCGGGACGCCCGCAGGTCCGAGCAGCGCTCGACCGACAATGATCACAAGGAGAGAAGACATGTCGATGGCACCCGAGAAGACCGCAGCCCTCGCCCCACCGGACGGAACGATCGGCGTCAAGAGGCTGTTCAGTTCGCCTGGGGTTAACCCCTACGACGAGGTGGTCTGGGAGCGTCGCGACGCTCGCATCACCAACTGGAAGGACGGCTCGGTCGCCTTCGAGCAGCTCGATGTCGAGTTCCCCGTCTCGTGGTCGGTGAACGCCACCAACATCGTCTCCCAGAAGTACTTCCGCGGCACCCTCGGAACCCCCGAGCGCGAGACCTCTGTCCGTCAGGTCATCGACCGTGTCGTCAACACGATCACCACGTGGGGTCGTGAGGGCGGCTACTTCGCCGACGAGGATGAGGCCACCGCCTTCTCCGACGAACTGAAGTACATCCTCGTCACCCAGCGCGCGGCCTTCAACAGCCCGGTCTGGTTCAACATCGGCGTGCCCGGCGTGCGCCAGCAGGCGAGCGCCTGCTTCATCCTGTCGGTCGACGACACGATGAACTCGATCCTCAACTGGTACCGCGAGGAGGGCGTCATCTTCAAGGGTGGCTCCGGCTCCGGCGTCAACCTCTCCAAGATTCGCTCTAGCGCCGAGCTCCTCGAGGGCGGCGGCACGGCCTCTGGTCCGGTCAGCTTCATGCGCGGTGCCGACGCCTCGGCCGGCACCATCAAGTCGGGTGGCAAGACCCGTCGCGCGGCCAAGATGGTCATCCTCAACGTCGACCACCCCGATGTCGAGGAGTTCGTGTGGTGCAAGGTCAAGGAGGAGCGCAAGGCGCGCGTGCTCCGCGACGCTGGCTTCGATATGGACCTTGATGGCGCCGACTCGTTCTCGATCCAGTACCAGAACGCCAACAACTCGGTCCGCGTGTCCGACGAGTTCATGCAGGCCGTGGTCGAGGACGCCGATTGGGGTCTTCGCGCGGTCACCGACGGCTCGGTGATCAAGACGGTGCGCGCCCGCGACCTGTGGCGTCAGATCGCTCAGGCCTCCTGGGAGTGCGCCGACCCGGGTCTGCAGTTCGACACCACGATCAACCGCTGGCACACCTCTGCGAACACCGACCGCATCAACGGCTCGAACCCGTGCTCGGAGTACATGCACATCGACAACTCGGCCTGCAACCTGGCGTCGATCAACCTCCTCAAGTACCTCGACACCGACGGCACCTTCGATGTGGACGCCTATCGCCACACCGTCGAGGTGGTCTTCACCGCTCAGGAGATCCTCGTCGGCCGCGCCGACTACCCAACGGAGAAGATCGGCGAGAACAGCCGCAAGTTCCGTCAGCTCGGCCTCGGCTACGCCAACCTCGGCGCGCTGCTCATGGCCCTCGGCTACGCCTACGACTCGCCTGAGGGTCGCGCCTGGGCTGCTGCCCTCACCTCGCTGATGACCGGCCACGCCTACGCCACGAGCGCCCGCACCTCGGCCCGTCTTGGACCCTTCGAGGGTTTCGAGGAGAACGCCGAGCACATGCTCCGAGTTCTTGGCATGCATCGCGACGCCTCCTACGAGATCGAGGGCGCCGACGCGGTGCCCGCTGATCTCCTTGCCGCTGGCCAGCAGTCTTGGGAAGCGGCGGTGCGCGACGGCGACGCCCATGGCGTCCGCAACAGCCAGGCGTCGGTGCTTGCGCCGACCGGAACCATCGGCCTCATGATGGACTGCGACACCACCGGCATCGAGCCCGACCTCGGCCTCGTCAAGATGAAGAAGCTGGTTGGCGGTGGAACGATGTCGATCGTCAACCAGACGATCCCGCGCGCCTTGACCCGCATGGGCTACGACGACCAGCAGGTCGCCGACATCATCGCCTACATCGACGAGAACAAGTCGATCCTCGGCGCCCCGCATCTCGCTGCCGAGCACATTCCGGTGTTCGCCTGCTCGATGGGTGACAACACCATCCACTACGAGGGTCACGTCCGGATGATGGGAGCGGTGCAGCCGTTCCTCTCCGGTGCGATCTCCAAGACGGTGAACATGCCCGAGGAGGCCTCGGTCGAGGATGTCGAGGCACTGCATCAGCTCTCTTGGGAGCTCGGCCTGAAGGCGGTGGCGATCTACCGCGACAACTGCAAGGTTGCTCAGCCGCTCTCCACCGCCAAGAAGGAGAGCGCCGACGATGACGCTGTCGAGGCGGCCGGCGAGATGGCCGCTCAGGTGATCGAGAAGGTCGTGCACCGCGCCGTCCGCCAGAAGCTGCCGCGCACCCGCACCTCGAAGACCTTCGAGTTCCGGGTCGCCGATTGCAAGGGCTTCGCCACCGTCGGCGAGTACGAGCACGGCCAGCCGGGCGAGATCTTCCTCACCGTCTCGAAGCAGGGCTCGACCCTCGCGGGCATCATGGATGCCTTCGCGAAGTCGATCAGCTACGGCCTCCAGTACGGGGTGCCGATCCGCGCCTATGTCGAGGCGTTCGTGAACATGAAGTTCGAGCCGGCCGGCATGACCGACGATCCGGACGTGCGTTTCGCGGGTTCGATCATGGACTACCTGTTCCGTCGTCTCGCCCTCGAGTACATGACCTACGACGAGCGCGCCGAGCTCGGGATCTTCACCGTCGAGGAGCGCACCCAGCCGACCCTCCCCGGTGTTGAAGAGTCGGTCATCGAGTCGTCGATGGGTTCTGAGGTGGTTGCCGACCCGAAGACGGTCCCGTCGGCCGCCGACCTGGTCGCCGGTCTCGAGGCGGGCACCATCGAGCCGACGGTCGAGGACAACACCCCGGCTCGTGGCGCGCTCCGGCCCTCGGATGCGCCGATGTGCATGCAGTGCGGTGTGCACATGGTGCGCGCCGGTTCCTGCCACGCCTGCCCGTCGTGCGGGAGCACCTCAGGCTGTAGCTGAGCGCCAGGCCATCACCCGGCTCGACCGGGAGTTCTCGAGAGGGGGAGGTTTCGGCCTCCCCCTCTCGGCTCTTTCTGCAACCGGTGGTTCATGGCCAATCGATGTTGAGTGCTCGCGCTGCGGTGCTCATCTTCATGACGAGGCGGTGAGGTGCGCCGGGAAGTGGTTGAAAGTCGTGTCGCTCGTAGAAGGACCGGGCGGCCGCATCGATCGCGTCGACGACGATCACTCGTCCCCCGACCTCCCGGGCGGCGCCAAGGATGGTCTCCAGGGCGCGCACGAGAAGTTCGGCGCCGAGGCCCTGGCCGTGCAGCGTCGTGTCGAGCGCGAACTTGGCGAGCAGGACGGCGGGGATGTTCCCTGACGCTCCTCGTGTTAGCCGTCGCGGCGCCTCTCCTCTTCTCAACAGGTGGGGTGCCAGCGAGAAGTACCCGACGACCCGTTCGGCTGCGTTGATGAGCAGGTAGGTCCGTATGCCATGACCGGTCGCCGGTGTCGCGTGGAGAGCGAGCCACTCGTCAAGCTCGTCGTTGCCGCAGGAGAAGCCGGCGAGCGACTGCCGGTCGAGGCGTTCGACTCTCAGGCTCACCCTGGGGCGATTCGTTGCCGTTCACGCGAACTCGCAGCGGCCGCTCGCAACCCCGGCGCCGCCTCCGGCTCGTCGAGCGCCTGCACGAGCTGATCGAAGTAGTCCTCCGGCACGGCGGTGACCCACGATGCTGAGAGAACGCGGTCCGCCTGATCGACCGCCGCGCCGACCAGGAAGGCGGAGGTTGACAGGCCGGTGAGCGTCGCGGCCCGTTCGATGAGCGCGCGCTCGTCCGGTGAGAGTCGTGCCTCGATTCTCTCGGTCTTGACCGCCATGGCGCCTCCTTCTGGCTGTACGGACAAGTGTACGGCATTCGCGGCTGTGGGTCCGCGCCATCGATGAGGCGCGGCGACATGACGATGTGCTTCGGGTGCGCTCACTCTCGAGAGGGGTCGAAGGCGGGATCCCTCTGCCAGCAACAACGACTCTGTCAGGCCGGATTCATCGACCGTCGATGGTTTCGGCGGTCGATGCGGATGCGTGATGCGGATCCTCTGTGTCACCCAGGGGGAGGGGCGTTGTGGCGGCCGACGCTGGCCCAGACCCGAGGGCACCGGTAGCATGTGAAGCGTGCCTAACACCGAGGTGCTCGCCGCGCGCACGAATGGTCTCGGTCATGCCGGCGGCCGTCTCTCAGTGAAGTCCGTTGGAAAATCCTTCGGCGGAGCAACGGTGCTCCATGACGTCACTCTTGATGTCGCCCCCGGCGAGATCGTGGCGCTCCTCGGACCGAGCGGCTGCGGCAAGACGACCCTGCTTCGGTGCATCGCAGGTCTCGAGCGAATCGATCACGGTTCGGTCACGGTCGAGGGTCGCGTCGTCGCCGATGGCCACGCCCATGAGCGCCCCGAGCGTCGCCGTATCGGCATGGTCTTCCAGGATTGGGCGCTCTTCCCTCACCTCAGCGTCGCCGACAACGTCGGCTACGGCCTCGACCGAGCGGCGCGAGGCAGTGGCCGGGTGGAGGAGTCCCTCGACATGGTCGGACTGGCGGGGCTCGGTGAGCGGATGCCCGCGACCCTGTCCGGCGGTCAGCAGCAACGCGTCGCGCTCGCTCGAGCCCTCGCGCCGCGACCCTCGGTGTTGCTCCTCGACGAGCCGTTCTCCAACCTCGACACCGGTCTTCGCGTCCAGGTGCGGGCCGAGGTGCATCGTCTGTTGACCGACCTCGGGATCACCGCGATGTTCGTCACTCACGATCAGGAGGAGGCGTTCGTGCTCGGCGACCGGGTAGCGGTCATGCACGACGGTCGCCTTGAGCAGTTCGGCTCACCGGCCGAGCTCTACGAGGACCCCGCCTCCGCGTGGATCGCATCGTTCGTCGGCGACGCGAACTTCGTTCGCGGTCACGCGGCAGGAGATCGTGCCGACACAGCACTCGGTTCGGTCGCGCTGACGCACACTCTGAGCGGTGAGGTTGATGTGCTCATCCGGCCCGAGCATCTGCGAGTCAGCCCGGCCGAGGGGAACGAAAACGGCACGGTGACCAACATCGAGTACTTCGGTCACGACCACATGATCCGTGTCGATCTCTTCGATGGGACGCGCCTTGCCTGCCGAGCGCCGGGTTGGCCGACGGTGAGTCGCGGTCAGGCGGTGACCGTCGACTCGGACGGCTCGGCAGCGCCCGCGTTCACGGTCTGAGCAGTCTGTTCCGCACGCAGTTCGCTGCGCGCGAGGAACACTGCCATCGGTACCGACGACAAGGCGACGAGAGCGAGCGCTGGTCCAGCGGCCCGGCCGAGGAACCCCTCATTGGTCGCATTCCAGACCCGAGTGGCGAGCGTGCTGAAGCCGGTGGGCGCGAGGAGCAGGGTCGCTGGGAGTTCTTTCATCGCGGTCAAGAACACGAGGCCGGCTCCGGCGCCGAGGCCCGGTCGAAGCAGGGGGAGGAGCACTCGGCGGAAGGTCTCCCGTCGCGGCACGCCGAGCAGGAGCGACGCCTCCTCGATGCTCGGCGTGACTTGGGCGAGCGACGCTCGGACCGCTCCGATCGCTTGGGGAAGGAACAGCACGGCGTAGGCGAACACGAGCATGCCGATGGTCTGATAGGCGACTGGGAGGACGGACGCCCCGAAGAAGACGAGGGCGAGGGCGACGACGACGCCCGGTAGCGCGTACCCCGACCACGACAGTCGTTCGACGATGTTGGCGAGACGCCCGGGGGAGCGCCGCACGAACAACACGACCGGCACCGCCGCGATGGTGGTTGCGACAGCGGCGAGCAGCGAGACACCGAGGCTGTTGACGATGAGATTCACCCCGGGGAGGACGGGCTCGTCAGCTCGGATGCCGCGGATCAGCCAATACGCGATCACCGTCACCGGTACAACGAGTGAGAGCGTGACGAGCGCGCTCAACCCGACGGTCGCCGTGGCTCGCCACGCGCCGAGGCGAACGAGTGGAGCGGTGCGCGCGCCGCCGCCATGCAGGCGGTGCACCACCTCGGACCGCCGGAAGCGCTGCTCGCCGCTCAACACGACGATGGTGAGGATGACGAGGATGAGTCCGAGCACGGCCGCTGCACCGCGATCTAGCGCGCCTCGGTACTGCACGTAGATGGCGCGGGTGAAGGTGTCGTAGCGGAGCATCGTTACGGCGCCGAAGTCGCTCAGGGTGTAGAGCGCCACGAGAAGCGATCCACCGGTGAGCGCGGGGCGCAACTGGGGAAGCACGACTCTGATGAACGTCTCGGTGCCGGCTCGGCCGAGCACGCGACTGGCCTCCTCGAGAGCGGGGTCGAGCCGACTCCACGCGGCTCGCACGGTGAGCAGCACGTACGGATACGAGAAGAGGGTCAGCACCGCCCACGCCCCCCAGAAGCCATACAGCGAGGGAATCGACCCGACGCCGAGGATCTCAGCGAGCATGCCGCGGGGTCCGAGCGCCCCGATGACGGTCCACGCTCCGACATAGGTCGGCACGGCCAGCGGGAGTGCCGTCACCACCGTCCAGAATCGGCGCGCTGGCAGGTCGGTGCGCACCGTTAGCCAGGCGACGGGGAGAGAGATCGCGACGGCTGAGGCGGTGACCGCGACGGCGAGGCCGATCGTTGAGGTGAGGAGGCGGAGCGACCGGGCGGACACCGCGACGTCGAGAGCTCCCGACCAGCCGTACTCGTTCGTCCGCCAAACGAGGTAGCCAAAGGGGAGCGCGGCGGCGAGTCCGACGAGGCTGGCGAGCAGCCGGAGCGTCAGATGCTCTCGGGAGCGTGACACGAGGCGGGAGCGTAGGCGGCGCTCAGAGAGCGCCCACCTCGATCAGCAGGTCGACCGTCCCCTGAAGATCCGCGAGTCGGTTGAGGTCGAAGGCGGGGAGGGTGAGAGTGTCGAGGCGGGGGAGGTCGGACCAGGGCTCGACGGAGTCGACCACCGGCAGTTCGAAATTGGCCTCGGCGAAGTAGCGCTGTGACGCGTCCGAGAGCAGGCAGTCAACGAGCGTTGATGCGGCATCGGGGTCATCGGCGGTCGCGAGAACCCCGGCGCCGGCGACGTTGACGAGGGCGCCCGGATCGCCGTCGGTGTAGAAGCGGTTGGCGACCGGGAAATCCGGGTCCTCCGCGAGAAATCGGTAGAGGTAGTAGTGGTTCACGAAGCCCACCTCGACCTCGCCCGCGGCAACGGCTTCGAGCACTTGGGTGTTGCCGCCGTAAGCGATCGGGTCGTTCGCCATGATGCCTTCGAGCCAGGTGCGCGCGCCGTCCTCGCCGAGCAGGGTTCTGAGGGCGGTCACATGGTCTTGGAATGACGCGTTGGTCGGCGCCCATCCGATTCGTCCTGCCCAGGCTGGGTCGGTGAAGTCGGCGAATGACGCGGGCAGGTCGTCGGCGCTGAGGCGGTCGGAGTTGTAGGCGACGGTTCGCGCCCGGCCGGTGATACCCACCCAATCGCGATTCGGTGACACGAGGTTGTCGTCACCCACGCGGCTGAGCACCGACTCGTCGAGAGGGAGGAGTCCGCCGTCGGCGGAGAGCAAGCCGAGAAAGCCGGCTCCCTGCGAGAAGTAGACATCGGCCGGACTGTTATCGCCTTCTTCCTGGATGAGCAGGAGCATCTCGGCGGAGTCGCCATAGCGGACCTCGATGTCAAGTCCGGTCGAGGCGGCGCAGGAGTCGACGACTGGCTGGACGAGGTCTTCTCCGCGCCCGGAGTAGAGCGTCACCGGGTCATCGCCGCCGCAAGCGGTCGCTGACAGGGCCGCTGCGGCGAGCCCGATGGGGAGGAGAGAGCGGGGGAACTTCACGAAGGACTCATTTCCGTGTGGTGTTAGGTGTGCCTAACAATAGAAGCGTTCTCGATGGAAGGCAAGAGGCGTGTTCCGGCTCAGATCGTTATCGCCTTCGAGCAGGGGTTGGAACACGCGCCACGAGATGGAAACCTGTGGACGTGGCTGATCGAGCGTCCAACATCTCGCGACTCCGCGACGGGCTGTTCGATGTGCTCGTTGTCGGTGGGGGCATCAACGGAGCGGTCTCGGCGGCCTCGCTCGCCGGTCGCGGCGCCTCGGTCGCGCTGATCGACCGGAGCGATTTCGGTTCGTTCACTTCTCAGGAGTCGTCAAACCTGGTGTGGGGCGGCTTCAAGTACCTCGAGAACTACGAACTGCCGCTCGTGTTCAACCTCTGTCGGAGCCGCAACCGGCTCATGAAGGCCTATCCGGACAACATCCGCGAGATCGGCTTCCTCGCCACACTCGACCGCTCCGCGCCGTACCGTCCGTGGTTCGCTGGCCTCGGCGCGCTCGCCTATTGGATGATCGGCCAGTTCGGCACGCGACCACCGAAGGTGTTCTCGGCCGAATCTCTGAGCGCGGAAGAGCCCGCGATCAACGTCTCGACGGCCCGAGGAGGCATCGAGTACCAAGACGCCTACCTCATCGATAACGACTCGAGGTTCGTCTTCTCGTTCGTTCGCTCGGCCTTCGAGGCGGGAGCGGCGGCGGCCAACTACGTCGAACTGGTCTCCGCTGAGCGGCTTACTGATCGTTGGTCGGCGGTGTTGCGCGACGTCGAGACCGGCGAGGAGTTCACCACCTCGGCCCGGGTCATCGTGAACGCCGCTGGGCCATTCGTCGACGAGCTCAACGGATCGTGGGGCACCGAGACCGACCATCGCATCGTGTTCTCCAAGGGGATCCACCTCGTGGTGCCCCGTCTCACGCGTGGCCGCAACGACCGGGTCCTCGCCTTCTTCGACGACACTCAACGACTCTTCTACGTCATCCCGATGGGTCGTCGTTCGGTGATCGGCACCACCGACACCCGCGTCGACGATCCGCACACCGGCGTCACCGACGAAGACCGTGACTTCCTCATCGAGCAGATCAACGCGCGCATGGATCTCGAGCGTCCGCTCACCGCTGCTGACGTGATCGCGGAGCGTTCCGGCGTCCGTCCCCTTGTTGTCTCGCGACCGAAGGGTGGCGAGGACGAGGAATGGCGCAAGGTCGAGTGGACCTCGCTCAGCCGCAAGCATGAGATCGAGCGCGATGACGAGCGGCAGGTGGTGACGGTGTTCGGAGGCAAGCTCACCGACTGCCTCAACGTCGGCGCTGAGGTCGCTGCTGAAGTGGAGCAACTCGGTGTGCCCCTCGAGAAGGATCTGCACAACTGGTATGGCGAGCCGGCCAAGGCCACCCGCGACGAGTTCTACCGGCAGGCCAAGTTGATGAAGCTCGACTCCCTGCGGTCCAAGCCCGACACCGAGCCGTTGTCGGATCGTCTGTGGCGCCGTTACGGGCGCCGCGCCTTCGAGATGCTTGAGGCGATCCGCGACGACGCGTCGATGGCGACCGATGTCATGGACTCGGCCGACTACCTGCGGGTCGAGCTACACAACGCCGCTGAGCATGAGATGATCGTTCGCCTCGACGACTTCATGCGTCGCCGGTCGAAGATCGATCTCGTGGTGCACGACGCCGACATCCTCGACAATCCCGGGCTCCGCGAGGTCGCTGAGATTCTCTTCGGCGACGAGGCTGAGCAGCGCCTGCGTCAATACCTCGACGAGCGGCGCGCGGTCGGCGTCGCCGGCTGATCTCCGATCACGTCGCGGCGCGCCCCACGGGCGTACGGTGCCCGCGTGGGACGACTCTCGGGACGCGCGTCGGTCGCCATCGCGTTGTTCGCCGTAGCGCTTGGTACGAATGTCGCGACGCCGTTGCTGTTGATCTACGAGGGTCGGCTCGGATTGAGCGCTTGGACGCTCACGGCGCTCTTCGCGGTCTACCCGATCGGGTTGGCTCCGGCTCTGGTGTTCTCGGGCCCCGCCTCCGATGTGCTCGGGCGTCGTGCGGTGATGGCCCCGGGTGTGGCGCTCTCGGGTGTTGCATCGGTCGTGTTGCTGTTTGGGCGTGACTCGCTCGCCCTGCTCTACCTCGGACGATTCCTGCTCGGGGTGGTGTCGGGGTTGGTGCTCGTGGTGGCGAGCGCGTGGATCCAAGAACTTGGCCGAGACGACCCGATGTGGTCGGCCCGGTTGGTGGGTGTCGTCATGTACAGCGGTTTCGGTCTTGGTCCGCTGATCTCGGGTCTGATCGGCCAGTGGGGGCCGGCTCCGCTGACCTTGCCGTATGTGATTCATCTGGTGACGATCGCTGCTGGCCTGTTGGTGCTCATCGCGGCGCCCGAGTCGGTCACGCGTACGCCGGGTCGGCGCATCCGTCCGAACCTCGGTATCCCCGTCGAGTCGGCCCCGGAGTTCTGGCGTGTCGTCGTGCCGACGGCGTTCGGTGTGTTCGGTATGCCGTCGCTCGCCTTCGGCCTCTTCCCGGTGATCTTGAAGCCGGCGATGGAGTCGGTTGCGGTCTTCGTCTCCGGGTTGCTCGGCATGCTTGCCATGGTGTCGATCGTTCCGGCACAGGCCTGGGTGGGTCGGGTCGGCCCGCATCGCGCGGCGCCCCTCGCGCTCGCCGTTGGCGCGACCGGATGTCTGCTCGGTCTCATCGCGTTCGCAAGCGGGGCCTGGCCGTTGCTCTTCGTGGCCGCGGTGCTCATGGGTGGGGCCTCGGGGCTCGCTATGACCTCGGGTCTGCGGTTCGTTGATCTCATCTGTCGGCCAGAGGATCGGGGTGCGCTCAACGGCGCGTTTTACGCCGCGGCCTACGCCGGCATGATGATGCCGCTCGTCGTGACATCGATCGCTCGAGTGGTCGGCTCGACGACCGCGGTGTTGGCCGGAGTCACCGTCGCGACCACCTCGGTGTCGCTCTGGTTGTACCGTGCCACTCGTGGGATGCGCGCCGTGGCGGTCTGAGGAGTTCTTCACGTGACCTCATCCTCGATGCTCCGCCTCGCCGAGCGGCCTCGGCTGCGCGGGGTGTTCCATCTCGGCGCGCTGCTGTGCGTGTTACCAGCCGGCATCGTCCTGCTCGTCGCGGTCGAGGGCACGGCTCGTGTCTCATCGGTTGCCGTTTATTTGTCGACTCTGGTCATCTCGTTTGGGGTTTCGGCCGCTTACCACCGCCTCGACTGGTCGCCTCGGATGCGACTCGTCATGCAGCGCCTCGACCACGCCTCGATTTATCTCCTCATTGCGGGCACCTACGTGCCCCTGTGCGTTGTCGCCCTGCCCAGAGGGTGGGGAGTCCCGTTGCTCAGCGCCATCGGCGCTGGCGCACTCTTCGGTGTCGTCGCGAAGATCGCCGAGGTGCGCTCACTTCGATGGTTCGGCTACGCGCTCTATCCGCTGCTCGGTTGGGCGGCGGTGGCGGCCGCTCCTGCGCTCCTCGACCACCTGAGCGCTTGGCAGCTCGCGCTCATTGTCGCGGGCGGGCTGAGCTATTCGATCGGGTTCCCGGTGATGCTCGTGAAGCGACCGGATCCGTGGCCGAAGATCTTCGGCTATCACGAGATCTGGCACGCCTTCACCGTGTTCGCGGCGGCCGCGCATTTCGTCGCGGTCGGCTCGATGACGCTCGCCTAAGCGTCATCGTCGACGGCGCTCAGGCGACCGACCAGGTGCCGTTCGAGCGGAGCAGGGCGTCGAGGTCGGGGGCGCCCTTGCGCTCGCTGGCGGCAGCGACCTGTCGGGTGACCTCCCCGGCGTACTCGGCCCGCTCCACTTGGCGGAACACGCCGAAGGGGGTGGGGGAGGAGTCGTCCTGGTTGAGGCGGGCCAAAGCGAAAGCGAGCGATGGGGCGTCGCGGTGCTTGTCGTGGACGAGGATCCGGTCGAGGCCGACGTCGGCCACCTCGACGAGGCGCAGTCCGCCGTCGTCACCCATCATGACGCCGCGCTGGCGTTCGGCGCCGAAGAGGATGGGCTCGCCGTGGACGAGGTCGATCATCATCTCGTCACGCACCGATCGCTTGGTGATGTCGTTGAACTGGCCGTCGTTGAACACATTGCAGTTCTGGTAGATCTCCACGAAGGCGGCTCCGCGATGATCATGGGCCTGGCGGAACGTCTCCATCATGTGCTGACGGTCGAGATCGTGGGTGCGGGCCACGAAGGAGGCCTCGGCACCGAGGGCGACGCTCAGTGGGTTGAACGGCGGGTCGATCGAACCGAAGGGCGTCGACTTGGTGACCTTGCCGACGGCTGAGGTGGGGGAGTACTGACCTTTGGTGAGTCCGTAGATCCGATTATTGAAGAGCAGGATCGTGAGGTTGACGTTGCGGCGCAGCGCGTGAATGAGATGGTTGCCGCCGATTGAGAGGCCGTCGCCGTCACCGGTGATCACCCACACATCGAGGTCGGGTCGAGCAACGGCGACGCCGGTGGCGATGGCGGGGGCACGACCGTGGATCGAGTGCATCCCGTAGGTGTTCATGTAATAGGGAAAGCGGCTGGAGCATCCGATGCCCGAGACGAACACGGTGTTTTCGGGCGCGACGCCGAGTTCTGGCATGAGTTGCTGAACGGCCTGGAGGATCCCGTAGTCGCCGCAGCCGGGGCACCAGCGCACCTCTTGGTCGCTGGCCCAGTCCTTCTTGGTGGTGAGGGTGACGGTGCTGTCGCTCATCTTCGGTTCCTCAGTTGTCGTCGGCGTGGAGGGCGTCCACGATCTCGCGGGCGGTGAACGGGAGGCCGGCCACCTTCGTGACCGGTTGGGCATCGATCAGGTATTCGGCGCGGAGTATTCGGCACAGCTGACCCCGGTTGAGCTCGGGAACGATGACGCGCCGATAGCGCTTCAAGATGTCACCGAGGTCGTTCGGGAGCGGGTTGAGGTGTCGGAGATGCACCCATGCGACACGACCTCCGTTGCGGCGCTCGCGCTGCACCGCCGAGTCGATCGCCGCCCAGGTCGACCCCCAGCCGACGATGCACACCTCGGCGTCGACGTCACCGTGGATCTCGGTGGCCGGATAGTCGTCGGCGATACGGGCGATGCGCTCGGCGCGCAGGTCGCCCATGAGGGCGTGGTTCTCGGGGGTGTAGTTGACGTTGCCGGTCTCGTTCTGCTTCTCCAGTCCACCGACGCGGTGCATGAGCCCAGGGGTGCCCGGGATCGCCCACGGTCGCGCGAGAGTTGTCTCGTCGCGTCGGTAGGGGAGGTACACGGGGTTCCCCTCGGCATCGGTGCCGTTGAACTCGGTCTGGAAGGGCACCGAGATGTCCGGAAGGGTTGAGGCGTCGGGCACGAGCCAGGGTTCGGAGCCGTTGGCGATGTAGCCGTCGGAGAGCAGGATCACCGGTGTGCGGTACTTGAGTGCGATCCGCACGGCTTCGATGGCGGCGTGGAAGCAGTCGGCGGGGCTGTAGCTCGCCACGACGGGGAGGGGTGCTTCGCCGTGTCGGCCGTAGACGGCGAGGTTGAGGTCGGAGGCTTCGGTCTTGGTGGGGAGGCCGGTGGAGGGGCCTCCGCGCTGGATGTCGATGATCAACAGGGGGATCTCGATCGACACGGCGAGCGAGATGGTCTCGCTCTTCAGTGCGACACCGGGCCCGGATGTGGTGGTGACACCGAGATGGCCGGCGAAGGCGGCTCCGAGGGCCACGCCGACGGCTGCGATCTCGTCCTCGGCTTGCACGGTGCGCACTCCGAAGTTCTTGTGCTTGGAAAGTTCGTGGAGGATGTCGCTCGCCGGGGTGATCGGGTACGAGCCGAGGGTGACCGGCAGTTTTGCGAGCTGTCCAGCCGCGACCAGTCCCCACGACAGCGCGGTGTTGCCGGTGATGGAGGTGTACTCGCCGGCCGGAAGGGTGGCGGGGCGCACCTCGAAGCGGTGCCCGACGGCCTCGGTGGTCTCGCCGTAATGGAAGCCGGCCTTGAACGCCGCGGTATTGGCGGCGGCGACCAGTTCGTTCTTACCGAACCGCTCTTGGATCCACTCGAGGGTTGGCTCGGTCGGGCGGGTGTACATGAACGACACGAGGCCGAGGGCGAAGAAGTTCTTCGACCGCTCCGCGTCGCGGGCCTTCACGCCGAGGGGCTCGCATGCCTCTTTGGTGATCGTGGTCATGGCGACCGGGATGACGCGGTAGCCGCTGACCGTGCCGTCCTCGAGCGGGTTCGAGGTGTACTCGGCCTTGTCGAGGTCGCGCTCGCCGAACGAGTCGGTGTTGACGATGAGGGTGCCACCCGGTTCGAGTCGGTGCAGGTCGGCTTTCAGCGCGGCAGCGTTCATCGCGACCAGCACGTTCGGCTCATCGCCGGGGGTGGTGATGTCGTGGTTGGCGATCTGCACCTGGAAACTTGAGACGCCGTTGACGGTGCCGGCTGGGGCGCGGATCTCGGCCGGGAAGTCGGGGAAGGTCGAGAGGTCGTTTCCGAAGGAGGCGCTAACGGAGGTGAAACGGTCGCCCGTGAGCTGCATCCCGTCTCCGGAGTCGCCTGCGAACCTCACCACGAGACGGTCGAGTACCCCGACCTCGGCGCGATCGATCGTGTCGCTCATCTCTTCCCCCCGACGGGCCCCCGCCCGATAATTCGCTTGGTTTTGTGCGGTCGCCGCCCCCGGGAGGAGTCCCGTTTCGGCTCCTTGGCCAGCATGCCACACCCGGCCAGTAGGGTCACGGTTCGATGGCGAACCTTCGCTTCAGTTTCGGCACCATGGGTTCGGGCAAGAGCACGCTTGCCCTGCAGATCCATCACAACCTGTCGTCTCGCGATCTCTACGGCCTGCTGCTCACCTGCCTCGACCGAGAGGGCAACCAGGTAACGAGCCGCCTCGGTGTGCGGGCACCTGCCATTCATGTCGATGCCGAACTCGACCTCCACGCTCTCGCCGTCGAGCACTGGCCGCTCCACTACCTGGTGTGCGACGAAGTGCAGTTCTACACCCCGGCCCAGTGCGACCAGCTCGCCCGAGTGGTCGACGACATGGAGGTCGACGTCTACGCCTTCGGTCTCATCACCGACTTCCGGGGTCTGCTCTTCGACGGCACGCGGCGCATGCTCGAAATCGCTGATGAGCGCGTGCCGCTGCAGGTGGAGGCGCGGTGTTGGTGCGGATCGCGCGCCACCCATAACGCTCGCGTCGTCAACGACTTCGTCGTCTACGAAGGTGAGACCGTCGTGGTCGGTGACACCGCTGGTCCGGGCGAGCAGAAGATGTTCGGCGACCTTGTCCGCTACGAGCTCCTCTGCCGCCGCCATTTCCTCTCCGGCGACCTCGGCTTCTAGGCGTCGCTCAGCCCGAGTCGACGCTCTCTCGGCAGAGTCGGATCACGGCGAGCGAGATCGCCACCCCGGCCAAACGTCCCACGATCGCGGCGAGGTCAGCGAGCGGATCCGCGTAGCGGAACGGGATGCCGATGATGCCGATCGCAGCGAGCGCGATCACGACGATCGCGAGTCCGCCGGTCACCCGAGCGAGGCGTCGCGACCAGATGAGGTCGGGCCGATCATCGGGGTGCAGAGCGGCGATCAGCGCGCCGGCGACTGCCGCGGCGATCGCCGGTGGCACGAGGATCACCGCGTTCTGAGGCAGCGCGACGAAGGAGACGATCTCGATGCGCTGACCCCAGACGCCGTCCTCGAAGCGGCTCTCAGAGATCGCCGCCGCCCGACGCAACTCGATGACGATGAGGGCGACGTAGGCGGTCAGCGTCAGCCACCCGACGTAGGTGGCGGTGGCGATCCAGCGGATGCGGTCCGAGACGGTCACGCCGTGGTCAATCCCAGGCGCAGGGAATTCGCTTGATGCCGTTGATGAAGTTGCTCTTCAGATAGTCGGGCTCGCCGACGGTGCGCAGAGTGGGAAGACGTCGGCGGATCTCGTCGAAAGCGATGGCGATCTCGCGGCGGGCGAGGTTCGCGCCGAGGCAGAAGTGCGGCCCGCCCGCGCCGAATCCAACTTGAACGGGTTGGAGCGGACGGGCGATGTCGAATCGGTCGGCGTGCTCGAAGGCGGCCGGGTCGCGGTTCGCTGAGGCGTAGAACAGCACGACCTTGTCTCCCTCGGCGAGGGACTGCCCTCCGAGTTCGGTGTCGGCGGTGACCGTGCGGCGGAAGTGGATCACCGGGGTCGCCCAGCGGACGATCTCATCGACCGCGGTTCGCGTGTGGGTGTCGAAGTCGCCGAACCAGAGGTCGCGCTGGTCGGGGTGATCGGTGAGGGCGCGCAGACCGTGGCTGATCGCGTTGCGTGTGGTCTCGTTGCCGGCGACCACCAAGAGGATGAAGAACGAGCCGAATTCCTGTGGGGTGAGCTGGTCGCCGTCGACTTCGGCGGCCATGAGCGCTGAGGTGATGTCGTTCGTCGGGTGTGCTCGGCGATCTTCACCGAGAGCTTGGGCGTAGGCGAAGATCTCGAGGGAGACCTCCATGAGGCGCTCGTAGGTGCCACCGAACTCGGGGTCGCTCGCCCCGAGGATGGTGTTGGTCCAGTCGAAGATCCGCTCGTAGTCCTCGGGTGGGATGCCCATCATCGAGCAGATGATCTCGAGGGGGAGTGGGCCGGCGAACTCGTGGACGAAGTCGGCCGTTCCCGACGGGTTGCGCGCCAGCATCCGATCGAGGATCTCCGCGGCCTTGGCTCGCACTGACTCCTCGAGGTCGGTGACGTGGCGGGGGGTGAACCCCTTCGAGACGATGGATCGCAAGCGGAAGTGCTTGGGGTCGTCCATGTTGATCATCGATCCGTAGAACTCGTTGAGCTCTTGGGGAAGATCGACAATGTTCGACCCCTGCCCCGAGCAGAAGAGCTCCGGGTTGCGGCTCGCCTGCCAGACGTCGTCGTAGCGGGTGACGGCGTGGTAGCCGGGTCCGGGTGGGAACGGCGAGCCCTCCAAGAAGCGCTCCGGATATTTCGGAAGGCCCGGCGCGGCGCGCAGTTCGGCGAAGGCGGCTTCGCGCTCCTCGCGGGGCGCGGTCCAGAAGTCCATCGTCGAGATATCGGGCAGTCCCGCCGGTGGATCGAAGGCGATCTCAGACATGCGTCGATGGTAGGGGTCACCTAGGGTCTCGGGCGTGCTGAGCCCCGACGAGATCGACCGTCTACTCGTGGTGACCGCCCATCCCGACGATGTCGACTTCGGTGCCGCCGGCACGATCGCGACGCTCACCGACCGTGGGGTTCAGGTCACCTACTGCCTCGTGACCGATGGCCAAGCGGGGGGTTTCGACGATTCGATCCCGAGGCCGAAGATGGCGGCGATTCGCCGTGAGGAGCAGACCGAGGCGGCCACCCATGTCGGTGTCGATGATCTCGTGTTCCTCGGTCAGATGGATGGTGAGGTGGTTCATGGGCTCGAGTTGCGGCACGCGATCTCACGGGTGATCCGCCAGGTTCGTCCCCGAGTGGTGATCACGCAGTCACCCGAACTGAACCTGCAGCGCATTTACTCAAGTCACCCCGATCATGTCGCGACCGGCCAATCGACGGTGGCGGCCGTGTATCCCGATGCTCGCAATCCCTACGCCTTCCCCGAGCTGTTGACCTCGGGCCTCGAGCCCTGGTCGGTTGACGAGTTGTGGATCATGGGTCACGGCTCGCCGTCGGACCATGTCGACGTCACGGCTCAGGTCGACCGCAAAATGGCGGCCCTGCACTGTCATCGCAGCCAGCATCCCGATCCAGGGGCGATGGATGGGCGGGTCAGGGAGTGGATGAGGATGACGGCCTCCGCAGCTGGACTGCCGGAAGCCTCGTCAGCCGAGGCGTTCCTCGTCATCGACACCCGCTGATCTCTGCCCGGTCGTGCCCGGCTGAGTGGCCGTACCCCTCGGTAACTAAGGTGCGCCCATGACCGAAGCCGTAATCGTCGCCACCGCCCGCAGCCCCATCGGCCGAGCCGGGAAGGGTTCCCTCGTTGACCTCCGCCCCGATGACATGTCGGCGCAGGTGGTCCGCGCCCTCATGGACAAGGTGCCCGAGGTCAGCGCCGACCATGTCGAGGATTTGATCATGGGCTGTGGTCAGCCCGCGGGCGAGGCCGGCTTCAATGTCGGCCGGGTGGTCGCCGTGCTCGCCGGACTCGAGCAGGTCCCCGGGGTCACCGTCAACCGCTACTGCTCGTCGAGCCTCCAGACGATTCGCATGGCCGCCCACGCCATCCGCTCCGGTGAGGGCGACTGTTTCATCGCCGCCGGTGTCGAGGCCGTCTCTCGCTATGGCTCGGGCGCCTCCGACACGGCTCCGAACGCCATCTTCAAGGGCCCCGGCGCGCGCACCGCTGAGCGCGCTGCTGGTGGTCAGGCTCCGTGGACCCCACCCGAGGGCATGCCTGACATCTACATCGCGATGGGCCAGACCGCTGAGAACGTTCGTGAGATCGAGAACGTGTCGCGCACCGAGATGGACGAGTTCGCCGCCCTCAGTCAGCAGCGCGCGGTCGCCAACGTCGAGAACGGCTTCTGGGCCGATGAGATCACCCCGGTGACCCTTCCCGACGGGACGATCGTTTCAGCCGATGACGGGCCGCGGGCCGGCACCACCGCTGAGGGCCTCGCCGGATTGAAGCCCGTGTTCCGCCCCGACGGCGAGATCACCGCCGGTAACGCCTGCCCGTTGAACGACGGAGCAGCTGCTGTGATGGTGATGAGCGACCGGCTTGCCGCCGAGCTCGGTCTGACGCCGCTGGCGCGCATCGTGTCCTCGGGCGTGTCGGCGCTCAACCCTGAGATCATGGGTCTCGGCCCGATCGAGGCGAGCCGCCAGGCGCTCGCCCGGGCCGGCATGTCGATCGACGACATCGATCTCGTCGAGATCAACGAGGCGTTCGCGGCTCAGGTGATCCCCTCGGCGAAGCACCTCGGGATCCCGTGGGAGAAGCTGAACGCCAACGGCGGCTCGATCGCTCTTGGTCATCCTTTCGGCATGACCGGTGCTCGCATCATGACGACGCTGATCCATGGTCTGCAGGCTGACGACAAGCAGTTCGGTCTCGAGACCATGTGCGTCGGTGGTGGCCAGGGAATGGCGATGGTGATCGAGCGCCTCTCCTGAGGCCTCAGCCAAACTCCCAGCGGCGGGGCAGATCCGCTCGCACGCACAGACCGGCCTGACCAACGGTCGCTCGCAACACGTAGGGCTGGCCGCCGGCCCAGAACTCCGCGAGGGCGAATCCTCCCTCGACCGTGTCGAGCACGCCGGTGCCGAGCGGGTCGAGATTCTCCACCACTAAGCCGGCGCGCTCCGCCTCGGCCACCCAGAGGCCAACGAGGCCTTGGCGCAAGCCGGGATCATCGACGAGGGTGTCATCGTCGAAGTGCATGGTGACCGTGAGCACGCTGACGGCGAGCAACTCCTCAGCTGCGACGACGGTGTCGCCTTTCAAGTGCCCGTCGAGCATCACGACCACTCGACCTCCCGAATCGACGCGCCCGCCGATGAAGCCGTAGTGGGTGAGGGGTAGGCCGTCGTCACCGGTCGTGTCCCATCTGACTCGGTCGCCGCGGACGAACGGCGGGTTCATTTGGATCGTCCTTGAGGCTCGAAGCCGGTGGCGACGAGATCGGAGAGCGTCGACCAGTGCCGCACGGCGGTTCCGCCCCAGCGGTCGAAGGGCAAGTCGGTGAGGGCGACCAGGGTGCGTCCGGAATCGGGGTCGGCCCACGCCATCGTGCCCGCTCCGCCGAAGTGTCCGAAGACGCGCGGGGAGGTCTCGCGCCCCATCCAGTGGGGCGACTTGGCCCCCTTGATCTCGACGCCCAATCCCCATGGGCACGGGTCGAAACGCCCCACGCCCGGAACGATACCCGCGAGCTCGGGGTAGTGAATCCGGGTCATCTCTGCCACGGTCGCCGATGAGATGAGGGTCGGCGCGAGCAGCTCGGTCATCAGCTTCGACACGTCGACAGCGCTTGCGGATGCGCCGTGGGCGACCGATCCAGACAGCACGGTGGAGGTCATCCCGAGAGGCTCGATGACGGCTTCGGTGATGTAGTCGACAGCAGGCAGCGCGGTCGCAGCGGCGAGGGCCGCACCGACTAGTTCGATACCGGTGTTCGAGTAGACGCGGCGGGTGAGCGGGTCGATCGGGTCGCCCTCGGATGACTCGAAGGGGTAGCCGCCGGCGTGAGCGAGCAGCATGCGGAGCGTGACACCGCGACCGTTGTCGAGTTCGGCCGGGAGTGGGGTGTCGAGGTCGACGGAGCCTTCTTCGACCGCGACCATCACGGCGAGCGCGGTGAGCACTTTGGTGATCGAGGCGAGGCGAAACACCCCGTCGACGTCACCCACGGGTTCGCGTCCATCAGGGGTAGTGGCGATGACGGCGACTCGCTTGGCCGGCCACTCCGCGATGAGGTCGGCCGGGTGCACCGCTCGTCTCAGGCGCCGTTGGTGTCGCCGCGCACGAGCTCTGCCGTGCGGAAAGCGAGTTCGAGGCCTTGGCGTCCGTTGAGTCGCGGATCGCAAACGGTCTCGTAGCGATGGTCGAGGTCGGTCACGTCGTCACCACCGCCGAGGCACTCGGTGACGTCCTCACCGGTCAGCTCGACGTGGATGCCGCCCGGCCACGTGCCCTCTGCCCGGTGGGCGCGCACGAAGCCCTCGATCTCGTTGACCACCGACTCGAAGTGACGGGTCTTGCGCCCGTTCTCGGCGGTGTAGGTGTTGCCGTGCATCGGGTCGCAGGCCCACACCACGGGATGTCCCGATTCGCGCACGGCGCGGAGCAGCGGCCGCAGACGATCCTCGATCTGGTCGGCTCCCATCCGGGAGATGAGGGTGAGGCGTCCAGGGATCATGGCGGGGTTGAGCCGCTCGCAGAGCGCGATGATCTCCTCACCGGTCATCGACGGGCCGACCTTGCAGCCGATTGGGTTGCCGACGCCGCTCAAGAACTCGACGTGGGCGCCGTCGATGTCGCGGGTTCGCTCACCGATCCAGAGCATGTGGGCCGAGCAGTCGTACCAGTTGCCGGTGGTGGAGTCACGACGTGTGAGCGCCTCCTCGTAGCCGAGCAGTAGGGCCTCGTGGCTGGTCCACACGTCGACTTCTCGCAGGTTCGAGTTGGTTTCGGTGTCCATGCCGATGGCGGCCATGAAGCGAAGCGCGCGGTCGATCTCGACGCCGAGTTGGTCGTAGCGCTGACCTTGGGGGCTGGTGGCGACGAACTCCTGGTTCCAGGCGTGCACACGGTCGAGCGCGGCGAAGCCACCCTTCGTGAACGCGCGCACCAGGTTGAGCGTGGACGACGACTGATGGTAGGCGCGCACGAGGCGTTCGGGATCGGGGATGCGGGCCGCCTCGGTGGGGGCGGCGTCGTTGACGATGTGCCCGCGGAACGACGGGATGTCGATGTCACCGATTCGCTCGGTGTCAGCGGATCGCGGCTTGGCGAACTGGCCGGCCATACGACCGACCTTCACCACCGGCACTCCCATGGAGTAGGTGAGCACGATCGCCATCTGCAAGATGACGCGGAGCTTCTCGCGGATGTTGTCGGCGGAGAAGTCGTCGAAGCTCTCGGCGCAGTCACCGGCTTGCAACAAGAAGGCGTTGCCGGCGGCGACGCGGCCGAGGGCCGACTGCAGTGAACGGGCCTCGCCGGCGAACACGAGCGGGGGCATGGAAGCGATCTGCTTCAGGGCGGCGTCGTAGTTGCCTTCGTCAGGCCAAGAGGGTTGCTGCTTGATCGGATGTGCGCGCCAGGACGTCGGCGACCACTGATTCGGCATGCGGGCGATGCTATCGGTGGGCCTTCGGCAGGCACCCGGGACGCGAAACGGGCGGCCGGTCGCCCGGCCGCCCGTCGCGGAATTGGATGAGGGTCGTCGCCGACCCGGTGATCACACGCTCAGGATGTCTTCGGCGTCCTCACGGAGACCGGCGACGGCGCGGCTGACGAGACGGCGGGCCGCCTCAGCGGTCACACCGAGGCTCTCGCCGACCTCGCGGAAGCTCTTGCGCTCACCGTCGAGCAGGCCGAAGCGAGCCTCGACGGCGTAGCGGGCGCGGGGCTCGAGCGTGTGCAGGAGGTCGTTGAGCAGGTCGCTCTCGACACCGACCATGACCGCGTCCTCTGGGGTCGGGTCGCCGTTGGCCATGAGGTCGCCGAGGGTGGCGTCGCCATCATCGCCGACGGTCTTGTCGAGGCTGACCGGGGTGGTGAGTCGGTGCAGCTCAGCGTTGGCCTGGTCGAGGGTCTCACCATCACCGGAGGCCTGACGGAGCGCAGCGCGGAGGCTGGCCGAGCGGTCGCCGGGGATGCGGATGAGGCTGGCCTTCTGATCGAGCGCGCGCCCGATGGCCTGGCGGATCCAGAAGGTGGCGTAGGTCGAGAACTTGAAGCCGCGGCGCCAGTCGAACTTGTCGACGGCGTGCTCGAGACCGAGGTTGCCCTCCTGGATGAGGTCGAGGAGGTCCATTCCCTGGGGGAGCGGGTAACGGCGGGCGATCGACACTACGAGGCGCAGGTTGGAACGGATGAAGCGGTCCTTGGCCTGCTCGGCCTGCTTGACCTTGCGCTTCAGCGCGACGGAGCGCTTGCCGTTGTCAAGTTCTGCCTGGGCCTCGCGACCCTCCTCGATCTGACGGGAGAGTTCACGCTCGTCCTCCGCGGTGAGCAGGGGAACCTTGCCGATGTCGTTCAAGTAGAGGCCGATGGAGTCATTCATGGTGGTATCCGGTTCTGTCTGGAGGCGAGGCGCCGATGTCGAATGGCCGTGGCCGGCCAGTTGAGTTCATCGGCGATTCGGGGGGTTTTCTTGAAAATTTCTTCCGACTCCCCGTAACACTGGGGGCCGGAGGCTTGTTCCCGCCTCCGGGTCGGACTCCCGCGGAGCCACCTTCAGCGGATTGGAGGGTTGTGTTTGTAACGCTTGACCCTTTGATCGGTGTGACACCTCTCATGGGCCGGCTTTCGACTGTAACACATCTGTCAAGTGGGGCCGAGGCGGAGCCGCTTGGCCGAGCCTGAACGCCCCTAGAGTGGCTGGTTGTGTCGGAATCAGGCCCCCAGCACCCCCGTATCGGGGTCTTCGGCGGCACATTCGACCCCCCGCACATCGGACATCTCGTGTCGGCGATCGATGTTCGCGATCGGCTTCAGCTCGATCTGGTCATCTTGATGGTGGCGAATATCCCCTGGCAGAAGGCCGGCTCGCGAAAGATCAGTCCGGCGGAAGACCGCCTCGCCATGGTTCATGCCGCCGTCGCCGATGTGCCCGGCCTCGTCGCCGGTGATCACGAGATCCGCGCCGGTGGACCGTCGTATACCGCCGACACCCTTGCTGATCTCGCGTCGGAGTACGTCGACGCCGAGTTCTTCACAATCGTCGGCGCCGACGCGGCCGCTGGGCTCTCCACCTGGGAGCGCTACGAGGAGGTCGTTGAGCGTTCCACCGTGGTTGTCGTCGACCGTCCTGGCTCGTACGCCGATCCGGCCGCGCTGCCGGGGGGAGCGGAATGGACCCGCATCGAGGTGCCGCACCTCGAGGTGTCAAGCACCGACCTCCGGTCTCGGATCGCAGAGGGTCGTCCTCTCGACTACTTGATTCCCGCCGGCACGCTCGCTGTCATCGCCGACCGTGGGCTCTACCGAGAGGCTGGTCGATGACGGCACTCGCCTCGCGGCGTCGTCGTGACACGTGGCTGGCGACCGGTCTCATCGTCGGGCTGTTGACGATCGCCGGTGTGCTGACGCTGGTCGGCGCACGAACGCTCGCCGATTCGACTCTTGGTCGTGAGGTGGTCGTCTTTGACGACTCGCCGACGCTCCGCTTGCCGCACACCGCCACCGCTTTCCTCGGTGTCGTCGGCGACGAGGGGCATCTGACGACGGCGGCGGTGCTGGTGCTCGCCCCCGATGGCACCGGCGGCTCGATCGTCTCGTTCGCTTCGATCGCCGATAGCGCGAGTAATCAGGCGCTCGACGTGTACCCGCTCGACGACGCGTGGATCGAAGGCGGGGAGGACCTTCTCCGGCTTGACGTTGAGG
>Ga0208004_1000007_pt1 | contig 67223 bp, 63 predicted proteins | sample DEB08_DNA_6_FD_184522 | JGI IMG/M metagenome (GOLD analysis project Ga0208004, IMG submission 184522) | Aqueous microbial communities from the Delaware River and Bay under freshwater to marine salinity gradient to study organic matter... | ecosystem: Environmental > Aquatic > Marine > Coastal ...
GGTGTTGGTGTTGGTGTTGGTGTTGGTGTTGGTGTTGGTGTTGGTGTTGGTGTTGGTGTTGGTGTTGGTGTTGGTGTTGGTGTTGGTGTTGGTGTTGGCTCTATTACTCCGGTTACGTTGTAGAGCAGTGTCTTATCCTCTTTTGGGCCGGACGCAGGATTTGCAATAAGAGTCACCATCCCCATCAACGTAGGAGTTATCGTGAACGTTGCACTTGTTTCGTCCTTACCAAAATTAATAACCTTTCGTTCATCTAAGCCGCCGCCACTGATGACAATGTGAAAATTCCCATTGAAACTTTTATCGACGGTCACCGTAAAAACTGAAGATTCCGTATTTACTGGGCCTTGAGAAGGTCCGGTGAAATCAGCACCTGCCGCCTTACTCGACAGAATATTTACGGAGCTAACTAAAAGCAGTGCAAGTCCTAACGAAACGATACGCAATAAACCCTTAAACATTCATATTCCTCTCTAAAACCGGAGGAGGAAGGTTTCACTTTCAAGATGTGTCTAATTGCCAAACAAGGAGCGATTGAGGCGCAGGTATCTCGCATATGTCTGATGGGTCAATGTCCGGCTATAGACCAATTAAGACAATAACCAAAATCAAATAATGGCTAACCTTTTCGTTACGCGGTCACATCGAAGGGACTCATAAACTTGTTTTACAAGGAACTTGCCGGAATTGCTAATCAAATCAATGATTTGCAGCCAGATATAGATGGTTTACTCAAGCTTTTCTGCCTTCGTAAAGTCGCAGATCGTAAGTTCTTGGCTGCTTTTTACCTACAAATTGAGCAAGATGGTCGGCTATACCTAAGAAGCTACTATGGAGCGGTTCCGCAGGAAGTTGGACTAGCGAGTGATTCACTCTCCATTTTCGACCCTCATCCAGCGTCCGAAGCGGTACTTCGAGGCGCACTTACTTGGTCTAACGGAACCAAATCGGGGACTTCCACCCGAGGCAAGCTGATGCCTCATCTGATCGCTTGGCCAGTCATGTCCCAAGATCGAATACTGGGTGTTTTACTCGCACTCTCTGACTCTCCCTTCAAAGACGAGAGTCATGAACTTGAATACTTAGAAGCACTTGCTGCAGTCATCGGTGGGGCAATTCTCAAGAAACTTCCCTCTTCAGGAATCATTTCCCAAAAAGTAAAGAAAATGTCACAGCAAAATAGTTTGACCGAACGGCAAGAGTTGATTCTCAGGTTGATTTCAGAGGGAAGAACGAATGGAGACATCGCCGATGTCCTCGGATACTCAGAGTCGCTAATTAGACAAGAAACCATTCGAATTTATGCTCATCTGGGGTGTAGCGGAAGGACTGAAGCAGCTTCTATTTTCCGCGCGATGAACCTAGATTTGAAGTCTGAAAAAGGATTGGCGAAGCAGAGCTAATAATCAATGCTAGATTTGAAGCTCTGCTTCGCTAATTCGGTATTAGACGTTTGGATAAATGAGAACCGAAACTTTACGGTCAAAAAAGTTGACAATGCCATCTTTTGTAGATGATAAATATTCGCCCATATTCTCGGTCTTTATCATCGTCCCGGTAGCGCCCAATTGAGCCAGCTTCTTTGAGAGGTACTTAGAGGCTGCACTGACACGCTTTTGTGAGAGGGCAAGATTTGAATCAATACTTCCCGCTCTATCGGTCATTCCGACCAAGTAAGCACCCAGCAGACCTGAGTTGTACATCTGCTTCGCCATCTCCGCAAGCACCATCTTTCCCTCTACTGAAAGTTTTGCTGAGGCTGAGTCGAAGTGGATGTGACCAAGATTGATAGGTCCATCAACCATAACTCGAACAGGCCGCCCAGCGGTCTGAGAATCAACACCGAAGAATATGTTTTCGCCGAGGGCAACTGATGACTGAAGAAGGTACTCCTCGCCATCTCTAACCATAGCTAATTCGTCTCTAGACTCAGTTTCAAGGACAAAGCCAGTGTCACCATTCGGCATAGTAACTGTGAACTTGTTAATTACGGGATAAACGACGCTCGATTTACTCTTTATTACCGGCTCTTCTCCTCTTTCAATCGTAACCTTCATCTCTGTTGGAAATGGATACTCTGAAGCATTAGCTGAGAAGGCAAAGGTAGGTATTGCCAACAATGTTGTTGCTAAAATTAATTTGTTCTTCATCATTCTCCTAAAATTAGTGATCATTACTCTGTTCGAGGTGAATTCACTTTAGTATCCAAAAATTACTCAAAGCACTCTTTTATAGTCTTACTTTTCTTGTGACTAGATAAAGACTGGTCATCCTCAATTACTGCGATTAGACACACTTATTGTTCGCAGCATGACAACAGATACCGCACTAATTATTGAAAACAACCCAATTGATAGAAAATTTATGCAGAACGCCCTTGAGTCTTGGAACTTGAACGTTCGAGCTGAAAGCGACCTTACAAGAATCAAAGATCACTTCACCCTTGGTGATTTCAAAATTGTCCTATTTCATCTTGTGGGAGATGTGATGAAGACCGTGGATGTCTTGGGATGGCTGAGAATGCATACCAAGGGAGCTTTGATACCTTTAATCGATCATGGTAGTGCTTACACCGAAGACATGTGCGTACGTGCTGGCGCCGATGAGATCATCACAAAACCGATAGTTCAAAAACTCTTCCTGCAGCGCGTCAACTACCACCTGGATAGACAGGATACATTTTCTAAGGATGAAGATGAAATCTACGAGCTTGATGGTTTGAGACTCGAAGTTCCTGTATGTGAATTTCGTGTTGGAGAGAAACTTGTCCCACTTACCAAGACTGAGTTCCTCCTAACTCAAGCCTTTATGGCTGAGCCAGAACGAGTTATCTCTAGACCAGAGTTATTAAATGTCATCAAAGTAAAAGATGGAATTGGGTCTAGCCACCTAATTGATACTCACCTATCTAGACTTCGAATCAAAATAAAGGAAAATGGTGGTGGTGACTACATTTTCTCTATTCGAGGGCTTGGTGTCCGCTTCCTAGCTCCCGAACATATGATGCGAAAGTCTGCCTGAGGGTTGTAATCAAACAGTAAAGAGAAACGGGGCGATGTCGCTAGAGAACATCGCCCCGCATTATCTGCAGTGTATTAGATCCGTAATTCACCCATTGCGGATCTGAACGGCAAGGCGTCGCTTTGGAAGGGACGCCTCTCTCTTGACATCAATCTCGAGAATCCCGTTTCTAAGGGTTGCATCAAGAACCTTGTCATGTTCGGAAAGTTGGAAACATTGCCGAAAACTACGAGCCTTGATACCTCTCTGCAGATAATCCTCTTTCTCTTCTTTAGTTTCTTCCTTAATTCCTCCAGAAACGACGAGTGTTTCGTCTTCCAATTCGATCTTCAAATGATCTTGACTGAAACCGGCTACTGACATCTCAATTCGATAGTGATCATCATTAATCTTCTTGATATTGGATTCCGGGTATTCATGAAAGCCATCTAGGCCATCTTCCCACTTCTCAACAAGGCTATTAAAGACATCATCGAAACCCACCATCCACTTCTCGCCATCAGCAAGAAGCGAAGCTAAAGGAGATCTAATTCGACTCTCCCTCTTCAGAATGTTGGACATTTTTCCTCACTTTCTTCGACCTTCAGGTTGTTGTCGCGGGATGACGTGGATAGACACGCCATCCCGCTTTACCTACATAAAGGAAGGTTCGTACCGTTTCACTATCCGGCACGGACCCAGTTTCTAACAGGCTCCACAGCTAACGAATCCGCCTGCTCTACCTCAATCTGCAGGATTCCTTGGTGCAAATTGCTATCAACGATGCGTGTACCTCTGCCAAGTTGGAAACTTCTACGGAAGCCACGAGCGCTGATTCCTTTCTGTAGATAATTCTGGTTTTCCTTCTCCGCATATTCAGTTTTATCCCCCGTCACAACAAGAAAGTCGCCGACCATCTTCACCCTAGGAGTCGCTTCGCGGAAGCCACCGAGATCAATCTGGATCTGAAATCCATGACTGTTACGTGTGGCAATCTGCGAGACGGGATAGTTACTAAGGCCATCAAAATGGAGCAGGGATTCGTCTTCCATCACTTCGAAAACCTCATCGAATCCGACTAGCCAATCTTCGCCTTCCACAATCATTGAGATCAACGGTGTGCGAAGAAATGACTGTGATTTAGCTACAAATATCACTGCTACTCCTTACTTGTTGCGGAGCTGGATACTTTCAATGAAGAGTTCTTACCAAATCTCTTAACACTCGCAACCTGCTCACAAGGTAATCGCATCCTAAAATTTCTATTAATACATTTACTAACCCAAGCGATACTTAATTAATGAAAACCACTTTTAATCAATCAACTGAGATAAGAATTCACCAGCAATCCGACAGAAGAGTTTCGCTTCCTGAGGTCATCGGCTATGCAGGCTCACTCATGGCAAGTTGCGCTGTGGCCCTCTTTCTGTCTAGCCAGTGGGAAGATATAACTCAAGCTCAAAGAACCACCACTTTCTCTTTGATTTCAATTGCTCTTTTTGTAACGGGCTTAATTGCAAGTAATGGCGCCGATGTACGGAAAAGAGTCTCTTCATACATCTATACACTGGCAACAATTTCATCTTGGATGGCTGTCTATGTGACCTTTCCCGATGACCCACCAATACTTCAGAGTTTTGCGCTCGCGACAGTTATCGCGCTCCTGGGTTACACAATTTCTAGCACGCTTTTGGGTCATGCAACTCTATTCTTGGCGTCAATTGGAACGCTTGCTGGTCTGGGTTACGAAACTATTGACTCTGAGGATCTGCAGATTTATACCCAATTAAGTTTGATTATTGCCTTTGCTCTGACATGGATGGCAATTTCCTCTATAAAAATTGTCGATCAAGATCTAGGCTTAATTCTCTCGAGCCTCGCCATTATTGGTGCATCTCAAATAGCATTTCTTAGGGAGTATGAGAATCTCTCATATGTAATTGCGACAAGTTTATTCGTCATAAGCGTATGGCTTTACACGAAAATTTCGTCTTGGATACTTGCTGCTTCGGCAATGATTACGCTTGGCATCGCTGCGGCTGAATTCGTAATCACCACTATGGATAACTCACTTGCAGCTAATGTCGGCATGCTACTAGTTGGTGGAATTGTTACAGCTATCAGTATTAGGGCTGCTGGTGCAAGAAATGACTAGAGGAGCTTTAGGGCTTCTAGCTTCTCCTTCAAGGCATTGTCTGAAGGTTCAGTTAAGTGCGTTCCGTCAGGAAAGAGAATCACTGGGATGGAACGCATTCCACCATTTATTTCAATTACCTTCTCAGAGGCACTGGCATCAGCTTCGACATCAATATAGTTATACGTGACGCTATTTGAGTCGAGGAATCTCTTGGAACGGCGGCAATCTCCACACCACTCAGCTCCATACATCGTTATTTCAGACATGATTACTCCTTTTCCAATTTCAAATAGTTTTCTAACCCAACTGTTAGACCTGGGTTCTTAATGACTTCTCGTATTCCTAGAAGTACTCCAGGCATGAATCCAGATCGGTTGAGTGAATCGTGGCGGATTGACAAGGTTTCACCAGCAGCTCCAAATAGCACTTCCTGATGCGCTACTAAGCCGCGCAATCTTATGGAATGAACGGGGACACTTCCGACACGCGCGCCTCTTGCTCCATCCAGAGCTCGGTTAGTTTTATCTGGCATAGCTCCAAATAACTCTTTGCTTCTTGCCTCATTCATCAATTCCGCTGTACGTGTTGCTGTTCCGCTTGGAGCGTCCATCTTCTCGGGGTGATGTAATTCAATTATTTCGGCTGATTCAAAATATCGAGCAGCGGTTGCGGCAAATTGCATCATTAAGACAGCTCCCAGTCCAAAGTTTGGAGCGATTAGGACGCCAACATTAGGGTGGATTGATAGCAAACTCTTCAAAGTATCCATCATGGACTTATCAAATCCTGTTGTACCAACAACCGCATGAATGTCGTTCTCAATTACATACTTCAGATTGGTCATTACAGACTCTGGATCAGTAAAGTCAACTACAACGTCAACCATATTGCTCTTCAAAGAGTCGATTGAGTCACCCAAATCGATTTCAGCTACTAAATCAAGATCCTCAGCACTTGCGACAGCGAGGCAAACCTCTCTACCCATTTGTCCTTTGGCGCCTAAGACGCCCACTCTTAAAGCCATTACGCCAACGCTTTCTCAAAAGTTGATTCGGATTTGTATGGTCCCACTACGGCAAGACTAGGGCTCATGGACAATGTTTCGCCAGCCAATTTTCGAATATCACTTGTGCTTACACTGGAAATTTCACTGAGAATTTCATCAAATCCAAGAATCTCGCCGTGGACCAACTCACTTTTTCCAATTCGACTCATCCGTGAGCCAGTGTCTTCTTGGCTCAATACTAAGGTTCCCCTAACAGCACCTTGGGCCCTAAGTAGCTCCTCATGAGTTAAGCCGTTGACAGCGACATCATTGAGAATCTCTCGGATTATTCGGATCACTTCGGTCGCCTTTTGCGGATTACAACCTGCATAGAAACCAAGCATTCCCGTTCCTGCGAATTGCTGTGCGTAAGAATATACAGAGTAAGCAAGTCCTCGCTTTTCACGTACTTCTTGGAATAGTCTTGAAGACATCCCGCCACCTAGTGCGGCGGATAAGACGCTCATGGTAAAACGTCGCTTGTCATCACGAGCTACTCCTTCAACTCCGAGAAATAGATGGGCTTGTTCAGTCTTGCGGTGAATCAGACCAACCTGCTGACCTTTTCGTCTAACTGAAGTGGAAGCGCGCATATTTGATAAGTTCTTTGAAATACCGAGAAATTCATCGCGTGACATCGCCTTGATTACTTGATCAATTACTTTCTGATGCTTGATATTGCCAGCAATTGAAATCACAATGTCTTGTGGTAAGTATTTCTTTTTATAATAGTTGAAAACAGCATTTCTAGACATCTCATTGATTGATTGCACGGTGCCAAGAATCGGTCTTCCAATTGAAATATCGCCGAAGAAGGTTTCTGAGAATAGGTCATGTACTAAGTCCGAGGGATCATCGTCGCGCATAGATATTTCCTCCAACACGACTTTTCGCTCTGATTCAACATCTTCGGAGCGACCAATTGAAGACGTTATCAAATCTGAAATCACATCAATGGCAAGAGGCAAATCGGTATCTATAACCCTTGCATAAAAGCAGGTGTATTCCTTGGAAGTGAAAGCATTCATCTCGCCGCCCACAGACTCGATCGCAGCTGAGATTTCGAGTGCCGTGCGGGTTTTAGTTCCCTTAAAGAGTAGGTGTTCTAGAAAGTGTGAGGCGCCCGCAACTTTGGGAGATTCATCTCGGGATCCAACATTTACCCAGATTCCGAAGGCAGCGCTTCGAACATTGGGAATTTCTTCAGTGACAATGCGCAAGCCGCTCGGGTGAACGGTCTTGCGCACAGTCATAACTTAGAACTACTCGCTTGCAGTCTCTTCGAGAACTGGAACTAGAGAGAGCTTGCCCTTTGGATCGATCTCGCCGATCTCAACATGGACTTTGTCCCCGACTTTCATTACATCCTCTAGATTCTCAATGCGCTTTCCGCCATGCATCTTGCGGATCTGTGAGATGTGCAGCAAGCCGTCTTTGCCCGGTAAAAGATTTACGAAAGCTCCGAAGGCAGCTAACTTCACAACAGTTCCGTTGTATCGCTCTCCGACCTCTGGAAGTTTTGGATCAGCGATAGCCAAGATTTGGGCCTTCGCCGCATCTGCAGCTGTGCCATTTGTGGCGCCAACGTAGATAGTTCCATCATCTTCAATCGTGATTTCAGCGCCAGTCTCTTCTTGGATCTGGTTAATGACCTTGCCTTTAGGACCGATCACGGCACCAATCTGATCAACTGGAATCTTGATACTTATGATGCGTGGTGCAAGCGGATTCATGTCATCTGGACGATCAATCGCTTCATTCATGACGCCAAGAATTGCAAGGCGCGCCTCTTTTGCTTGAAGGAGCGCAGCTGCAAGAACGCTAGCTGGGATGCCATCTAATTTAGTATCAAGTTGTAGCGCAGTTACAAAGTCCTTCGTGCCGGCAACTTTGAAATCCATATCGCCGAATGCATCTTCGGCTCCGAGGATGTCGGTGAGTGCCACGTATTCAGTCTTTCCATCAACCTCATCAGAGATGAGACCCATCGCAATACCCGCGACTGGCGCCTTTAGCGGAACGCCAGCATTTAGTAGTGAGAGCGTTGAGGCGCAGACAGATCCCATAGAGGTGGATCCATTTGAGCCGAGCGCTTCAGATACTTGGCGAATTGCGTAAGGAAACTCTTCGCGAGTTGGAAGAACTGGAAGTAGCGCACGTTCGGCAAGCGCACCATGGCCGATTTCGCGGCGCTTTGGTGAACCAACTCGACCCGTCTCGCCAGTTGAGTAAGGCGGGAAGTTGTAGTTGTGCATGTAGCGCTTGTGATCTTCAGGATTCAAAGTGTCGAGTTGTTGCTCCATCTTGAGCATATTCAAAGTAGTTACGCCCAAAATCTGGGTTTCGCCACGTTCAAATAGTGCGGAGCCGTGTACTCGTGGGATTACCTCAACTTCTGCAGTCAATGGACGGATGTCCTTAAGCCCTCTTCCATCGATTCTGATTTTCTCGCGCAATACACGCTGGCGAACTAACTTCTTTGTTAAAGAGCGAAGTGAAGCGGAAATTTCTTTCTCGCGACCTTCAAATTGCTCGGCGAGGTTGGCTTTTACTTCGTCTGATATTGCATCAAGCTCGGTTTCGCGCTCTTGTTTTCCGGCAATCGTTAGCGCTTTTGCTAGTCGATCTTTGGCAGCTTTTTCAACTGCTTCATAAGCATCAGCCTGGTAATCCAAGAAGACTGGAAATTCAGCAGTCGGCTTGGCCGCCACTTTTGCCAATTCAATCTGGGCTTCACAGAGAATTCGAATAAAAGGCTTCGCAGCCTCAAGTCCTGCGCCAACAATCTCTTCAGTTGGTGCGCCAGCGCCACCATCTACAAGGGAAATTGTCTTTGTAGTCGCTTCGGCTTCAACCATCATGATTGCAACATCATCGCCAGCAATTCGACCAGCGACGACCATATCGAATACGGCGCGCTCAAGATCGCTGTGATTTGGGAAAGCAACCCATTGGCCATCAATCAATGCAACGCGAACGCCACCAATTGGACCTGAGAAAGGAAGTCCAGCAAGTTGTGTCGACATCGAAGCAGCATTTATAGCAATGACGTCATACATGTGATCAGGATTTAACGCCATCACAGTTACAACAATCTGAACTTCATTTCGCAATCCCTTAATAAATGAAGGGCGAAGTGGGCGATCAATCAAACGGCAAGTAAGGATGGCGTCCTCTGATGGACGTCCTTCGCGGCGGAAGAATGAACCTGGGATTCTTCCCACCGAATACATTCGCTCTTCGACATCCACAGTAAGTGGGAAGAAATCGAATTGATCCTTTGGATTCTTTGATGCAGTTGTTGCGGATAGCAACATGGTCTCATCATCTAGGTATACGACTGCAGTTCCTGCAGCTTGACGCGCTAGGCGTCCAGTTTCGAAACGAATCTCTCGTTTCCCAAATTTGCCGTTATCTATTTTTGCAACGGCATAACTAACGTCTTGACCCTCCATGGGTCTCTCCTATTCTCTATTCCCACCACAGCTACCAGAGAATGGATCTTCGATCGAAGCCCACGGCAATCATCCGTAAGCCACCACCGAGGACCAGTCATCCGGCCCGTGGCGAGATTTATTAAATTATTTTCAAACTAGCGGCGGATGCCGAGCTTGTCGATGATCGCGCGGTAACGAGCGATATCGGTCTTTGCAAGGTACTGCAGAATTCTGCGGCGGCGACCTACGAGAAGAAGTAATCCACGACGATTGTGGTGGTCATTCTTATTTGTTTGAAGGTGCTCAGTTACTTGCTCGATGCGCTTTGAAAGGAGCGCTACTTGAGCCTCAGGGCTTCCTGTGTCTGATGCAGAGGCGCCAAACTTGCTAATGAGTTCTTTCTTTTCGGCAGCTGTTAAAGCCATTTTCTTTCTTCCTTTACATCTTTCACGAGGGCCCTCGGTCTTAATCACGAGCGCACGATTTCTCGCTTGCGGGGTGAAATCTACCAGCGCGCTCAGAATGTGAGAAATCGGCTCTAAATCACGCGTAATCTCGGGTTAATTCTCGAGCCTTATCGCAATCAATCTTCATCTGAGCAAGAAGTGGATCTAGTCCGGAAAACTTGATGGTGTCTCGCAATCTCCAGCCAAACTCTACTTTTGCTTCCTTGTCATACAAATCCAAATCAGTTTCATCTAATGCATAGGCTTCAACTTGGCGACCACGGAGTCCATCAAAAGTTGGGTTAGTGCCAATAGAAATAGCAGCCGGCCAACGATGTGTCTCAACACTTAGCCATCCGGCATAGACACCATCGGAAGGAATGGTGGCGTTCTCTGATACCTGAATATTCGCAGTTGGATATCCAATCTGTCGGCCGCGCTTCTCTCCGTGAATTACTGGACCGACTAGCTGGTGAGGTCGAGTTAGCAAATCTCTAGCTATTTCAATATTTCCGCCAACAATAGCCTCACGTATTCGAGTAGATGAAACTGAATTACCTAGTTCTTTCTCTAAATCAATTGCCGAAACTGGAACTCCCGCATGCTTCTCTAAATAGTCCGCATCCCCGCTTGCTTTGAATCCAAAGCGAAAATTTGAACCAACAACTAGAGAGCTAGCGTCAAGCTCACGTTTTAGTATCTCCGAGATAAATTGGTCGGGAGAAAGCTTTGAAAAACCATCAGTAAATTCGATGACTGCAACGCTTGAGATTCCGTGGGAACTTAGTTGATTTACGCGCTCGCGAAGGCTCAGTAATTCGGTTGGGACTCTATCGCTGGAAACGACCGATGCTGGATGGGGATGAAAAGTTAGGGCCACAACTGGCTGTTTCAGTTGCAATGCGCTCCTGATAATTGCTTGATGTCCTTTGTGAACACCATCAAAAATCCCGATGATGACGGTGGCTCCCGTTAAAGGGGCCCCATGCCATTGGATTTTGAAATTCGGACTCATCAGAGAAATTCTTTCATGAATTGAAAACTGCTAAAGGTTGGGCCTGATTGTCACGATTCTCGATGATCGCTGCGACCTCGCCGTTTGGAGCTACCCCTACAACGGGACCTTCATCAAGTGATCTCTTTATTCTTCTTCCAAAGCGAAGTTCGGCCACTTCTTCAAATCCCAGCTCCCGTCTCGGCAAAACCTTAGAGATGGAGTCAGTTAGGGGAAGGACTTTGGCAGAGTCAATATCGCCCGCATCTTCTAGAAGAAATGGCTCGACTTCTGTTCTACGTAAGGCAATCAAATGTCCACCGACTCCCAACATTGAGCCAAGATCACGCGCTATCGAACGAATATAGGTTCCAGGCGAACATGTAACATCAATTTCTGCATCAAGAAATTCACCTCTGCGAATCTCAAGGACTTTTAACTCATAGATCGAAATCTCTTTAGCGGCGAGCTCGACCGTTTTGCCAGCGCGAACTAAATCGTAGGCTCGCTCCCCTTCTATTTTCTTAGCCGATACCGATGAAGGAATCTGCATGAGCTTTCCCTGAAACTTCTCTAGCGCACTGACAATCGATTGATCATCAATCAATTTCCATTCTCGAGTTTCAAGCACCTCACCTTCTTTATCATCGGTAACAGTTGATATCCCAAGGCGAATGGTTGCTAAGTAGCGCTTCTTTCCGGTGACTACATATTGAAGAAATTTTGTCGCATTATTGATTCCGACTACCAGAACACCGGTAGCCATTGGATCTAAAGTTCCAGCATGTCCGACTTGTTTAGTTCCCAGGCGCCGGCGCAGTTTTGCAACAACATCATGGCTGGTCATCCCCGCAGGCTTATCTATGACTAGAAAGCCGTGTTCTTTCGTCATTCCGCTTCGCGCACTCGAGGGGTCTTATAAGGATCGGCTCCGCCAATCGGCTTTGCGACATCGCGAAGATGCGCAATCTCTTCATCATGTTTCTTTACCTGATCGAGAAGATCCTCGAAATTCTTTGCAGTCTCAGAGAGCGCATCGACAAAGAAGGTAAGGGTGGGAACAACTCTTGTTCCTAATTCACGGCCGACTTCGGTTCGGAGCACACCTTTAGCGCTCTCTAGGGCCTTTGCGGTATTTGCGCGCGCCTCATCATCGCCCAAAACTGTATAGAAGATGGAGGCTTGCTGGAGATCGCCGGTAACCCGAACATCTGTGATCGTCACAAAACCTAAGCGAGGATCTTTGATGCGATTCTCAAGGGCTTGTGCAACGACAACCTTTATTCGATCGGCGACCTTAGCGACGCGGTGAGATTTCCCCATTACGCACGCTTCTTCTCGCGCATCTCGAATACCTCGACGATATCTCCCACTTGGATATCCTTATATGATCCAAGTCCAATACCACATTCAAATCCTTCACGGACCTCGGTTGCATCGTCCTTGAAACGACGGAGCGAATCAATAGTCAGATTGTCGCCAATCACAAGACCATCTCGAAGAACTCGAGCCTTCGCATTTCTACGAATAATTCCAGAAGTTACAAGTGAGCCAGAAATTGTTCCAAACTTGCTGGACTTGAAGATTTCACGGACTTCAGCAGATCCAATTGTGGCCTCTTCATATTCTGGCTTGAGTAATCCCTTAAGCGCAGCTTCAATTTCTTCAATCGCTTTATAGATCACAGAGTAGAAGCGGACTTCGACTCCTTCTTCATCGGCGAAGGTCGCAGTTTGCGGTTCTGGCTTTACATTGAAGCCAACGACGACCGCGCCAGATGCTGATGCAAGTGTTATATCGCTCTTGGTAATTGCGCCAACGCCGCGATGAATTACGCGAAGATCGACCTCACTTCCGACATCTAATTGGACGAGCGCATCTTCAAGAGCTTCGACTGAACCGCTAACGTCGCCCTTGAGAATTAGATTCAAGGTAGTTACCTTGCTCTTCTCTAGGAAGTCTTCGAGCGAAACTTTCTTCTTTGCCTTCGCAAGCGCGGCATGGCGTTCGCCTGCCTGACGCTTTTCAGCAATTTGTCGAGCAGTTCTATCTTCAGGTGCAACAATGAAGCTATCACCAGCGCTAGGGACAGATGTAAATCCGAGAACCTGTACGGGACGTGAAGGGCCCGCTTCTTTTACTTCATGGCCAAACTCATCCATCATCGCGCGAACGCGACCAAAGGCCGATCCAGCAACGATTGAGTCTCCCATCTTCAACGTTCCGCGTTGTACCAAGACAGTTGCGACTGGACCACGTCCACGATCTAAGTGAGCTTCGATTGCAACACCGCGCGCATCATCTTCGTGAATCGCACGGAGGTCGATTGCGGCATCAGCGGTAAGGAGAATCGCATCAATCAATTCAGAGATACCTTTTCCACTTATGGCTGAGACATCAACAAACAATGTATCGCCGCCATATTCTTCGGCAATTAAGTTGTATTCGGTGAGCTGCTGGCGCACCTTGGCTGGATTAGCGCCTTCTTTATCTACCTTATTTACCGCGACCACAACAGGAACGCTGGCGGCTTGGGCGTGATTCAGCGCCTCAATTGTCTGAGGCATTACGCCATCATCTGCGGCAACGACAAGGACTGCGATATCCGTGACTTTGGCACCACGGGCACGCATTGCGGTAAATGCTTCGTGACCAGGAGTATCAATGAATGTGATCGCGCGATTTAAACCATTGTGATCATGGTGAATTTGATAGGCGCCAATATGCTGAGTGATTCCGCCAGCCTCACCCTTAACAACTTCAGTCTGGCGAATCGCATCCAGAAGTCTCGTCTTACCGTGATCAACGTGTCCCATAACAGTAACTACTGGTGGACGTATCTCAAGGTCTTCCGGATTTACATCAGCTAACTCTTGTTCGAGATTGATATCGAATTGCTCAAGAATTTCACGATCCTCATCTTCAGGCGAGACGATAGTGATCTTGTATCCAAACTCATTGGCGAGCATCTCAAGAGTGCTCTCATCAACGGTCTGTGTAGCTGTAACCATTTCGCCGAGATGGAATAAAACTGATACTAAGGCTGCGGGATCTGCGCCAATTTTTTCAGCGAAGTCCGCAAGTGATGCGCCGCGGCGAAGTCGGACTGGAGTACTTCCATCTCCTCTAGGAACAATTGCGCCACCAATTGTGGGCGCTTCCATGTTGTCGATCTCTTCGCGGAGCGCTTTTTTACTCTTGTAACTCTTTTTCTTTCCGCCACCTTTTCCAAATGCACCACCTGCACCAGGACGTTGTCCGGGGCGACCTGGTCCACCAAAACCACCGGGACGAGGTGCGCCACCTGGCTGTGATCTATATGGACCAGAACCTTGTGGCCTAGAACCTGGTGCACCTTGACCTGGGCGCGCACCGCCTTGACCGGGACGTTGATCAGGACGTTGTGGACGTGCAGCAAAACCTGGACGAACAGAACCAGGACGTGGACCTGACATTGGTCCGCGAGGTCCACCTGGTGCACCAGCAGGTCTTGGCGGTCTAGGTCCACCAGAAGTTCCAAATGGATTATTGCCGGGGCGTTGTCCCGGCCTAGCTGCACCGGGTCTAGCTGCACCAGGTACACCTGGTCTTGGTGCCGCAGGTCTCGGTCCTCCAGTTGGGCCAAATGGATTATTTCCACCGCGAGCTGCAGGCGGGCGCGGAGCGCTTGAAGCTGGAGTTATGGGTGCAGGTGGAATTACGGGAGTAGCTGGCGGAGTTGTTGGCTTAGTTGCTGTTGAATCTTGAACTTGATTTTCAATTACTTCTTCAATCTTTGGAGCTGCTTTTTTAGCAGCAGCTTTCTTGGCAGGCGCTTTTTTAGCGGGTTTCGCTTCGGCCGCGGGTTTCGCTACTGGTGGAAACTTCTCTAAAAACTTTCTTACAACTGGTGGTTCAACAGTTGATGATGCAGAACGGACGAACTCGCCCATCTCTTGGAGTTTCGCAAGGACATCCTTGCTATCCATTCCTACATCTTTTGCTAATTCGTAAACGCGGACCTTTGCCACTTTTCTCCTTCTGTGGCCCCGCGTTTTTCGGGAACGCGAAGCTTAAATTGAACTACTCATGATCTAGCGGTGCTCATTAGAGTTTCATTACCTTCGTACCAGCTTTCGTTCCGTTTATGAGGCGAGAGCCTCGGCTGCAAACCTTACTCCCTGAGGCGGGAAATGGCGAAAACGCCCTGGCTTACTCGCTTGGGGTGGCATCGGAGTGGATATCGATTCGCCAACCAGTAAGGCGAGCAGCGAGCCGCGCATTCTGACCATCTTTTCCGATGGCAAGTGAGAGTTGGTAATCAGGGACTACGACCTTGGCAGATCGAGTCTCAGCGCTTACTACCTCAACTTTTGATACACGAGCTGGTGCTAGAGCGCTACCAACATATGCTGCTGGGTCATCGGACCAATCAACGATATCTATTTTTTCTCCATGTAACTCATCCATGACTGCTCGGGCACGAGCGCCCATCGGACCAATCAGCGCACCCTTTGCACTAACACCCGGACGAAGAGAGCGCACCGCAATCTTGCTTCGGTGGCCAGCCTCTCTGGCGACGCCCATGATCTCTACAACTTGATCGCGAATTTCTGGAACTTCCAATGCGAAAAGTTGTTTGACTAGAGCTGGATGGCTCCGCGAGAGCATTACTTCTGGGCCCTTTGTGCCTTGCTTAACTTCAACAACAAAACATTTAATTCTTTCACCATGGGTATAAACCTCACCCGGCACCTGTTCGTGCGGCGGAATTCTTCCCTCGACTCGGCCGAGATCGACATAAACCATTTTCTGATCTCTACCTTGTTGTATTACTCCAGAGACGATATCGCCAACCGATGCGCTGAACTCACCAACAATTTCAGCATCTCTTGATGCCCGCATCTTCTCCTTGATTATTTTTCGAGCAGTACTCGAAGCAATCCGCGAAAAGCCAGGTAGCTCATCAACTTTTTCACCTATCCGCTCTCCGTCGGGACCAAATTCAGGAACGATAATTTTTATCTCGCCGCTTTCGCGATCAAGTCTTGCATAGGCAAAGGGCTTGGCTCCCTCGAGTTCGCTATATGCAATCTTCACAGCAACTTCGATTGCACTGATTAATCGTTCAAGCGGGATATCTCTCTCAATAGTTAGGGCTTCTAGCACCTTCATATCGACATTCATCGCTGCTCCTTACGATTAAATTCAATCTCGATTTGAGCGCGCTTTATATCTGTAAAAGCAATTTCTCTCGATTCCAAAGTGACCGAGTCTGCATTTACTGAGGCGATGCGAGAGACAAAGGAATCACCATCAAGCGGAATTATCTTTACCAATCGGCCAACATTCTTCGCCCAGTGTCGCGGCATAGTTAGCGGCCTATCTACGCCCGGAGTCGTTACTTCAAGTGTGAAAGGTAGATCACCGAGTTGCGAGTATGTATCCAAAATATCTGAGACTTTACGCGACACAACAGTTACTTCGTCGAGCGAGGGATTGCGCTCTTCACCATCGATTATCACAGCAACAATTCTGCGTTTTCCAGCCGGAGTAACTTTGACTTCTTCTAGGACAAACCCGGCCCCTTTGATTACAGGGTCAAGCAACTCAGTTAGATTATTTACTAAAGACATGTACACCGACCTACTTATTTATTTGTTGTGAAATTGTGGTTCGCAAGGATACCGGTAACTAGAACTAAAGGAAAGTGTCTATTGCTAATCTGAGAATCAATAAGGAGGTGACGATGAGGAAGACATTCCGGATCAGCCGTGAACCTCCTTTTATCGCAAGTCTCGCTCCCAATAATCCCCCGCTGACATTTCCAATTGCCATTGCCAGCCCTAGCGTCCAAATAATCTTTGCGCTCGCACCGAATACAACTATCGCGCCAAGATTTGTGGCTAGGTTTACAATCTTTGCTGTAACTGATGCCTCAAGAAATGCAAAGCCGAGTAGAGCTACGAGTACCAACATCAAGAATGAACCGGTACCTGGACCAAAAATTCCATCATAGAAACCGATACCAAGGCCAAAGAGAATTGCGACGAAATAGGTCCTCAAGGTTCTCGCACTCTTCTTTTCACTTAAACCTAGCTCCTTTTTACGCCAGGTGTAAACAAAAACCGCAATCAGCGCAAAAAGGATTAGGGGTCGGAACGCATCTTTTGGAATGAGTGTTGCAACCGTGGCTCCTAGAGCTGACCCAATAAATGCCGGAATTGCCATGGCAAGCGCTATCCGAAAGTCTGGTCTAACTTTTCTTAAGTAAGAAGCTGTGGCGCTCGCAGTTCCCAAAAAAGAGGGCAATTTATTGGTACCTAGTAGCTCTGCTGGTGGAACTTTGGGAAGGGCAACCAGAAGAGCCGGGAGCTGTATCAATCCACCTCCCCCAGCGACTGCATCTACTAAACCTGCAAGAGCTGAGGCGAGAATCAAAAAGAGGATTACCCCTGTACTTATCTCCACTACTTAAGTGCGGCCAGAACCTGATTAGTTACTTCAGAGAGTGGCACTTCACTCTTTGCGCCAGAACTTCGGATTCGAAGCTCCACTTTGCCTTCGGCAAGGGCCTTTCCAACAATCACGATGATGGGATTACCAATCAACTCAGCATCTTTGAACTTAACTCCGGGACTTGAATCTTTACGATCATCAAGCATGACGGTCACGTTCTTTGCTTCCAACTCGCTAGCAATCTTCTCGGCTGTAGTAAACGGAAGCTCATCTTTTCCGGTGGCAACGATGTGAACTTGCGCGGGGGCTATTTCATTAGGCCAGACCAGACCTATCTCGTCGTGGGTCTGTTCTGCAATTGCAGCTACCGCTCGTGAGACTCCGATTCCATATGAACCCATGGTTACTACGCGAGATTTACCCTCACCATCAAGAACTGTTAATTCCAGAGCTTCTGCATACTTTCTTCCAAGTTGGAATATATGACCTATTTCAATAGCGCGGTCTATGACTACAGGCGTATCGCACTTTGGACAGGCATCACCTTCGCGAACTTCCGCGGCTTCAACAAATCCATCCACTTGAAAATCTCTTCCATGAGTCACATAGCGCGCATGCTTATCTCGAATGTTGGCCCCGGTAATCCAATGTGAGCCAATTTGAATTCTTGGGTCTGCGTATAACTTAATGCCAAATTTCTTGGCATCTTGTGGGCCGACATAACCCTTCACAAATTCTTTTCGCTTTGCGAAATCTTCATCATCAAATAATCGAAGTTCCTGAACTCCTGAAAGGTTTGCTTCTAAACGCTTTAGATCTACTTCGCGATCGCCGGGGACAAGGACACATATAGGCTCTCCGTCTGCTATAAGAAGTACGTTTTTTAAAGTGTTCGCAGCACTTATGCCAGCGCTATATTTGCTATTCATTACTTCAACTAAAGTCTCAATTGTGGGCGTATTTGGGGTATCCAAAACCTCGATGGCAGGTGGCGTATCGAAAGTCTTAGACTCAACCTTCGTTACCATCGCTTCGACATTTGCGGCATAACCACAACTCTTACATAGAACATAGGTATCTTCGCCAGTCGGGCAAGGCGCAAGAAATTCCTCAGATTTAGATCCACCCATGGCTCCGGACATTGCTGAGACGATGTTGTAGGAAAGTCCTAATCGATCAAAAGTAGAAATGTAGGCATCACGATGCTGGTTATAAGAAATTTCAAGACCGGCGTCATCGACATCAAATGAGTAGGAATCTTTCATCACAAACTCGCGGCCCCGAATAATGCCGCTACGTGGACGCGCTTCATCCCGATACTTAGTCTGAATCTGATAAATGCTTAGCGGGAGATCTTTGTAGGAGGAGTATTCGCCTTTGACCATGAGCGTGAACATCTCTTCATGTGTTGGGCCCAGCAAATAGTCACTTCCCTTGCGATCCTTTAGGCGAAAGAGAGCTGGTCCATATTCTTCCCAGCGATTTGTCTCTTCATATGGATCCTTAGGTAAAAGGGCGGGGAAATGAACTTCTTGAAAACCTGCTCTATCCATCTCTTCGCGAATAACTCGCTCTACATTTCGAAGCACAATTACGCCGAGAGGGAGCCAAGAAAATATGCCTGCGGCAATTGGCCTTATGTAGCCGGCTCTTACCAAGAGTTTGTGACTCGGGACCGAGGCATCGGCGGGATCATCGCGAAGGGTGCGCAAGAACAATGACGACATCCGCAACATGGTGGTTAGCCTAGCGAATTACTTTACGCTTACCGAAGGTTCGCCGGTTGCGACACCGGCAGCTTCCATCTCTTCCGCAATTTTCATCGCTTCTTCGATAAGAGTCTCAACAATTTGAGCTTCCGGAACGGTCTTAATTACTTGACCCTTTACAAATATTTGTCCTTTTCCATTTCCGGATGCAACGCCAAGATCAGCCTCGCGGGCTTCACCCGGACCATTTACAACACAACCCATGACTGCGACGCGAAGTGGGACTGTCATTCCCTCGAGTCCTGCTTGAACCTTTTCCGCTAATGAATAAACATCAACTTGCGCTCTTCCGCACGAAGGACAAGAGACAATCTCGAGTCTGCGTTGACGCAGATTTAACGACTCGAGAATTGAAATACCAACCTTCACCTCTTCAACTGGCGGAGCAGAGAGTGAGACGCGAATTGTGTCACCAATACCTTCAGAGAGCAGGATTCCGAAAGCGGTTGCAGATTTGATCGTCCCCTGGAATGCCGGACCCGCTTCTGTAACGCCAAGATGTAATGGATAATCACATTTAGATGCAAGAAGTCGATAAGCCTTGACCATTGTTACTGGATCATGGTGTTTTACTGAGATCTTCATATTGGTAAAGCCATGTTCTTCAAAGAGTCCAATTTCCCACATGGCTGAATCCACTAGAGCTTCCGGGGTTGCTTTTCCGTATTTCTCAAGGAGTCTTGGATCAAGCGATCCTGCGTTGACTCCAATTCTGATTGGGATCCCGGCATCTCCGGCAGCTTTTGCGACTTCTTTTACTTTGTCATCAAATTGCTTGATGTTGCCAGGATTCACTCGGACCCCAGCACATCCGGCATCAATCGCTGCAAAAATGTACTTGGGTTGGAAGTGAATATCGGCGATAACAGGAATCTGAGATTTTTTAGCAATTTGAGAGAGCGCATCGGCATCATCTTGGCTTGGAACAGCAACACGAACGATCTGGCAACCAGATGCCGTTAACTCGGCAATCTGTTGGAGCGTTGAATTCACATCTGCAGTAACCGTGGTGCACATCGACTGAACTGAGACTGGAGCATCTCCGCCAACGAGAACATTGCCCAACTTGAGCTGCTTGGTCTTCCGACGTGGCGTCAAAGTAGGCGGAGGAGTCTGCGGCATGCCGAGATTTACCATGTGCTTATTCTGCCTCAAGCATTAGAGTTGCTCAAATGAAGCCTTGGATGTTCGTTCTTTATCTAGTCGTATCTATAGCCCTCATTACTTGGGTCTACGGTTTCTAGATATTTAAGTTAATTGGATTGAAAATATCCGCGAAGAGCAGCAAAAGCGTTAAGAAAATCAGTAGCGCAAAGACCACAATCGTTATAGGCGTCAATTTTTCAACATCGACCGGACCTGGAATCTCTTTTCCGCGCAATCTATAGATCTTGTTACGCGCACCCTCATAGAGCGCGACTGCAATATGCCCTCCGTCGAGAGGCAGTATCGGGACAAGATTGAAAATTCCTACAAATATATTTAGTGATGCAACTAGCAAGAGAAAAGTTGCTAACTTCTCGCCCGAAGTTAAGACGCCACTTGATGCGGCCTCGCCTGAGACCCGAGCAACACCAACAATGCCTATCAAGCCTTCACCATCCCGCTCTTGGCCGAGAAAGGTTTGGCCAAGGAGCGATGGAATCTGGGCGGGAAGTCCCACAAGAGCTTTTAAAGAGCCAATAAATATTTCTCGCGTTGCAGAAGTTGCCGATGATAGAGCTTCGACTGGATTCTCACGGACCTGGCCAAACTCATTTACGATTCCGAGGAAGCCGCGTGCTTCGCCATCAACAACACGTGTTGCTGGAATCGTGTTGATTATTATTTCTTTACCACTGCGGACAATTATTAAAGATAAGTTCTTCCCCGCCGAGCTGCGCAAGATAGGAGTTATCTCTTCCCAATCCAAGTTACGTTGGCCATTTACTCCGATAATTTCATCACCAGAAAGTATTCCGGCGCTCTTTGCCGGTGAAGTTGGATCGTTTGGAGTGCATTCAGCGCCCGCAGGAACACAGGGCACTACTTGTGAGACTGTGGGAAGTACTTTGGAAACACCAACGCCAGCAAATAAGGTGAGAAGAAGTAGGAATCCCAGAACGAAATGAAGTACCGAACCGGCTCCCAGCACAACCAATTTCTGTGAGGTCTTTGCTCTATAGAAAGCTCGTGGTGCGACATCTTCGGGCAACGCCTCATTGGGAGTCATTCCGGAGATCTTGCAATATCCACCTGCAGGTATCGCCTTTAATCCAAACTCAGTCTCGCCTCTTTGGGTTGACCAGATTCTCTTGCCGAATCCAAGAAAGAACTCGGTTACGCGCATTCCATAGCGCTTTGCCGTTATGTAATGGCCAAACTCATGGACCATAACCGAGAAAAGCAGCGCTGCAACAAACGCCAAGACTCCAAGCAAACCCACTTGATCTCCTATTTCTGCGTCAGCAACTCAGTAGCAACGCGGCGCGCATCATTCTCTATAGCGGTGACATCGGCCAGATCCCTAACTTTCTCGGGAGCCCCCGAGTTAAGTTTTGAAACAGTCTTGTCAATCGTATCCACAATTGCTGGGAATGGAATGCGTTCACTCAAAAATGCCTCAACAGCAACTTCATTTGCTGCGTTATACATCGCCGTAAACGCTCCACCTAGAGCGCCACATCTTCTTGCTAATGCAACGCTTGGAAAACGAGATTCATCAATCGGTTCAAAGTCCCATGAAAACTTCTTGCTCAAGTCAAGGGGTGCCATGGCACCAGTTACTCGCTCTGGATAAGCGAGCGCATAAGCAATTGGCCCCTTCATATTTGGAGGTGAAGCTTGTGCAATCGTTGAACCATCGATGAACTCCACCATCGAATGAACTACTGATTGCGGATGAATCACTGCCTCAATCTTTGAGTAAGGCGTTCCAAAGAGATAATGAGCCTCAATTATCTCCAGACCTTTATTTACCAAAGTTGCTGAGTTGATTGTGACGACTGGCCCCATCGACCAGGTCGGATGCGCTAACGCCTCCTTAACAGTTACCGTGCTCAATTCGCGGCGCTGCCTAAATGGGCCACCACTTGCAGTAAGTACAACGCGCGAAACTTCACTAGCTCGACCGGATTGCATCGCTTGAAATAGCGCAGAGTGCTCCGAGTCAACCGGAACAATCCGTTCTCTGCCGTGCGAAATAACTAAATCGCCACCAGCAACTAATGACTCTTTATTTGCTAATGCAACGGTATTTCCTACTTCAAGTGCCGCGAGAGTTGGTCCTAAGCCAATTGAGCCAGTAATCCCATTCAAAACAATATCTGCCTGTAGTGAAGCAACTTCACGGGCAGCATTTTCGCCATCAATCACGGTGCATCTGGGCAATGCATCTTTAACAGTTGAGCCATTTCCTGAGGTTCCGATAACCGAAACATCAAATTTACGTGCTTGCTCAATAAGTAGGTTTAGGTTTCTCTCCCCCGCAGATAAGCCAACAACTCGGAACTTATCGGGATTCTGTGAAATTACTTCGAGGGCTTGGGTACCAATTGAGCCAGTCGAACCCAAAATAACTACATCGCGCACCCGGCAATCATCTCAGAAACCGAAAAAATCGCGATAAAGATAGACTGCCCCAATGAGTTTCGGACCAAAGATTCCACAAGAGCGCAAAGTCGTTACCGCTATTCCAGGACCAAAGTCCCAAGAAGTAATCAAGCGAAGAAGTGAAGCCGTCTCAGCAGCTCTCGGTATGGCCATTCCAGTCGTAGTTGAAAAAGCTGGCGGTGGCGTGATTGTCGACATCGATGGAAACTCCATTATTGATATGGGCGCTGGAATCGCGGTAGTTAACGTTGGAAACTCCGCTGATCGCGTAGTTAAAAATGTAAAAGAACAAGTGGAAGCCTTCACTCATACCTGTTTCATGATCGCTCCATATATGGGATATATAGAAGTATGCGAAGCTCTTAATCGTCTAACGCCAGGCTCTCATAAGAAAAAGTCTGCGCTATTTAACTCGGGCGCCGAGGCAGTCGAGAATGCTGTGAAGATTGCTCGCAAGTTCACCAAGCGCCAAGCAGTAGTTGTCTTTGAACATGGTTATCACGGTCGCACAAATTTAACTATGGGAATGACTGCAAAGAACATTCCATACAAGGATGGCTTCGGACCATTTACTCCAGAGGTCTATCGAATGCCAATGGCTTATCCCTATCGCTGCGACTCATGCGCTAGCTCATGCGAAAACTCTGTTTTAAACAATGTGATTCACAAGATTGAAAAGGAAATTGGCGCAACAAATGTAGCTTGCATTGTTATTGAACCAATTCTTGGAGAAGGTGGATTCATCGTTCCATGCAAAGGTTTCCTGCCTGGCCTAGTTAAGTTCTGTAACGAGAATGGCATCCTCTTCGTCGCGGATGAAGTCCAGACTGGTTTTGCCCGAACTGGCCAGATGTTTGCTTGTGAAGATGAAGGAATCGTCCCTGATCTCATCACTACCGCTAAAGGAATTGCCGGTGGACTACCGCTCGCAGCTGTAACCGGTAGAGCTGATGTCATGGATTCAATCCATGCCAGCGGACTGGGCGGAACTTTCGGCGGATCTCCGATCGCCTGCGCCGCTGCATTAGGGGCAATCGCCACAATTGAAGAAGAGAAATTGGTAGATAGGGCGAAAGAAATCGGCAAGATTATGTCCGACTCGCTCAACGAGATGAAGAAGAAGTACCCAGTCGTTGGGGATGTTCGTGGCCGCGGCGCAATGCAGGCAATTGAATTAGTGAAGCCTGGTACGAAAGATCCGAACCCAGAAGCGCAGGCCGCAATAATCAAGTACTGCCAGCAAAAAGGTGTATTGATTCTCTCGGCCGGAACCTACGGAAATGTAATTCGCCTGATCCCACCATTGGTTATTCCCGAGCATCTTCTCAAGGAAGCGTTAACAATCCTTGATGAAGCAGTTTCAAAAGCTTAACGATCTAGCAGATTCCTAGTTGGTGAATAACTCTCACCACTACGACGTTTTGCGATAGCGCTCAAAGCTTCGAGGACCACTCGGTTTGCCAGAATTGCAGTGATATCCGCTGAATCAAAAGGTGGTGCTACCTCAACAACATCGATTCCTACAACTGGTAGCTCCAAACAAATCCTTCGTACCGATTCCAATAACTCTCTTGAAGTCATACCGCCAGGCTCTGGCGTTCCAGTTCCGGGAGCCATTCCGGGATCTACAACATCGATATCAACAGATAAGAAAACTCCATCGCATCCATCAGTTAACCGAGCAAAAGACTCATCAAGAACTGTATTCAATCCGCGGTGATGAATCTCAGTCATCTCATATGAACGCATTCCCTGATCGCGCATCCAATTTAGAGTCAGATCATCGGGCCAATAGCCGCGAAGACCAAGTTGTAAGAAGCGATCACCACGAACATAACCAGAATCAATTAGCCGACGCATCGGAGTTCCATGTCCAACCAGCGCACCGAACTGGAGATCTCCAGTATCAGCATGAGCATCAAAGTGGATCATAGAAACCTTGCCCTTGCCGCGATGCTCTGCGATTCCAGCCACATCAGCGGAAGCAATTGAATGATCTCCCCCAAGAACAACAGCAATCGCACCGGCTCTAGAGATCTTCTCGGTAGCAGCCTTCAATACCTTGAGTGACTCTTCAAGATTTCCCGGAGGCATCAACAAGTCTCCAGCATCAAACACATTCAAAGCTTTCAAACCATCAATTCGAAGCGCCAAATGCGGACGCTCACCATCATGCGGAAGGTAATCCCCCATGCGGATAGCTTGTGGCCCAAACTTCGCACCTGATCTATGTGAGGTTCCGCTATCAATCGGCGCTCCGACAATAATTACATCTGCGCCTTTATAGGTTTCAGGCTTATCTAGGTCGCAAGCTGGAATGCCTAAAAAAGTGAAGTTTGGTCCGTACATATTTCCGTGATTGGTCATCATCTTCTCGTCTGTTTTCGTTTGCTGATTGCTTGGCCAGCAAATACAGAGACTAATGCGATTACAAACATCAAGGTACCTATCACGTTTGCCTGGGGAGGAACTCCACGCAACGATGCCGTCCATACATACTCAGGGAAAGTGTTTACTGTTCCTGAATTAAAGTTTGTGATGATGAAGTCATCAAATGAAAGAGCGAAGGCGAGCAAGGCAGCAGCGGCAATTCCCGGTGCAACAAGTGGAAATGTGACTCGTCTAAAAGTCTCCCAATCACTTGCGTAAAGATCTCTTGCGGCCTCTTCAAGTTTGGGATCTAGGCTAGCTACGCGCGCCTTAACCGTAACCACCACGAAAGAAATGCAGAACATTATGTGAGCAATAATGACCGGAACCAATCCAGCACCTACATTGATGTTGATAAACATTGAAAGTAGTGATGCACCAAGAACAACTTCAGGAGTCGCCATTGGCAAAAAGATTAGAAGATTTGTAGTAGCTCTACCGCGAAAATTGTACCGACCAAGTGCAAAGGCAATCATGGTTCCCAGCGCAGTTGCAGCAATCGTTGCTGTGATTCCTACTTTAAATGAGTTTCCCAGCGCTTCGCATATCCCTATTGGCTCGCATGGATTTAGCCAGGCTTGAATAGTAAAACCTCGCCAAACAATATTTCTCTTGTCAGCATCATTAAAGGAAAATGCAATTGTGTAGAAAATTGGCAAGAGGATATAGAAAACAGCCGCAGCCGCATAAATTCTTATCATGTTCTTTGTGAGCCAGTTTTTCATACAAGCTCATCCGTTCCAGCGCGCCGGATATAAATAACTACCAGGACCAAAATTGTTGCCATCAAAATAAATGAAAGCGACGATGCGGTTGGATAGTCGACCACTCGAAAGAATCGAGAGTTAATGACATTTCCTATCATGAAGTTATCCGGACTTCCCAGCAGCTGTGCATTTATATAGTCACCTGAGGAAGGAATGAAAGTCAATAGTGTTCCTGCAACAACACCAGGCATTGACAAAGGAAGAGTGACTTTACGGAAAGTAGTGGCACCATTCGCGTACAAATCTCCTGATGCTTCTAGAAGTCGATAATCGATTCGATCGAGTGATGCATATATTGGCAGAGTCATAAACGGCAAAAAGTTATAAGTAAGTCCCATGATTACCGAAAACGCAGTTGCGGTAATGGTTGCATCTGAGGGAAGAATCCTTAGAAATTGCAGTGTAGAGACGACTGGTCCCTCGGCGCCCAAAATCTGCTTCCAAGCCAGAGTCCTTAGTAAGAACGAAGTAAAAAATGGAGCAATCACCATGACCAGAAGAAAGTTCTTCCATGGTCCACTTCTAAATGCAATTGCGTATGCAAGCGGGTATGCGATTGCTAATGCGAGTAAGGTGGCACATAAGGCGTAGAAAAATGATCGGAAAAACTGTTCTTGGTTCGCAGCAAAAGCATCGAAGAAATTTGCGAACCGAAATGTCTGGACAAATTCACCAGTTTCGAATGTGGGCGCCGGAGTTTTAGTTGAAGTTTCGGCTAGGTTGATTAATGGAAATGCAAAGAAAACTAATAGCCAGAGAATTCCTGGAGCGAGAAGGAAGTATGCCGTTCTAGTGGATTTTTTTGCGGGTGCGAAGGCTTTTTCAGTTGAGCTCGAGTGCGCGATAGCCATAGGTCACTAATTCGAATTACCATCTAAAGCAAAGGTAAATTGTGGCTCCCAAGAGAGCGCGACTGGGTCGCCCTTCTCTAATTCAGGAACCCCACCATCGTTTTGCTCAAAGACCATTAGTTCCTGCTTCCATGGCATCTCGACCAAATATTGAGTACTGACACCGAAGAACGAAATGTCAGTTATCACTCCGCCACTTAAGACATTCCCCGAGACTTTTTCATTGGCTTGATGCAGCCTAAATTTCTCGGGGCGAATCCCAACTTTGAGCACATTGCCCTTTGCATTGTTGCGAGACTTTGGAAGAGCAATTTTTGAACCCTTCAAATCAACAACAAGATTATCTCCATCCGTTCCTGTGACACTGCCTTCAATAAAGTTTGATTGTCCCAAGAAGTTTGCCACAAATACAGTACTTGGATTCTCATATAAATCGGCTGGAGAGCCCATCTGTTCAATTTTTCCATTATTCATGACCGCAATAGTGTCGGCCATCGTCATTGCTTCTTCTTGATCATGGGTCACATGAACAAAAGTGATTCCAACTTCTGTTTGAATCCACTTGAGCTCAATCTGCATTTGGCGCCGTAATTTTAGGTCTAGTGCACCCAACGGCTCATCCAATAGAAGTAACGCTGGCCGATTTACGACAGCCCGAGCGAGTGCAATTCGTTGTTGCTGACCCCCCGATAGTTGTCCGGGCTTTCTATTTTTTAGGTGCGAAAGTTCAACTAGATTCAAAACCTTCTCAACGGCTTCTTCGACGTCTTTGATACCTCGTCGTCTTAAGCCAAAGGCAACATTCTCAAATATTGTGAGATGGGGAAACAATGCATAATTTTGAAAAACCGTGTTTACGGGTCTCTCATACGCTTTGGTTGTTGTGATATCTGTATCACCTATTTTTATTTTGCCTGAAGAAGGTTCCTCTAGGCCCGCAATCATCCGCAAAGTGGTCGTTTTGCCGCATCCCGAAGGGCCCAATAATGCAAAGAAAGAGCCCTTCGGAATCACCAGCGATAAATCATCGACAGCAACAAAGTCACCAAAAGTCTTGGTGACATGCTCAAGTACTAGGTCACCCTGTACCTTTTTGCTCTCAGCCACTTAATTTTCTTGGGAATCTATTAAGCGCCGATTGCTTCTTGGAATGCGGCAGAGAAGTTAAATTCTTCTTCTGCGCTTAAGCCACGAAAGACTTGTACCTTTGAGAGCGTTGCATCATCAGGGAAGATAAATGGGCTTGAAGCTAGCTCTGGATCAATCTTCTCCATTTCCGATTGAGCTCCCTTTACCGGACAGATGTAATTGACCCATGCTGCTACTTCGGCGGCAATTGTGGGATCGTAGTAATGATTCATGAGCTGCTCAGAATTTGATTTATTTGAAGAAGTCGATGGGATGAGGAGGTTATCGCTCCAGAGCGTTCCGCCTGATTCAGGTATCGCAAATCCATAGTTTTGACCGGATAGATTCTCTGAGAACATGTCACCGCTCCAACCGATTACGGCAACCGCATCACCATTTGCCATATCTTCCAAGTAATCATTTCCCTTTACCTGTCGGATGAATCCGTCCGAAATCATCTTCTTAAGGAAGTCAACCGCGTTCATAAATTCATCTTCAGTAAATGGTTGTGAGATGTCTACACCTTGATACTGGAGAATAATTCCAATTGTGTCTCGCATTTCTGAGAGAACTTCAACTCTTCCCTTGTACTTGGAGCTAAAGAGTTGATCTACTGAGACGATGTCTTCTTTAACGACATTCTTATTCCATCCAAATCCCGCAAAACCCGATTGCCAGGTAAGAGAGAAGTTTCTACCGGGATCAAAACTGACATTTGCTAATGTGTCGAGGATGTTGCCTTTGTTGGGGATATTGCCCGCGTTTAATTCTTGAGCATAACCGAGACGAATCCATCTGGCTGCCATCCAGTCAGTTGGAGTAACGATGTCATAACCAATATCGTTTCCGGCTTTGAGATTTTCTTGAACTTTTCCATAAAACTCATCGTTATCGTTGTAGTCAACTAGATAGTCAACTTCGATACCGGTCGAATCAATAAATTTATTTAGAGTTGGGTAGGTACGTTTTCCGTCGACCTTCTTTTGATCAAGGTAGGCAGTCCAATTGCCCCAACGAACCGTTCCACCAATATCTTCTGGGGGCGCGATTGTTCCGCTTTCATCATCGCTTGAGCATGAGGCTAGAAATGTTGCAGCTCCAAGTCCGCCAACGCCCATCAAAAGGGATCTGCGGGAAAGCCTAAAACTCTTTTGGGCGGAAACTATTTCGGAGACGAGTGGATTACTTTTTTCTACCGATTTATCAGCCATCTCTTTTTTTTCCTTTTCATGTTCGAAGGGACTTACAAGCGAGGAAGTTTCTCAACCCTACCCTCTGAGAGGCAAAGTTAGAACAACCCCAAAGATTAATGTCTTAAATTAGGCGTTGAGGTTAGTCATGACGTGCTTTATTCGCGTGTACTCCTCGAAGCCATATCCAGAGAGATCCTTACCGTAACCTGAGTGCTTGAAGCCACCATGTGGCATTTCAGCAACCATCGGGATATGGGTATTGATCCAAACGCAGCCAAAGTCGAAGGCCTTGGCCATTCGCATCGCACGACCATGGTCCTTGGTCCAAACGCTTGAGGCGAGACCGTACTTCACGCCATTGGCGTAACGAACCGCTTCTGCTTCATCGGTGAACTTCTGGATTGTGATTACCGGAGCAAAAATCTCATTTTGAATCATCTCGTCATCCTGTTTAAGGTCAGCAACAACTGTTGGATTCCAGAAATATCCAGGACGGTCAACTTTGTTGCCGCCAGCCGTAACTCGGGCATGTGAAGGAACTCGATCCAAGAAGCCTTGGACTCTAGCTAGCTGATTCGCGTTATTTACCGGACCAACTAGAACATCTTCATCAGGCATTCCCACTTTGATGTTGTTCTTTGCCTGTTCGGTGAGAAGTGCAACTACATCGTCGTAAGCACTCGCCTCAACGATAACGCGTGTGGCGGCTGTGCAATCTTGGCCAGCATTGAAGTAACCAGCAACGGCAATCCATTCGCAAGCAGCCTCTAGGTTGGCATCGTCAAAGATGACGACTGGCGCCTTACCGCCTAATTCGAGATGAACTTTCTTCAGATCCTTTGAAGCTTCTTTCGCAACCTCCATACCTGCGCGAACTGACCCGGTGATTGAGACAAATTGTGGAATCTCATGATCAACCAACAATCTGCCAGTTTCGCGGTCGCCAGTAACAACATTGATTACACCTTCAGGAAGAAATTCCTGCATCAACTCAGCCATCCATAGTGTCGAGACTGGTGTGGTATCGCTTGGCTTAAGCACAACTGTGTTTCCAGCGGCAATCGCAGGCGCCCACTTCCAAACCGCCATCATCATCGGATAGTTCCAAGGAGTTACTTGAGCGCAGACTCCAATTGGTTCACGGCGAATAAAAGAGGTATGGCCTTTGAAGTATTCAGCTGCAGAGCGACCTTCGAGGTGGCGAGCTGCGCCGGCAAAGAATCGGATCTGATCGAGCATTGGACCAATTTCTTCGGCACGAGTAACTGCAATCGGCTTTCCGGTGTTCTCTGACTCGACTCGAATCAACTCTTCAGAGCGAGCTTCGATCGCATCAGCAATCTTGTTAATGGCTTTCTGACGCTCGCCCGGGGTTGAGTCGCGCCAAGTTTCAAAAGCTTTTTCGGCAGCCTTCATGGCGCTATCGATATCAGATGCGTTTGAGACTGGAGCTTTGGCGAAGACTTCACCTGTTGCTGGATTGATTAGATCTTGTGTCTTATCTGAAGAAGAAGGAACACTCTTTCCATTGATGAAATTCTGTAGCGTCTTCACGCAAACCTCCATAAGGCTCAATCGGTTGAGGTTTGGAGTCTAGTTAATTGAGTAGTAACTCCTCAAGAGTTAGCCTTCGAGATTTCGAGCGCGGCGAGCTGGCCACAAGCGCCATCGATTTCTCTGCCTCGAGTATCACGAACTGTTACCGGGACCCCATAATCTTCTAAGGTTTTCACGAATGCTCGTTCATCTTCTTTTCTAGAGGCGGTCCACTTTGATCCGGGAGTGGGATTTAATGGAATGAGATTGACATGGGCGTTCCTCTTCTTGAGTAGTCGCCCCAACAAGTCAGCTCGCCAAGCCTGGTCATTTATATCCTTAATCAGGGCATATTCGATGGAGTATCTACGACCCGTCATATCTGAATACTTATCAGCAGCCGCCAATACCTCTTTTACTTTCCATCTTGTATTGATCGGAACCAAGGTATCTCGAAGTTCGTCATCTGGAGTATGAAGCGAGACAGCAAGAGTTACAGGAATCCCCTCCTCAATCAATTTTTCGATTCCAGTGACTAAGCCAACTGTTGAAAGCGTTACAGATCTCGCGCCGATTCCTAAGCCATCTGGTTGTGGCGAAGTGATGTTTCGTACGCTCTGGAGAACTGCGTTGTAATTCGCAAGTGGCTCCCCCATTCCCATGAAGACCACATTGGAAAGTCGCGTTGGGCCACCGGGTAACTCGCCATTGGCACAAGTGCGAGCAGCAGCTACAACTTGAGCAGTTATTTCAGCAGCGCTGAGGTTTCTAGTGAGTCCGGCCTGACCTGTTGCACAAAATGGACAGTTCATTCCACATCCAGCTTGGGAAGAAATACAAACTGTCGCTCGATCCGGGTACTTCATTAGAACTGACTCAACGAGGACTCCGTCATGAAGTCGCCACAAATCTTTTCGAGTCATGCCGCCGTCGCAGGTTATCGAGCGCACCAAAGTAATTAGATTAGGTAAAACTCTCTCTGTGACGAGTTGGCGCGCGCTAGCTGGAAAATCGCTCCAGGTGGTGGCGTCATCGTTGTAATGAGTGAAGTAATGAGTGGCGATTTGATTGGCGCGAAATGCGGGAAGATCGAAGCTCTGGATCCACTCGCGTCGATCACCTGCTGGAATATCGGCGAAATGCTCGGGGGTTTTTTCGCGCTTCATTTTCGATTAACCAAATCGCTTAATTAGCTCGATGATGCACCAAAAGACCGGCGCTGTAATTAACGCAGCATCTAAGCGATCCAACATTCCGCCATGCCCGGGCAGTAGTGTCCCCATATCTTTTAGCGAAAGATCGCGCTTTATTGCGCTCTCGATTAAGTCGCCGACTGTTGCAGCTAGCGTGCCCGCGATTCCAGCCAAAACTCCGATCCAAGGTTCTTGCTCAAGCAAATAATGGAAAGCGAAAGCGCTTCCCGTTGCAGTGAAAATCAGGCCACCAATAAAACCTTCCCAAGTTTTCTTCGGAGAAATCTTGGGAGCCATCGGATGTTTTCCAATTATCACGCCAGTCAAATAAGCAAATGTGTCGTTTAGGCCCACCATAATGACGAGAACCGAAATGTAAGCGAAACCATCCCCGGAGCGCGCAAGCAGAAAGATAAAGCCAGATATGAAACCTGGGTACATTAGTGCGAAAGTTGTCGCAGTCGCGTTCTTAACAAATTCACTAGTTCCATTAACGAGTTTAAGCAAAAGCAGCCCAATAATTGAAACCACAATAGAAATTGAGAGACCAGGTAATCCCCCGAACCATGCGCTGGCGATTACAGCTGTTGTGGCCACCGAAAGTTGAGGGAAATTGGCCTTAATGCCACGAGAATTGAAGGCAGCGCTTAACTCATGAAGTGCTAATTGAACAGCCAGCAAGACAAAGAGTGCGAAGAGAATTGGCACAAATGCCATAGTCGAGAAGATGATTCCCAAAAGCGCCAAGCCCACAAGTATTGATGGGACTAATTTGCGACCTGCTTTTTTGTTGATCGCCTCGTTAATCGAGTGGAGATCGCTCATGTGGCTACCGCGAGGTTAAACCTCGAGAAGTTCTGCCTCTTTATGCTTGAGCATCTCATCAACCTTACTTACATGATCACCGGTGATTTTCTCTAACTCCTTTTCACCTCGGGTCAGGTCATCTTTACTGATTCCGCCATCTTTCTCTAACTTCTCCATAGCTTCTTTTGCGTTACGACGGATCGCTCTAATTGCAACCTTTGAATCCTCAGCTTTGGCTTTGGCAACCTTTATGAATTCTTTGCGACGCTCTTCAGTAAGTTGTGGAAAATTAACACGAATGACATTCCCATCGCCGCCTGGGTTGACGCCTAGGTCAGATTCACGAATCGCCTTTTCAATCGAGGCTGAAGCGCCCTTGTCGTAAGGGGTGATGAGAGCAAGTCTGGCTTCCGGAACTTGGACTGTAGCTAATTGTGAAAGCGGTGTGGCCGTCCCGTAGTAATCAACCATAATCTTGGCAAACATAGATGGATGGGCGCGACCAGTCCTTATCGCAGCAAAATCTTCCTTGGCGACATCGACAGCTTTATTCATCTTTGTATTCGCATCTGCGAGAACAGTTTGAGTTGTCATGGCGCTCCTTTAATTGTTTACGAAGGTCTAATTGACCAACGTTCCTATCTTCTCACCGCGTACTGCTCTTGCGATATTGCCTTTTTCTAAGAGATTGAAAACAATGATTGGCAATTTGTTCTCACGGCAGAGGCTAAAGGCGGCGGCATCTGCCACAGCAAGTGATTTGGACAGCACATCGTCATATGAGATGAAATCAAATTTAGTTGCGCTTGCATCTTTCCGAGGATCAGCCGAGTAGACGCCATCGACTCCACTCTTGGCAAGAAGTAAGGCATCAACTCCAATCTCTAGCGCTCGCTGTGCGGCTACAGTGTCTGTAGTAAAGAAAGGCATGCCAGCACCTGCGCCGAAAATCACGACTCTTCCCTTTTCAAGATGGCGAATGGAGCGACGTGGAATGTATGGCTCTGCGACTTGGCCCATCGTGATTGCGGTTTGAACTCGAGTATCTATTCCCTCTTTTTCGAGAAAGTCTTGGAGGGCGAGACAGTTCATAACCGTGCCCAACATTCCCATGTAATCAGCGCGAGCTCGATCCATTCCCCGCTGTTGTAGTTCGGCGCCCCGGAAATAATTTCCACCGCCAACCACAATTGCTACTTCTACGCCCGAGCGAACCACATCGGCAATTTGCTTGGCGACATCGTTTACTACATCTGGGTCAACGCCGAGACCTTTTTCGCCACCAAAGACTTCGCCGGAAAGCTTAAGGAGCACTCGTTTATAGCTTTTACGATTTTCTGCCATTCGAATGCTCCTTCCGGGCCTGATTCTACTTGCTGTTTTTAATAAGGACTGTTGATAAGTATTAAAACGCCTTACTGTCCCACGCGGAAGCGATAGAACTTTGTGACGGCTACGCCGCCCTCGCTCGCTACCTGTTGGACGCTCTTTTTCTGGTCCTTAGCAAAGGCCTGCTCGAGCAGAGCGACTTCCTTAACGAATCCAGTTACTCGACCATCAACAATCTTTGCGATTGCAGCATCGGGCTTGCCTTCGTTACGCGCGGTCTCTTCAGCGAGTCGACGCTCGTTAGCAATTACGTCAGCAGGTATTTCATCGCGATTGAGATATTGCGGTGCAAATGCAGCAATGTGCTGGGCTACATCTTTGCCAACTTCATTGTTTGGCTTATCAAGCGCAACCACTACACCTACCTGTGGTGGTAAGTCTGGGCTAGTGCGATGTAGATAGAGAGCATTTGCGCTTCCATCAATTACAGCAATACGGCGGAGTTCAACTTTCTCGCCGAGAGTCGCATTTGCTTCATCGATTGCTGCTTGGACAGTCTTGCCTGAAGGAAGACTTGAAGCGAGAAATGCAGCTAACTCTGATTGCTTGGAGGTAAAGAGATGAGTTACCAACTCATCTGCGACTGCTTGAAATCGATCACCTTTAGCGACAAAGTCAGTCTCGCAATTAAGTTCGAGCAATACCGCGGTGTTATCGGAGGACTTTGCGGCCACCAGACCGTTTGAAGTTGAGCGACCTTCTCGCTTTGTGACTCCTTTTAGCCCTTTAACGCGGATGACTTCGATTGCTTTATCGAAATCACCACCGGTCTCATCGAGAGCTTTCTTGCAATCGAGCATGCCGGCTGCAGTTACTTCGCGCAGGCGCTTAACATCTTCTGCTGTATAAGACACTTATGAACCTGCACTTTCTGTTGAACCCTCAGCCGCAGGAGCATTTAGCAACTCTTTCTCCCAATCAGCTAGCGGTTCGCCTGCTGCAACGGTCTCAGCTCCAGCCTTAGCCGCTTCAGCAGCCTCTTTAGCAACATTGGCAGAGCGAGCCTGGAGGCCGGCTGCAGTTGCATCGGCGATTACTCGAGTTAGCAATGCGATGGAACGAATCGCATCGTCGTTTCCAGGAATCTTGAAATCAACTTCGTCTGGATCGCAATTTGTATCAAGGATTGCGATTACAGGAATTCCGAGTTTCTTAGCTTCTGCAACGGCGAGGTGCTCTAGTTTTGTATCAACAACCCAGATCGCAGCAGGAAGCTTGGTCATATTACGGATACCGTCGAGATTCTTATGAAGCTTCTCGCGCTCACGGCGAAGAAGTAGGAGTTCTTTCTTAGTTAAGACTTGATCATTGGAAGCCTCAAGCGCTTCTAGTTCCTTAAGGCGCTGTACTCGCTTGTAAACCGTTGGAAAGTTGGTGAGCATTCCGCCGAGCCAACGCTCAGTTACCCATGGCATTCCAACTCGCTTCGCCTGAGATTGGATTGGTTCATGAGCTTGCTTCTTAGTGCCAACGAAAAGAATATTGCCGCCCTTGGCGACCGTGTCCTTAACGAAGTCATATGCCTTATCAATTAGAGCAAGTGACTGTTGGATATCGATGATGTAGATACCGTTGCGCTCGGTGAAAATAAAGCGCTTCATCTTTGGGTTCCAGCGACGAGTCTGATGTCCAAAGTGAACACCGCTGTCGAGGAGTTCTCGCATTGTTACAACCGCCATGGCGGCACGCTCCTTTGTGCGAACTTTTTTAGTTCGCCTCGGTTGATGAGCTAGCGATTTGCTAACTCTCTAGCGTCTAAGCACCGACCAACTCTTACGAGTCGGACCGAATTGGCTTCCCCTTTATCTCGCGAGCGGCGAGGAGAGGTAGACGCGTGAAGTCACAGATTTCTCTGTGCTGGCGGAATCCTACCTGAGACGGAGCGTGCACATTTCCACGGGCAAAGGCCTCAATACCTGCTCTCTGGGGCCAAATAAGAGCAGTTTTGCCGGATGCGTGCGCTTGCTCTCGTGGTTGCCTTTGCAATCGGGCTAGTAAGCGGGATGGTCATCGAACTGCCTGAAATATCTGAGAGCGCCATTATTGATAACGAGATTGAAGTTAGAAGAAGGACTGGTTAGGCGCGTGGATGCGCCTGTTCATATGCTTTCTTTAATCTCTCTTCCGTCACATGTGTATATATCTGTGTAGTAGCTAGCGATGAATGTCCCAGAATTTCTTGTACAGTTCTCAAATCCGCACCACCTTCTAAGAGATGAGTCGCGGCTGAATGACGAAGTGCGTGTGGTCCGACTCGCACATCTTTACCAATCGCTTGCGTTGCTTCATAAACAATATCGCGCACAACGCGTGGATCTATTCTCTTTCCGCGCGCTCCCAAAAATAGCGCGTCACCACTCTCGCTATTGATCAAAATCGGTCTTCCCTCGCTTAACCAAGAATCAACTGCGCGCATCGCAGGATTTCCGACTGGTACGACTCGCTCTCGATTACCTTTTCCGATAACCCTTAAGGTGTAACGATCTCTATCAATATCTTTGAGATCAATACCTGCAAGTTCAGATACTCTAATTCCGGTTCCATATAAGAGCTCTACTATCGCCAAATCTCGTAGCGCTGAAGGCGTTCGCTCTTCGCCGGCGCGCTGTTCTAGATAATTTATTACCTCAGCGGCAGAATCAATATCAAGAATCTCAGGGAGTATGCGCTCTGGCTTTGGGGCAACTAAATCCCTACCTATATCTTTTTTAAGCCAACCATTCTTGGCTCCCCAATAAGTAAAGGCACGGATTGAGACCACTCTTCGAGTTATTGAGGATCGCGCAGCACCTCTAATTTGTAGGTTTGCAAGCCACGAGCGGAGATGATCTAGCTCTAAATTTGAGAACTCTGCGACTCCCAGCTGGTTCACATGAGAAATCATCGACTCGAGATCGGCCAAATAAGCCCGAACTGAGTTCTCAGAGAGATTGCGCTCATTTCTCAGATGCTCGCTATATGCGCGCTCTAAATCTTGATCGAGTGACACATCTTAAAGATTACTCATTTTTCATCCAAAGGTGTGATGGACACAGCGTTGCTAATAAGCAACACTTGAGCAAGGCTGATTTCAGAGGTTGTGGATTTTCTTGACTCTTTGTCAGATGTAAATGAGGAGATTCCGAAAGAGGATGGAGTCAGCTTGAGTATTGAACTAGTCGTAAATGATGATTGTGTTATTCCTGCGCTTATCAAGGGCGATGGACTTATTCGAGTTACTATTGGCTTGAACCATGATTTTGATGATGTCCTCGATGTTGCTGGTAGCGAACTCAATAATGAGGAGCTAGCTCACCTACATAAACTTTGGTCAGACGACAATTTTCCACGCACTTTCAAAAGAGAAGGTGCGGACCTAATAATTACCGCCCGCGACGACCAATAGCTCCTAGCGCCATAAGAAGTGTCTCGGGTGAGACTTCTAGCGCTTCACATAACGGTGCAATCACATCTACCCCGGGATTTCGCTCTTGTCTAAAATATCTTGATAGCGAACCTCGATCAATTCCAGTTTTGCGATGTAACTCTTCAAGCCCTGAAATTCCAAGTTCTTTCATGCGAGTGCGGAGCCAAACCGCACTTTCGTCTGAACTTAATCGCGAACTCCGCTTCAATCCGCCGGCCATAAGAAACTCCTACTCGGGCTTTGCCCCTTTTCGTAGCAAACCATAAGTCAGCGCATCCTCTAACGCCATAGCCGAGGCGGCGATTACATTTTCGTGCACGCCGACCGTGCTCCATTCGCCGTTACCATCTGAGGTTTCAACGAGCACGCGCGTCACGGCACCAGTTCCAAGTCGACCTTCCAGAATTCTGACTTTGTAATCCGTCAGTTCCAATCCTTTGATTTCAGGAAAAATACTCTCGAGACCATTTCGAAGCGCGTTATCTATAGCATTGACCGGACCGTTACCGACTCCGGTTGACTCTATCCGCTTGCCCCGTGATGTGACTATTACATTTGCTCTTGAGGTAACTTGTCGATCCGAGCTCTGATCAACTGTAGTCTCCCAACTATCAATGGTGAAATATTTTGGTCGCTTACCTTCTATTTCTTCTCTCAACAACAACTCAAAAGATGCATCTGCCGCCTCAAAAGTGAAGCCCCGCGCTTCTAGATCCTTCACCCGTTCAACAATTCGCGATGGAATAGCTTTGTCATCGCCCAGGCTTATGCCAAGTTCTTGAGACTTCAATTCAATAGAAGCCCGCCCCGCCATATCCGAAACCAACATTCTCATATCGTTTCCAACAAGTTCGGGGTCTTCATGTTGATACATCGCCGGGTCAACCTTGATTGCAGAGGCGTGTAGCCCAGCTTTATGAGCAAATGCAGAGATTCCAACGTATGGTTGGCGGGCGCTCGGGGCAACATTTGTGACCTCAGCTACTGCGTGTGAAATTCTAAAGGCTTCTTCCAATTTACCTTCGGGAAGAACTTGTTGCTTCTTCTTAAGTTGCAAATTTGCAATGATTGAGACTAGATCTGCATTTCCAGTTCGCTCTCCATATCCATTGATTGTTCCTTGGACATGAGTAGCTCCAGCGGCAACGGCAGCTAGTGAATTTGCGATTGCACAACCAGTGTCATTGTGACAATGAATGCCAAGACGCGCAGAGCTATGCTCTAAGACATCATGAACGACTTGCGAGAGCTCGTCGGGCAACATTCCGCCATTTGTATCGCAGAGTGCAATTACATCTGCTCCGGCTTCAGCCGCAATCCGTACTACTTCCAATGCATAACTTCTGTTGGAACGGTAACCATCAAAGAAATGTTCCGCGTCGAGAAATACGCGTTGTCCCCCATTGCGCAGAAACTTGATCGAGTCACGGATCATCGCCAGGTTTTCATCCAGAGTCGTTCGAAGAGCTAATTCGACATGTCGATCGTGCGATTTAGCCACCAAAGTGACTGCGGGTGCACCTGAATTAGCCAACGCCTTCAAAAGTTGATCATCTTCCGGTTTAACATTTGGTCGTCTTGTCGCACCAAACGCAACAAAAGTCGCATTCTTTAACTTCAATTCAGTCTGGGCTAACTTAAAGAATTCAGTATCTTTTGGGTTCGCACCCGGCCAACCACCTTCGATAAATCCAACGCCTAAATCATCTAAATGTCGTGCAATAGTGAGCTTGTCATGGACCGAAAGATTCAAACCTTCTTGTTGGGCCCCATCTCTTAGGGTTGTGTCATATACGTGGAACGCATCTGAGATTGTCATTAGCAGACTCTTCGCATCCAGCCATGTTTATCTTCAATAGTTCCATGCTGAATGCCGAGTAGATGATTTCGGATCTGCATCGTAATTTCGCCGGGCGTTCCATCGCCGGTGACCCAGGTTCCAGCCGCGCTTTTTGCATTTCCGACAGGTGCAATTACTGCAGCAGTTCCACAGGCAAAAATCTCAGAGATCTCACCGCTTGATACTCCATCACGCCACTCATCAATGTTGATCATTCCCTCTTCGGTTTGGTAACCCAGATCTCTTGCAACAGTTAGAACTGAATCACGCGTAATTCCAGGTAGAAGGGTCCCAGTTAGCTTAGGAGTAAAAATAGTGGCATTTTTTCCTCGACCTTTAACAAAGTAGAGATTCATGCCACCCATCTCTTCAACCCAGCGTCGTTCAATTGCATCAAGCCAGACAACTTGATCACATCCCTCTTTAGCAGCTTGCTGTTGAGCAAGGAGCGATGCAGCGTAATTTCCGCCGCACTTTGCTTCGCCGGTGCCACCAAGTGCAGCGCGAACATATTCAGTTGAGATCCAAACCGTGACCGCCTTTGCGGCATTGAAATATGCAGCCGCTGGTGTAGCAATAACTGAAAAGAGCGCCTTATTGCTAGGACGGACTCCAAGTCCAATTTCCGTAGCGATCATAAATGGACGGATATAAAGTGATTCGCCAACTCTCTTTGGCACCCAAGATGCATCGACTTCAACAAGTTTTGCCACACAAGCTACAAAGTCATCTACTGGCAACTCAGGTAGCGCAATGCGCGCTGCGCTCTTTGCAAAACGAAGTCCATTTGCATCGGGGCGGAATAGCGAGATTGAGCCATCAGGCTGGGAATATGCCTTCATGCCCTCAAAAATCTCTTGCCCGTAGTGAAAAACCATGGATGCCGGATCCATAGAGAGCGGTCCATATGCTCGGACTTCAGCATCGCCCCATCCTGAAGATTGATTCCATTCAGCAAGCACCATGTGGTCAGTGAAGTAGCGACCAAAACCTGGTTCGGCAAGATAACTCTCGCGAGTATCGCTTGGAACTGGCTTACTTGAAGGAATCACATTTATCTTCATTTGATTGCTCCTGCTAAAGCAGTTCCGACCTCACTTGTACTCCGCTTTGAATCACCACGAGTTGCGAGATCACTTTCTACCGCTCGTTCGACATCTTGCGCTGCTTCATCATGACCTAAATGGCGAAGCATCATCGCCACCGACATAACTGTTGCCGTGGGGTCCGCAATACCTTTTCCTGCGATATCTGGAGCTGAGCCATGAACCGGTTCGAACATTGATGGGAAGTTGCGCTCCGGGTTTATATTTCCGGAAGCTGCAAGTCCAATGCCGCCACAAATTGCTGCTGCGATATCCGTGAGGATATCCCCAAATAGATTGTCGGTTACGACCACGTCAAAACGCTCGGGATTAGTTACGAAGAACATCGAAGCAGCATCAACATGTAAATATTCAGTTTGCACTTCTGGAAACTCTTTTGCAACCTCATTGAAAGTTCTAGTCCATAGACTTCCCGCGCGAACTAGAACATTATTCTTGTGAACTAAAGTCAGCTTCTTTCGAGGTCGCTTCATAGCCCGTGCAAATGCATCTCGAATTACACGCTCTGCGCCACGGCGGGTATTTAAACTCTCTTCGGTTGCAATTTCGGATGGAGTTCCTTCAGCGAGAACGCCGCCTGCTCCGACATAAGGTCCTTCAGTACCTTCACGTACAACTACAAAATCAATTGGTGAATCGGTACGAAGTGGGCCACGAACACTTGGATAAAGTTTTGCTGGCCGTAGGTTTATATAGTGATCGAAGGCAAACCGGAGCTTTAGCAACAATCCGCGCTCTAAAACACCGCTAGGAACACTCGGATCACCAACGGCGCCCAAGAGAATTACGTCGTACTCTTTCAGCTCGGCCAATGTCGCATCCGGCAGAGTCTCACCGGTGCGGTGCCATAATTTGGCTCCGAGCTCAAACTCTTTCTTGCTGAACTCAAGTCCATGCTTTTTTGAGACAGTATCCAAGACACGAAGACCTTCAGATACGACCTCCGGACCTATTCCATCACCAGCAATGACGGCAAGTTTGTATTTACTCATACTTTTAGCGAGACCGTTCTTGCCAAGTTGGCCCCAGTTGCTCTCGCGACTCCCTCGACAATTTCGGATGGAATAGCAGAGTCAACGGTTATCGCCATTAGGGCTTCGCCTCCAGCGGAACTTCTTGCAACCTGCATACTTGCGATGTTTATCCCAGATTTTCCTAAAGTTTCACCAACTATTCCAACAACGCCAGGTCGATCGGTATAGCGAAGGAAGAGCAGATGATCAGTTGGTGGGAGATCTAGATCGAATTTATCGATTGCGATTATCTTCTCGGTTTTCTTTATCCCCATAAGAGTGCCATCAACCGTGACATGAGTGCCGTCGCTGAATGCAGCCTTTAATGAGATCATGCTTCGATATTCTGGACTTACCGGATCGGTTGTAACTGTTGAGCTGAAGCCGCGCTCTTGAGCTAGTCCTGGGGCATTAACATAAGTGACATCTTCAGCGCCAGTTGCAACTAAAGCGCCTTTTAGCGCCGAAGTTGCAAGAACTGAACAGTCATATTCGCTGACTTCGCCTCTAACAATTACTTCAACAGTGACAGGAAGTTCATCTGCTATTGCAGTCGCGACTTGAGATAGTTTCTCAACCAGAGGAAGCGATGGGCGGATCTCTTCGTGAATCTCGCCACCTTTCACATTAACTGCATCTGGGACCAATTCACCGGCGAGCGCTTTACGAACTGAGATTGCAACAGCTATGCCGGCGCGTTCTTGCGCCTCATCAGTGGAAGCGCCTAGGTGTGGCGTTGCAACTACGTTATCTAATGTAAAGAGTGGTGAATCGATGCATGGTTCAGTTGCAAATACATCAAGGCCAGCGCCCGCAACACGACCTTCCTTGAGAGCATCAAATAAGGCAGCCTCATCAAGAACTCCACCACGGGCTGCATTGATGATGCGAACCGAAGGTTTTACTTTCTTCAGCGCCTCGACTCCGATGAGATTTGCAGTCTCTTTGGTCTTTGGCAGGTGAATTGTTACGAAATCGGATCGCTTCAATAGATCATCTAATGAGACTAAGTCGACTCCAAGTTGTGCTGCACGCGCTGGTTGAAGGTAGGGATCGTAGGCAATTACATTCATACCGAAAGACTGCATCCGGCTTGCCACAAGTTGGCCGATTCGACCAAAGCCAACAATTCCTAAGGTCTTTTCAAATAGCTCGGCTCCGGTGTATTTGGATCTGGCCCACTTTCCACCTTTAAGTGCGACATTTGCAGGGACAACAAAACGTGCCGAAGCAAGAATTAGCGAGATTGCCAATTCGGCTGCGCTGACAATGTTGGAAGTCGGTGCATTTACCACCATAACGCCAGCGGTAGTTGCGGCAGGAATATCAACGTTATCCAAACCAACTCCGGCTCGCGCAATCACTTTCAAACCCCTTGCAGCGCCAATCGCTTCTTGATCCATTTTTGTGGCAGAGCGGATCAAAACAGCGTCAACCCCACTACCAAGTGCATCAAGTAATTCCGCTCGGTTTGCGCCATCGCAATTTCTGATTTCAAAATCAGGACCTAGCGCATCGAGAGTTGCCGGACTTAATTCTTCAGCGATTAGAACGACTGGTTTACTCACGTGCGGCAGAACCTTCCTTGTAATCATCTTTATTTGAAGCCTTTACCCAGGACATCATCGAACGAAGATCGCGACCGACCTTCTCAATTGGATGGCTCTCGCCCTTTGCGCGCAGAGCCTTAAATTCTGGCGCGCCCGCATCTTGATCATCAATGAAACGCTTTGCAAAGGCGCCACTCTGTATATCGGCCAAGACAGCTTTCATGTTTTCCTTGACGCTCGGATCAATTACTCGTGGTCCTGAAATGTAGTCGCCGTATTCCGCGGTATCTGAGACAGACCAGCGTTGCTTCGCGATTCCGCCCTCGTACATCAGGTCAACAATCAACTTGAGCTCGTGAAGGCACTCAAAGTAAGCAACTTCTGGCTGATATCCAGCTTCGATCAGAGTTTCAAATCCGTACATAACTAGTTGTGAGGCACCGCCGCATAAAACTGATTGCTCACCGAATAGGTCAGTCTCAGTCTCTTCGGTAAACGTGGTCAAGATTGCACCGGCGCGTAACCCACCCATAGCTTTTGCATAAGAGAGAGTCAGTGGCCATGCGCCACCCGTTGCATCTTGTTCAACTGCAACGATATCTGGAACGCCTCGACCTGCTGCGAATTCACGACGAACTAAGTGACCTGGGCCCTTTGGCGCAACCATGCAGACATCAACGTTTGCAGGTGGCTTGATATAGCCAAAACGTATGTTGAAGCCATGTCCAAAGAAGAGCGCATCACCGGCTTTGAGATTTGGTTCGATTGACTCCTTGTAAATGTGACGTTGCTTGTGATCCGGAGCAAGCAACATAATGACAGTTGCTTCTTTAACAGCATCGGCCACCGAGAGAACTCGAAGACCTTCTTGCTCCGCTTTAGCGCGTGACTTTGATCCTTCGGCTAAACCGACTCGAACATCAACACCGCTGTCGCGAAGATTAAGAGCATGGGCGTGACCCTGTGAGCCATAACCAATTACCGCGACCTTTCGTCCTTGAATCACCGATAGATCAGCATCTTCTTCGTGATAGATGGTTGCCACGTTTCTCTCCTTTATCTGCTTTCGCTTCTTAGTTCTGATAATCCTGGGTTTGTTGATGGCTATCTGAGGTTGCCAATCCGGTCTCTATCGCAGTCTGTTCTGCCAAAGTCTTCGAGCCGAATTCAATTGCGATTGCGCCTGACTGGACTAATTCTCTAATTCCGAATTTCTCTAACTTCTTCACGAGCAGAACTAGGTCTTTGTTGTTAGCTACCGCTTGGATGATGCAACTTCCCTCACGTTCATCAACTATTTCAGCAGGGTGACCGTTTAGGACTGCCTCAATCTCGTTTCGTGCTGCAGAAACCTTTACAAAGAGTAATTCACGCTGGCGCGAGCCACTTTCTTTCATCTCCTGAATGCCAATTACATTGACTAATTTAAAGAGCTGGGCGCTAACTTGGTCTAGAGCATGTCCTTCTAGATTTAGCACTATCGTCATTCGGGAAACCTTTGGATCCTCGGTAGGACCAACTGCAAGTGAATCTATGTTGTAACCACGGCGCGAAAAGAGGCTGGCGACGCGAGCTAGTACGCCCGGGCTGTTTTCAACTAGTACAGCGAGAGTGTGTTGGGTCATCTTTATAACTCCTGAGAATCCCAGTCGGGTGCCATCTCACGGGCAATCATGATGTCATCATTAGAAGTTCCAGCAGCAACCATGGGCCAGACCATTGCATCTCGATGAACGCTAAAATCAACGACTACTGGGGCATCATTAATCGCATTTGCGTCTTTAATAATCTTGTCAACATCACCCTTTGATTCACAGAGCAAACCCACGCAACCCATTGCTTCGGCTAGTTTTGCAAAATCAGGAACGCGCTTTGAATTTAAATCGGTATTTGAATATCTTCCTTGGTAGAAAAGAGTCTGCCATTGTCGAACCATGCCGAGTGATTCATTATTGATAATTGCGACTTTGATTGGGATATTGTTGAGTGCGCAAGTTACAAGCTCTTGATTGGTCATTTGGAAACATCCGTCGCCATCAATCGCCCAAACCGGTGTATCAGGTAAGCCAACTTTTGCACCCATGGCCGCTGGAACGGCGTAACCCATAGTTCCTAGACCGCCTGAGTTAAGCCAAGTTCTTGGTTTCTCATATTTAATGAATTGAGATGCCCACATCTGATGCTGACCTACTCCTGCAACATAAACGGCATCTGGACCAGTCAATTGTCCGATCCGTTCGATCACATACTGAGGCGAGAGTGAACCATCACTTGGTTCGTTGTATCCAAGTGGATAAGTGGAACGAAGCGAGTTCATCTGGCGCCACCAAGTTGTTAAATCTGGCTGGTTCTTCTTGAACTCTGCTTCGACTGCCGGGATTAATGCCCGAATTGTTGGACCGAGATCTCCAATAACGGGGACATCGGCATAACGATTCTTACCAATCTCAGCCGGGTCTATATCTGCATGAATAATCTTGGCATTTACTGCAAAGGTGCTTAACTTTCCAGTCACTCGATCATCAAATCGAGCGCCAAGAGTTATCAATAAATCAGCCTTTTGGAGCGCGGTTACGGCAGCAACTGTTCCATGCATTCCAGGCATGCCAAGATTTTGTTGGTGGCTATCAGGGAATGCGCCCCGCGCCATCAAAGTAGTCACAACAGGTGCGCCGATTAATTCAGCGAGTTTTAGAAGATCTTTCGCAGCGTTAGCTTTTATTACTCCGCCGCCAACGTAAAGGACCGGTTTCACAGATTGAGCGATCAGGGCCGCGGCGTCACGAATGGCCGATTGATTAGGTTCAACCTGTGGACGATAACCACGTAGTTCAGCACGTTTCGGATAATTGAAAGTTGTCATTTTTTGCAGAGCATCTTTGGCGACATCAACCAACACCGGACCGGGACGACCCGAATTGGCGATGTAGAAAGCCTCAGAGATTGCGCGGGGGATGTCTGCTGGATCAGTGATCAGATAATTGTGCTTTGTGATCGGCATCGTAACGCCACGGATATCTGCTTCCTGGAATGCATCCGTGCCAATTGCCGGGCCGGGAACTTGACCAGTAATTGCAACTACCGGAACAGAATCCATGTGTGCATCAGCAAGCGGTGTAACTAAGTTTGTTGCGCCCGGACCAGAAGTTGCGATGCAGACTCCAGCCTTACCGGTCACTTGGGCATATCCGGTTGCAGCGTGACCCGCGCCTTGCTCATGTCGTACCAAAATGTGACGGATCTTTGAATCGTAAATGGGATCGTAAGCAGGAAGAATCGCGCCACCTGGGATTCCAAACATGACATCAACGCCCGCTTCTTCCAAGGCGCGCACTAGTGACTGTGCTCCGGTTATCTGTTCGCTCATCTTCCACTCCTTTCCTCAATCTTTTCTTTGCTTTTATTTGGCCCAGTAATGCAAAAACCCTCAGTTACCTGAGGGTGCGCGTGATCTTGAAGTCAGATCACGCGCAACGAATCACCACCACTGATGAAGAGAAGGTGTTCGTTGACATGCCGAGAATTATTCCGTCACGAAATGGGGGTAGTCAACCCCTGAGATATCCATCTCAGATTATGGAATCAGATTCTGGTACTAGTCGCAGACTGCGCCACGGGAGGCCGAACCGACCAATTTCACATACTTTGAAAGGACGCCATATGTATATCTAGGGGGTAATGGAGCAAAACTCTTTCTACGCGAGGCAAGTTCATCTTCTTCAACCAACAAATCTAAGGTTCGCGCCTTAACATCGATTCGAATTCGATCGCCATTCTTTATAAGTGCAATCGGTCCCCCATCAACAGCTTCGGGTGAAACGTGTCCAACGCAGAGCCCAGTAGTTCCGCCAGAGAATCTTCCATCGGTAATTAATAGAACAGATTTTCCTAGCCCCGCTCCTTTAATCGCCCCGGTAATCATCAACATCTCGCGCATTCCTGGTCCGCCTTTTGGACCTTCATATCGGATCACCACAACATCGCCAGCGTTGATGGTTCCATCTTCTAAAGCATCCATGGCGCCTTGTTCGCGATCAAATACTCGTGCTGGTCCTTCGAAAACATCTACACCGACTCCGGCAACTTTTGTAACAGCTCCTTCTGGTGCAAGAGATCCACCCAAAATAGTGATTCCGCCACTAGATGCAAGCGGTGATGAAACTGCCTTGAGAATCTGTCCGTCTGGATCTGGCGGAGCAATCTCTTTCAAATTCTCGGCCATGGTCTTTCCGGTTACCGTTAAGCAGTCACCATGAATTAATCCAGCGTCAAGGAGCGCCTTTAGAACTACTGGAACTCCACCGATCTTGTCGACATCGTTCATCACAAATTTTCCAAAAGGCTTTAAGTCACCAAGTAAGGGAACTTTAGAACCAACGCGATGAAAGTCATCCATTGTTAAATCGATCCGTGCTTCGTGCGCAATCGCAAGGAGGTGTAGGACTGCATTAGTCGAGCCACCAAGTGCCATGAGAATCGTGATTGCATTCTCAAAGGCTGCTTTGGTGAGAATGTCGCGCGTCTTAATTCCTTGGCGAATCAAATTAACAACCGCGGCGCCTGAGGCAATAGCGTAGGAATCTCTTCTCCGATCTATGGACGGAGGCGCAGCCGAACCAGGTAGCGAGAGACCTAGCGCTTCGCCAATAGATGCCATTGTGTTTGCGGTGTACATACCGCCACAGGCGCCTTCGCCTGGGCAGATAGCGCGTTCAATCTTCTCTACTTCTTCTTGAGAAATTAGACCGCGAGCGCATGCTCCAACAGCTTCAAATGCATCGATAATCGTTACATCTCTACCATCAACTTTTCCGGGCATGATTGATCCGGCATAGACAAATACAGAGGCAACATTGATACGCGCTGCTGCCATCATCATGCCAGGAAGTGACTTATCGCAACCCGCAAATGTAACCATTCCATCTAACCGTTCTGCTTCCATAACGGTCTCGACAGAGTCAGCAATAACTTCACGTGAAACTAGGGAGAAATGCATTCCTTCGTGTCCCATGGAAATTCCATCCGAGACAGAAATAGTTCCGAATTGCATCGGAAATCCACCAGCTTCAATCACGCCTTTCTTAGAAGCTTTAGCTAGGCGATCAAGAGAGAGATTGCATGGAGTTACTTCATTCCAAGAAGATGCGATTCCGATCTGAGGTTTCTCCCAATCAGCGTCAGTCATGCCAACTGCGCGGAGCATTCCGCGAGCAGGTGCGCGCTCTAAACCATCAGTTACAAGATAAGAACGTGGTTTCATCGGATTCTTACTCATAATCTCAACCTTGTCCTAAATGTTTAAGTAGCAACTCTCTAACTTTAGCCGCATCGGCCTGCCCTTTGGTCTCTTTCATTACCGAGCCGATCAGAGCGCCAGCGGCAGGTATATGACCATTACGAACCTTCTCAGCAACATCTGGTTGTGCAGAGATCGCTTTTTCAATGGCTTGTAGTAAAGCAGAATCATCAGAAACTACTTTGATGCCCCGCTTCTCGATGATTTCACTCGGTCTACCTTCGTTGTTGATTACACCTTCAACGACTTGACGTGCCAACTTATCGGTGAGCTCCCCCTGAGATATTAAGTGGACAACCTCAGCTACATCTTTAGGGGTAATCGCTAGAGATGCCGCCGGAACCTCCCGTTCATTTGCAAGGCGCGCAATTTCACCTAGCCACCAACTTCTCGCCCGTGTGGGGTCAGCCCCCAGCTTTACCGTCTCCTCGACTTGATCAAGCACATCTGCATTGATCATGGCCGCCATTTCTTTGTCGGGAACTTGCCATTCATCCTGAAGTCGTTCTCTGCGAACTGAAGGTTTCTCTGGAAGTGAGGCGCGAATCTGTTCAATCCATTCGGTAGCCGGAGCAACTGGAACTAGATCAGGTTCTGGGAAATAACGGTAATCCTCTGCTTGTTCCTTCGAGCGACCAGGAGTTGTTTCGCCAGTATCTTCATGGAAATGTCGAGTTTCCTGGATAACGCGTTCACCTTTATCCAAGATCGCAGCATGGCGAATCATCTCGCTTCTTACAGCGCGTTCAACGCTACGAAGTGAATTGACGTTCTTAGTCTCGCTGCGCGTGCCCAATTTCTCTGCTCCAATTAAGCGCAACGAAACATTCGCATCGCAACGGAGCGAACCTTGTTCCATCTTCACATCACTTACTCCAAGCGAGCGAAGAATGTCGCGCAGCTCTGATACATATGCTCGCGCAACTTCTGGAGCATATTTTCCAGTTCCGGTAAGAGGTTTCGTAACTATTTCTACGAGCGGAATGCCGGCTCGATTGTAATCAAGTAATGAGTAATCAGCTCCATGGATTCTTCCGGTAGCGCCACCCATGTGAAGTGACTTACCTGTGTCTTCCTCCATATGAACTCGCTCAATTTCAACCCGATATTCCTTAACACCTTCATCCGTATCAGTCTTTACATTTAGAAATCCGCCGAAACAGATTGGCTCGTCATATTGCGAGGTCTGAAAGTTCTTCGGCATGTCAGGATAGAAATAGTTCTTACGTGCAAATCTCGAGAAAGGTGCAATCGAACAGTTCAGGGCAAGACCGATAGCAATCGTGTATTCGATGGCTTTTCCGTTTACTGCGGGAAGTGCGCCTGGTAGGCCCAGGCAAACTGGGCAGACCTGGGTATTGGGGGCGGCCCCAAATTCGGTACTGCATCCACAGAACATCTTTGATTTCGTGCCCAACTCAACATGTACTTCGAGTCCCAAGACTGGCTCGTACTTGTCAATCACTTTTTCATATGAGAGCGCCATTATCTTGCTCCCAACTTTGGAGCCTTAGAAAGGATTGGAGCTCCCCACTTTGTATTCAATGCCGCTTCCAGGGCCGCGCCCACTTGATAAAGACGATCATCTTTCATAGCACCGGCCATTATTTGGAAACCAGCAGGCAGACCATCTTCATCAGCTAATCCAGATGGGATTGACATACCGCAAACGCCAGCGAGATTTGTGGGAATTGTGGCAATGTCATTTAGATACATAGCGATTGGGTCATTGGATTTCTCGCCAATCTTAAAAGCTGTAGTCGGGGCAGTTGGAGATACAAGGACATCGGCCTTTGTAAAAGCGCTCTCGAAATCACGAGAGATTAGCGTGCGCACTTTCTGGGCGCTTCCATAATAAGCATCGTAATAACCGCTTGATAATGCATAAGTTCCTAGGATGATTCTCCGCTTAACTTCTTTGCCAAACCCAACTTCACGGGTTGCATTCATAACTTCTTCGGCCGAGCCGTCTCCGACACGAATTCCGTAACGCATCGCATCAAAGCGCGCTAAATTAGAAGAGCATTCACTCGGTGCGATCAGGTAATAGGCCGCTAAGGCATATTCGAAGTTTGGACATGAAACCTCAACTATTTCTGCACCTAACTTTGATAACTCTTCAAGTGATTCGTTAAATCTCTTCAGAACTCCCGCTTGATAACCCTCACCTTGAAGTTCCTTAATGACACCTATCTTCATGCCCTTTACGGAGCCACTTTTTGCAGCTTCAACCACAGGAGGAATAGGCGCATTAATCGAAGTTGAATCCATGGGGTCGTAACCACCAATTACTTCATGCAAATATGCAGCATCCAAAACGTTTCTGGCACAAGGCCCGGCTTGATCCAAGGAAGATGAAAAGGCGACTAAGCCGTAGCGCGAAACACCACCATATGTAGGTTTAACACCGACAGTTCCGGTAACCGCTGCCGGTTGGCGGATTGAGCCACCAGTGTCAGTACCAATTGCGAGTGGAGCTTCAAAGGCGGCAAGTGAGGCAGAAGACCCACCACCAGATCCGCCAGGTATCCGGCTTAAGTCCCAAGGATTATGAGTTGGGAAGTATGCAGAATTTTCGGTTGATGAACCCATTGCAAATTCATCCATATTTGTTTTGCCAAGGATGATTACGCCGGCTGCTTTCAATCTTGAAACAACGGTTGCATCGTAAGGAGGACGCCAACCTTCTAACATCTTTGAACCACAAGTTGTTGGTACGCCTTGTTGAACTAAAACGTCTTTTAGAGCAAGTGGTACGCCAGCAAGTGGCGGTAACTTCTCACCCGATATACGTCGTTGATCTACATCCTTTGCCTGCGCGAGAGCTCCCACTTCGTCTACAAAAAGAAATGCCTTTACGTCACCGTCTACGGCAGCTATTCGATCAAGATGTGCTTGAGTAAGTTCGACGGAACTGACATCACCCTGTTCGAGGGCTCTTGACATCTCAACTGCGCTCTTTTCGTAAATCATTCTTCACCAAGAATCTGTGGAACTTTAAATCTCTGCTCTTCTTGTGCTGGTGCTCCAGATAAAGCCTGTTCTGGCGTGAGACTTGGACGATTCTCATCGGATCGAAATACATTTGTGATTGGGATTGGATGCGATGTTGGCGGAACATCTTCTCCTGCCACCTCTTGAACTCGGGCTACTGCATCAAGAATTACCGATAGCTCATTAGAGAGATGATCTAATTCCTCAGCAGTCATTTCAATCCGCGCCAAGCGAGCAAGATTTGCTACATCATCGCGAGAAATCTTTGACATAGGGGTCACCTTACCGAAATTACTTTCGGATTTGGCCGCTGCCTTTTACGATCCAAGTAGTAGTCGTCATCTGATCCAAGCCCATAGGTCCCCGGGCATGTAATTTCTGATTTGAGATGCCTATTTCTGCTCCAAATCCCATCTCCTCACCATCAGTGAAGCGAGTCGATGCATTAATCATTACAGCAGCACAATCTGCTAGCGCAATAAATCGATTAGCTGTTTCTTGATTTTCAGTGACGATTGCTTCGGTATGTTGAGTTCCATATCTATTTATATGCTCCATCGCAGCATCTACACCAGAAACTACGCCAATGTTCATTTCGAGAATTCCGTACTCGGTTGACCAATTTTCTTCCGCTGCCTCGACAGCTGAGACTCCCAGATTTTTAGCAATCCTCAACGAGTCGGAATCACAGTGCAACTTAACCTTTGCTTCATCGAGTGCTTTAATGGCGATAGGAAGAAATTTCTCTGAAATAGCCTCATGAACCAAGAGCGTCTCAGCAGCATTACAGACTGATGGCCGATGCGTCTTTGCATTTATAAGAATTGGTAGGGCTTTTTCTAGATCAGCATCCTTATCTACATAGACGTGACATACACCAGCGCCGGTTTCAATTGTAGGTACTAGCGCTTCATCAACCACGGTGCGGATTAGCGAAGCCGAACCTCTCGGGATGACTAAATCAACTTTCCCACGAGCATGTAGTAGCGCTCTAACCGTATCTCGGTCATCTGATGGGATTAACTGGATTACATCAGGTGAAATTTCGGTCTTTTCCAATGCCGCTCTAATCACTTTCACTAGCACTTGATTACTCTTCTTTGCGGTCGACGAACCGCGCATCAATGCTGCATTGCCCGACATCAAGAGAATTACGGCAGCATCCACCGTCACATTTGGTCGCGCCTCATAGATCATTCCTACAACACCGAAGGGAACGCTGACTTGAGTTAACTGCAATCCATTATCAAGGGTTCGAGAGTTGATCACTCGTCCTAAAGGATCAGCAAGGGCCGCAACTTTTTTGGTGCCGCCAATAATTCCATCAATTCGAGAGCCGTTTAGTAGAAGTCGGTCAATTAGAGATTCAGAGAGTCCAGCTGCGCGTTCGCGCTCGACATCTTCTTTATTTGCAGCCAAGATTTCGTTGCGCGAGTCATTGAGTCCAGACGCAATCGCAAGTAGAGCGCTTTGGCGAACTTGGTAGGAACTCACACGGAGTGAGCGGGCAGCTCGTCTGGCGGTGTCAGCCAAATTTGCAATTAAGGCATCATTACTCATAACAGCACCAAATCATCGCGGTGAACAAGTTCTCTTTCAAATTCTGGACCCAGTTCTTTTGCTAGTTCTTTTGTCGAACGGCCGAGCATGGCTGGTATCTCGCTCGAGTCAAATCCAACTAATCCTCTAGCTATTACGGAACCATCCGGAGCGATAATTTCAACAGTATCACCGGCGCTAAATTCACCGACGACTTTTGTAGTGCCAGCCGGGAGTAGCGAAACGCCCCGTTCTCGTAGTGCAGTTGCGGCCCCTTCGTCGACATGAAGTTTTCCGTGCGGAGTAGCAGCATGAGCAAGCCAAAGTAATCTTGATGGCTGTCGCTCTCTAACCGCTTTGAAAAGAGTGCCTACTCGCTCTCCATTAATTGCAGCAAGAACGTTTTCGATCGAGGTAAGAAGTAGCGGAATTCCAGCGCCCGTTGAAATTCGAGCAGCCTCAATCTTGGTGATCATGCCACCACTTCCAACCTTTGAGCCGGCGCCCCCAATCTCTGTTCCGGCAAGAGAAGCTAAGTCCTCTACTTCATTGATTGCTTTTGCTCCAGGATGAGATGGTGGTGCGTCATAAAGTGCATCGACATCTGTAACAAGGATTAATAGGTCAGCTCCGATTAGATGTGAAACTAGCGCCGCTATCCGATCATTGTCACCAAAACGAATTTCTTGAGTTCCGACTGAATCATTCTCATTAATTATTGGCACAACTCCAAGTTGGAGCAGCTTTGTCAGAGTGCGTTGGGCATTCTGATAGTGAGAGCGACGAACTACATCATCAATAGTCAGTAGAACTTGAGATCCGATTATCGAAAAACGAGCCAATGACTCTGTATATCTATGGATAAGGAGCCCTTGACCGACTGCAGCAGCCGCCTGTTGGGTGGCGAGATCCTTTGGGCGCGTGGTCAAACCAAGAGGTGAAAGCCCGGCAGCAATGGCGCCAGACGAGACAATGACTACTTCAGCGCCTGACTTTCTAAGTGCAGCAACTACATCTACTAGCGAATCAACCGCCTCGGATTTAAGTCCAGCCGCATCTGCGCCCGTTAACGAGGAAGAGCCAATCTTTATTACAACTCGCTTAGGTGAATTGAGTTCTTCACGAAGGCTCATTTGGAATCTCCATCAATCCGCGGCGAAGTGGGATCAGCAACTTGGTACTCCCATTGTTGCGCTAACTCCTCATCATCTAACTGATCTATCGCCTCTTCATCGAATTTCTCCCAACCTCTTGGGATGCGTAGATCATCGCCACGTGGGCCGGCTAAAAGTTCAGCGCCTGCTTCAATGGTTGGCTCCCAATCAAAGACGACTGCATCATCATCACTTCCGATTCGTACTTCATCTCCAGCTTTAGCGCCTAATTTAAATAGCTCTCGTTCAACACCCAGACTTGCTAGTCGATCAGCAAGGTAACCAATAGCTTCCGCATTTGCGAAGTTAGTCTGATGCACCCAACGTTCTGGCTTAGCACCAACAACTGTAAATGAGCCATCATTATTCGCCACAACTTTAAATCCGCGGTCATCGACTGGAGTTGGGCGCAGCACAATTCGAGTCTTCTCATCCAGAGTTTGACGAGAGCGATATTCATCTACGGTGCGCGCCATCGCATAAAGTAAATCCTGTAATCCGATGTGCGCTGCAGCTGAAATCTTGTATACCTCATACCCGCGCTCTTTAAATACTGGAGCAACCATCTCAGCAATTGCAGCGCCATCTGGTAAATCCACTTTATTGAGCGCAATTATTCGAGGGCGATCACTTAAGTCTGCTGAGTAATTCTTCAATTCAGCTTCAATAATCTCGAAATCCTTAACAGGATCTCGGTCGGTTTCAAGAGAACCACAGTCAAGTACATGAACCAAAGCGGCGCAGCGCTCCACGTGCCGTAGAAATTCCAAACCAAGTCCTTTACCTTCCGAAGCACCTGGAATTAAACCTGGCACATCTGCAACTGTGAACCGCGAGTCACCAGCTTGAACAACACCTAGATTTGGGATCAGCGTTGTAAATGGGTAGTCAGCAATCTTCGGGCGGGCTGCAGAAATTGAGGCAATCAATGAAGACTTACCTGCGCTCGGAAATCCAATCAATCCAATATCGGCTACAGATTTCAACTCAAGTACGAGCGTGCGCTTTTCTCCGGGCTCGCCAAGGAGCGCAAAACCTGGTGCGCGCCGCCGAGAAGAAGATAAGGCCGCATTTCCCAAACCACCTTGGCCGCCTTTTGCCGCGACAAAGCGAGTGCCAAAGCCAACTAAATCCGCGAGCACTTTTCCTTCTTTAGTTAATACAACAGTTCCGTTTGGCACTCCAAGAATTAGGTCATCGCCATCAGGCCCATTTTTCAAAGCACCATGTCCTTGTCGACCCGAAGTCGCATTTCTATGCGGAGAATGATGGAAGTCAAGAAGCGTTGTTACGTCTGGATCAACAGCGAGAATTACGTCGCCACCTCGACCGCCACTTCCGCCATCTGGTCCGCCAAGGGGAACAAACTTTTCACGATGTACCGAAACACATCCGTCGCCACCCTTTCCGGCAGCAGCATGAAGCGTCACGCGATCAACAAATGTTGCCATGACGCTCCTCTCTTGAAAATAAAAAACGGGCCCGTCGCAACGGACCCGTTTTCTCTAAAGTCCGTGTGTTACGAAACCGGTACGATGTTTACGACGCGACGGCCACGTGCATTTGAGAATTCGACAGCTCCCGTTGCGAGAGCAAATAGCGTGTCATCTTTTCCGATTCCCACATTCTTTCCTGGGTGGAACTTGGTTCCACGCTGGCGAACAAGAATCTCGCCGCTATTAACTACTTGGCCACCGAAACGCTTGATGCCAAGAAATTGTGGATTCGAGTCGCGACCATTTCGTGTCGAGGAAACGCCTTTTTTGGATGCCATTTCTATTCAGCTCCTTACTTCACACCATTGATTGCGGTGATTTTCACGCGCGTGTTCTTAGATCGGAAACCTTGGCGGCGACGATAACCCGTCTTAGCCTTGTAGCGGAGGATATGAATCTTTGGACCCTTCACTTCTGAGATAACTTCGCCAGTAACTTTTACCCCAGAGAGAACTTTTGGATCAGATGTGACTGCTTCGCCATCAACAACCAAAACTGCAGGGAAGGTAACGGTCGAACCGGGCGCAGCCTCGATTCGATCTACGAATACGGTGTCACCAACGGCGACCTTTTCTTGGCGCCCGCCAGCCTTAACAATTGCGTACACGATTTTCCTTCCTTGACTTCACTTTCTAGGTCGCGCCCCATGAGCGGCGCGAACAGGGGGCTAGGTTACGGATTGAGCGTAGCTAGGGTCAAACCGAGTGGGTTAAACCTTGGGGGTCAGGATGCCTGACGAGGAAGCTCTTCTCCGGCGCCTGCCGAACTTGGGTTTCTCCACTTCCCCTTCGACCTCAGTTGGGGACTCGAGCGCCTCGACTTCAGAACTTGGATTCTCAACTTCTTCCGCCGGCTCAACGCTCTGCTCGCTCGGAGTCATTGGCTTCATTTCGCGATCTAATTTCTTCTTCTCGACCGGCTCCATATGGACATGTATTCCACGTCCGGCACAACTTTCACAAGTAGTGGAGAAGGCTTCGATCAAGCCCTGGCCAACTCGCTTTCGCGTCATTTGAACCAATCCCAGCGATGTTACCTCTGCGACCTGGTGCTTTGTGCGATCTCTACCTAAACATTCGACAAGTCTTCGTAAGACTTGCTCGCGATTTGATTCAAGCACCATATCGATAAAGTCAATAACAATAATTCCACCAAGGTCTCGAAGTCGTAATTGGCGAGCAATTTCTTCAGCGGCTTCCAAATTATTTTTTGTGACAGTCTCTTCAAGATTGCCACCCTTACCTATGAACTTTCCAGTGTTAACGTCAATCACTACCATCGCTTCGGTGCGATCGATGACAAGCGAGCCACCCGAAGGTAGATAGACCTTACGATCAAGGGCTTTTGCTAATTGCTCATCAACTCGATTTTCGGTAAATAAATCCTTTACGCCAGTCCACTTCTCTACCTTGGCCATCAACTCAGGCGCGATATGACCGAGGTAGTTATTGATGTCATCCCATGCATCAGAACCTTGTACCGTTAATTTACGGAAGTCCTCATTGAAAATATCTCTAATGACTCGAATTGTTAGATCTGGTTCTCCGTAAAGCAAAGTTGGTGCGTTAGTCGAAGAGCTTTCGGATTTCTTCTTGATATCTTCCCATTGCGCTTTTAGCCGGACGACATCACGAGTCAACTCTTCGTCGGATGCACCTTCTGCTGCAGTGCGAACAATGACGCCTTCTTCATCAGTAATTAAGCCCCTTAGAACTTCCTTAAGGCGATTACGTTCACCTTCAGGTAGTCGGCGCGATATACCGCTCATGCCGCCGCCTGGTACATAGACGAGATAGCGACCAGGAAGTGAAATCTGGCTAGTCAGTCGAGCGCCCTTCTGGCCGATTGGATCCTTGGTTACCTGTACGAGAACAGACTGGCCCGTCTTCAAAACGCGTTCAATCTTTCTTTCTTTGTTATCCGCCAGTCCCGATTCATCCCAATTCACTTCGCCCGCATATAGAACTGCATTTCTACCTTTTCCGATATCAACGAAGGCAGCTTCCATAGACGGTAGGACATTTTGTACTTTGCCAAGATAAACATTTCCTACATATGAAATATTACTGTTCTTATTTACGTAGTGTTCAACAAGGATATTGTCTTCGAGAATCGCAATCTGAGTTCTGTCGCCTTGTTGGCGTACCAACATCTCACGATCAACTGACTCTCGTCGGGCTAAGAATTCGGCATCGGTAAGTATCGTCCCACGTCGACGATTCTCGCGGTAATCACCAAATCGATTCCGCTCTCTATCTCTACCTCTATCGCGGTCGCGATCTCTAAAGCGATCCCTTTTCTCGCGACGATCAAAACTCTTTCGCTCGCGTGGTCTCTCATTTTGCGGCTTGTTTTCCCGAACCTTGACGACAGTTACTACGCCATCTTCCTCAACTGTTTCGCCTGGGACGACTCCATCTGAACCCGATCGGCGGCGGCGGCGGCGCTTTTTAAATACCGGCTCACCAGCAACAGCAAATTCTGGCTTCTCATTAGATTCTGTAGAGGTCTCAGAATTGGTTTCAACTACATCATCACGATCAGAACGACGTCTTCCTCGACCACCTCTACGTCTGCGGCGGCGGCGATTTTCGCTATCTTGAGAATCGCTATTTCTGTCTTCCGCTTCAGGTTTTGCAGCTGGTTTCTTATTCGGTGACTTTTTTGTTGTTGCGGCTGGCGCTACTGGCGCAGCTTGGAATATTGGAGTTGGAATAACCGCAGCAGATTTAGACTTCTTGCTATCGGGCTTTGAAGATACTTCTTTAGTGCTCTCTTTCGGAGCTGCTTTCTTTACAGCGCGCTTACGCGTCTTTTTTGGCTCATCAGCCATAACAAAATCCTTAATCCCCGCCCGTTAGGGCGATTTCTCTTTATAAAACTTCGGTGGCGCCTGAGTTACCGGATCAGCCGACCGCACCTAAAGAGCGGTCTGGCGACCTCGAGGAGTCGAGGCGATTGCCGGGAAAGTATGTCACAGATGGAGAATCCGGCCTAATTCAAGGGCAAAACGCTCAGCGCGTCCGTTGGTAAACATTTTGAAGAAGGCCGACTGCAATCATATTTGCAAACATGCTTGAGCCTCCGTATGAGAGGAATGGCAACGGAACTCCGGTCATCGGCATTAGCCCCATAGTCATACCAATATTCTGAAATATTTGAAATGAAAACCAAGCGACGACTCCCATAGTTACAAGTCGGCCAAATAAATCGTTGGTGCGCTTTGCAATTGAAAATCCGCGCATCAAAATGATTCCGTAAAGCAGGAGAATGAAGGATGAACCGAGAAATCCGAGCTCTTCGCCAGATACTGTAAAAATAAAATCCGTTTGTTGTTCTGGAACAAATCTTCCATTGGTCTGTGGGCCCTCAAATAGCCCCTTTCCAAGCAAACCTCCAGAACCAATTGTGATGCGGGCTTGACGTAGCTGATATCCGCTGGCTTGTGGGTCTGCGTATGGATCGATGAAAGAGCGGAGGCGATTTAGTTGGTACTCACTAACTTCACCAGTTGCAACCGCTATGTAAGCTCCGGTGACTCCAACAATCAAAAGCCCCACAACCCAACGAATCCTTGCACCTGAAATCGCAATTATTGAAACGACAGCAGCACTGATAATTAAAACCGTACCAAGATCTGGCTGGAGAACAATCAAAAAGATTGGGACTGCTGCAACAATTAGCGAATAGAGAACTTGTCTATCGCTAGGACCCTTTTCGCCAGCATCACGTTCAGCGAGAATCAATGCCATTCCGACAATAATCGTTAACTTTGCTAACTCGGCAGGTTGAATCTGAAAACCACCCGGAAGCTGAATCCATGACCTAGCACCGTTGACTACGCTGCCAAGGCCGGGAATGAGGACTGCCGTCAGGCCCAAAACTCCAATCGCCCAAAGGATCGGGGTGTACGCACGCAGGACTCGATAATCGACCAGAGTGGTGCCATAGGCCAAAGCAATACCTATAACAACATTAATTATCTGACGCTTCAAGTAATACTCGGGATCCTGATTATTCGCCGCAAACCAATCCCGCGTGGCTGCGTATACCAGGGTTATTCCAAGGATTGAGAGTAGAAGCACAGCGATATTCAGTACCGGATCACTACCGGTAATGAAACTACGTCGCTCAGACCTCGATTTCTTTAGGGCGACATTCATGTTCTAGCCACCAAACTACTCTTAATGATGGGGATTCGCTTTGATGGACCACTAGGGAATATCGCTTCTTTACCATTCTCACCAAAAATATCTTCGTAAATGCGCCGTACGCCCAATCCACTTGTTGAAGCTCCAAAGCCACCTTGGCTTACCATCATTACGACAACAAATTGAGGTTTCTTCGATGGCGCATATGAAGCAAACCAAGATGTGTCATCTTTTGTGGACCCATCTAAATTCAATCCAAAGACTTGACCTGTCCCAGTCTTGCCACTCACTTCAGTTCGCATACCAGCAAAAGCACCAGTAGCAGTTCCATTTGTTACAACGGCGCGCAAAGAATTTTGTAAGAACTTCAAAGTCGAACGTTTAATTGGTAATTTGCCTGTAACTTTCGGTTGAAATTCTTTGAGTATCTTATTTTTTGGCGAGACTATCGCTCTGGCAACTGTTGGTTGGACTAATTTTCCACCATTTGCAATGGCTCCGTACATCACAGCCATCTGGATTGGCGTCATTAAGACATCTCCTTGCCCAATCGAGAAGTTGACCATATCGCCAGCTCTTACCTTGTCGCCGTCGAGACAGTTCTCCCTGGCAATCTCAATTAGATAAGCCGTTCGCTGTGATTTTTTGGCTCGTTCTTCATAGTTGCAATAAAAATCCTTATTCTCCTCATACCAGGCTAATTTCCATTCCCTATTTGGCAGGCGACCACGCTGTTCAGAGGGCAGATCAATTTCGGTCTTTTTTCCGACCCCGAACCCATAAGCAGTCTTAAAGAAATAGTCGTTTAGATTAGCCTTTGGATTGAGGCCACCATCTCTAACCCATTCGTCATAAGCAATTTGGTACCAAATCGAGTCACAAGAGATCGCCATCGCGGTGGTCATAGATATCTTCCCTGCGGCATTACTATCAAAATTCCTAAATGTTCGATCGCCAATTTGCACTGTTGCAGGGCAGTCGTAGCTCGCCTTTAGGCTGTAGTTAGCTTCAACCGCCGCAGCAAGTGAAACAACTTTAAAGGTTGACGCTGGCGCAAAGACCCCTTGTATTGCGCGCGAAAGAGCTGGAACGCCAGTTGCTTCGCTATAGAGTTCTTTTGCTTGTCTAACAGTGATGCCATTTTCCCAAATATTTAAATCATAATCAGGATAGGAGGCCATTGCTAAAACTCGTCCTTGTAGGTCTGTAACAATTGCAGCTCCCGCATCGCCACGATAGCCATTTGAGCGAGCACGTAAGACTGAAGCCTCTAGCTCTCGCTCCACGACTGTTTGTAATTTTGCATTTATATTCAAAATTAAGTGGTTACCCGGAATTGGAGCCACATTCCTAGATTCTCGGGTTACTGATTCTTTGTAATTAACGATAACTGTACGAACTCCTGGAATGCCTCGGAGCTCTTCATCGTAAACAAACTCAACACCTGCTTTTCCAATTTGCTCATTTCGGTAATAACGCTTACCGACTTCATTATTTAAGTCAGCTTCAGTTATCGGGCCAACATAACCAAGCACATGGGTGCCACGCTCTCCAAAAAGACTAGGGTAACTTCTAATTGAGACCGGTTCAGCGTTAATTCCTGGAAAGACATCAGATCGTTCCAGGAGTTTGAGCACCTGCGCTTCACTAGCGTCCTTGGTAATTGGAATTGGTTGATATCTATTTCCATTCCAGCAACCATTTTGTTCTTCTCTCGGCAACTCTCCACATAACCTGGTTCTTACGAAGACATCATTTGGGTTCAATTTAAGAATCTTTGCAACACGATTCAAGACATTACGTCCCTTATCAGGTTCACGATCGAGGATTGAGCGATCAGCCGTAACCATAAGTCCAGCTTTATTTGCAGCCAAAGGTTCGCCCTCGCTATCAACTATTAGTCCACGTAACGCTGGAGTCACAATGTCTCGACTCTGGATGTCCAACGCAGCGCGTTGGTAACGTGGCCCATCAGCAATTTGCAGATAAAAGAGACGACCAAATAGCGCAATCATTAACGAGGCAACGAAAATCTGGGCTACTACGATTGCTAGCGCTGATCTATCTCGCATTATTTTTCCCGGGCAGTCAATGAGACTTTATGTGTCTTAATAGCTACAGGTACATAAATTGGAGCAAGCACAAAGGTCCAAAGCGCATTTCCAATTAACTCCCTAGCTAGTACTCCGAGTGAGGATACTTCTTGGCCGAGAATTGCTCCAAAAATTATAAAGAGAATCAAGGCAAAACTACTCAAAAGCGTTGTAACAAAAGTTAACGCTAACGGGCTAATGGATGAATCAAGTGCACCGCGGACATAATTTGAAATTATGAAGGCTAGTCCAGTCATCGTAAAGGTCCAGAGGCCAAAGGGCGCCTCTAAAGTCGGTGACAAGTCAGCAATCAATCCGGAGATAAAGCCAATCAGAATTGCCGAAGATCTTTCTTCTCGAAGTATCCAAGCAATAGTGAAAGCAAGGTAGAGAGCAAAGCCTCCCATAAAAAAATTAATTCTATTTATGAACGCTTCTTGAATCAGAAAGACGATGAGTAGCAAGCCAGCACTGGTAGGCAATCTATTGATGGACATATTCACTCACTTGGTGAAGGTGTAACAAATACCGTTACCGTTGGTGCAGGCCGAGGGGCTGCAGGCACTAGTGCATCTCCAGGATTGTTCCCCAAGGAATCGAGAACTACGCTAACTACACCTATCGAATTTAGATCAACAAAGGATTGAACCCGGGCTTGTTTGGTCAATTGACCAGCGGCGTTTTCAACAAAGGTAATCTTTCCTACCGGAACTCCGGGGACAAACGGAGCATCTCCCGAACTCCCCCGTGACAAAAGCACATCCCCTACAGAAATTTGAGCAGCAGCACTCAACATCTGTAACGAGAAAATACCCTGTCCTTCCCCAGAAAGCACTCCCATGAATTGAGAGCCCGCAATTCGCACTCCAATTCGAAATGAAGGGTCGCTCATCAACATCACAACTGCGGCATTGGTGGTTGTGGACTTCACAACGCCAACCAATCCAGAGGCGGCAATAACCGTCATATCGCGCTTGATTCCGGCCTTAGACCCTTGATCAATCACTATGGTTTCGCTGATAGTCGCAGTTCCGCCTTTGCTAATGACTCGCGCGCTAACCGTTCTGAATTTTGCCTTGCCAGCTAAATCCAAAACACCCTTGAGTTGTTTGAGTTCACCTTGGATATCTTCATTGAGAATAACTTGTGCCTTAAGTTCTTGATTTTCATCTTCTAACTCTGCAATCCGTTCCCGGGTATTGTTTATATTGAACAAATCGCTAAAGAGTTGCCCAATCGGTGAAAGCAAGGAGCTGCCAAAGCTTTGGAATGGAGTTAGGGCAGTCTGGGTAAAGCCTCGAACAGAGGAGACAAGACTTACACCTCGAAGATCTAAAGTGATTAGAAGTAGAGAAGTGACCAGGAGAGTTACGAGTAAGAGCCTTGCTCGATTAGTCCCTCTTGTCGCCATCTTTGCCCCATCGCTTATCTACGAGGCTCGGAGATAAGAACTTTCTCTAGCGCTTCAAATTCCTCGACGCACTTGCCTGATCCCTCGACTACCGCAAGGAGTGGGCGCTCTGCAACATGGATAGGCATATTTGTCTCGTGACGTAGCCGCTCATCCAATCCTTTAAGCATGGCTCCACCGCCAGTAAGAACAATTCCGCGATCCATTAAGTCTGCAGATAGTTCAGGAGGAGTTTTGTCGAGCGTCGCTTTAACCGCGTTCACAATTGCTGCGACAGGTTCCTCCAGGGCTTTTCTTATCTCTTCTGAAGAAACAACAATCGTCTTCGGCAATCCTGTAGAAATATCTCGGCCACGAATTTCTGCATCTGGTTCATCGCGAAGTGGATAGGCCGATCCAATCGCCATCTTTATCTCTTCGGCAGTTCGCTCTCCTAACATGAGTGAGTACTCGCGCTTCACCCAGCTAATAATCGCTTGATCAAGCTCGTCGCCACCAACGCGGATTGAACCGGCTGAAACGATTCCGCCCATAGAAATAACAGCGACTTCTGTGGTTCCACCGCCAATATCTACAACCATATTTCCTGTCGGCTCATGAATAGGTAAACCAGCTCCAATTGCAGCAGCCATAGGCTCTTCGATGATGTACACCTTTCGAGCTCCGGCTTCATAGCCAGCATCCTTGACAGCTCTTTGTTCAACGCCGGTAATGCCGGAGGGAACGCAGATCACGATTCGAGGTTTGGCAAGGTAAGTATGCTTATGAACTTGTCGAATGAAGTACTTAATCATCAATGCAGTTGTGTCAAAGTCTGCGATAACTCCGTCTTTCAGGGGTCGAATTGCGACAATACTTCCTGGGGTTCGCCCAATCATCTTCTTTGCCTCAGCGCCAACCGCCAAGACAGCACCGGTATCTTGATTAACGGCAACAACGCTTGGCTCGTTTAGAACAATTCCCTTACCGCGAACATATACCAAGGTATTTGCGGTTCCCAGGTCAATTGCCATATCGCGACCTAAAAAGGTCCAACGATTGAGTTGGTTTGCCATCGCGTTACTCCTTATAAATTAGGGAAGAAAATCTTTATCTCTCGTTCAGCAGATTCGATTGAGTCTGAGCCATGAACCAAATTCTGTACAACTTTTGTTCCTTGGTCTCGAGCCAAATCTCCTCTGATTGTTCCTGGGGCAGCGACGGTGGGATCTGTTGCACCAGCCAGAGATCTGAATCCTTCAATTACGCGGTTGCCTTCTGCGATTAGAGCAACTATTGGACCACTCTGCATAAACTCCATAAGTGGTTCATAGAACGGTTTGCCCTGGTGCTCTGCGTAGTGAGCTTCAAGTATTGATCGATCAGCGTTCAACATTCGAAGTTCTGCAATTTTGTAACCTTTAGATTCAATTCGAGAGATGATTTCACCAACAAGTGCACGACGAACACCGTCTGGTTTTACCAAGACTAATGTCCGTTCGATACCGGTAGAGGTGGAAGTCACGGGAGAAGTCTATTGTGGATTTTCTGACTCGCGAGCCCGCTTGATCGCCTCACCCTTTCGCCCCACCACTATCGCGGTAATCCATAGCCCCAGGAATAGGGCTCCCATGAAAAACATCATGAAGAGATAGAAACCGTAGAGAATCAAAGCGAATTGAAGTATCCAACCGAGAGCCCAACCGAGGCGATTGCGAAGTGTGCCAAGGGCCAAAATGTTTAAGAAGAGTATTGCGTACCCAAAGTAAAGTCCCGCATTAGAAGTCAAATCTTTCGCCAGCAATAGCGCGAATCCAATCAATAGAACTTCCATTGAGAGAACACTTCTTGCCAGCATTTTCACTTTTCTAACATCTTTCTAATGAATGCTCTAGCCTCACCTGCAGATATTACTGAGCCAGCAATCAAGACTGCACAGCTCTTATCGTTCATTTCGACTTCATATTTTGCTTGGGTTACCGCAGCTTCAATCGCGCTTTCGAGAGACTCTTTGGTGAGAACTCTATTGTCACCAAAGATCTGACGAGCTTGTGCGGCAAGTTCCTCGATTGGCGCAGCCCTATGGGATGAATTTCTCGTGATAATTGCCGTAGTCATTATCCCCTCAAATTCCTCGAGTATTCCATCGGTGTCTTTATCGCCCATCGGCGCAACGATTCCAATTATGAAATCAAAATCGAACTCGCTCTCGATAGTTCTTCGAAGCGATTTGGCGCCATGAGGGTTATGGGCTGCATCAATAATGACCGTCGGGTTTCGATGGACAATCTCGCACCTTCCGGGCGAAGAGGCTTTACCGAATGCTGCGCGAACGATTGCTTCATTTAATTTTTGTTCGCCAGCAAAAACTTCAACAGCCGCTAGCGCTGTCGCAGCATTACTGGCTTGATGTTCACCGTGAAGTGGCAAAAATAGATCTTCGTATTCACCATACACACCTTTGATACTCAGAAGTTGTCCACCAACAGCGATAGATCTGCTGGAAACCTGATATTCCATGCCCTCTCGGATAGGAGTTGCTTCAACTTCGGCACACTTACGCATCAATACTTGAGCTGGATCTAGCTCTTGTCGCGCCAATACTGCGAATGAACCAGGCTTGATAATCCCTGATTTTGTGGCGGCTATCGCTCCTAAGGTATCGCCCAGGTATTGCATGTGATCGAGTCCGATCGGAGTTAATACTGAAACCTTTGCCTCAATAACGTTGGTTGAATCCCACTCGCCCCCCATGCCGCATTCAAAGATTCCCACATCAACTGGATGTTCAGCGAATGCAACAAAAGCAAGTCCCGTAATTGCTTCAAAAAAAGAGAGGCGATGCGACATACGTTCATCTACTAATCCAAAATATGGCGCTACATCTTCGAAAGTGGCGATCATCGCTTCCTCAGATATTGACTCACCGTTTATGGAAATCCGCTCTAGAAAACTCTCTAAATGCGGGCTCGTAAATCTTCCAGTGCGCAGACCTAACTCAAAGCAGAGAGAATCTATTAGGCGAGTTGTGGTGGTCTTGCCATTAGTTCCTGCGATGTGAATTGTTGGATAAGAAAGTTGTGGTGAGCCAAGCAGATCAGCTAGTAGAGAGATTCGCTCTAGCGTCGGATTGATACGCGATTCAGGCCAACGATTTAGAAGCGCCTTTTCAATCTCTTCAATCTTCTTATCCACAGTGCTCACTCCTTAGGGAGTGAATCCAGCAGCGACTTAATACGAAGAATCTCGCCATCACAGAACTCAAGACGTTCTTTGATGGAGGCAACAACATCCATGGGAGCCTTTGCCATGAAGTTTTCATTTTCTAGTTTAATTTTTGCAGTCTCGCGATCTTTCTCGACTGTTGCTAAATCTTTTGTTAATCGAGCACGTTCTGCCTTTACATCTATCGCGCCAGAAAGATCGAAGGTAACCGAAAACTTGCCGACCTCGATCTTGGCGCTTTGCTTGAAATTTGAATCTGGCCGATCGAGGCGAACCAAGAACCGCATGGAATCTTCATATTGTGAAAGTGCGCCGCTCATCCCTTGAATTTCAGCCTTGATTCGAGCCGAAGTCTTAATGCCCTGTTCACTCCTGAAACGACGTATCTCAGTGATAAGGCGCTTCATATCCTCAACCACATCTAAGGCTTCCTTATCTGATTCACTCGAGGATGCTTTTGGCCATGCAGCAATTACCAAAGTTTCGCCGGCCGTTAATGATGTCCAGAGCGCCTCGGAGATAAATGGCATGCTCGGGTGCATCAAGCGCAGCAGTTGATCTAGAACATGTCCCAATACTCGTTTCGATTTCTCAGCTTCGGCTCCGCCCTTTGCAAAAGTATCCTTGATGAGTTCTAAGTACCAATCACAGACTTCGTCCCAGGCGAAGTGGTAGAGCGCATCACTTCCCTTTGCGAACTCAAAGTTCTCATAAAGTGAATCGACTTCTTCAATAGTTCGATCCAAAAGATCAAGAATCCAACTATCAATATGGTTTAGCTCTGAACGAGTAGGAAGCTCACCATTTATAGTTGCGCCA
>Ga0208004_1000009_pt1 | contig 60704 bp, 62 predicted proteins | sample DEB08_DNA_6_FD_184522 | JGI IMG/M metagenome (GOLD analysis project Ga0208004, IMG submission 184522) | Aqueous microbial communities from the Delaware River and Bay under freshwater to marine salinity gradient to study organic matter... | ecosystem: Environmental > Aquatic > Marine > Coastal ...
GATTTAGACTGGTCAAAACTTCTGAAAATTGAACCTTCTCAACTTGAGTAAAAGCGCCATCTGACCTAAATACGGAGCTACAGAATTCAAATCCAATTCACAAGTTTAAATTCAGGAATCCTGAAATTAAGATTATAAATAGAGTCCCCATAGGATTACATCGTGCGATATGAATTCAAGACCTCTGGGGAACTATTCGAATGGCGTGGTCCGGCCCCTTTTTATTTTGTAAAAGTAGATTCCAAAACCTCTGCGCTCATAAAGCAACGGGCTAAAGCCCTTTCTTATGGTTGGGGGGTATTGCATGTGAATGGCGAAATTTCTGGAATAAGATTTGAAACCGCACTCATACCAAAGAAGGAACACTATTTTTTTCCAATAAAAGATTCTTTACGTCAACCATTAGATTTACAGCTAGATGATAAAGTAGAAATTCGATTTAATTTAGGAAAGGTGAAGAATTAACAGTGGAACTCATTACTTGTCTTTGGTTTGATGGAAGAGCCCGCGAAGCGGCTAATTTCTACACTAGCATTTTTCCAGACAGCTCTCTTGAAGATAACTGGATCGCCCCGACCGATACTCCAGGTAATAAGCAGGGAGAAGAAATCGTTGTCAATTTCAAGATTTTTGGTCGACCCTTCATTGGATTAAATGGTGGGCCGCAATTTCCCCACTCTGAGGCAATTTCTTTTCAAGTACCGTGCTCTAATCAAGATGAGATTGATAGATATTGGGATCTGTTAACAAGAGATGGCGGACAGGAAAGCCAATGTGGTTGGCTGAAAGATAAATTTGGTATTTCTTGGCAGATAACTTCACCAGAAATGCTCAAGTATCTCAACGGAAGTGATCCCGAAGGATGCAAACGAGCGACAGAGGCCATGCTTGGAATGAGAAAGATAGATCTTGCAAAAATGAAGAATGCCTACAACGGTTATTAATATTTTCAAGAAAGATATGACATAATGAAATTGAGACAAGTAGCTTTAAAAATCTCTAATTTAGACAGAGCCACGGCCTTCTATTCAAAGATGTTTGGCTTTGGTCCAATCGCAAGGTTTGATGAACCCGGCTTCGTATTCTTCAATTTAGATGGCGTGAGGCTATTGCTGGATGTAAATGCTCCAAAAGGTGCTGTTTATTTGGAGGTTCCTGATGTTCGAAGAAAAGTTGAAGAGTTAAGAAATGAAGGTGTAAGGATTGTCAACGAGCCTCACATCGTCTTTCCTGATGCTAATGGTCTGTTTGACCGTCCCGGCAATGAATGGCTGGCATTTATTGAAGACTCAGAAGGTAACATCCTTGGCCTTATGAGCAGGGAAGTTTTTGATTGAAGAACTCTCGCGGTACGGCATACTTCATCCATGAGATCCAAGGTTGTTCTAATTTGCCTAGCCTTAGTTATCTCCTCTCTTTCCACCTCATTTGCTGCAGGCCCCAAAACTCCTAGTTGTGGAAATTACAAAGTAAAATCGAATGAAGTTATTGTGGGTGTTAAATTCCCAAAAGGTACATATCAAATCCATGCTTTTGGTATTTCCTGCGAGAAAGTTATGGGTAGCAGAGGTCTGTTCTCAAAATTCCTTAAATTAAAAGCTAAAGACCCTCTTCCTAAATCATGGAAGTTCTTAGCAAATGCTGTCGGTGCACCTAAGTTTTCTTCAGGTCCGGGTGTTGGGTTTCGTGTTCAGCTAATTGTGCCAACTCCTTAGGGGCATTTACTCAATACTTCAAAAGCAATTTCAGTTAATTGGTGTCCGTTTTTTCTCATGAGATTAATCGCCTTAAGGTTGTTGGTGGGCGCTGAGGGTTTTGAACCCCCGACCTACTCGGTGTAAACGAGCCGCTCTACCACTGAGCTAAGCGCCCTAACTTTTACTGCTTGGAACGAGTGCGCAGTCTATAACGAAGCCAACGCTGCTTTGTAATCAGCGAGATTTCGCGCTTCCGCTGGGCTATTTACAACGCTCCAGCGCACGATTCCTTGCTTATCAATGATGAAGGTGCCGCGAAGGGCAAGACCTCGCTCGGAATTAAAGACACCATACTTTTCAGCGGTAGCGCCGTGTGGCCAGAAGTCAGAGAGAAGTGGGAATAGATATCCCTCTTTTTCGGCAAAAACTTTCTGGGTGAACATGGCATCACAAGAGATCGCCAGTAGTTGTACTTTTTCATTTTGGAAAACAGAAAGATCATCACGGAGCGCGCAGAGTTCACCGGTGCAAGTACCGGTAAATGCAAATGGGAAGAATACGACGACCACATTCTTTGAGCCTCTAAATGACGAGAGCTTAACCTTTTCACCATTCTGATTAGGTAATTCAAAATCAGGAGCTTCTTGGCCAACTTTGATTGTCATTTCTTCCCTATCTTCCGTGCAACAAGTCTTGTTGCAATCCAATCCTTCGACGCTTGAAAGGTCGAAGTTAAACTCAATCCTGCAGTCGGTGCTGCGTCTTTGATGTCACTTGGTTCGACATGACCATCTCTTCCAACTTTTGGCGTGAGTAGCCAGACGGCTCCACCTTCAGTTAGATAAGTGAGGCAGTCGACGAGTTCATCGACAAGATCGCCATCTTCTTCGCGCCACCAAGTAATGACCGCATCAACTACTTCTTGTGAATCTTCATCAAGGAGAGCATTTGTTGAGGCTTTTGCAATTTCATTGCTGATGCTCGAATCGCAATCATCGCCGAAGCCGCGTTGGAGAACTAAGAAACCCGCTTCGATTCCCATCCGGGCTGCTAAGCCCGACCCCGCCGGGGTATTCAATGGACTCTCCTTTTCTGTCGTTGCGAGTGAGATAAGTCCACCCTTTGAGAAGGAGATACGCAACTTCTGACCAGCATCACCCGCCAGATTTCGCCCTAACCGCCCTTAGGCGGAAAGATAGGGGCGTGAGCGTAGATAAGCCGAACTCGATTCAAGACCTCCACCTCTCCCAGTTAGTAGATTCCAATCCGGAAGAGACCGCCGAGTGGCAACAATCCCTCGAGGCCCTGATTAAGCATGCCGGCCCACAGCGCGCTCGATATTTGATGCTCTCACTTCTGAAGCAAGCTCATGAGAAGAACATTGGACTTCCAAATCTTCGCGTCACCGATTACATGAACACGATTCCGCCAGATAAAGAACCAGCTTTCCCTGGTGATGAATTTTTAGAGCGCCGAATTCGTGCATATATCCGTTGGAACGCTGCAATCATGGTGCATCGCGCCCAACGCCCTGGCGTTGGAGTTGGTGGACATATTTCTACCTTCGCTTCATCAGCTGCTTTATATGAAGTTGGTTTCAACCATTTCTTCAGAGGTAAGGATCATTTGGGTGGCGGGGATCAGATTTTCTATCAGGGACATGCATCGCCTGGAATGTATGCTCGTGCATATCTTGAAGGCAGATTGAGTGAACATCAGTTAGATGGATTTAGACAAGAGCTTTCAAATCCAGGTGGCGGACTCTCCTCTTATCCTCACCCAAGATTGATGCCCGAATTCTGGGAATTTCCAACCGTCTCTATGGGGCTTGGTCCAATTAATTCGATCTATCAAGCGCGCTTCAATCGTTACTTGCATAACCGCGGCATCAAGGACACTTCAGATCAGAGAGTCTGGGCTTTTCTCGGCGATGGCGAAATGGATGAACCAGAATCGGTTAGCGCCCTAACTCTTGCAGCGCGTGAGAATCTAGATAATTTAACTTTTGTTATTAATTGCAACCTCCAGCGTCTAGATGGACCAGTACGTGGAAATGGAAAGATTATTCAAGAGCTCGAAGCTCTATTTACTGGTGCAGGTTGGAATGTAATTAAGGTGATTTGGGGCCGGGAGTGGGATCCGCTATTTGCTCTAGATTCTGAAGGCGCTCTCGTTGACTTAATGAACTTGACCCCAGATGGTGACTTCCAAACTTATAAAGCAGAGAATGGAAAGTTCGTCCGCGAAAACTTCTTTGGTCGTGATCCTCGTACCGCTGCGATGGTTGCTAATTGGAGTGATGACGATATCTGGAATCTAAAGCGTGGCGGCCACGATTATCAGAAGCTATTTGCTGCATATAAGGCCGCTACGGAACATAAAGGTCGTCCGACGGTAATTCTGGCGAAGACGATTAAGGGCTGGACCCTGGGATCTCACTTCGAGGGACGAAATGCAACCCACCAGATGAAGAAACTAAAGAAGGATGACTTGATTGCACTTCGCGATCGTCTCTATCTTGAAATTCCAGATGAGAAATTAGATGAGAAGTTGCCTCCATATTTCCATCCTGGCCAAGAGTCCCCTGAATTCAAATACATGATGGATCGTCGCGGTGAACTAGGTGGTTCGATTCCAAAGCGACGTAATCACTCGCGTCCACTTCCGCAACCAGCCGAATCACATTTTGATGTAGTTATGCGCGGTTCTGGCAATCAAGAAGTTGCAACCACCATGGCCTTTGTCAGACTTCTGAAAGATCTCGCTAAAGATGAAGGTATTGGCGCTCGCATAGTTCCGATCATTCCGGATGAAGCGCGTACCTTTGGTATGGATTCCTTATTTCCAACCATGAAGATTTACTCACCTCATGGCCAGAAGTACATCTCAGTCGACCGTGAACTTGTGCTTAGTTACAAGGAATCTACAAGTGGTGTGATTCTCCATGAAGGTATCAATGAAGCTGGTTCGACTGCATCGTTTACCGCAGTAGGAACTTCATACTCGACACACGATGAACCGATGATTCCGGTTTACATCTTCTATTCAATGTTTGGATTCCAAAGAACTGGTGATGCTTTCTGGGCAGCTGCTGATCAGATGGCGCGTGGCTTTGTTATGGGTGCGACTGCTGGTCGAACAACGCTCAATGGTGAGGGTCTGCAGCACGAAGATGGCCACTCACAACTGCTTGCTTCAACAAACCCGGCGGTTGTCTCGTATGACCCTGCTTATGGATTCGAAGTAGGACATATTGTTCGTGATGGACTTCGCAGAATGTATGGCGAAAATAGCGAGAACATCTTCTATTACCTAACGGTTTATAACGAACCTTATTTACAACCGGAAGCTCCAAAAAATCTTGATGTTGAAGGGCTACTAAAGGGTATTTACCTCTACTCCCCTTCGTCGAAGAAGGGTAAGAAGAAGCGCCGCGCCAACATATTGGCCTCTGGAATCGCAGTAAATGCTGCGCTCAAGGCTCAAAAAGCGCTCGCTGATGAGTGGGGCGTACAAGCAAATGTTTGGAGCGTTACTTCTTGGAATGAACTTCGCCGCGATGGGTTAGAAGTCGATCGCCATAATCTCCTCAACCCTAAGAATAAGAAGACCGCTTACTTGACCACAAAACTCGCTGACTACGACGGAGGCGTACTTGCGGTAAGTGATTTCATGAGGACTGTTCAAGATCAAATCTCACCTTGGGTTCCACAAGGCTTCACCTCTCTCGGCACAGATGGCTTTGGACTTTCTGATACACGTGGTGCGCTCCGTCGCCACTTCAAGATTGATGCCGAGTCGATAACCGTTGGAGTGCTTGCCCAACTTGCTAACGAAGGAAAACTTTCGATCAGTAAAGTTCAAGAGGCAGTAGAGAAATATCGCCTTAATGATGTGACTGCCGCAGACCCAGGAAATACTGAAGGAACTGGATGATCGGTCGCTTCCCGATCCTGGATATCTCTCCTGTAACTTATTTCGGGGGCGAGTTCATCGGCGCGAAAGCGATTCCAAATGAACGGTTGACTATAGGCGCAACCATAATTCGTGAAGGCCATGACTCTTTTGAGGCTTTTGCAATCCTGCTTGATTCCAAGGGTAAAGAAGTTGAAAGAGCTTCAATGCGCGAAATCTGGCCAAAGAGCGCACGCTATGAAGCCTTCCTAACTCCCGATCGAGTTGGTAATTGGAGTTTCTGCATTGAAGTAGTGGCTGAGAACCCGGGTGATTTCAAGACGAAATTAATTTCAAAGAGTGAGAACTATCAAATCAAGGTGGAACGTGAGCGAGCACTTGTTGGAAGTTGGTATGAGTTCTTTCCAAGAAGCGAAGGTGCAATCAAGAATTCGGATGGACGAATCACGCCGGGCAACTTAAAGACAGCCGCGAAACGTATTCCTGCTGTTGCAGAGATGGGCTTTGATGTTCTTTATATTCCACCTATTCATCCCATCGGTTATGCACATCGCAAAGGCAAAAACAACTCGCTAACAGCCAGTCCAACCGACCCTGGAGTTCCATGGGGTATCGGAAATAGCTCTGGTGGCCATGATGCCGTTAATCCAGACCTTGGAACTATGAAGGATCTTGAGGATTTCATTAAAGTCGCTAAAAAGCATGAGATAGAAATTGCGATGGATCTTGCGTTGCAATGCTCCCCTGATCATCCTTGGGTGAAGAGCAATCCAGAATGGTTTACCAAGCGTCCAGATGGATCTATCGCATATGCCGAAAATCCCCCCAAGAAGTATGAAGATATTTATCCAATTAATTTTGATAACGATTATCCGGGGCTCTTTAAAGAGGTCTTGCGGATTGTTACCTTCTGGATCGAAAAAGGAATATCAATCTTTCGAGTTGATAACCCGCACACCAAGCCGGTTCATTTCTGGCAAGAGTTGATTGCCGCTATAAATGAAAAATATCCAGATGTAGTATTTTTATCTGAAGCCTTTACAAACCCCCCAATGATGCATGCGCTTGGCAAGGCAGGATTTCAACAGTCCTATACATATTTCACTTGGAGAGTAACAAAACAGGAGCTCACAGATTATGGACGGGAAGTATCACAACATACGAGTGCTTTCTTTCGTCCAAACTTCTGGGTAAATACACCAGACATTCTTCCTTTTCACCTTCAGAGTGGAAACCCTGCAGTCTTTGCACTTCGAGCGGTTCTTGCCGCGACTCTGACTCCCTCGTGGGGAATGTATGCCGGCTACGAACTTTATGAACATCTTCCGATTGCTGAAGGAAAAGAAGAGTATCGCGACAGCGAAAAGTATGAGATAAAAGTTCGCGATTGGGAGGGTGCCGCTAAGAAAGGTTTGACTCTTGCGCCATTTATCACCCAGCTAAATGAGATTCGCAAAAACAATGTTGCACTGCAACGACTACGTAATCTGCATTTTCATTCAACCGATTCAGATCAAGTCATCGCCTACTCGAAACGAGATGGCGATAATTTGATTCTTGTTGTGGTCAATCTCGATGGATTCCATGCCCAAGAAACCACGATTCATTGGGATTTATGGGCGCTGGGGCTAGATAAAGAGAGTTTTGAAGTCAAAGATCTTCTTGATAACAAGTCCTACAGCTGGAGCAAGGACACATACGTGAAATTGGATCCAGCCCGTCCAGTCGGAAAAGTCGCGCATATCTGTCGCGTAAAGCTTTGATGTTAGATGCGATTCGCCGACTCTTCGGCGCAAAAGTTAAATTTCAATCCCCACCTGCTGGCTATTTGAATCCCCACTCGACGCTTGGTGAATTAGATCTCTATTTAATTACCGAGGGACGTCATGAGAAATTGTGGCAAGCCCTCGGCGCACATATTCGACGCGATCAAGATGGAACACTAATTGGAACTGCATTCTCTGTTTGGGCACCCAATGCGCGAGCCGTGAGTTTGATTGGCGATCATAATTTCTGGGATCGAAAGAGCAACCCAATGATTCCGCTTGGTTCAAATGGATTATGGGAAGTATTTATCCCAGATATCGGACCTGGAACTAAGTACAAGTTTGCAATTCAAGGTCGTGATGGTCGCTGGGTTGATCACGCCGATCCATTGGCTCGACAGACCGAATTACCGCCAGCTACAGCGTCAATTGTTAATGAATCAAATTTTGAGTGGAGCGATCAAAATTGGTTAGCAGAGCGTGCCGGTTTTAAACCTTGGCGCGCGCCAGTTTCAATCTATGAAGTTCACTTAGGATCTTGGCGCCCTGGACTTAATTATCAAGAGCTCGCTATTGAGCTTGGAAAATATGTGAAAGAGATGGGCTTTACCCATATTGAATTGCTTCCGGTAACAGAACATCCCTATAGCCCCTCATGGGGATATCAAGTTACTTCTTATTTCGCGCCAACTTCTAGGTTTGGATCGCCAGATGAGTTTCGCTTCTTTGTAGATTACTTACATAAAGAAGGAATTGGAGTTCTCCTTGACTGGGTCCCCGCGCACTTTCCTAAGGATGAGTGGGCGTTGGGCAGATTTGATGGCACGGCGCTATATGAACATCAAGACCCCCGCCTGGGAGAACATCCGGATTGGGGTACATACATCTTCAACTTTGGCCGCAATGAGGTGCGGAATTTTCTAGTAGCCAGCGCTCTTTATTGGCTCGATGAGTTTCACATCGATGGCTTGCGAGTAGATGCGGTTGCTTCGATGCTCTACCTGGATTATTCGCGCGAGGAAGGCGAATGGGTACCGAATGAGCATGGTGGTCGCGAGAATTTAGCGGCCGTCCGCTTTCTTCAGGAAGCCACAGCAACTGCATATAAGCAATTCCCGGGGATCATGATGATTGCCGAAGAATCAACAGCTTGGGGTGGCGTAACCAAACCAACATCGGAGAACGGTCTGGGATTCGGCTTCAAGTGGAACATGGGATGGATGCATGACACGTTGCAATATTTGAAGCACGAACCAGTACATCGGGTTTACCACCACAACGAGATTACTTTTTCGATTCTCTATGCCTGGAGTGAGAACTTCTTGCTTCCTCTCTCTCATGATGAAGTGGTTCATGGGAAAGGTGCACTTGTAAATAAATTTCCGGGCGATAGATGGCAGAAAGTAGCTACCCTCCGTGCGCTCTATGGATATATGTGGTCCCATCCTGGCAAGAAATTGCTTTTCATGGGATGTGAATTCGCGCAAAATGATGAGTGGCGCGAATCTCAATCTCTCGATTGGCACCTGACTCAGTATGACGAACACAGTGGTGTCCAAAAACTTCTCTCTGATTTAAATTCGCTATATAAATCTCTTCCAACTTTATGGCAGCGCGATGTATCCCCGGAAGGCTTCCAGTGGTTGGTTGGTGATGACGCCGCTGGAAATACTCTTGCATATATTCGATGGAGTGATATTGGTGAACCACTGATATCTGTATCCAATTTCTCTCCAGTTCCTCATGAGCAGTACCAACTTCCGTTACCAGTTTTCGGAGAATGGATTGAGTTAATCAATACCGATGATTTAAAGTATGGCGGCTCTGGAGTTGTGAACAACGAAATTGAATGCCGGAAAGAATCAGTTCGCGGTTTGGACTTTTCTGCCACGGTGAGAATTCCACCGCTTGGAACGGTCTGGTTTAAGTTAAAAAATTGATCAGGCTTTAGGTTGGCTAGCAGCAGCAACGAAGAACGCTACAAGAATTAAAGCTACACCAGGGATAATCAAAGCAATTGGCAGTGAAGCGATACCTGCTACCACAGAGATGATTGAACGTCCTCCCAAGGTCAATACCTGATTAACAGCGCCCAATTCAGCGATCGCAACACCACCCGGTTTATCAGATCGGGCTGATGCATAGCCGAAAAAGAGCGGTCCAACAAAGGAAATTCCAATGCCACATAAGAGAGATCCGATGCAGAAGATCGCGTATCCGAGAAATAGGTTGGTCTCTTTTAGTTGCAAACCTAAAAATAGGCTAGTCAAGAAGATTACCCCGCCCATAACCACAAAAGGTTGGACCATCTCTTTATCGGTTCGATTTCCCTTTATGCGATCGTAGGTTAACCTGCCAATAATCATTGAAATCATGAAGAAGAAGTAAGGAATGACGGCTAATGATTTTGATACGCCAAACTCTTGACGCGCAAGGATAGTCGCCCAATCGCCCATGGCCATCTCAAGCAAGAGCGCACATAGAAAGCCGAGGCTTACTACCCAATCAATCGAAAAGGAGCGCATCATCTGGCCAAAAGTCACAACTTCGTCATCTTCAGTGAGTTCATTACCTTTAAGTAAGATTGGCTTGAGTCGGTTGAAAGCACGCAACTTTAGAAGCAAAACAATTGAGATGAGTGGATAGATATGCCAATTCAAAGAGACGCTCGATGAAATCAAGAGCGCAATGAATGCCGTCGCAACGGCTCCGGCGGTCCATAAACCATGAAGCATCGGGATAACTTGATTTCTACTTTCAGATTGTCGATGTAACGCTTGCGCATTAATCGCGATGTGATACGAGGCCCAGGCAAATCCACAGATTATGTTGATGATTGTATAAATGAGCGCGCTCTTTAACTCAATTAGAATTCCAATAGTTACATATGTCATCACAGCACTAGTGACGCAAACCTTGAATACTCCCAAGCGATGGACTATGTGGCCCATAGTGAGATGGGCACATAGAGCGCCTATCGAACCGCTTATATTTACCAATCCAAATACAGTTGTTGATACATCCAAGTTCTCTTTGATATCAGGGAGGCGAGGAGCAAGGCACATGACCCCAAGGCCAAATAAGAAGAATATGGCTTGTAAGTCACGCCGCTCCTCGCCCTCAATGGGCTTCCCGGATGTTGATGTCATCAGAACAGGGCGCTAGCTAGAGCTTGGCGGGCTTTGATTAAATCAGGGTCCCGCGGATCGACGAGTTGAAATAAGACGAGCAAATGATCCTTCGCCTTATTTTTATCTTCGCCGCTCATTATCCGAACTGCATTTAATAGTCTTTCAAAACCACTCTTATGTTTTCCAGTTGCTACTTCGACATCTGCAGCCATTAGTTGATCTTGAAGAGAATCTGGTTTTGCATCCGCTTGCTTTATAGTCCGCTCAAAATCTAAAGCGGAAATGCGAAGTGCCAACTCACACTGTGCCAAGCCAACCTTTGCAAATGGTTCATTCGGTTCACGCTGTAGCCAATTTCGATAAGCCATGGCAGCGCCGGCATAATCGCCCTTCTCCATTGCAGATAACGCGGCCATTTCTTCAGGCGCCATCTTGGGTTCTGGAATTTCAGGTACCTCTACCTTCATGCCCCGTTCTTTTGCAATCTTGAAGATTTGTGCGATGAGTACTCGCAATTGATCCTCGCGATTTGGGATTTCAGGAATTGGAAGCATCTGCTCATCAATGAAAGCGACTGCTGCCGGAAGACTTTGAATGCGGAGCGCTTGAATCAATTGGGGTTGGGACTCAACATCAATTGCGCCAAACTTCCAACTTCCTCCATCTTCACTTGCCAGTTTTGCGAGTAAATCACGGAGTTCGAGCGTCATTGGTGCGCGCTCTGAGTAAGCAATGAGAAAGACTGGCAAGTCCTTGGAGGCTTGGACAAAATCAACCATGAAGTTTTCAACGGTTGCGGATTGAAAATTAGTCGTAGCGGCGCCAGGGGTAGGTTTTGGTTTGGTTAATGAACTTAAATCGAAGGCCCGCCCAAAATTATTCGGCAACTGCGGCATGCTCACGGCGCTATTCTCTCAATGTTTCTGCGCTGCATTTACTTCAGAGCCGCGCCTGAATCAGATCTAAGGGGAAGAACTTGCGCAATATAGTCCTCCGTTGCCCGCTCTAGCCCCACGTCTTGTCCCGCTTTTTCGCCCAAATACCAACGGTGCTCCAAGACTTCATGGAAGAACTGGGCATCTTCAATCCGACCCCGCATCGATTCCGGGACCGAATTGACTACTTTCAGAAATACTTCATTAAGCCAACGTTCGGCCGCCTTGTGGCTATCCGGAGTTATCGCGATTTCGCGGGAACGGAAACGTTCGAACGAGGCGAGGATTCGCTTCGCCTGTAGCTCCTCCGCTTCAAGTCCCATCAACTCCTTGAGGCGATCTGAGTGATAGTTGGGAGAAACGAGCTTTGGTGTGAAACTCAAAGTCCCAGCATCTCCTTCGATTTGAAGATCCACTTCTTCAACCGCAAAGCCAAGATCTTGAAGCGAACGCATCGCTTTCTCAACAGCAAGTCGATCATTTGCAGGAAGGAGTTGCGGCTCGCTTAGGGTGTTCCAAATTCGTCGATATCGCTTAATCAGTGATTCACTCGCTCTTACTGGATCCATGCCTGGAAAGAGAACTCCTGACAGCTTTAAGTCCTCAAGTTCAGCTGCGACATTGAATTGCACAATATCTAAATCATGTTCGCGCTGCCCAGTGCTTAGTTTCTTCTGAAACTCTCCAGTCTCTGCGTCGACCAGATAGGCCACGTAACCATCAGCATCTCGACGGAAGAGCGCATTTGATAGCGAACAATCACCCCACCAAAATCCCAAGAGATGTAGGCGCACCAACAGGTAAGCAAGTGCATTTGCCATATTGAAAACTTCGTGCTGGGTGACCGTTCCGCTTAGTAGCACTCGATATGGAAGTGAGTAAGGTAGAAACCGCGTCACTATCGCGCAGGGAAGTTCGTTTCCTTGATTATCAGTGCGACCGTCAACAACGGCGATTTGCGAGACAGATGGCGCTCCTCTTAAATCCAATTCACGGAGCGCTTCGTATTCACGGTGAGCGAATTCTGGAACGGTCTCTTTTACCGCGTAAATTTCACCTTCGGGATCTGAAGTTGCCCGGACTAACCGCACGATATGTCTTGAGATACCGCGTTGGGCTGCTAGAGATGGATCTTCCGGCCATTCCTCTAGCGGAATTTCCCAGGGTAAATTGACGATACTCGCAATGTCATCACCAACGCCTGTAATCTTTAATTGGCGCTTGTGAGGCAACATGGGTGTAATTCTTTCAGGCTCTAGACTTTGCAGATGGCGCGAGCTAAGAGAGTTTCTAAGAAATCCAGTGATAAAGCTCCCGAAATGGCAGTCCGGGGTGAGGATTTTGGCGCAAAGGGTGACCCGCTAAATATTCAGCATCCCTTTTACTTCGGTTTTCTCGCCACCACGGGAGCCCTGGTCGCATTTGCCCTTTTGCAGGCCCTGCAATCTGCCACTCAGGTTTTTATTCTGATCGTGATTTCCCTCTTCTTGGCCATGGGATTGAATCCCGCCGTATCGGTACTAGAGCGAAAACTTTCAAAGCGCGGTTTAGCTGTTTCAGCGGTGGTAGTCCTAGTTCTTACCGTTGTCGTTCTAGCTGCACTTGTCGTAATCCCCCCCGTATTTTCACAAGTAAATGATCTAGTCGACGGCGCTCCACAACTCCTGGATTCATTGAGAAATAACAAAACATTTCTCGCGCTTGATGAGGATTACGGCCTTATCAAAACGCTAGAGGATAAGTTTCAAACTTGGTTTACCGATGGCACCTTAATCACGGGAGCTTTTGGTGGAGTTCTCGGCGTCGGTCGCACAGTCCTTTCCGGGACTTTCTCTGCCCTAACTGTTCTAATCTTGACACTCTACTTCTTATATTCACTTCCCTCTGTCACAAAAGTTTTCTATCGATTAGCCCCTGCTTCGCGCCGCGAAAGAGTCTCAAAAATCGGCGATGCGATTATCGCCCGCGTCGGCGCTTTCGTGGGCAGCCAGATCGTGATTGCATTTTTTGCCTCAATCTTTGTCTTTTTTCTCGGCCTAGCACTAGATCTTCCTTACGCTGCAGCGCTCGGCATGTTGATTCTCTTCGTTGCGCTAATTCCGCTCGTTGGTCATTTCATTGGTGGCACAATCGTTTCTCTTGTCGCCCTAACTCAATCCCCCACGAAAGGAATCTTGGCACTCTTGCTATACACCTTTTATGTGCAGATTGAGAATTACTTAATTACGCCAAGAATCATGAAACGTAATCTCGCAATTCCTGGTCTAGTCACAATCGTTGCGGCCCTGCTTGGAACTTCTCTGCTCGGTCTAGTGGGTGGCATTCTTGCCGTACCCATCGCCGCCGCAATATTGTTGATTATGGATGAAGTTGTATTCCCTAAAACTGATAATTCTTAAACTTTAGAACTCGGTTGGCAGTGGAAGTCGATTCGGATTAACGACCTGAACAATCTCGCTCAATACTCGATGAACGAAAGGCTCCCCTACCCAGAGATGCTTGGCATCCTTGACAGCTACGAGTTTGATTTGAGTTAAGGGACCAAACCTTGTACGCGCTTCATCTGGTCTCAAAAAATCATCAAGCTCGGGTACCAACGCCAAGACTGGGCGACCATCCTTATTCCAGAACTTCAACTCTTCCTCGGTTGTGGTTCGAAGTGGTGGCGATAAGAGTATTAGGCCCTTAACTCTTGGATCAGTAGCATGTTGTAGCGCCAGGTCAGTCCCGAATGACCAACCAACCACCCAGAGATTCTCTATCTTGAGATTGTTGAAGCAATATTCAATTGCCGCGACAACATCCGCGCGCTCGGAAACTCCACAACCAAATTCACCCTCGCTCTTGCCTTGAGCACTTTCTGTTCCGCGAGTGTTAAACCTAACTACCGAGATGCCAGCGAGAGCAGGTAAACGGTTCGCCGCCTTTTTGTAGATATGACTATCCATCATCCCCCCATGTGTGGGAAGAGGGTGCAGACAGAGAATTCCGCGGCTCCGGTCGTCATTCTTCGGGGTGGCGAATTCGCCAATTAAGTGGAGTCCATCTGATGTGATTATGGTTATTGCTTCGCGCTTGGCCGGCAATACTGTGCTTGGTCTAATCAGCTCAGCCATGAAGATGAGTTTAGTCTTAGCCAATGGCCACTAGACCCCGATCTGCCCGCGCAAAAAACCCCAGCACATTTGAATCAATTAATCCGGCAACTGGCGAAGTAGTTGGAGTCTTTCCAGTAGCGACCAAAGTTGAGGTCGATGAGGCGGTTTTGCGCGCCAAGAGCGCTGCTGAGAGATGGGGAAGCTTAAGTTTTAGAGCACGACATATTGCGCTTCGTGATTGGGCTTCAATCCTTACGCGCGATATGAAAGAGGCTGCTGAGTTAATTCATCGTGAAACGGGTAAGCCATTAAGTGATGCAACTCTTGAAGTCGCACTTGCAATTGAACATATTGGTTGGGCTGGAAAGTTTGCGCCCCGCGTATTGAGTCGCCAATCACGTCCAGCAGGGCTACTGATGTTTAATATGGCCGCCCAGGTACAACGAGTTCCATTTGGCGTTGTTGGTGTTATTGGACCTTGGAACTATCCCATATTCACACCAGTCGGCTCTATCGCTTATGCCTTGGCTGCAGGAAATACCGTTGTTTTTAAACCGAGTGAATACACCCCCGCAATTGGCGCATTTCTCGAAGAGAGTTGGAAACGAATTGCGCCATTTAAAGATATTTTCACAACTGTAACTGGACTCGCTGATACCGGTGTAGCACTGACCGAAAGTCCCGTAGACAAGATCTCATTTACGGGCTCCACTAGAACTGCGAAGAAGGTGGCTGCTGCTTGTGCAGTAAACATGACACCAGTTGTTTTGGAATGCGGTGGCAAAGATGCGGTCCTCATTGATAAGGATGCTGATATCGCTAAGGCAGCAGAGATGACCCTTTGGCATGCAATGTCTAATGCTGGTCAATCATGTATCGGAGCTGAGCGTGTCTATGTACATCGCCAAGTCGCAGATAAGTTCAAAAGAGAGATCGTCGAGCGCGCCAAGGAAATTAAACCTGGGTTTGGAGATGGCGCAAAGTATGGACCAGCAACCATGCCCTCCCAAATAAAGGTAATCAAGAGCCATCTCGATGATGCCCTCTCAAAAGGAGGCTCTTTCCTACTCGGTGGCAAGGATTCGATTAAAGGCGGATATGTAGAACCGGTGATCCTCGCTGATGTACCGGAAGACTCACTTGCAGTTACCGAAGAGACTTTTGGTCCGACTTTGGTAATCAACACCGTGTCAAATATGGATGAAGCGGTTGATTTAGCTAATGCGACTGGCTACGGACTCGGGGCCGCGGTCTGGTCCAAGAAAAATGGAAAGCGAATCGCATCGCTACTCAAATGTGGAATGGTTTCGATTAATTCTGCTTTCTCATTTGCTGCAATTGGGGCGGTCCCATTTGGTGGCGTAAAGGAAAGTGGCTATGGAAGAATTCATGGAGCCGAAGGTTTGCTTGAATTCACTTACCCAAGGACGGTCGTACGACGTCGCTTCAAGATTCCACTTGAATTTACAACTTTTGATCGCAGCGAGCGAGCTGATCGAATTCTAGTCCGACTAGTCAGATTGCTTCATAAGCGCCGAATCCGCTAGAAATATTTAGTAACGTGGAGCGTTCCGAGTTCGTTCTACATTAGGTTTTCGATGTTCACGTTTGCTCCAACAAGCCGAATGCCAATGCCTTCTAGATTCAACATCACCTTCAATCCATGCAACGATATGTGGCGTGGCCATTCGGATTAATTGATCGCAACCTGGGCATCGATAGGGTTTAGTGGAGCTTGAACCGGTTATCTTTCGAACTCGGTAAATACCTTCGTCATGTTCTTCAATTGTTTCGTGGGAAGCGGCGATATCGCGTTCTTCCTCACCCCTATTCTGCTTCGAGTTCTTGGAACCGCGCTTCTTAGGGTGGTTTCTCCGAGGACTCACAGGGAGATTCTTACCTATTTCGGGCAAGATTGAGCCATGCAAAAGCGAACTCTTGGCATCTTTGCTATCGCAATCGGATTGCTTGTAACTGCGATGCCAGGTTCACATACAGCTAATGCTGCGAAAAAGAAACCAATTCCTGCGACTTCCCCTAAACCAGTCTGGCCCCCGAAGGGTTTCAAAGAAATTGATGGCGTCTTCGCAAAGGTACCCAGCACCAAAGAATTGATTGGCCACTTATCGGCCAAGCGATCACTTCAGCGATTCTTAAAAGATTGTGAAGAGTTTGCCTGTGGCGCAGTATTTGTAGCCGCAGAGCGAGGCTGCACCTGGTGGGAAGTTAACTCAGCCGTTCGCAAGGTAAATCCCGATACCCTCACAAAAGAGCGGATCGGCTCACTCGTGACGTACGCAAAGGGAACAGATTCGCGCGAGCAAGGCACCATTTTTCTTCTTAGCAAAGAGCCGGTTGCTGTAAGCGTTTCACTGGGAAACATCCGCGTTATCTGCCATCGCGAGTCGACCAATATTCCAAAACCACGAAACGTCTATAACCCGATTGTTGCGCCGGAGAACTAATGCTAGGTGGCATCAACAACCAACTCTTTTTTCAATCCTTAGCTGGATTTGCTGTTATGTTGGTATTAATTGCTTTACTTAAGTGGGCCTTTGCGCGCGGTAATTCTGTAGTTGCTCAGCCGCCTCGAGTTGGTGATGATGAAGAATATGGATTGTTAAAAGTTGTAGCTCGCCCAGGTAATCACATTGAAGGTGAGATGCTCCGTCAAAAACTTCTTGAAAATGGAATTAAGGCAACGCTAACCCAGACAAAGCGAGGTCCACGTGTAATGGTCTTCGAGCAAGAAGTTAAAGCGGCCGAGGCAATTCTTAGAAGTTAGCGATTCTTGCTAGCGATTCTTGCTAGCGATTCTTTCCGGGAACCCAGAGTTGATCGCCCTCACTCTTGTTCTCATATCGCGCAAGAACAAATAGTAAGTCGGAGAGCCGATTCAAGTATTTTGCAGTCAATTTATTAACCCCTTCTCCGAATGCATGAATTGCCTGCCAGGTACGACGTTCTGCGCGACGGGCAACAGTACGGGCCACATGTAGATGTGCGGAGGCCGGCGTCCCAGAAGGAAGTACAAAAGATTTCAAGGGTGCGAGTTCAGAGTTATATTTATCAATCTGCTCTTCAAGATATGAAATCTGAGACTCAAGAACTCGAAGCGGTTCGTATTGCGGAGCATCAACTACCGGAGTGCAGAGATCAGCACCTACATCAAAGAGATCATTTTGAACTCGGATTAACAACTTGCGGACATCTTCAGAGAGATTTGAAACTGCAAGGACAACGCCGATGTAGGAATTAGCCTCATCAACGGTGGCATAAGCCTCTAGGCGCGGATCATTTTTCGAGGTTCTACTCATATCGCCAAGCGAGGTAGTGCCATCATCGCCTGTTTTAGTGTAAATCCGCGTTAAGTTGACCATGGGGTGAGCCTATTGGGTTCACTAACATGTGACCACTCGGATCAAGAGAGGTCTGACGAGTCATCAATCAACTGACTAACCAGAAGAGAGCGGGGCGATGAATTGAGCGAATACGCGCTTGATCGCTTTCAAATTCTAGGTGGCGCTCATTTGGTTGGAGATGTGACAGTCTCAGGGGCAAAAAACTCAATTTTGAAACTAATGGCAGTAACCCTGATGGCTCCTGGCAAGTACACCCTCCGCAATGTTCCTGATATCGCCGATGTAGTAATGATGGGTGAACTACTAATAAACCTGGGATGTTCAATCAATCGCGATATCAATACGAGCGAAGTTTCTATAACAGTCCCTGAGAAATTAGCTCATCGAGCTGAGTACCAATATGTTCGTAAATTGCGCGCCTCTATAAATGTACTTGGTCCTTTGGTTGCTAGGTTAGGAAGGGCAGAAGTTGCACTTCCTGGTGGCGACGCAATTGGATCGCGTGGTTTGGATTTTCACACCCGTGGCCTTGTCGCACTTGGCGCTGAGACACATAATGAGCATGGTTACATCATTGCCAGTGCAAGAGATGGCTTAAAAGGCACACGTATTGAATTGGATTTTCCTAGCGTTGGTGCAACTGAAAACATTATGACTGCAGCAGTCCTAGCAAAAGGTACGACGGTACTTGAAAATGCGGCGCGCGAACCTGATCTAGTAGATATCGGAAATTTTTTAAATGAAATGGGTGCTCAAATCGAAGGGCTAGGAACTCCCACCATCACAATTCATGGCGTATCTGAACTGCATCCAGTTGATCACACCGCGATACCTGATCGGATTGTTACTGGGACCTGGGCATTTGCTGCTGCAATTACCCAAGGTGATATCTCAATTCAAGGAGCCAGGCCCAACGACTTAGAACTGCCACTAGATAAGTTGGTCACGGCCGGAGCCGTCGTAACGACAACCCCAGATGGCATCCGGGTAAAGATGTCACGCCGCCCAACTGCAATTGATGTTGCAACCCTGCCCTATCCCGGCTTTCCCACCGACCTCCAACCTTTCGCCATAACTCTAAATTCAATCGCAGATGGAACGGCGCTCGTTACCGAAAATGTCTTTGAGGGGCGCTTCATGTTTGTAAATGAGTTATTGCGTCTGGGTGCGAATATCCGAGTCGATGGCCACCACGCCTCAGTTTCTGGAATCTCCAAACTCTCCTCTGCCCCAGTTGTTGCATCTGATATCCGTGCTGGAGCCGGCCTCGTTTTAGCTGGATTAGTCGCCGATGGAATAACTTTCGTTGAAGGTGCGTACCATGTTGATAGAGGTTATCCGATGTTTGCTGAACAACTTCGCGCTTTAGGCGCAGATGTAAGTCGCGTCGATTAGATGCAGATTAGCCAACCGTTACTTCAAAAATATTATCGTCTTTAACTTTCACATTAATTCTATTTGAACGATAATCCATGGTTACCGCGAAATCTTCGCCATCTCTCTGCACTACTCGATATCCCCAGTCATTAAGGGTGGCGCATAACTCTCCGGCACGTTCGCTCAATCCAATTAGCTGGGAAGCTCGCTTCTCGCTGACTTCAATTTCTTGGCTCAACTTCTCAGGACAAGTTCCCTCTTTTGCGCCAATTTCCATTATCTCACCACGAACTTCTCTGCTTCCAACCGCGACAAGGACTGAAGCCTTCGCTCTGGATCGCAATGTCACGGAATAAATTCCATTTTCACCACCCTGATTTTCTCTCGATAAGAAAAGGTAGTTCTGACGCCCATAGGGCTCATAGAATTTTGTTCGCTGATTAATCTTTAGATTTAATTTCTTACCGCTTGGTGAAGTTATTTTGACAATAGGAAGTTTTGATTTCTTCAATCGATTTTCTGGGCTTCGATCAAGAATCAGGTACTCAAGTTTCAACGCCTCGCCTTCGCTTAGCGCAAAGCGGAAGTGCTTCCGCTCCCCCGCCTTGGTAAAGCTGGCTGTTACAGCAAAAGAAATGCTTCCCTCAACGAGAACCGGGCTGGTTGGGATACGAGCTGATTCTGCGGTCAAAAGAACGGGTTGGTGCGCCCCGGCAGGAAGCGCGCTAGTTGCTAAAAAAAGAAGCGCAAGGAGAAGCGCTTTAAAGGGCGCTTGCTTCACCGAGAATCGAGACCCGATTATTCGCAACTGAGAGGAAGCCACCATTTACTTGAAATTCTTCCTCACCGCCATCCACGCTCTTGATAACGACTTTTCCATCGACCAGAACGCCGAGAAGCGGTGAGTGATTAGGCAAAATACCTAAGTCACCTTCAAGGGTGCGAGCAGAGACCATCTTTGCTTTACCCGAGAAGATTCGCGCTTCTGGCGTTACGAATTCGACAGTTAAAACGTTATCGCTCATCAGATTTAGCTCTTCGCTAGTTCCGCAGCTTTGCGCTCAACATCTTCAAGGCCACCGCACATGAAGAATGCCTGCTCTGGGATGTGGTCGTAATCGCCATTAGCGAGCGCATCGAATGCGGCAATAGTTTCAGTTAGCGGAACAAATGAACCATCGATTCCGGTAAAGACCTTTGCAACGAAGGTGTTCTGAGAAAGGAAGCGCTGGATACGACGTGCGCGACCCACGAGGATTCGATCCTCTTCAGAGAGTTCATCGATACCAAGAATTGCGATGATGTCTTGTAGATCCTTGTAACGCTGCAAGATCTGCTTTACGCGGTTTGCGACGCGGAAGTGATTCTCACCGATGTAGCGGGGATCCAAGATACGTGAAGTTGAATCAAGTGGATCCACGGCAGGATAGATACCCAACTCGGAAATCGGACGCGATAGAACTGTGGTCGCATCAAGGTGGGCGAATGTTGTGTGTGGAGCTGGATCTGTGATGTCATCGGCAGGAACATAAATCGCCTGCATCGAGGTAATTGAGTTACCGCGAGTTGAGGTAATTCGCTCTTGTAGAACGCCCATTTCATCGGCGAGGGTTGGCTGGTAACCCACAGCCGAAGGCATACGGCCAAGGAGCGTTGAAACTTCGGAGCCTGCCTGAGTAAATCGGAAGATATTGTCGATGAATAGGAGCACGTCCTGCTTCTGAACATCGCGGAAATACTCAGCCATCGTTAGCGCAGATAGCGCAACGCGAAGACGGGTCCCGGGTGGCTCATCCATCTGCCCGAAGACGAGCGCTGTCTTATTGATAACGCCTGTCTCGGTCATTTCCAAGAACAAGTCGTTACCTTCGCGGGTACGTTCACCAACGCCGGCGAATACTGAAACGCCACCGAAATTTTCTGCGACGCGATAAATCATCTCTTGGATAAGAACGGTTTTACCAACACCGGCGCCACCGAAGAGACCGATCTTTCCACCCTTTACGTAAGGAGTTAGTAGATCGATAACTTTGATACCGGTTTCGAATGTTTCAGTCTTGGACTCAAGCTGATCGAAATCAGGAGCAGAGCGGTGGATTGGCCAACGCTCCTTGACATCTAGCGATGATGTCGGAACATCTAGCGATTCGCCGAGCGCATTGAATACGTGACCCTTGGTTACATCTCCGACTGGAACAGAGATGGCTGCACCTGTATCACGGACTTCTACGCCACGGACCATACCGTCGGTAGGTTGCATTGAGATTGCGCGCACCATGTTGTCGCCGATGTGCTGGGCAACTTCAAGAGTTAGGAGGCGCTTCTCACCTCCAATGGTGATATCTATCTGCAACGCGTTGTAGATCGCAGGCATCGAACCCGATGGGAATTCGATATCAACGACCGGTCCAATCACACGCGCTACGCGCCCGGTTGCTGTCTTAGTTGTCATCATTCGCTCCCTGCGTTTGCTGAGGCAAGCGCGTCTGCGCCGCCCACGATTTCGCTTATCTCTTGCGTGATCTCGGCCTGACGAGCCGCATTTGCAAGTCTGGTCAACGACTTAATTAACTCATCAGCATTGTCAGTTGCTGATTTCATCGCGCGGCGACGCGCTGCATGCTCGGACGCTGCCGACTGCAAGAGCGCGTTATATACGCGAGATTCGATATAGCGCGGAAGAAGTGCGTTGAGGACTTCACCGGCATTTGGCTCGAATTCATACATAGGAAGAAGGCCTGCTGGAGCTGGGCCATCAGCTTCAACAACCTCAAGCGGAAGCATCCGCTTATTTAGGGAGATTTGGGTAATCATCGACTTAAACTCAGTGAAGACAATATGGAGTTCATCTACTCCCTCAATATCAACTGCAGCATCCTTCAAAAATGCAGCGATTAATTCAGCAGAGATCTCTTTTGCATTTGCATAAGTTGGTTTATCCGAGAAACCAGTCCAAGAATTCTTCACGGCCCGATTACGGAACTTGTAGTAATTAACCGCCTTGCGACCAACCACATATGTTAGAACCTGTAGCCCGCGCTCCTTCAAAGTAACAATCAAGCCTTCTGCTTCTTTGATCGCATTAGTCGAGTACGCGCCAGCCATTCCGCGATCGGCGGTGATTATCAAAACCGCAGCGCGCTTTGGATTGGCAGACTCGGTGGTCAATGGATGGTTGGTGTTAGAGAATGTTGCTACTGCACTTACGGCACGGGTCAACTCATTTGCATAAGGAGTTGAGGCTGCGACCCGTTGTTGCGCCTTGACGATTCGCGAAGCAGAGATCAACTCCATCGCTCGCGTAATCTTCTTGGTCGACTTAACGGAGCGGATCCGTCGCCGATAGATTCGTAGTTGTGCGCCCATGGATTACTTCTTATATCTCGTAATCTGCTCAGAGCCATCGCTGCCCTGGGCCTCGGCTTCAGCCTCATTTACCGGTTTTGCAACCGATGACTTGAATTCATCCTTAAATGAGTTGACGGCTGCGGTCAATTTCGCAACGGTGTCATCGGTGAGCTCTTTGGTTTCAGCGATAACGTCAAAGATTCCCTTATGAGAACGGCCGACATAGTCCAAAAACTCTGATTCAAAGCGACGAATATCTTGGACCGCAACTGAATCAAGTTGGCCAGTTGTTCCGGCCCAGATTGAGACGACCATTCGCTCTAGTGAATATGGGGTGTATTGAGCCTGCTTTAGGAGCTCAACAAGGCGTGAACCGCGCTCGAGTTGGGCCTTTGAGGCTGCGTCGAGATCTGAACCGAAAGCTGCGAATGCTTCTAGTTCGCGGAACTGGGCGAGGTCAAGACGGAGACGTCCGGCGATCTTCTTCATCGCCTTTGTCTGGGCAGAACCACCAACGCGCGATACCGAAATACCGACGTTAATAGCAGGGCGAACGCCTGAGTTGAAGAGATCAGTCTCAAGGAAGCACTGTCCATCGGTAATCGAAATTACGTTTGTCGGAATAAATGCAGAGACGTCATTTCCTTTTGTTTCGATAATGGGAAGGCCAGTCATTGAACCGCCGCCCATCTCATCGGAGAGCTTTGCACAACGCTCTAGCAAACGTGAATGTAAATAGAAGACATCGCCTGGATAAGCCTCGCGGCCTGGCGGACGACGAAGTAGTAGCGAGACGGCGCGATAAGCCTCTGCTTGCTTAGAGAGATCATCAAAAACAATTAGTACATGCTCACCGTTATACATCCAGTGCTGACCAATTGCAGAACCGGTATAAGGAGCTAGATATTTGAAACCTGCTGGATCAGAGGCTGGCGCAGCAACGATGGTGGTGTACTCCATCGCACCTGCTTCTTCAAGCGCCGCTTTAACAGATGCAATCGTCGAACCTTTCTGGCCGATCGCAACATAGATGCACTTAACCTGCTTCTTCTTATCGCCGCTCTTCCAGTTATCGCGCTGGTTGATAATGGTGTCAATCGCGACCGCAGTCTTTCCGGTCTGACGATCACCAATGATTAGCTGACGTTGTCCGCGGCCGATCGCAGTCATTGCATCAATAGCCTTGATACCAGTTGCAAGCGGTTCCTTAACTGGTTGGCGTTGGACGACAGTAGGCGCCTGAAGTTCTAGAGCACGAGTTGCCTCGGCCTTGATTTCGCCTTTGCCATCAATTGGGCGTCCTAGTGGGTCAACGACGCGACCAAGAAAGCCATCACCTACTGGGACAGAGAGAATTTCGCCGGTTCGGCGAACAGTCTGTCCTTCTTCAATTCCACTGAAATCTCCAAGTACAACAACGCCGATTTCGCGCACATCTAGATTTAGCGCGATTCCGAGCGTGCCATCGTCAAACTTGAGCAACTCATTAGTCATCGTTGAAGGAAGTCCTTCAACTCGAGCGATGCCATCAGCTGTTTCAACAACAGTTCCGATTTCATCACGGGACGCAGCGCCTGGTTCGTACGACTTAACGAAGTTCGCTAAGGCATCACGAATCTCTTCAGGTCGAATCGTGAGTTCCGCCATGGTTTATCTCCCTACTTATCCTGCGAGCGATCTGCTCGCGTCGGCCAAACGATTGACGATTGTGGCGTCAATCAATTCATCAGCAAATCGAATCGATATCCCACCAATAACAGTTGGGTCGACTTCGACATTTAATCGAACTGGTTGTCCGATCTTGGCCGCAAGAGCTGCGGCTAATTTCTCTCGTTGCGCATCTGTCAGGGCGATTGCGCTCTTGACGGTTGCGATTGTTCGCTCTCGTCGAGCAGCCGTCGCTTTAATGTAGAAGGCGATTGTTCCTTCTAGATTTCGACCACGTAGTCCACTTACAAGATGTCCCAACATCCGAGAGGTAGACGGTGCCACTTTTCCACCAAAAAGTTTCGCGACAAGAACTCGCTTACCATCAGCGCTGTACTTATTCGAATTCAACGCTTGCAGAAGTTCGCTATCTGATGAGATGGTTTTTGAGAACCCAAAAAGTTCCTCTTCCAATCTATCTAAGTTTCCTGCGATGTCGGCTGAAGATGCTTCAGCCTCAACGGCTAGTTGTTCTATTGCGTTAGCAAGGTCGCTCGGTTTTGACCACTTGACTTCAACCAACTTAGTCAAAGTTGATAAAACTTCCCCACTACTTTTTGAAAATATGTCGGTAACAAGCTTCGCTTTATCTTTCGCATCCCGCGATGCGTCCGTTAGGGCTCTGCGAAGTGGCGCTGATGAATCAAGAGCAGCAAGAACTTCGAGAAGTTCGGCTGCAAACTTCGCAGCTTCATTCTCTTGCTTTCCTTTAAGCGCAGTATCGAGAGCAGCGCGAGCCGCGGCAAGTGATTGCCGGCTCGTTCCACCTAAATCTGCGATTGCTCTTGTCATCTCGATCTGCCTACTTCTGCTTCTCTAGGTCAGCAAGGAAGCGATCGACGATTCGAGATTGTCGGACCTGGTCATCAAGTGCTTCTCCGACTATCTTCGATGCCAATTCAGTGGCAAGTGTTCCGACTTCGCTCCGGAGCGAATTAATCGCTTGTTGACGTTCTGCTTCGATGGCAGCTTGCGCAGTAGATGTGATTCGCGCGGCCTCTTCCTGAGCCTTTGCTCGCATCTCTTCGATGATAGCTGCTCCTTGGACACGGGCCTCTTCTCGAATCTGCTGGGCTTCGCCTCGAGCATCAGAGAGTTGAGTCTTATATTGGGTTAAAGCTGCTTCTGCTTCTCGTTGCGCTTTCTCGGCGCGCTCCATACCACCCTGAATAGCGTCAGTGCGGTCTGCGAATGCTTTCTCAAACCTTGGCACAACAGCTCTGCGAAGCACCATGTAAAGAAGTGAGAACGCGACAAAGCCAACGATGATCTCTGAGGTGTGCGGAATGAGGGGATTAAGTTCCTCGCCCGCTGCCAACTCAGTTGTAGCTAATTGAATAGTGCGCATAGTTCCTCTGGTTCCTCCAAACTATTTTGGATAAGCCTTTGATTAGAGAACGAACGCTAGAACTAGTCCGAAGAGAGCCAAAGCTTCAGCTAAAGCGAAGCCAAGGAATGCAATCGGCTGTAAGACGTTGCGAGCTTCTGGTTGACGAGCGACGCCATTGATATAAGCGGCGAAGATCAATCCGGTTGCAATACCCGGTCCAATCGCTGCGAGGCCAAAACCGACCAGGTTGAGTGTGCCTTCCATGTTTCTTACCTTTCTTCCATCTTTCCTTATCCCGCATCCCTTTTGGAATGGGAAACCTTTTTTGTACTTTTAGTGTTCGTCGGCCAGAGCCCCCGTTATATATAAAGCGGTCAAGAGCGTAAATATGTAGGCCTGTAAGCACTGGACCATAAATTCGAAGAACGTTAGCGCGATAGCCACAACAAATGAGAATGGACTAACGAGTTTGAGTCCAATGACCCCCTGAAGTAGGTGTTCACCGCCGAGTATGAAGACAAGCAGTAGGAGGTGGCCGGCAAACATATTTGCAAAGAGACGGAGACTTAATGTCATCGGCCTAACGATGAAGTAAGTCGCCAACTCAAGAGGAGTGATCAAGATATATGCCGGCTTGGGGACTCCGGGGATAAACATGATCCCTTTTAGATAAGAAATTAATCCATGGCGCCTGATTCCAATGTAATGGAATACAAAGAAAGTTATCGCAGCGAGAACATATGGGAAAGAAACCCTTGACATGGTTGGGAATTGAATAAATGGAACAATTCCAAAGACGTTGTTCACCAAGATAAAGGTGAAGAGTGTGAACAAATAAGGAACAAAGCGCATGAATTCATGTCCGATGACATCTCGACCAAGATCATTGCGGACAAACCCGTAGATGCTCTCCCCGGCAAATTGAAGTTTTGAGGGGACTACGGCTGACTTTCGCGCTGCGAGGAAAAAGAAAATCGAAATAATTACTACCGAAAGGAAAGCAAGGAGGATGGGTTTGGTTGCAAAGGAGTTGCCATCAATAAATGGAGGGAGGTTAAAGTCACCTGCGTCGGGAGGATTGAAACCCTCATCCTTAACGCCTTCAGTAGCTGCGTATGCGCGCAACATGACTCCTTGACGGTCTTATCGGTTTCACCAAAACTCTGTGGCGGGGAATTCGGCGCAACCCTATTAGTAATTCCGCATCTCTGCGAAATCGAAATTGAGCCTCATGCGCGTGGTCTGCGCTACTAGAGTGGCGTTATTGGGGATTTCCGTTAGGTGGTGGGCCTAGAGAGTCGTCGGCCTAGTTCCGACCAAACCGGAGCCAGATCAGATAGAGGGCCGACCCCATACCCAAAAGCAGGCCACTGAGAAGAAAAAATCCGGTACCTAGCCATCGATCCAAGCCGTAACCAATTCCTCCCCAGATGAGAAGCCCGGAGAGCATGTAGCCGAAAATAGTCCAAAAAGCATTTTCGTCATTTCTTGAACTCATATTTGCGACTCCCCTTTCCCGTTATCTGGTGGCGGTAACTGTAGCCGTAGCTTCAAGAAAGCCCTAACTTCCCCGCTTAACCAAGCGAAAGAAATCGCTAGAGCGCTCACGCCAAAGGCTCCGCGGTTAACCGACTCTGGCTCCGTTAAGCGGGTTACAGCTATTAAGAAGAGCGCCATGATGAAGAGTTTTGTGAAGTAAGAGAACAATGCCAGGGCCATGGTGGCGATTGGATTTACATCTGTTGTCAATTTTCCAACTAAGAGTGAAACCGAGAAAAATATTACAACCGTAAACGAAGCAAGGATCGCGGCAAGTAATCCACTCGAACTATAAAGGATTGTCGAAATGATTGCGGCCAAAAGGGTAACTACAAGCGATGGGATTAATGCACCTCGCCACATCTGACCGCTCGAACTTTTCATATTTCTAATCAAACCCCTGATAAATCCCTATTACGTTTTGTGATCGCAAACGCGATTAGAAAAAGTAATGGACCTGAAGCGAAAGCCAACCAGGGTGGGATAAACGCTGAGAGCATTGCCGGGATTGCCAGCATTGCAGTTGCAAAATAAAGAATGACCGCGGTTCGTTGTTGCGAATTACCCAACTTCATTAGTTTGTGATGGAGATGCTCTTTATCCGGAGCAAATGGCGATTTACCTTGACGAAGGCGGCGCAAGATAGCTAACCCGAAATCAAGTAATGGAACTGCAAGAACTGCGAATGGGAGAAGTAATGGAAGCGCTGCCGGGCCGATATTTTCGGAGAAGACTGCATTTGCATCAATCTGGCCCATCAAAGTGATTGCTGATGCAGCGAGCAGCAATCCCAGGAACATCGAACCTGAATCGCCCATAAAGATTCGTGCCGGATAAATATTGTGCGGCAGAAACCCAAGGCAGATACCTATCACTATCGCAGTCGCAAGCGATGGTGCACCAGCTCGGCTAAATCCATTCTCAACTGCCAGCAAGTAGGCAAAACCAAAGAAGGCCGCAGCAGATATCGCAACGATTCCAGTTGCCAGACCATCAAGCCCATCGACGAAATTAACGGCATTGATGATTATCATCACGATTAAAACCGTCAAGAATTGTCCGATATTTGTCGGCAAAATTATGATTCCGTTGATTGGTAACCATAGAAGTTGAATCCCAAAAATAAGCAGAATACCGGCAGCGAGACCTTGTCCGGCAAGTTTGGTAATTGCATCAAGTTCATATCGATCATCGAGCATGCCAATTAGCAATACAAAAGTTCCAGCGAGAAATATTCCAAGCAACTCTTGACTGTAGGCTTTCCCGACTAGCTCCAGATTTTGAACTGCAATCAAGGTTGCGGCCATAGAAAGCCACATCGCAACTCCGCCCCAACGGGGTGTTACCTCAGTGTGAATGTCGCGCTCCCTGACTTGTGCAACAGCTCGAAAGCGAAGGGCAGCGCTTCGCACAATCGGGGTAAGCATGTAAGTGAGAACCGCCGCAATGAGCAGAGTAAGCGAGTACTCGCGCATTAACGTGGGTAGACAGGGAATTTAGCAGTTAATGAATTTACTTCACTGCGGATTGCACTGGCGTTCGAATCATCTGCACCATCTTCAATCGCCCGCGCAATTAAGGAAGCAATGATGGGCATCTCCGAGATTCCCATTCCTTGAGTTGTTACAGCGGGCGTTCCTACCCGAATACCACTAGTTACCGCAGGTGTTTCTGGGTCATATGGGATTGCATTTTTATTTAGGGTAATTCCCGATCGACCACAACGTTCATCGGCCACTTTTCCATTTATTCCAGTACTTCGGATATCAATGAGGGCAAGGTGAGTATCGGTTCCGCCCGAAACCGCACGCATCCCCTCTTTCTCGAGCGCCGCAGCAAGGGCCTGGCAGTTCAAAATAACCTGCTTTGCATAATCTTGGTAGGAGCTTTGTTGGCACTCTTTCAAAGCAATTGCTTTTGCGGCTACCGCGCTCATGATCGGCCCGCCCTGCATCCCCGGAAATACTGCTTTATCAATCGCAGCTGCATGTTCTGCTTTAGAGAGAATCATGCCGCCTCTTGGACCCCGCAGAACTTTATGGGTAGTAAACGAGACAACATCTGCGTAAGGAACTGGAGATGGAATCGCTTTGCCAGCGACAAGACCAATGAAGTGCGCGGCATCGACCCACATGATTGCGCCAACCTCATCGCAAATCTCTCTGATAGCTTTAAAGTCAATCAATCGCGGATAAGCAGTTGCTCCCGAGCAGATCATCTTCGGTTTCACCCGTTTAGCAATCTCGCGTAGTTCGTCGTAGTCAATTAGCTCATCTTCTTTGCGAACGCCATATGACTCGACGTTAAACCACTTACCCGAGAAGTTAACTTTTGAACCATGTGTTAAGTGGCCTCCGTGAGGCAATGACATCGCAAGAACTGTGTCACCTGGCTTTGTGAAAGCTTGGTAAACCGCGACATTTGCACTCGCACCAGAATGTGGTTGGAGATTTGCGTGCTCCGCGCCAAATAATTCTTTTGCGCGCTCAATTCCAATTAATTCGGCTTTATCAACCTCTTCACAACCACCGTAGTAACGCTTTCCGGGATATCCCTCGGCGTATTTGTTTGAGAGCGTTGAACCTAAAGCGGTCAAAACAGACGGCGATGTGAAATTCTCACTTGCGATTAATTGAAGATTTTTTCGCTGACGATCTAGTTCAGAGAGAAGTATTGATGCGATCTCGGGATCTTGTGACTGAAGTTCTGCAAAATCCGCGCCGAAGAATTGCGACATAGCCGAAATCCTAGGCGGGGACGGCAATATTCGGCGTTACTGAGCGTAAATCGGCGAGTGAAATGGCTCCCGCTCGCACCAGAGTTACTCCCTCTGATTTAACGGAGATAACAGTGCTCGATGGGCCTTCTGGCAACTCACCGGCATCGAAGAAATAGGCATAATCGGCATCTAACGCCGGAAAGAGTGGACCGCGCCGCTTTACCGGCATTCCAGCGCGATTAGCTGAGGCCATGGCTAGCGGACCTGCTTCGAGCGCAACTCTTCGCAAGAATTCAGCCGCTGGAACTCTGATTGCAATCTGCTCTAAAGATCTAGCATCTCCAAGATCCCAGACCAGACCTTTAGCTGGGGCGATATTTAAAGTTAGCAAACCAGGCCAAAATTTTTCACAGATTGATTTTGTGGTCGGGTCAAAGTCGTTGGTAATGCCAGATGCAGTCTTTAGATTTCCTACTATGACTTGGGCCGCAACACCTAGAGCATCTCCCCTAATGATGTGCATCTTCTTTACTGCTCCGTGATTAAAGGCATCTGCGACAAATACATAGGCATGCTCTGCGGGCGCAATAATCAATCGGCCCTCTCTAAGTGCGTTGACCGCATTTGAGACCTCTTCATTTAGCTCAGAACCAGATGCAATCAAGTCAGATAGTGAAACTGTCTCAGCCATCACTCGCCTCCTCTCTTTGGATCATAAACTCTCCGCGCGGTAATCCATCTTGGACGATTATTTAAATCTTGATAATGGGAAACCTCAAAGTAGTCACCTGCTAGTAGCGCTGCAAGAGGTTCTGATTGAGATTCGTGATGCTCAAGCACCAGAAATCCGCCTGGTTTCAAAATTCGAGTGGCGCTCTCAATGAATTTAGCGGGCGTTTCAAGCCCCGCTATTCCACCGAAAAGCGCGGTCGCTGGTTCATAGCTCAAGACTTCTTTTGGCAATGGCGAACCATCAGGTATGTACGGCGGATTCGCTACAACCACATCGCATTTGATCCCCTCTAGGGCAGTTGAAACATCGCTCTTTAGAACTCGTACATCCACATCATGTTTTGCAATATTTCGCTCTAACCAGACCAACGCTTCAGGTTGATTCTCGACTGCGACAACTTGAATAGCCATCCCTCTGGTGCGCGCCTCGGCTGCAATTGATATTGCGATAGCGCCACTTCCAGCGCCGAGGTCAACCACAGATGTGCGATATCCAGCCATCCAACTCTCGTGGGATTGAATCCGTTCTATTTCAACTAGCGCTGCATCGACAATTAACTCAGTTTCAGGTCTTGGAATTAGGACTCCGGGGCCGACATCAAAGGTCAGATATCTGAAGTGAGCTTCACCAGTTAAATATTGAACTGGAATACCTGACTTACGCTCTTGAATTAGATTAGAAAATTCGAGCTCTTGCTCCGGGGAGAATTCAAACTCTCTTGCATGTAGTTCCATCCGGCCAACACCGAGGACAAAGGCCGCTAAGAGCTCAGCATCTACCTCGGAGATTTCTAATTCTGAAAACTCTTTTCGGACAGCTCTCAAACGCTCTTTCAACATGGCTTACGCCTCGGCAGCCGCCAACTTCTCTGCCTTATCTGCATCGAGAAGCGCGCCAATAACTTCATCAAGTTCACCATTTATTACTGCATCAAGATTATTTGCTTTGAAATTTACCCGATGATCGGTCAAGCGATTTTCAGGAAAGTTATAGGTACGAATTCTTTCGGAGCGATCTACCGTGCGAACTTGACTCTTTCTTGTGGCAGCTGCTTCAGCGTCGGCAGCTTCTTGGGCGGCAGCAAGTAGTCGCGCACGCAAGATTCGCATCGCAGATTCTTTATTTTGAAGTTGGCTCTTCTCGTTCTGGCAAGAGACCACGATTCCTGTAGGGATGTGCGTGATTCGCACCGCAGAATCTGTCGTATTAACGCTCTGTCCGCCAGGGCCAGATGATCGATAGACATCAATACGGAGCTCATTCATATTTATCTGCACATCAATCTCTTCGGCTTCGGGTAGCACCAGCACTCCGGCTGCAGAAGTGTGTATTCGTCCCTGGGATTCAGTTTCCGGAACTCGTTGCACTCGATGGACTCCGCCTTCGAATTTCAATTTTGAGAAGGGTGCGCTTCCAGGTTCAGCATTTCCACGAGCTTTCACAGCAACAGATACATCTTTATATCCACCAAGATCGCTCTCTGTTGCATCAATAATCTCAGTCTTCCAGCCCTGCTTTTCTGCGTATCGAAGATACATTCTTAACAAATCACCGGCAAAGAGCGCTGATTCATCACCACCAGCACCGGCCTTAATTTCTAGAATCACATCGCGATCATCATTTGGATCTCGCGGGAGCAATAACTCTTCAAGTTTCTCAGCGGCGCTTGCAAGAGCTTGCTCTAGTGCAGGTATCTCACTGGCAAAATCTGGATCGGCATCTGCTAATTCTTTAGCTGCCTTTAAATCATCATCACAAGTTTTATAGTTTCGGTACCCCGCGATAATCGGACCGAGTTGTGCATATCGCTTTCCTAATTGTCGCGCCTTACCTTGATCTGAGTGAATTGAGGGATCGGCCATCTGAGCTTCAAGAGATTCATACTCTTTTAAGATTTCCGGCATAGAGGCGAAGCGCTCGGTCCTTTTCTCTTTCATCGCTTGCTCCTCTCGCTTGAGAACTTCAATTCGCTTACATTCCTTGATAAATAAAAAGAGACCGCGCCCCGAATTACTCGGGAGATGCGGCCTCTTTTAGAAAAGCTACTTCTTGGTTGGCTTTGCCTTCTGAATACGCTCTTGGAATTTGGCGACACGTCCACCGGTATCGAGGATGCGCTGCTTGCCGGTATAGAAGGGGTGGCAGACCGAGCAGACTTCAACGAATAATGAGCCGGACTCAATTGTGGAGCGAGTTTGGAAAGTCTCGCCACAACCACAAGTGACTGTGGTCGCCCCGTAATTTGGGTGGATGTCGTTCTTCATTTCTTCTCCTTGATATTGGCTGGGTCCATCTCAGCGATGAAGCCGAGTCGGTGAACCAGCGGATGCGAAGGCTACCGGGGTGGCAGAAAAAGGGCTAATTCCCACCTTGATCTGGGCCGACCGTGGTCTTCTGAACTTGCATCAAGAACTCGACGTTTGATTTGGTGCCCTTCATCTTCTCAAGCAGTAGCTCGAGCGCTTGCTGTGAATCCAGCGCATGTAGAACTCGACGAAGTTTCCAGACGATGTTCAACTCTTCTGGACCCATCAAGATTTCTTCTTTACGTGTACCAGAAGCATCGACATCAACGGCTGGGAAGATGCGCTTATCGGCAAACTTGCGATCAAGCTTTAGCTCCATATTTCCGGTTCCCTTGAACTCTTCGAAGATAACTTCATCCATCTTCGAACCAGTTTCAACGAGTGCGGTGGCAAGGATTGTTAGCGAGCCGCCATCTTCAATATTTCTAGCCGCGCCAAAGAATTTCTTCGGTGGATATAGCGCAGCAGAATCAACACCACCTGAGAGAATTCTTCCTGATGCCGGAGCTGCGATGTTATATGCGCGTCCAAGACGTGTAATTGAATCAAGCAAAACCACAACATCATGTCCAAGTTCAACTAATCGCTTGGCTCTCTCAATTGCTAACTCAGCAACCGTAGTGTGATCATCGGCTGGACGATCAAATGTTGAGGCAATCACTTCACCTTTTACCGAACGTTGCATATCAGTGACTTCTTCTGGACGTTCGTCCACTAGAACCACCATCAAGTGACACTCGGGATTGTTCTCTGTGATCGCATTTGCGATTGCCTGAAGAACCATTGTCTTACCCGCTTTTGGCGGCGAAACAATAAGTCCACGCTGACCCTTACCTATTGGTGAAATCAAATCAATTACGCGGGTGGTCAATACATTGGGTTCAGTTTCAAGTCGAAGGCGCTCTTGTGGATAGAGCGGAACAAGTTTGGAGAAATCAACTCGATCACGAGTTGATTCAGGATCCATTCCATTTACCGTGTCTACGCGTACTAGCGCATTGAATTTTTCACGTCGTTCGCCTTCGCGAGGTTGACGAACTTGACCTGTTACTACATCACCTTTGCGCAATCCATAACGTCGAACTTGATGGAGTGAAACATAGACATCATTTGGTCCAGGCAGGTAACCGCCGGTGCGGATAAATGCATAATTTTCAAGGATATCGAGGAGTCCACCTACGGGTAGTAGGACATCATCTTCAGAGATAACAATCTCACGATCTCTTCCGCGCTCACCACGGTCGCCACGATCACGATGGCGGTCACGTCCGCGGTCGCCACGATCACGATGGCGGTCGCGACGGAAATCACGATCGCGCTCATAACCACGATCGCCGCGGTCACTCTCTGATGAATTACCGTCATCTGTTCCACTGGTTCTCACATGTGATGAAACAGTTTCTTGTTCTGAATTCTCGTTCTCGGAATCTTCGCTCTCTTCGCTCCCGTTTTCATCATTTTGAGAATTTCGATTGCGGCGCTGCATACGTGCGCTCCGCTTAGCCTCGCGCTCAAGGCGAGCCGCTTCCCTATTCGCTGCTTGAAGATCTGAGATTGCTTGGATTAAATCTGGTTTCTTGAGATCGCTAGCGCCTTCAATACCTAAATTGGCGGCGATCTTTCTTAGCTCTGGGAGTAGCAACGCAGAGAGGTCGCCGGAATCTCGCCGAGCACGTGTGCTGGTTTCTGCCATCTATCTTTCTTTCTTCTTGGCTAGTTGTTTTCTTATTGGTTTTGAACTGGTTTTGGAGATTTTGATTTTTGACTTCTTAGATTCTCAAATTGCTTACCCGTGGGAATTGTGAGCAACAAAGAATCGCTTGCCCTACAAGAATTGGATTTTCTAAGACTCGGCTCGATTACTGCCGAACGGTTAGAAATCTATCAGGCGCCCCCCAAACTCAACAAATCGGCAAAATCAAGCGTTGGCGACCTGCGCTCCCATCGGGGAAAGCTCGACATCGATCGGCCGGAAGGCATCGCCAGCACTTTTAACGATGTCATCGTGCTCTGCGCTCGTGCTGTTATGCAGGACCAATACCGAGGGCCCCGCGCCAGAGATACAGGCAGCGACCCCTGCTCGCCTCAATTTGGTTACTAGGTCGACTGATTTAGGCATACCTTCGCGACGATAGAGCTGGTGGAGGTGATCCTCAGTGGCCGCATATAAGAGGTCTGGCCGAGCGGTTAACGCATGTACCAGAAGGGCTGATCTGCCGGCATTTATAGAAGCATCTTTATGGGGAACAGAGTCTGGCAGCATCTTGCGCGCCTTGCCGGTTGAGAGCTGAGTATTTGGAATTAGCAGAAGAGCGCGAATCGATTGATCAACAGGAAATCGAACGGCGCAACCAGTTGGGACTCCAACTCGATCCTCCATCCAAGAAATGGTTGCGCCACCTAAAGCGGCTGCGGCGACATTGTCGGGATGGCCTTCTAAGTCGGTAGCAAGTGCGATCAAGTCATCATCGGTCATTAGCGAAGTTCCAGATAAAACCAAATTACGCGCGAGACTTAGGCCGCCGACGATGGCTGCGGCTGAAGAGCCCAACCCTCTTCCATGTGGAATCTGATTTAGTGCGCGCAGCGCAATACCGCGAGGCTTTCCACCCATAAACTCGAATCCGCGCATCATCGCTTTAATTACTAAATGTTTTCCATCTCGCTTAACTTCATCGGCGCCTTCACCAGTTACGTCAACATCAAAAGCCTCTTCATCAAGAATCTGGGCGACGTAAATGTCACGGATATCTAAGGCAAGCGCTAGAGCATCAAATCCTGGACCAATATTTGCAGCAGAGGCCGGAACGCTAACTTGAATTGGGGTTGCTTTGTAGGTGAGGCGATCTTTAAATCCACGGGCCATAGTTATGCCAGACCAATCACTTCGGCTGCTCGCTTAACATCCACTGGAATAATTGTGGGAGCCGGTGCACCATCAAGAACCCATTGCACATCTTTAAGTCCATTTCCGGTTACGGTTATGACGATTCTCTTATTCTTCGGCAATTTGCCAGCGCTCTTATATTTGATCAACCCGGCAATACCTGCAGCGCTGGAAGGTTCAACAAATACGCCTTCTTTTGCGGCCACCATTCGATAAGCGCTCAAAATTTCTTCATCAGAGACCATATCTATCAAACCTCCCGATTGATCACGGGCATCTAAAGCTTGCTGCCAGGAAGCGGGGTTTCCGATTCGGATTGCGGTCGCGATTGTTTCGGGATTCTTTACCGCTTCGCCTCTTACTATTGGCGCAGCTCCCGCTGCTTGGAATCCCCACATAGCGGGCTTGCTCTTTGCCATTCCATCTTTTTCGTATTCGATATAGCCCTTCCAATATGCCGTTATGTTTCCAGCATTTCCTACCGGCAGGGCATGGATATCGGGAGCAAACCCAAGTGCATCAACTACTTCAAATGATGCAGTTTTTTGTCCTTCAATTCGAAAAGGATTTACCGAATTAACTAATGAGACGGGATACTTTTCTGAAAGTTCTCGAGCTAGCGTCAAGCAATCATCGAAATTTCCATCGACTTGCAGAAGTTTTGAACCATGCGCAATCGCTTGAGCTAATTTGCCCATCGCAATCTTTCCTTCTGGGACAAGAACAACCGGTGTCATACCAGCTTTGGTTGCGTAAGCCGCGGCACTCGCACTTGTATTTCCTGTCGATGCACAGATAACAGCTCGAGCGCCATCTTCAGCGGCTTTAGAAATTGCCATTGTCATTCCGCGATCTTTAAAGGATCCCGTCGGGTTGGCGCCTTCAAATTTAAGCCAAACTTCATTCTCTAACATCTCTGAGATGTTGCAGGCGAAAATCAATGGCGTCCCGCCTTCATGCAAAGTAACGACTGGAGTCTTCTTTGATACTGGAAGGCGAGAACGATATTCCTCAATCACGCCGCGCCATTGATGGGCGCCACTTTTCTTAAAGAATCCCATCAACGAATTCCTTCAACTCGAAGTACGCTCTCAACGCTCTTTACTACATCACTTTTAGCAAGCGCTGAGACAGTATTTCTGAGTGATCCTTCATCGGCGGTATGAGTCATCACAATTAGTTCAGCGCTATCGTCACGACCAGATTGGCGGACAGTTTCGATTGAGACTTTATTTGTGGCAAAAGTTTGGGCCACGGAGGCCAAGACTCCAGGGCGATCATTGACATCAAGACGGATTAAATAGCGGGTTTTTACGCTGCCTGGGTCGGCAAATTTAAGCTCTGCATAATCACTCTCGCCATGGCCTGCGCCTCCGCTAGTTACATTTCGAGCGATTGCAATTAGATCTCCGAGAATTGCGCTCGCGGTAGGTGCACCTCCAGCTCCTCGCCCATAGAACATCAATTCACCAGCCGACTCTGCTTCAACAAAGATTGCATTAAATGCATTTCGCACTGCAGCCAATGGATGTTGGCGAGGTAAGAGAGTTGGTTGGACTCGGACACTTACTTCGCCGCTTTCTGTTAACTCGGCAATCGCAAGTAATTTAATTACATGATTTATCTCGTGAGCAACGGCTACATCGCGCGCTGAAATCTTTGTGATTCCCTCAGCAGCAACCTGTTCGCTAGTAACTCGCGTATGGAAAGCGAGCCCAGCCAGAATCGCAGCCTTAGCAGCAGCATCATGTCCTTCTACATCAGCAGTCGGATCGGCCTCGGCAAAACCGAGTTGTTGGGCCTCTTTCAACGCTGCTCCAAAATCACTTCCCGCTTCATCCATTTTGGTCAAAATGTAATTTGTTGTGCCATTCACAATTCCCATGATGCGATGAACATGATCTCCAACGATTGATTCTCTAAGTGGGCGAAGTATCGGAATCGCGCCACCAACAGCCGCTTCATAATAGAGATCTACACCTTTCTTATCGGCGGCTTCAAAAAGTTCAGCGCCATGTTTGGCTAGCAGAGCTTTATTCGCGGTAATAATAGATTTACCATTTTCAATTGCTTTCAAAATTAAAGTACGAGCCGGTTCGATTCCGCCCATAACTTCTATGACAATATCGATTGCAGAATCATTTACTAGCGCATCTGCATCATTGGTCAGCAATTCGCTTTTGACATGTTCACGGTTACTCTTTAGATCGCGAACTACAATTCGCTTTAGGTTCAATCTTGCGCCAGAGCGCGCTGCAAAGTCTCCAGAATCTTCATTTAGAAGGCGCGCTACTTGTGAGCCGACAACACCGCAGCCGAGCATTCCGATGCCCAGTTCTCGCTTCACTTCACTCACGTTATAGTCCTATTCCCACGAGTTCTAACCCTGCTTTTCCACAAGTTGAACAGCGCTCTCAACCACGTCTAAGGCTAGAAGGTCGGCCTCTGTTTCACTTCTAACTATGGTGCGCGCCGTCCCATCTACAACGGAAATCACTCCGGGCCGTGGCACATGGTTGTAATTGCTGGCCATGCTCCGGCCATAAGCACCTGTGGCAGGTACCGCGATCAAATCACCCGGTGCAATATCGCTGGGAAGATTGATGCTGTTAATGACAATATCGCCGGTTTCGCAATGCTTTCCAACCAAACGACAGTCGCGAACAGGTGCATTCGAATCTCGATTTGCGATCTCTGCGGTGTATTCAGCTCCGTAAAGCGCAGTTCGAATGTTGTCGCTCATACCGCCATCGACCGAAACATAAAGTCGCTTGTTGCCATCTTCAAGTTGGATCTCTTTTGTTGTACCAACTCGATAAAGAGTAACCATCGAAGGACCAATCAAACTTCTTCCTGGCTCAATAGAAACTCGCGGAATTTCCAGCCCTAGCTTTGTTGACTCTTGGAAGATGACGTTTCTAACCGTCTCAAGAAATACATCGACATTCATCGGCGTATCTTTTTCAGTGTAAGCGATTCCGACGCCGCCGCCGATATTTAAATTCTCCAGTTCGCTACCAAACTCCGATTTGTAGCGGGCCATAAATCCAAGTAAACGAATTGCGCTCGTCGAGAAAGCCTCAGCCGAAAAGATCTGTGAGCCGATATGACAATGAACCCCAGTCAGTTTCAAACTTTCATGTTTCGTCGCTGAGAGAAGCGCATCCCATGCAGCGCCAGTAACAATCGAGAAACCAAATTTCACATCTTCATGTGCGGTTGCAATGTATTCGTGAGTGTGCGCTTCAACCCCAGGATTTAATCGCATGGTAATGCTCTGTACCCGGTTCTTCGCATGTGCAATTCGAGCTACTCGATCAATCTCTTGTAGTGAATCCACCACAATCGTGCCGACTCGATAATCAATGGCCGCTGCAATTTCAGCTTCTGATTTGTTGTTCCCATGCATCTCAATTCGTTCGCCAGGGAACTTCGCAGCTCTCGCGACAGCTAGCTCTCCCCCTGTGCAAACATCCAGACTTATTCCACCTTCATCAATCATCTTTGCAATTTCTACCGAAATGAAAGCTTTGGCAGCGTAATAAATGTCTCCAGCATTACTAGCGAAAATTGAATTGAAGCTACTTTTCCACTTTGTGATGCGACTCCTTAGATCACTTTCATCTAAAACAAATATCGGAGTTCCAAATCGCTCGGCAATCGCGGTTACCGAGCAACCACCAACTTGGAGTTCTCCCGAAACTCGCTTTGCGCTAATCGGCCAGATAGAAACCATGACTACATCCGCTCCGGCGCACTAACGCCAAGTAACGCTAATCCGTTTGCAATAGTCTGTCGTGTTGCCTCACAGAGCGTGGCGCGAGTGGAATGAATTGGAGCAGGTTTCTCTTCACCCATCGGTAAGACCCGGCAATCGCTATAGAAGCCATGATAGAGACCTGCGAGTTCTTCAATGTAGCGAGCTACCCGATGTGGTTGGCGTAATTCAGCAGCTCCACTAATTATCTCTGGGAATTGAGCTAAGCCACCTAGCAGCTCACGTTCGCGATCATGGGTTAAAAGTTCTGGATCGTAATGTTCAACGCCGAACGGTACACCTAGTTCAGCGGCATTACGTAAGACTGCTGCAATTCGCGCATGCGCATATTGAACATAATAGACAGGGTTGTCATTGGTACGACGCTTCAATAAATCAACATCAAGAATCATTGGAGTGTCTACTGGATAACGAATCAAGGTGTATCGAGCTGCATCTACTCCAACTTTTGCAACCAGTTCCTCCAAGGTAATTATCGTTCCGGCGCGCTTTGAAAGCTTTACTTCCTGTCCTGCCTCCATAATTTTCACAAGTTGGCCGATTAGAACATGGACGTTGAACTCAGGGTCATCTCCAGCACAAGCAGCGGTTGCTTTCAGCCTACCCACGTACCCGTGATGGTCTGCGCCGAGCATATAAATGCAGATATCAAAGCCGCGCTCACGTTTATCAATGTAATAGGCGGTATCCGATGCAAAGTAAGTTAGTTCGCCACCTGATTTAACAAGCACGCGATCCTTATCATCACCAAAATCGGTCGTCCTCAGCCAAGTCGCGCCATCATGTTCAAAGACATGACCTTGGTTACGCAGTTTGGCAAGAGATTTTGAAAGCGCATCACCAGAATGGAGCGAACGTTCGGAGAACCAAATATCAAAGTGTGTTCCAAAGTTATCTAGTACATCTTTCTGTTCTTGCAGTTGGAGCGCATAACCAGCCTCACGGAATGCGACAATCCCTTCACCTTCAGGCAGTGACTTAAATTCTGGGTGTTGCGCGAGAATTAATTTAGCCAAATCGTTGATGTATTCGCCTTGATAGCCATCTTCAGGTCTGGGGATATCAAGTGCAGCTGCGCGGATTGATGCGCCAAACAAGTCCATTTGATTGCCACGATCATTGACATAAAACTCTCGTACAACTTCAGCGCCAGCAGCATCAAGAACACTTGCAAGAGCATCACCGACTGCAGCCCAACGTGTATGACCAAGATGTAAGGGGCCAGTTGGATTTGCACTTATGAATTCCAGATTTATTTTTTTGCCTTTAAGGAGCGTCACTTGACCAAAGTGATCACGTTCACTCAAGATGCGATTGACTATCGCTCCCTGGCTAGATTTGTCGAGGGTTACATTTATAAAGCCGGGTCCTGCTATTTCAATGCTCGCAATTCCAGGCACATCTTCTAATCCCGATTTAATAATTTCCGCTATTTCGCGCGGCGCTTTTCCTTCGCTCTTCGAAAGAGTAAGTGCAATTGATGTTGCGTAATCGCCATGTTCTCGATTCTTCGGTCGCTCTATGGGAATTCGATCAATAGCTAGAGATTTAGCGGCCTCGCCATGGAGAGTTCCAGATGCCAGTGCCGCTGAGATAACTTCGAGGAGGACCTGCCCCAGGCCAACAATCGGGCTAGCCGAGAGAAGATCGACTGGGGGACGGTTAGGCGAAGACACCCGGCTAAGGGTACTGATTCACACGGGATTTAAGCCGGAGGGATTTATCGAATCGTTATCAATCAGTGCTCCAAATAACGAGCCTGGGGATTCACATAATTGCTCCTGAAAGGTAGTTTCCCGATGACTCACTGTAGGAGATCCGGGCGAAAGCCCTCTCTCCGTAGGTACTTTCGAAAGGGTAACTATCAAATGAAAAAACCGCGTTTAGCGCTTTCTGCGATCGTCGCAGCATTCGCTTTAATTCTTACCGGTTGTGGTTCATCAGATGATTCATCTGGTGATGGATTCGTAGGTGTAATTCTTCCTGATGCCGCTTCATCAGCTCGCTGGGAGACCGCAGACCGCGGATTCCTACAAGCTGCATTCGATGCTGCTGGCGTTGAGGCAGATATCCAGAATGCAAATGGCGACAAGGCAGCATTCCAAACAATCGCTGATCAAATGTTGTCCGCTGGAGCAAAAGTTCTAATTCTTGTAAACCTTGACTCAGAATCAGCAAAAGCTGTTCAAGACAAAGCAGCTGCGCAGGGAGTTCCAACAATCGACTATGACCGTCTGACTTTGAACGGTTCCGCTTCTTACTACGTCTCCTTCGATAACGAAGCTGTCGGACGTCTGCAAGGCGAAGGAATCAAGGCATGCCTCGACAATGCAGGTAAGTCAAATGCTCGCATCGTTTATCTAAATGGTTCACCTACTGATAACAACGCAACCTTGTTCAAGGCTGGTTATGACTCAGTACTCCGTCCATCGATTGATGCTGGAAATTACACACTAGTTGATGATCAATCTGTTCCAGATTGGGACAACGTCAAGGGTGGAACAATCTTCGAACAGCAACTTGCAAAGGCTGGCGGCAAACTAGATGCAGTCGTCTCAGCTAACGAAGGCCTTGGCCTCGCAGCTGTTGCAGTTCTAAAGAAGAATGGACTTAACGGCAAGGTCTGCGTCTCCGGACAAGATGCAACCGTTGATGGTCTCCGCGCAATCTTGACTGGTGATCTTTCAAATACTGTCTACAAGGCAATCAAGGCTGAAGCTGAGGCTGCTGCTGAGCTTGCTATCGCGCTTCTAAATGGCGAAGCGGCAACAACAGCTACTGGTTCAGTAAACAACGGCACAACCGATGTTCCTTCAGTACTCCTTGTTCCAGTCTCAATCACCAAATCAAACGTTTCTGATGTAATTGCAGATGGCTTCCAGACACGTGAAGCAGTCTGCGAAGGCATCGAAGATCTCTGCTCTGCTAACGGAATCTAAGGATTTTGTAGTAGTTTAGAGAAACGCAAAAAGTAGTAACGGTTCAGCCCGAGTAGAAATGCTCGGGCTGAATCATTAACTGGGAGATTACTAGGAGGTCAAATGACTACTCCGATTCTTTCGCTTCGAAAAATTAATAAATCCTTTGGTCCCGTCCATGTTCTTAAAGATGTCAATTTTGATGCCTATGCTGGAAAAGTAACAGCGCTAGTTGGCGATAACGGCGCGGGCAAAAGCACTCTTATCAAGTGCATCGCTGGAATTTATACACCCGAGACTGGCGAATTTATTTTTGAAGGAAATAATGTAACGATTGCTGGGCCGCGCGATGCGACTGAGCTAGGAATTGAAATCGTTTATCAGGATTTGGCTCTCTGTGACAATCTCGACATTGTTCATAATATGTTCTTGGGTCGCGAAGAGAAGAGCGGCATCACGTTAAATGAATCTCATATGGAATCTCTTGCCAAGAAAACGCTTGATGGCTTAAGTGTTCGCACCGTTAAATCAATTCGCCAGAAAGTCGCATCACTGAGTGGTGGACAGCGTCAGACCGTAGCAATCGCCCGAGCTGTGCTCTGGAATAGCAAAGTAGTAATCTTGGATGAACCAACGGCTGCTCTCGGAGTTGCTCAGACTGAGCAGGTATTGAAGTTGGTGAGACAACTTGCCGATAACGGCCTGGCTGTAATTGTGATCAGCCATAACTTAAATGATGTATTTCAAGTCGCAGATAACATCGCCGCGATGTACCTCGGCTCTATGGCAGCCCAGGTCGATAAGAATTCAGTCACTTCAGATGATGTTGTAAAACTAATTACAACCGGAAAATCAGAGGCGACCTCTGGGGTGAAGAAATGAGCGAGCAGATCACAATCGAGAAATCACTCAGGGATTGGACGAGTCGGGTAAAAGCTGGCCAAGTTGGAGCACTCCCCGCAATTCTCGGATTACTAGTTCTCTGTATTGCATTTAGCTCGCAAAGTAGAGTCTTCTTAACGCCCGGAAACTTTGCCAACCTGTTAACTCAAGCAGCAGCGATAACTGTCATCGCGATGGGCTTGGTATTTGTTTTGCTACTCGGGGAGATTGACTTATCGGCGGGTTACGCAGCCGGTGTCTGTGGCGCGATCTTGGTAATCATGATTACCGAGATGGACTATGCCTGGTACGTAGCGCTTCCGGCGAGCATTCTTTGTGGTGTTGTTTTGGGAGCCTTCATTGGTTATTTAGTTGCCCAACTTCGGATTCCCTCATTCGTTGTAACACTCGCAACCTTTCTTGCTTTCCAAGGGCTTTTGCTCCTTCTCGTAAGCGAAGGGGGAACGATTCGAATTGAAGATCCAACAATCCTTGCTGTGCAGAATAAGAATCTTCCAGTCTTGGCTAGTTGGGTCTTTTTTGTTATCACAGCAGGTATCTATGTTCTATCAGGGCTCTGGAAATTTGCTCGTCGTCGTAGAGCTGGTCTAATCGATAATCTTTTTAAGTTCTGGTTAATCAAGACTGCGATTCTCGTATCTCTCGGTGGAATTGCCACGTTGGCGCTAACTGTCGAGCGGAGCAATAACCCTGATCTGGTTAGCCTCCGCGGAATTCCCTATGTAGTTCCAGTGATACTTCTACTTCTAGTTGGCGCTACTTTTGTATTAACGAGAACTTCCTTTGGACTGCATATCTACGCAGTAGGTGGAAATGCTGAGGCTGCTCGGCGCGCAGGTATCAACGTGCGAATGGTGCGAATTTCCGCCTTCATGATCTGCTCCGGTTTTGCAGCCGTTGCGGGAATGATCTTTGTCTCCCGCGCCAATTCAATCTCGCCAACTACTGGCGGTAGTTCAACGCTTCTTTACGCAGTTGGCGCTGCAGTCATTGGCGGAACTTCACTCTTTGGCGGAAAAGGAAAAGTTAGTGACGCAATCCTTGGTGGCTTGGTTGTTGCGGTTATCGATAACGGCATGGCGCTTCTTGGTTACCCAGCGGGTATCAAATTTATGGTTACCGGCGGCGTGCTGCTCTTGTCTGCATCGATAGATGCATTCTCGCGGCGGGGCGCAACCACTTCCTAGATCGGGTACTTGGCTCGGAACCTTGGTATTAATGCTGTTTTAGCGAGTTTTAGGTATTAGCCCTTTATCGGTATTCTTCGCATTCACTCTTGCGGGAGTGGTGAAATGGCAGACACGCAGGTCTTAGGAACCTGTGTCTTCGGACGTGTGGGTTCAAGTCCCACCTCCCGCACCAGATTCAACTAATGAGATTATTACTTTGCTGCTGCGAAGCCTCGTTCCATATCAGCTTTGATATCGTCGATATCTTCTAATCCAATACTTAGCCGGATCATGCCGGGGTTGATTCCTGCAGCGCGCAATCCTTCTTCCCCGAGCTGTGAATGCGTAGTAGATGCTGGATGAATGACGAGAGAGCGAACATCGCCGATATTTGCAACATGGCTAAACATCTTTAAGCCTTCAACAAATGCTTTTCCTGCTGCTAGTCCGCCTTTTATCTCAAAAGCCATTACGGCGCCAGCGCCCTTTGAGGCGTACTTCTTCGCATTTGCGTGCCAAGGCGAAGATGGAAGTCCGCCATAACTAACGCCAGCCACTTGTGGATGCTCTTCAAGCCATTCTGCAATTGCTTGAGAGTTTTCGAGGTGTTGCTTCATGCGCATACTGAGGGATTCGAGGCCCTGAGCAAGCAGCCAGGCATTGAATGGCGATACCGATGGACCCATATCTCTTAGTAGTTGAAGGCGACACTTAAAGATGTAGGCAACATTTCCAAAATCGGAGCCGACTCCAAGATTCTTGGCATAAACAATATTGTTATAACTTGGATCTGGTTGGTTAAATCCAGGAAAACGATCTGGGTATTTCGAATAATCAAAAGTACCTGCATCGACTATGGCTCCGACCATTGCGTTTCCATGACCGGATAAGAACTTTGTGGCCGAATGTGTGACCACATCGACCCCATAATCAATCGGCTTCGTTACATAAGGAGTAGCGATTGTGTTATCGACTATCCAAGGAGCGCCGTAATCATGGGCTACCTCTGCAATTCCTTCGAGATCAAGAATTGCTCCAAGCGGATTTGATATACCCTCTCCGAAGAAAGCTTTCGTATTTGGTTTTATCGCCCGCTTCCAAGAATCTAAATCTTGGGCATCTTCAACAAAAGTTACTTCGATACCAAACTTCGGAAGGGTGTAATTAAATAGGTTGTAAGTACCTCCATAAACATATGGACTAGAGACAATGTGATCTCCTGCTTCCGCGACATTCATAATTGCAAGCGTTGTGGCCGCCATTCCACTTGCTACAAGAAGTGAAGCCTTACCGCCTTCCAAAGTGGAAATTCGTTTCTCAACCGCATCCTGGGTCGGGTTATTGATACGGGTATAAACATTTCCTGCCTCAGCAATACCGAAGAGGTTAGCGGCGTGCTCGGTATCTCGAAACTGATAGGCAGTGGTCTGATAAATCGGAAGCGCTCGTGATCCAGTTGTTGGATCGGGTTCTTGTCCTGCGTGAATCTGCTGGGTATCAAACTTCCAACTTGGATTATCGACCATCATGCCTCCGAGATTTCCCGCGTGTATATCGGACATCACAACTTTAGACCCGAAACTCTCAGAAATGAAGGAGGGTGGTGTTGCAGTTTCTGGCGTAGATTTCAACCATGACAATGGCGTCATCAAATGAATCACCCCTGCAAACTGCGCTCTCGCAACTTAGGAGAGCTGTCGATCAACTTGAACTTACTGAGAACGATTGGAACACCCTCTCTACTCCCCGGCGATTAATGGAAGTTGCTGTTCCATTACGACGCGATGATGGTCGGGTTGAGATGTACAAGGGTTATCGCGTCCAGTATTCAACTACTCGTGGTCCGGCAAAAGGTGGAATTAGATTTCACCAAGATATAGATCTTGATGAAACCATCGCGCTTGCGATGTTAATGACATGGAAATGTGCGCTAACAAATCTTCCATATGGCGGCGCTAAAGGCGGCGTTGCAGTAAACCCTCAGACGCTTTCACTTTCTGAGAATGAGAGATTAACTCGTCGTTATACATCCGAAATTCTGCCAATCATCGGACCAGAACGAGATATCCCGGCACCAGATGTTGGTACTGATGAGCGGAACATGGCATGGATCATGGATACATATTCTGTTAATGCAGGATATTCGGTTCCCGGCGTTGTTACTGGTAAGCCAATCGTCCTTGGTGGCTCGTTAGGTAGAGCCTCAGCTACTGGTGATGGAGTAGCAATCTCGGTTAGAGAGGCCCTGAAATTGCGTGGCATAAATCCTGCCGGCGCAACAGTTGCTATTCAGGGCTTTGGAAAGGTTGGTTATTGGGCCGCGGTTGCACTTGAGAAACAGGGATTAAAAGTTGTAGCTGTAAGTGATGTAAATGGTGGAGTTACTGGATTTAAGAGCGTTGCAGAGGTTAAGGCTCATTTAGAGAAAACCGGAAGTGTTGTTGGAACTCCCGGCACTGAATCGATAACAAACACGGAGTTACTACATCTTCCTGTAGATGTTCTAGTGCCCGCAGCGCTTGCAGATTCAATTACTGAAGCGTCAGCGCCCGGAATTAAGGCGAAAATTGTTGTTGAAGGAGCAAATGCGCCAACTACTCCGCAAGGTGATGCGATTATGAACGATAAGGGAATCCTGGTGGTTCCTGACATTTTGGCGAATTCGGGCGGAGTAATCGTCTCCTATTTCGAATGGGTTCAAGATAAACAGAAGTATTTTTGGAGCGCAGAGGAAGTGATTGAGAATTTAAATGAAATCATGATGCGCGCAACAAATGAGGTAGCCGAAGTCTCCTCAACCAGAAGGGTCACTTGGCGCGAAGCTGCCAACATGATTAGCGTCGAGCGGGTTGCCCAGGCCCATCGCCTCCGTGGGCTTTACCCGTGATGGGCTACCTGTAAACGACCCCTTTCTCTCTCTCGCAAAGTCGTGGGAAGATGCGCCCTCCCCATTTGAGTTTTACGAGAATAGATTTAGGAGCTAGTGATGGCAGAAAAGAACTTCTTATCCTGGGTTGGTTTTAAAGGCGAAGAAGAGTCCAGCGCTAAGCCGCTTGCAAGTAGTTCCGCTTCGATAGAACGGATTCGCGAACTCGAATCACAACTCGCTGAATTGCGCTCTCGTCGCGATATCACATCACTCTCGAAAGAAGAATTTGAAATCCTCGCTACCGAGACTGCGATGTCAATCATCCGCACCGCTCAACAGCGCGAGGCGAAGGCAAATTCCAGCGCTGAACGAATCTTAAATGAGAGCAAAAAGAGCGCGGCCACAGCTTTAGAAAGTGCAGAAGCAAAAGCAAAGTCAACTTTGACTGCGGCTGAAAGTCGCGGTCGAAAATATATCGAAGCTGCAGAAGCCGATGCCACCGATATCGTCGCAACAGCAGAACGTGAGGGTGAAGAGTTACTTGCTTCGCGAAAGCGCGAGGCGAATACAGTCACAAGTAATGCGAAGCGAGAAGCTGAGCGACTCGTACAAGGGGCCACAACCGAAGTTGCCGAATATCGAAGCTGGTTATCTCAAGTAATCGGTGAAGCAGAACGCCTTTATCGAATCCAAACTCAATCACTAGATGCTGCTGAAAATGCAATTAAGCAATCACGGCAGCGACTCGATAGCGCATTTAATCGCTTGAGCGATCTCGAACGTCAGGTAAATGATGCTATCCGTCCCGATGGCACCCCAACTGGAGATAGCAAAGTAGTTGCTCGAATCGCAGCTGCGCAGGAGAGCCAAGTTGCACAAGCACCCGCTTCAAAATCGGTTCAAAAAGATACGGCGAAGAAAGCTGCACCGAAAAAGAGTAAGAAAGCTCAATCTAAGCGTCGTCGGTGATGTCCGCCAGCAGTAATCGCTACATACATTCTGTCGATGGACTCCGGGCTGTCGCAGTAATCGCGGTACTTCTATATCACTTAGGTATTGATTGGATTCCGGGTGGATTCTTAGGGGTAGATCTCTTCTTCGTTATCTCGGGCTACGTTATTACTGGATTGATACTTGACTCAATTGAAAAATCTGGTGGGCTTGATTTAAGAGCTTTCTACTTGAGCAGAATCAGAAGATTGCTCCCAGCTTTAGTCGCGATGGTGATTCTTACAACTCTGTATATCGGCGTCTATGCAACTGAAACAGTCCGTCGATTCTTGGCCGATCTTCCTTATGTATTTTCCGGAACAATAAATTGGGCGCTCGTAAATCGGGAGCAAGATTATTTCGAAACTATTGGCCGTCCGCCCTTGCTCCAACACACTTGGTCACTAGCAGTTGAAGCACAGTTCTATCTAGTTTGGCCCTTGGTACTGCTATTCGTGCTCCGCTATTTTGGAAAGAAGAACATCTCTTTTGTTGCGCTGGCCATCGCCCTTGCATCGGGAGTTGCGCTTTTTTTATATTCGGTACAGATTGATATCAGAGAGTCTGCTGTTAGCCATGTTTATTTCGGTACTGATACCCATTCAATTGGTCTATTTCTTGGCGCTGCCCTTGCTGTAAGTTGGAAACCGCAGAACTTAACCAGGGAAATCTCTAAACGTGCACAAGATTTTGTTGACCTAATTGGTGTATTTGGTTTTCTGGGGCTCTTGAGTGCATTCCTCTTTATAAATGAGAGTGATCCAACGCTCTATCGAATTGCATTTCCTTTGACAGCTTTGTTTGGTTGTGCAACTTTGATCTCAGTGATCCATCCGGCCTCACGATTTGCTCCAATATTGAGTACCCGCCCAGCGCTTTGGATTGGAGAGCGTTCTTATGGAATCTATTTATGGCATTGGATTGTTTTCCAGTTAACTAGACCATCACTTGATCTCGTAGGTGATGATTGGGCGCTCTATTCGCTCAGAGTCTTGATCGTTTTCGCCTTGGCCGATATCTCCTATCGCTACATTGAAACTCCGGTCCGGAGAGGGTATTTCGAGCTCTGGTTCAGAGGAATGAAGTACCGAACACCCGCAGTTCGTATTCGCCAGAAGTTTTCAGCGCTTTTGGCCGTCGTTCTGACTCTCTTTGCAACAACGATTGTCTCTATCAACGCGATTGACCGTGCAGATCAAATTGCGGCACAAGAGTTAGCCGATCAAGAAGCGGTTGCTCAAGGTAGCGAGGATGATGTGGTTATCGAAAGCGCTACCCCGGGCTTATGGGTGACGGGTGATTCGGTAATCCTAGGAATTAGAAATGTACTTGCCTCTTATGAGCGGATTGAGTTGATCAATGCTCGAGTTGGACGACAGATTTCAGAGTTAATAGAGGTTGCTCGGACTGATCAGAAATTTGTTGCTGATTCTCCCGTTGTCCTCAACTTGGGAAATAACAATAGGCTAGTTGAGAGTGATGTTGTAGAGCTCTTTGAAATCGTTAAGAATCAGCCCAGAGTTATTGTGGTAAATACCGCCGTACCGCGTAGTTGGCGAGATGAGAACAATGCCATCATTGATCGGGTTAGTTCGCGTTACACAAACACGACTTTGATTGATTGGAAGTCGCTCTCAGAGAACCATCCCGAGTATTTCGCCTCTGATGGTGTGCATCTCAATCCGCCAGGAGTAAATGCCTACGTCTCAGCGATTTTAGAAGTACTAAAAAACTAATAGCACTTAAAAAATAAAGTGCTGGTTGGCTAGTTTCCGTACTTACCCTTTAGTGCGAACTTGGCGCCATCAGCTTTCGTTCCATCAGAGTAGAGAGATTGGATGAAGAACTGAGTTCCACCTTCATCGCCCATCTTGGCAACATCTAAAGTGAACTCATCGGCTGAAGGATTACCTAATTCAATAAAGTCGACTGTGTTGTAGGAAATTGAAACCAGATAACCAGTTAGACCTTCGGTGGCAGCCGGAGCCTTCCAGCGGAGAGTGACTCCACCGCTTCCATTATTTATCGCGACAAAACCGGTAGGGGCTTCGTAGACCAAATTCGATGGGCTCTCAGTCTCAGAGGGCTCTTCGCTCGGTTCTTCGGATGGCTCTTCACTCACGGAAGCAGATGCTGTTGGTTTCGGAGCTGCATCATCATCAGAAGAGGAGTTGGCGAGCGCAAAGATTGCGAGAAGCACAACGCCAGCGATCACTAAGAAGAGAACGCTCGAAGAATTCTTCTTTGCTGGTGTGGTCGAAGTTGTAACAGGTTTTGCAGCTACCGATGTTGTGTTCGAGGTGGAGGTATCACCCCGTGAAGGAACTGGTGGGATAACAATTTTTGCCGCATCAACTCCGGCCGGACGCTTTGGAAGAGCCTTCTTAATCGGGCGCTTAGCTGAAGATTTCTTTACCGCGGACTTCTTCTTGCTAGCTGCTTTCTTACTAGCTGATTTCTTGCTCGCTGCTTTCTTGCTGGCTACTTTCTTTACGGACGACTTTTTGGTGGCAGCTCTCTTGGTAGCGACTTTCTTCGTCGCTGATTTTTTGGCGCTCTTTCGGGCCGGACGAGCAGACTTCTTCTTACTGGCCACTTTGGCTCCTTCGACTTTGGAAGTTTCCTCAAACTTCTCCTGCCGGAAGCCTACTCGCGACCTTCCTGATGGCTTGGCATTTACCGAGATTCACTTAATGTTTGCATCAGCTATGCATTCAAAAAAGGGGCCACCTGAGGCGCAATCTCGGCCAGGGCTCGGGCGCGATGGCTTATCGCATCCTTCTCTTCCGGCTGGTACTCCCCCAAGGTTCTGGAGCTACCAGCAGGTATAAAGATCGGGTCGTATCCAAAACCATTAATGCCACGTTTGCTTATAGAAATACTTCCGAGCAGCTCGCCTCTTGTCATAATGTGTGAACCATCTGGCTTTGCTATTGCAATTACGGCTACGAATTTTGCTGAGCGCTCTAAATCAGTTTTGGATAAATCCCTTAGTAGTTTTTCAATATTGGCAGCATCGTCTCCATGAACACCGCTGTAGCGCGCCGAAAAGATGCCTGGCGCTCCACCGAGGGCGTCGACAGCAAGTCCGCTGTCGTCAGCGAGCGCCGGAAGCCCAGTAGCGCGGGCGACTGTTAGGGCCTTTAAAAGCGCATTCGCTTCAAAGGTCTCTCCGGTCTCCTCGACATCAGGGAGATCAAATTCAGCTACCGACTTAACGGTTATCGCAACTGGTTGCCCTCCATCGAATCTAAGGATGCGCTCAATCTCGGCGACTTTTCCTTTGTTGCGAGTTGCTATTACAAGAGTCTTCACAAATAAATTATCAAGATTGAAGCGCGGATTTTTGTAGATTACTCAACTCTAGGCAACCCTTTGCTCCTAAGTCGAGTAACTGATTGAGAAGATTTCGATCAAAGGGCTTGCCTTCAGCTGTTCCCTGAACTTCAACAAAGTTTCCATCGCCAGTGCAGACGATATTCATATCAGTCTCTGCCGATACATCTTCCTCATAGCAAAGATCTAGCATCGGCGTCCCGTTGATTATTCCGACGCTGACAGCAGCGACTGAACCACTAAGTGGAATTGAGGAAATGTGGCCTTTTGGTTTTGCCCAATTCAATGCATCCACAAGCGCAACGTACGCACCTGTGATGGCTGCAGTTCTAGTTCCACCATCGGCTTGTAATACATCGCAATCCAAAACAATCGTGTTCTCACCCAGTTGTTTCATATCAACGATTGATCGAAGTGACCTTCCGACTAGCCTCGATATTTCTTGGGTACGGCCACCTAGTTTTCCTTTTACGCTCTCGCGATCCGATCGTGTATGTGTTGCACGTGGCAACATCGAATATTCAGAAGTAACCCAACCCTTACCGCTTCCGACCAACCAGCGCGGAACTCCGGGAGTGAATGATGCAACGCAGAGAACTCTTGTATTGCCGAAAGAGACTAGAACTGAGCCTTCCGCTTGATTTAGCCAATTACGCTCAAACTTAATTGCGCGCAGGTCCTGCGGCCCGCGCCCATCGATTCTCTTTATTTGGGTCTCTGTCATGTTTCTCCTTAAATTAGCGGCCCTTCACTACGTCTCACTTCGCCAACCTCAGGCCCCAAGAATCTGCGGGCGAGATTGGTAAATGAAATTGGGTCACCACTAGAGATGAATCTATAGGTAGGTCTTGTATCTGCCGTTCTCATTAGATTCTTCTCGACTAGAACTCGATAGAGATCCTTGGCTGTCTCTTCGGCGCTTGAGACGAGCGTGACATCGTTACCCATTACGTAGGAGATAACTCCGGTGAGCAAGGGATAGTGAGTACAACCAAGAACCAGGGTGTCCACACCCTCATCTTTGAGCGGCTTCAGGTAAAGCTCTGCAGATTCGGTTACCGCACTACCCGAGGTTTCACCACGCTCTACAAAACTCACAAAATCTGGGCATGGTTGAGTGGTCAACTCGAGTTGTGGCGCTGCAGCAAATGCATCTTCATAAGCTTTTGAATCAATCGTGGTCTGAGTTCCTATTACTCCCACCTTTCCAGACCGAGTCGCAGATACAGCGCGACGGACTGCCGGTTGAATAACTTCAATAACAGGAACTGAATAGCGCTCACGCGCATCGCGAAGCATCGCAGCGCTGGCCGTGTTACATGCGATGACTATCGCCTTTACACCTGCATCAACCATTCGATCCATGATCTCGAGGGCAAAGGTGCGAACCTCTGCAAGTGGCCTAGGTCCATATGGACCACGCGCAGTGTCTCCGAAATAAATCATTGACTCGTTTGGAAGTTGATCGATTATGGCTCGCGCAACGGTTAACCCACCCACGCCGGAATCAAAGATTCCAATCGGACGAGTTGAAGGATCGCTTTCGGACACCTGCGAAGTTTAGAGCGCTCCCATAGATGTCCGATTTGCCCTATTGGAGGGGATATTTTCTCTCAGGATTGGCGAGAAATCTTTGAATTACCTGCGATTCTAGGTTGAACAACTCGTGAGTAGGTAGCACTCTTAACCCTAATTGCTATCAGCAGCGCTCATAACCAGGGCGTGAGAGATCGCAACGGCTCACTCCAAACCGGAGTCTTGAGCAAGTCAAAAGCCCACGGAGGCCCAATTTGTTAACAACCATGGAGTTAACTGCAACGCAGTGGAGCGCCGTATATAACGTCCTTTCATTCGGACTTATCGCGATGCTCGCTACAACGGTTTACACCCTTGTCTCAACAAACCGCGTTCTACCGAAGTACCGGAATGCTCTAGTCCTATCCTCGATGGTCACATTCATCGCTGGGTATCACTACATCCGTATCTTTGACTCATTCCACTCAGCATCAATGGTGGAAGGTGCAGTCGGTAAGGTCGTAACTGCAGGACACCCAGACGCATTTAACGAGGGATATCGTTATGTTGACTGGATTCTTACTGTGCCACTACTTCTCGTTGAAGTAATCGCAGTTCTTGCTCTTGCAAAAGAAGCTTCAAAGTCATTGATCACCCGACTTGTTCCTGCATCTGCAGCGATGATCGCGCTTGGCTACCCAGGCGAAATCTCCTCAGACCAGGGAACCAAGATTCTTTACGGTGTTCTCTCAACCATTCCTTTCCTATACATCCTCTACATCCTCTTCGTAGAGTTGAGCAAGTCCCTTGATCGTCAGCCTGAGGGAGTCGCCGCAACTGTCGGCCGTCTCCGCCTCCTCCTCATCGCATCATGGGGCGTTTACCCAATTGCATACCTTCTACCAATCATCGATGCAGACGGCGCAGCAAGTTCAGGCGCATATGTCGGTCGCCAGGTTGGTTACACAATCGCAGACATTCTCGCAAAGTGCGTATGGGGTCTAACCATCGTCAAGATCGCAAGAATGAAGTCAATTGCAGAAGGCATGAAGGACGATCACTAATTCTCAGAAATGAGAAATTAGAAAAGTTCTCTAAAAATCAGGGCTCGGGAAACCGGGCCCTGATTTTTTGTTTCTGGAGTTTTAGAGTTCGTCAGCGCGCTGAAGCGTTGCCCATAGCCCATACTCATGGAGCCGTTGAACGTCTCGCTCCATCTCTTCACGTGTTCCCGATGAGACGGTTGCTCTTCCTTCGTTATGAACTTTCAACATCAATTCAGTTGCTTTTTCTTTTGAGTAACCGAATAGGACCATAAATACATGAGTTACATAAGTCATTAAATTAACTGGGTCATCCCAGACAACGCAGACCCAGGGTTTATCTGCTTTTAGGTCTAGTTCGCTTTCAGAATCAGTCTCAGATTCAGTCAGTGTTCCTATCGCGACCAATGATTATTCTCCCGATCCTGGATTACTTGAGTCATCGGGGCCTTTACGAAGACCTGAGTAAATCTCTTTACATGTAGGGCAGATGGGAAACTTCTTTGGATCGCGGTTAGGGATCCAGCGCTTACCGCAGAGAGCCGTGACAGGTTTTCCACTTACAGCTGATTCAACAATTTTCTCTTTCTTTACATAATGCGCAAAGCGCTCGTGGTCACCGGACTCAAGTTCTTCCCGGATTTCGCCTTCGAGGTCAGTTGAGGTGTCCTGCTCCTCAATAACGCCTCCGCGACGTGTGAAGAGACCCATTTTCGAGCTCATAGCGAAATCATAAGGCCGAGCCTAATAACTAGACTAGGCCGGTGAGCGGCGCCCAAAATCAAGTTCTCAAGGATCTTGTTCGTACCGAGAACCTCTCGCGCGCCGATGTTGAGTTAATCCTTAAGACAGCATCAGATTTTGCATCCAACCCACTCAAATCGGCGGCTGCGCTTTCGAATAAGACTGTTGCCATCTACATGACAAAACCATCTACCCGCACGCGACTGGCTTCCGAGAGCGCAGTTGCTCATCTCGGTGGTACGCCAGTCTTTCTGCGTGGTGATGAACTCCAGATTGGTCGCGGTGAGACGATTGAAGATACTGCTCGAGTCATAAGCCAGTTCTGCTCAGCTCTCATTATTCGCACCTTTGCCCAGAGCGATGTTGATCAGCTAGGCGCCCATGCTTCGATACCAGTAATTAACGCGCTCACTGATGACGATCATCCAACTCAATCGCTCGCTGATTGGATGGTTATTAGAGAAGAGTTCGGAGAAGATATCTCCGGGCGCAAATTTGTTTATGTCGGCGACGGAAACAATGTTGCTAACTCTTGGTTATTGATGGGCGCGATTATGGGAGCCCATGTAGTTGCTGCAACTCCTCCTGGGAAATTTGCCGTCGCTGCTGATGTGGTCGCGAAAGCTAGTGCTATTGCCGAGAAGAGTGGTGGAAAAATTGAGGTTACGAGCGATGCGAGGGCTGCAGCCGAAGGTGCCTCTGTTATCTATACCGATGTCTGGATGTCGATGGGCGACTCAGAAAGCGATCGAGCCGAGAAGTTCAAGGCGCTATCTAGCTTTGCGGTAACCGATGAATTGATCTCATTAACAGCCAAAGATTCAATTTTCATGCATTGTTTACCGGCTCATCGTGGTGAAGAGGTTGCGGCCTCGGTAATTGACGGCGAAAAATCAGTTGTGTGGCGAGAGGCTTTCCATCGCAGGACCACCATCCAAGCGCTGCTTTATCTTTTGACTCGTGGCGAGTTAAAGGGAAACTAATCCACTAATGAAGATTTATGTCCCCAAAGAGAACCGCCTAGGCGAGAAGCGGGTAGCGCTTGTTCCAGAGTTGATTTCAAAGCTAACTAGAGCTGGCTTTGAGGTATCTATTGAGAGTGGCGCTGGGTTAGACGCTGGGGCTGGTGATCGAGAGTTTGCGGGTGCGGGCGCAAAAATTGTTGCTGCTAGCGAATCCATTAAGGAGCTTTCGGTTGCTGATGTTGTTTTATCGGTCCAGCCCTTAAAGATTGATCAATTTAAATCGCTCAAGCGTGGCGCAATAACAATTTCATTTCTCTCACCGACCACGGCTAGTGAGAACATCGATGCAGCAGCTTCAGCCGGTGCGACCGCTTTCTCGTTGGAGTTAGTCCCAAGAATTTCTCGTGCCCAGTCTATGGATGCACTTACTTCACAGGCGCTCTGCGCTGGCTATAGAGCGGCTTTGGTTGCAGCTGAACTCTCGCCGAGATTCTTCCCACTCTTGATGACTGCAGCAGGAACTGTAACTCCAGCAAATGTCCTGGTACTTGGCGCTGGTGTTGCCGGACTTCAAGCGATTGCGACTGCACGAAGACTCGGAGCTGTCGTTTCGGCTTATGACGTTCGTCCTTCTTCAGCCGATGAGGTTCGCTCTATGGGCGCAACCTTTATCGATCTTGGACTTGAAGCCATTGAGGGTGCCGGTGGATATGCCCGCGAGATGAGTGAAGATCGCGCAGCGAAACAGCGTGAGCTACTTACGCCTTTCATAACTAAATCGCATGTATTGATTACAACTGCTGCCGTTCCGGGCAAACCTGCTCCACGACTTGTTACTAAAGAGATGTATGGCGCAATGGTTGAAGGATCTGTAATTGTTGATCTTGCTGCTGAATCAGGCGGTAACGTTGAAGGATCAAAGCCTGGTGAGATTGTTATGACTGAAAATGGAGTCAGGATTTGGGGCGGCAAAGATGTTCCAAGCCAGCTCCCCTTCCATGCCTCATCCCTCTACGCGCGCAACGTCGTTAATTTACTTCTTCTAATGGTCAAAGATGGCGCCTTAAATATTGATTTTTCCGATGAAATTATCGATGCCGCAGCGCTTACACATGGTGGCGAACATCGGAAAGCGAGCGGGAAATAATGGAAGCAATTGCAATTATTTCAATTTTTGTTTTAGCCGTATTTGTTGGATTTGAGGTCGTCTCAAAGGTTTCATCCACCCTACATACGCCGCTGATGAGCGGTGCAAATGCGATCCACGGTGTCATTCTTGTGGGCGCAATCATTGTTGCAGATCATGCAGAGACCTCACTTGAGTTGGGGCTTTCAGTTGCTGCAATTGTTCTCGCCACGATAAATATGGTCGGCGGCTTTGTTGTAACTGATCGAATGCTTGAAATGTTTAAGGGTAAAGGCGCGGGTGATAAGAAATGAGTCCATTTCTTTATGACCTAATCGGATTGGTCGCAGGCGTCTGCTTCATTCTTGCTCTTAAAGGTCTATCTCATCCTCGAACTGCCCGGCGTGGAAATCTCTTGGGAGCTGCGGGCGCTGGAATTGCAACAATATTGGTTTTCTTCCGCTCTGAAAATGAAGGTCGAAATCTTGCCTGGATAATTGGAGCGATTGTTCTCGGCGTAATTGTGGGAGTCCCGGCTGCACGAAAAGTTCAGATGACTGCGATGCCCCAACTCGTTGCTCTATTTAATGGCGTTGGCGGTGGAGCTGCTGCGTTAGTTGCGATTGTCGAATATATGAAGCTGGGTGATTCAGCTTCCTTTGCTGTTGTATTAGCAACGGTATTCACAGTCGTGGTCGGATGCGTTTCTTTCTCAGGTTCAATCATCACCTTTTTGAAGTTGCAGGAATTGATGACGACGGCGCCAGTTGTTTTCCCCGGTGGCCGAGTGGTAATCGCCGGAACGCTGGGTGGAGTTATCGGAGTTTCGGGCTGGGTAATGGCCGAGATGGGTACTACCCCACTCCTAATTTTGGCTGCTTTATCGCTCCTTTTTGGCGTCCTCTTCGTGCTTCCTGTTGGTGGCGCGGATGTTCCAATTGTGATCTCACTTTTAAATGCCTTCACGGGTCTCACTGTTGCTGCATCAGGTTACGTACTAGACGCAACTTTGTTGATTATTGCTGGAACTTTGGTCGGAGCCTCCGGAACCATCTTGACTCGACTGATGGCTGAAGCGATGGGTCGCTCGCTATTTGGAACCTTGTTCGGGGCATTCACCGCAAAAGCGCAATCCGGTGGCGGTGCGGCTGACACGCGCCCGGTTAAATCCGGAACGCCAGATGATGTTGCCATTTTGCTTAACTATGCGCGCCGAGTTGTGATCGTGCCTGGTTTTGGACTTGCTGTTGCGCAAGCGCAACACACAGTCCGCGAGCTAGCTGACTTGTTGACGGCTAAAGGAATTGATGTTGCCTACGGAATCCATCCTGTCGCCGGTCGAATGCCAGGACATATGAATGTTCTCCTTGCTGAGGCTAACGTTCCATATGAACAACTCTCTGAGATGGATGAAGTTAATCCAACATTCCCACAGACCGATGTTGCTTTGATTATTGGTGCAAATGATGTTGTAAATCCGGCTGCGAAGACGACGCCTGGTTGTCCCATATATGGCATGCCAATTCTTGATGTCTCACTTGCTGGAAATGTTATTTTCTTAAAACGTTCCATGCGTCCGGGATTTGCTGGAATTGAGAATGAACTCTTGTATGACCCGAAGACAACGCTCTTGTTTGGCGATGCAAAGGCTTCGCTAACCAAAGTTGTCTCGGCTTTAAAAGTGCTCTGATCTAAGGTTTAAAGGATGAGTTCGAAATTTATCCGAGCAGAAGATGGCTCGATACATATTGTTTTTACCTCTCAGGAATCGCATGTATTAATCAATCTAACTGAGCAAATTCTCGAGCTCTTGGGAGAGGGCGGAATAAGTACTGAGATAGACCTCGATCCCCTCTTTCAAATGTTGGGTATGGGTGGAAGCGAGCAGCCCCCAGAAGATCCGGTTCTGCGTCGATTGCTGCCTAGCGCTTATAGAGATGAAAAGTCAGCCTCCGAATTCCGCCGATACACCGAGCATGGATTGCGAGAGAAGAAGCGGGCTCATGCGCTAGCGGTCTATGAGGCCCTGATTCCACAAGATGAAGATTGGGATGCTGATCAGCCAATTGATCGAAGTTCGATTGAGATTAGGTTTGAGGAATCTGTAGCTATGGATTGGTTGGGAGCCTTAAATGATTTGCGATTGGCACTAGCGGTCAGATTGGGGATAAGTAAGGAGTTTGCTGATAATCCAGCAAAGGGTGAAAACGAGCGCGTTCAAAATTCAACTCAAGATGAAACATCCCAACTACAAAAAAAGTATGAATTGATGGCAGAGAGTGACCCAATGAAGGCAGTTTACGCTGTCTACTCATGGCTAGGCTGGCTACAACAATCCTTACTTGAATTACTAATGACTGGTGGCGATGAGCATCAACCTACTTAGGGAGTTTATTAGGGGTTCTACTACATTCTGATTGTAAAGGAGCGAAAGAATTATGGAATCACTTGCTCTATTGTCGACACTCATCGTTTCGCCGGCTTTTTTAGGTGGACCTTTAGCTCTTGCTACTACTTTTTGGAAGCCGGACCAAATTTCTAATGTTAGAAAATCGTTCGTTTATCTTCTGGGTTCGTTATCAGTGCTTTTCGGAATCTACTTAGTTTTTGGACAAATTAGTTCTGGGGCTCGCAATATCGGCATCCTCGGAATCGTTTGTGGACTTCTTGCTATTTGGCGAATTCGTAATCACTCAAAACCATGAGGGCATTGGGTAGCGAAATGGTGGAGGTGCCGGGAATCGAACCCGGGTCCTTCGACACTGATACAGGGCTTCTACGGGCGTAGTGTGCTAATCGCTTTCTCTGTCCCGACTCTCACGCACACAAGTAGTCGACGAACGCAGTTGTGTTAGATGTCCCTGCCGATAATCACAACGTTATCGGTTGGTAAGCCCTCTATCGACGTTGGGGCCTGAGGCGAGAGCAAACTCAGGGCAACGGATTACAGCGCTCGCTTAGGCAGCGAGATCGTAATCAGACGTAGTTTTATCTGCGTCTAATTGATTGCGCGGGTTTTTGTGGTTTACGAGATCATCCCGGCTTCCTCGGCCCGCTTCCCCTGGCTCAACAATCGAAGTCGAGACCGTTCACCCCCAAGATTTTTCGCCTTAAGGATTAGAAGCTAGATACAGGATTGTACGTGAGCATTAACAAGGAGCGAAATCCGTTTATTCCTACGCTTGTTTAATCCTCAAAACTCCTATTTCTTGAACTTTTACCAGACGATTTTCCTGTTGAACGTTGCGAGAGAGCTCTATCAATCTCGCGCGATGCTTGTCTCTCTTTGAGAGATTCACGTTTGTCATGAGCTTTCTTACCTCTCGCAAGACCCATTTCTACTTTTACGATGCCATCTTTAAAATAAAGTGAGAGAGGGATAAGAGTTAAACCCGATTCTTTGAGCTTTCCAATCAATTTTGAAATCTCTCGCTTCTGCATCAAGAGCTTCCGTTCACGACGCGGTTCGTGATTAGTCCACGATCCCTCGTTATATTC
>Ga0208004_1000010_pt1 | contig 57517 bp, 56 predicted proteins | sample DEB08_DNA_6_FD_184522 | JGI IMG/M metagenome (GOLD analysis project Ga0208004, IMG submission 184522) | Aqueous microbial communities from the Delaware River and Bay under freshwater to marine salinity gradient to study organic matter... | ecosystem: Environmental > Aquatic > Marine > Coastal ...
AACCCTCGGTGGCCGGTTGCTCGGTGAAGGAGGTGTCACCTCCCGCCACGGGTCCGGTCGACTGGCTCGCCTGGACGACCAAGTACGTCCGCGTAACAGCCAAGGGCAATGCCGCGTGCCTTGCCGCCAACCGTTCAGAGGCCCCCTACCTCGGGACCTGGCAGGCAGCTCACGACATCGATGCACTCCGACGGGCCTTGGGTGAGGACACCATCACCTTCTGGGGCATGAGCTACGGCACCACGGTGGGCCGCGCGTACGCGCAACTCTTCCCGCAACGCGTGCGCGCCCTGCTCCTCGACGGCACCATCTCACCGAAATCCACGGTGGAACTGTGGGCGCGGGAGCACACGTGGGATGACCCCGCAGCGATCGATATTGCGTTGGGTGCGTTGGGTCCGAAGTACGAGCGACGTTATGAGCGGGTGATGGTGGCGCTGGACGAGCGCACGCTGCCGGACGGTTCCGGTGGTCGCACGACGCGCTGGGAGGTGGGGCGCAGCATCATCTCCTGGGCGTCATTCCAAACGACATGGGGCAACATCGCCGACCTCCTTGATGCGCTCAATACTGCGGTGCGATCACGGTCAGTCGCCGATGGTCGCCGCGTAGCCGGCATGCTCGATACTCAGCCGCTCGCCAAGGGCTGGTTCGACCCGCAGTGGACCTACGTGAACTGCTCGGACATGACCGATCGCCCGAGCGTGGAGACCCTGGCTGAACTTGCCGAGTTGGGCGCCGTGGCCGGCGGCGTACATATCGGTCAGTCCGTGCTGCGAGAAGGTGCCCAGTGTGCCGGGCTGCCCGCACTTGGCCGGCCCCTTAAGCCGATCAACACGCCACTCACGCTGCCAACCGCGCCGCTTATCTCAAACTCCATCGGAGACAACCGCACGCCGTGGAGTGCGGCTCAAGACATGACCGCGGCCTTCGTCGGGGCCAAGGCCATCCAGTACGGCGGGACCCACCACATCATCTATGGGCGCACCTCACAGTGCGTCGACAAGCCGATTACCCGCTACCTCATGAAGTTGACGCTGCCACGCTCCACCGTGCGTTGTCCGCTGGAGTGGTGACACGCTTACGCGACGCAGTTGACTCCACGCGCGGCGGGCGCATCGGTGACCGTGATCTTGCAAGTCACATCGCCGCCGGCCAGTGTGAGAATCACCTTGGCACCCTTCGAGTCGAGCCGCGTGCTGATGTCGGCCGATGATGCCATCTGCCGGGTCAGCGGGCTCATCGCGATGGTGACGAGCTGATCGCTCAACGTGCCGGGTCCGGCGAACTTCAACTGATCGAGCACGGCGTCTGCGAAGGCATCGACGGCCATCCCCTTCGCCTGCGGCTTGACCTGGTCCACGGCGGCTCCACCGGTGTCCCCGGGGGTCGAGTCCGTTGTCGCCTCGGGCTCCGGCTCCGCCGTCGGGGAAGCCGTCGAACTGCTCGCGGAGTCGGCGCTTGCCGTGGCGGCCGAGTCGCTGGCCGCGCCGGAGCACCCGCTGACAAGGAGAGCCGAAGCGGCGGCGCCGATGACGAGGGGAATGACACGCATCCCACGACGGTAGGGGGACGGGCCGGTCTGTTGCGCGTTGAACGGGCCCTGCGCCGCGGGCCCATCGGGCCTCGCTAGGCTGTGATCACCATCGGCGAGGAGGATTCATGAGCAGCCACGAGGCCGTCAAGGGGCACCTAGCCTCCGGCATTATCTTTGGATTCATCCTCGTGGCCGCCGTCTTCGGGATCTTCGGCTTCCTCTCGCAGAACTACACCGTGTACATCCCCATGTTGGTGATCTACGCCGCCTGGGTGGTTATCTCCCAGGTGTTCTACGGTCGCGGTCTCGATCGCGAAGCCGCCGACAGCCACTAGTTCGCGGCCGGCGCCTCGCGTCGGCGTCCCATCCGTCGCTGGATCGCGAAAACGCTGACCCCAATCCAGCCGACCACCATCTGCGGCAGGAAGCAGAAGGCTCGCCAGATCACATCGGCAGCAACCGCCTGTTCCATGCTGGCACCGAAGGCCACCAGCATCCCGATGAGCGCGGCGTCCACCGTGCCCGCTCCTCCTGGTGCGAGCGGCACGGTCGTGAGGAGGAGTGCGACAGAGTAGGCCGCGAAGACCTCCAGCGGTGAGACCTTGGAAGCGCCAACTCCCTCGAGCGCAGCGATGATGACGAGCATTGGCGTGAGTTGAGCGGCGATATTCGCCACGGTGATCTGCTTCCATCGCCTGCCCACCATGTCGGCCGCGGTGTCATTGAAGCCGACGACCGAGTCGAAGACGTTCGGCGGAGTGCGCTTAATGAAACGGAAAACGCCTCCCACGGCTCCCTGCGCAAATCGACCGACTTTTTGGGCATTGGTCTTGCTGCGCAAGACGAAGGCGATGCCGAGCATCGACACTAGGCAGATGACGCCCGTCACCACGACAATGAGGTCAATCGTCGTGCAGGAGATCGCCCCGCACTCATCGCCATTGAGTGTGCGACGCTCGAAGACCCACAGCAGGATAAGGGACACCCCGGGCGCGCCGAACGTCATGAGGTAGGTCCAGATCGCATCTGCCGCAACGGCGGCCGCCGCAAGTCGTTGCTTGACGCCGTACCTCGCGAGGATCGCGTACTGGGTGCCTACAGCGATGGGCCCACCGCCGAAGGGGATTGTGGTGGAGATCGCAAAGCCGCCCTGGCGGTCGACAAAGGCCGGCCAGTAATGCAGCCCCGGAATCGCCGCCGGTGCCGTCAGCGGATAGACCCCGATCGCAAGGATCGCTGCCACGATGGCAGCGATGGTCCAGCCGATCGGCATGGAGAATGCCGCCTGAACACCCTGCTGGAAGCCGCCAAAGTTGTCCGCCATGTAGCGGAAGATGAAGTAGGCGAGGGCGATCCCAAGGATCGTGAGAATGATCTTGGGGAGCCAACCCTTCCAGCCACCCTTGCGCTCTGCGGCCTTCAGGTCCTCGAGGACCTCATCACTCGACGGATCGGCTTCAGGGGATGGATCGGCATGGGTGGGCGACTCTGGCACCCGCTGAGCCTGTCGCGTTGTGGCCACTGTGTCCAGTACCGGTCCGACCGTGACCACTCACTACGGTGGACGCATGCCTAAGGAAGATGATTCCACGCGCTCCGCTGTGATTCCCCAGGACTACTACCTAGAGAACCTGCAGGCTTGGGATGAGCGAGCTCCCGCCCATGCCCGAGCCGAGGGCTATGGCGTAACGCGCTTCATCGACGACCCCGAATATCTCAGCGACGTCGTCACCTTTGATGCACCCCTTCTCGGTGATCTCACCGGCGTCCGAGGCGTGCATCTGCAATGCCACATCGGCACCGACACCCTTTCGCTGGCCCGCCTAGGCGCCGAGATGGTGGGGCTGGATTTTTCCGGTGAGTCCCTAGCCCAGGCGAGTGCGCTCAGCGAACAGGCGGGGCCGGACGTGGAGTTCATCCAGTCCGATGTTTACGCCGCCACTGACGTCCTCGGCACCGAACGGTTCGATCTGGTCTTCACGGGAATCGGTGCGCTGTGCTGGCTCCCCGACGTGCGCCGTTGGGCACAGGTTGCCCATGACCTCCTCGTCCCCGGTGGCACCCTGCACATTCGCGAGGGGCATCCGATGCTGTGGGCGATCGACGAGTCAATGGACGGTGCCCTCGTCGTCGACTACCCGTACTTTGAGACACCGAAGCCCGTCACCGACGAACACGACGGGTCGTACCTGCCCGTCGACACAACATTCGCCGCCGCGCGTTCGCACTCGTGGAATCACGGGCTGGCCGAGACCGTGATGGCGATCCTCGACACCGGGATGGAGTTGGACGTCCTCCTCGAACATGACAGCTGCCCCTGGGAGGCGCTGCCCGGCAAGATGGTTGAGGGTCCCGACGGGGAGTGGCGCCTCACTGAACGAGGCGAACGGCTACCGCTCACCTACACACTTCGGGCCCACCGCGTCGACTGACTCCGACGGCGTGGGTTCGCGTTCCCTCTGCGCCGGACCACGTTCACTCCCCGCGACGCCCTCCACCCTCACTCTTCCGCCGGAAAACCACGGAATCGGGGCCGAAAAGCGTGGTTTAGCGGCGGAAGATTGCGGAGGCTGTAGCCCGCAACGCCCACGCATCCCCCGACCGGAGCGGGTTATCCACAAGGAGTCGGCGACGCACTGCATCGCATACCCGCGGTCGCGCAGTCTGCTGGCGTGTCTCTCCTTGACTCTCTTCATCGCCTGAGGACCGCGTACGGCGACGCGCCTTTCACGACCGGTCAAGCCTCTGCGCTCGGTGTCCCCGCCCACCAACTCGAACGAGCGACGCGCAACGGACAGATCACTCGCCTGCGGCGCGGCCTCTACTCCGCCGGCAAACCCCTCGTCACGACCGCGTGGTCGCTGGCCTGCGCGCGAGCGCGGGAGTTCCACGCTCGTGGCCTGCCCTCCGTGATGTCGAGTTCGGCGGGTGCCCTCCTGTGGGATGTGCCAATCCTCGCCGAGCCGCCACCTCTCCCCACCATCGTCGTACCTCGCGGTGCTCGACCTGGTTCGCGGGGCGGCGTTCGCATTCAACTTGGCGTCATCGACGAAGCCGATGTGGTGCGCCTTCCCGTCGCTCATCGCCATGCCGGTGGTCGCCGGGTGAACGACGTCCGGCGTGCCACCCCTGACCAGGAGGAGCCGAGGTCAGACGTCTACGTCGTGACATCACCGCTACGCACCGCCCTTGACCTCGGGCGGGAGACCTCGCTGGCCCCCCATCTCGCGGCCGCCACGATGAGCATGGGGCTACGACGACAGATTCAGTGGGATGAGCCACACGTCATCACGTGGGATGGCCACCGCATGAACATTGACGAACAGCGGACAGACTGGGCATGCACCCAACGCATCGCCGACCCACACACACGGGAGGTCATCGAAGCAGCGCTTGCCCGGTGCCCGCGCCAGGGCGTCAGAAGGGTCCGCGAGGCGCTCTCGATGGTTCAGCCAGGAGTGGAGACGCCGCTGGAGGCGGTGTCCTGGGCGCGCATGGTGCAAGCCGGATTGCCACTTCCGCAGACGCAGACCTGGCTGCGCGGCGCGAGCGGTCGCGAGTACCGGGTGGACTTCTGGTGGCCGGAATTCGGCGTGATCGGCGAGGCTGATGGAGCGGTGAAGTACACCTCGCGTGTGGACATCATGCGTGAGAAGTCGCGACAGGCTGATCTGGAGATTGGCGGTGCACGATTCATTCGATGGGTGTGGCCCGATGCCGTGGGGCCGGCGAACTTCATCACGCGCCTGCGTGCGGCATTCGCCCGGTGAGCAGACACCACGCGCGTGCGGCATTCGCGCGGTGAGCAAACTCCATGCCCGTGCGGTGAACAGGGTTCGCCTCCGTGAGCGTGACCCGCGCGCAATCTTCCGCCGGAAAACCACGGAATCGGGGCCGAAAAGCGTGGTTTAGCGGCGGAAGTCAAAATACTCAGCCCGGCGGAAATCCGCACTACGGCGGCGCTCCCGAACGCTCAGGGTTGTGCGCGCTTAGGACCCTAGTTCGTGTCCCCGAGGCAGGTCATCATCATGTTCACGACCTTCTCCTGGAGTTCGGGAGAGATGTCGGCATCGGATTCACCATTCGCCAGCAGGTCAAGGTCTTCAGCCGAATACCCCATCAGGGAATCTCGAATGCAAGAGCGGGCCGTGTCATCGATACCCTCGTCACCAATCTCCTGCATGAGTTGATCGACCACCGCGGTGTTATCGCTGGAGGACCCACCGCCACAGCCCGTGAGCACCAGGGACGTGGCCGCCAGGACACCCGCCGCCACGGTCACGATTCGCCGGTCGCGCATGGTGTCCCCTCTCGTCAGCCGAGTCGGCGTTCCGACTCGAGATCACCTGCTGAGCGCGACGCTAACAGTCCTCCGTGCGTCGTGAGGGGTACTTGCCGCAGCCCGCAGACACCGGCCGTCACGCGTGAGGGGATCAGCCCGCCGGAGAGGGAAGGCTCTTATAGAGCGCGTCCATCGACGGCGCGCCGAGCCCGCTGGCCATGTCGTAGCCGGCATACGCAGAGCAACACCCGGTCATCTCCACGGCATTGGAGCCCGAAACCACGTCGTAGAACGGATTGTTCGCTGTCCCTGCCGCTTCGTAGATCCACGGATTGACGAAACCAAGAACGGGATAGCCGCGACTACGCTCCTTCGCCGCGATGAGGGCCAGGTGAGAAGCAAAGAAGGGACTGGACCCACTGGTGCCCCCCACCGTCCCGAGCAGGTCGCCGTACACGACCGGCCAGCCGGGCCGCATATCAGCCAGGAGGGCAACGTCGGGGAGCATGCGCGGCCCCACCGGGGTCACGCCCCGCTGGTACCCGGGGCGAGCAAACAGTCCGCTGGGACCGCCTGCTCCGGCGGGCCCGGGTGCGGGCTCGTCTCCCACGAATGGGAGGTCGTTCCAGACGACCTCGGACCGGCGGGTGTTGTCCGACTTCAGGGTCAGCCGCGTGCCCCCTACCGCCGTCACCCACGGTGAGCTCGCCGGGTACTGCACGGTGGGTTCATCGTTGAAGGACCCGCCGCAGGCGCTTGTGCCGTGATCGCCCGCAGAGACGACCACGGACGTGCCGACGACAGCCGCCATCTGGAGGAGATCCTCGGTCAAGGTCACGAGCGGACCGAGACCAGTTCCCGATGCGTATTCGTACTCGCACGCACCGTAGGAGATCGACACCGCATCCGCCGGAGCACCGTCAATGTCGAGCGACTTCGCCAGCGCATCCACCAGACCCACTAACTGACTCCCGGCCTCGACTAGGTGGATCGTCTCGGCCTTCGGCATCGCCGAGGCGGCCGTGATGAGGTCAAGGTGTGTTTCGAGGCTGGCATTGACTAAGGGACTGGTGACGCCATTGGTCGTCACGACATTGATCGTCGGCATGGTGAAGCCGAAGCACTCCGCGGCCGCGTCCAGATCGGCCTCGTTGAAGCCACCACCGAGGGACACGATTGCCAGCCGGGTGCCCTTGCCGGTCATGCGCTTCTTGGTCCATTCGGAAGCGCCGTACGCCGTCGTCAACTGACCCGGGGCGAAGACCTTGCCCGAGGTGAGGGCTGGGGCATCACACGTGCCGGGAGGCAGGGTGCCCGTATTCTTCGGCCACGCCTCCGGCGAGCCGGGCGACGACAAAAGGCGCGACAGCTCATCAACGATCGCTTGATCAACGCCGGGGTTGTCAAACTGCGGCTCGTACAGCGCGTAGACGGTGAGCCACTCGGTGGTGGAGGACTTGAACGCCGCCGGCGGTGACGGGAACTCCCCCTTCACCGATGCGGTGTACACGGTATATGGATTGCCATCGCTCGCGGCGCTCTTCTCCACCTTGAGTCCGAGCACGTCATTCCATGTGGCCACGGTGCCGGTCAGTCGCGCGAAGAGCCGACCGGGATCGATCTGGATCTTCAATCCCGCCCGCTTGGCGGCATTGCGCACCTTCTTCAGAGTCTTGGCGTTCGCGCCATACTCCTTGCCAGCATCGACGAGCTCGAGGAAGTCACGGTAGACCAGTTCGTCGGGGTTGGAACGCCGCAGCGCCTCGGCGGTGAGTTGACTGTTATCGCGCTTGAGCCCAACGAGGAACGTCACCGGTGTCGTGTCGGCGCGCGGATCCGCCGCGGTGCCGCGCGGGATCCAATTCTCCAAGGCGCTCGCAGAGCGTGCGGCGACGGCATCCATCGGCTGGCGAGACGACTCGCTCGCGGCCTGACTCGGCGTTGCGGCATGCGCAGGCATGAGAGCTCCCGCCGCAAGGAGGGAGGCGGCGGCCATCGCCAAGACATTTCGGAGCAGGGAAATCCTCATCGAACGCACCGGGTGAGAGTACCTGAGGGAGCTGGATGATCTCGCCCGAGAAATCTCAGCACTACCAGAGGTGCCCCTGTGTCCCAGGAGCGATTCAGGGCGTGGCGAAGTGCAGCGCCTCGTCGAGCGGTTTGCGGACGAGGTCCGGCACGGTGCAGTCCGCGGCCGCGTAGCCGACCGGGAAGAGGATGTACGGGCGTTCCGTGGATGGCCGCCGCAGAATCTCCGTGAGGAAGGCCATCGGGTTGGGCGTATGCGTGAGCGTCGCCAAGCCCATCGAGTGCAACGACGCGATGAAGAGGCCGCAGGCGATCCCCACGGATTCATTCACGTAGTAGTTCTTGCGCAGGCTTCCGTCCGGCATCGGAGTGGACTTCTGCGCGAAGACGACGACGATCCACGGAACGACGTCGAGGAAGGACTTGTCCGACGTCGTCCCCAACGGAGCGATCGCCGAGCGCCAGGCCTCCGGCAGGCGACCCCCTTCGTAGTTCTCACGCTCCTCTTCCTCGGCCGCAAGACGAATCCGATGCTTGGTATCGGAATCCCCGACGGCCACGAAGGTCCAGGGCTGCTGGTGCGCACCGCTGGGCGCCGTGTTCGCCGTCGCCACCGCAATCTCGATGAGTTCACGGGGGACCGGATCAGCACTGAATTGGCGAACGCTGCGTCGCGCATCCATGCGCTCGAGGAACTCGCGGCCGCGACGTACCGACTCGCCAATCGGGACGCGCTCAGGCGCGTAGGGAATCATGACGTGAGTCTGTCAGCGCTTGCCCACTCTCGCTGACAAGCCGCTAGAAGCCGATGCGAATCGTCCGCTTCTCCCCGTATCCGACCGCATTGCGCGCCTGGATCTGGACGCGGTAGTCCTTGCCCTGACGCACCGACAACTTCACGACGCGCTTGGTGGAATAAGTCCATGACCCGTAGCTCTTGCCGACCTGCTTCGCATGCGCTCGATAGCGCGTTACCGGTGCACCACCATCGTCCTCGGGTGCAGACCATCGGATGACCGCCGTCCGATCGCGGCCGGACCCCTTGTAGGTCACCGTGACATTCGAGACGGCCCCGGGAGTCGTGCGCGGCGTGGCCGTCACCTCGGTGCTCGCCACTGATGTCAAACCGGCAGTGTTCGAGGCCGTGACGGTCACCGTGTAGGTGCGCCCGTTGTCGAGCCCGCTGATAACGCAACTGAGCCCATCGCTCGCGCACAGGTGGCGGCCGGGCTCTGCGGTGACGACGTACTCGCCGAGCGGAGCACCACCATCGAACACCGGTGCCTCCCAGGTCACCGTAATTCCGGTGTCACGGGGCTTGGCACGCACCTGCGTCGGAGCTCCCGGCTCCGTGACATCGCTGAGTTCGACGACGCCGGTCGGCACGGACCAGGCACCGCGTCGGGTGCTCGACGTGGCGGCGACACGGAAGCGGTACCCGATCCCGGCCTTGAGTTCGATCATGGCCTGCGGCTCGACGGTGGTGGTCTCGTCATACCAACTCGCACCATTATCCGTACTTGTCTGCACGTCGTAGCCGGTGATTGGTGGGCCGCCAGTCGGTGGCGTCCACGTCAGCCTGATGCTCGATGCGTCGATCTGCTCGTGAACCAGATTGACAGGGGCATCCGGTGGCACGGCCTGCGCCAACAGGCTCAGATCGAGGATTCCCGCGCCGCAGGAGACCTGCGTGCAGTTCGAGCCGGCCGGATAGGGCTGGACAGCCGTGACGAGCTGCTGACGGATCGCGGTCGATCCGGTGACGCCGAGGGAGTAGAGCAGTGCGGCGCCGGCGGCGACGTGGGGCGTCGCCATCGAGGTGCCTTGATAGCGATCGAAGGTGGGGGCGGCCGGGACGGTGGCACCGCTGTTGAAGGTCGAATAAATTCCCTGGTCCACGGAGAAGTCGCCACCTGGAGCCGACAGCGACACCTGCCCGGGGCTCACCCCATAGTTGCTGTAATACGCCCGGCTCCCCGCGGAACTCGTCGCCGTCACCGAGAGGACACCCGAGCAGTTGGCCGGGGTGAAGTCCGTCACCGGCGCGGCGGAATTTCCTGCGGCGACGACCACGGTCGCTCCGACCGATGTCGCGAGGTCGATCGCCTGCTGATAGCTCGGCAAACACGGCCCGTCACCGCCGAGAGACATGTTGACGACTTTGGCCGGCGTGGGGTTGTCCGGTACGCCGGAGACTGATCCCCCCACCGCCCACGTCATCGCCGCAACGATGTCGAAGTCGTAGCCACCACACTTGCCGAGCGCACGCACCGGCTGGATGCGGACACCCGGAGCCACGCCACTGATCCCGTAGTTGTTGTCTTGAACGGCCGCGATCGTGCCGGCGACGTGGGTGCCGTGCCAACTCGAATTGCTGATCCACGACGAATCGCAGTACGGGCCGAAGCGATCTGAGTCCACGTCGGCCTGGGACACCCAGTCGCCAGGATCCGCCGGGTCCGGATCGCGGCCGTCGCCGTCATTGGCCATCGCGCGATCCGACACGAAGTCGTAGCCGGGCACCACGTTGGCGTCGAGGTCCGGGTGATCGGTGATCCCGGTATCGATGATCGCGACAACGACATCGGCCGAACCCGTCGTCGTCCCCCACACCAGCGGAGCCTTCACGCTGTATCCACCGTCGGGTAGTCGCGAGTCCCACAGATCCCACTGGGTGCCGAACGACGGATCATTCGGGAATACCGGAGTGGCGACCACGCGACGTGGCAGGTCGGGGACCGCCCACTCCACATCGATGCGGTCCTCGAGGGCCGTGGCGGCGGCCTCGGCCTGCGCTTGAGGCAGCGGCTCGTCGAACTTCAGCAGGCGCGTCGTCCCCTCGATCGCGGGACCAACCTGCACACCATCTGGCTCACCCTGGGCTGCGAGCGCTTCGGAGGACGCAGCGGCGAGGCCCCGCACCCCTGCACCCGCGCTCCGCGTCTTGACGATGATGCCCCGGGCGAGAGCCGGGTCGGGGCTCCCCGAAGTCACCGTTGAGGCCGTGGGAGTTGGCGGCGAACTTCCGTCGGGTTCGGCGGCACGAGCCACAGATGCAGGCGCGACTGCCGCGGCCAGGATGGAAACGCTGAGCACCCCGGCGGCGAGCCCTTGGCGACGCCGTTGCACGGGGTCGCCAACGACACCGGGTCCACGCACCTCAACAGTGTCCCCCCGCTCGCCAGTCGAAATCGAATCGAGCGGCGAATCCCCAGGGGCTCCCATGGAAGACCACGTCATCTCTGCCACTACCGTGTGCGCGTGTCCGCCGACGCTGCCCCTCCCGTCACTGCGCCCGCGCGGCTACGCGCAGAGGTGGCCTGGCCCACGCTGATCATGGGCATCGTCTTCGTGGGCGTGGGTCTCGGCATGATGATCGATGCGGACTTCGGTGTGGCTCCCATCGATGCCCTCTTCACTGCGGTGTCACGCACGAGCGGCCTATCCGTTGGCATCGTGCTCGCCGTTCTCAGCATCCTGATGGTGCTCATGGCATGGGCTCTCGGGGTCCGTCCGGCACTCGGCACCCTGGTGTCTTTCCTGGGAATCGCACTGTGTGTCGACCTCACCCGTGCCGTCGGGTCCGTCCTCGGTGTGACGGGCTGGTCGCTGGGGGTCCTCATCGTCTGGTGGGTGGCCGGGCTCGCCATCTTCTGCCTCGGTGTCGCGGGGATTTTTGGAGCGGACCGGGGAGTGAGCCCCTACGACCTCCTCACCCTCGCGGTCTCCCTGCGCACGGGCCGATCACTGGGTGTCTCCCGGCTGATCGTCGACGCGATCGCGCTGGTGGGAGCCATCGCGCTCGGCGGATCGTGGGGAGTCGGCACCGTCGTCATCCTGCTCGCGGTTCCCGCAACTTTGAACGTCGTACTCCCACGCGTGAAGAGTCGACTGCACCGCATTGGCGTAACAACCTGATCATCACAGCCACGCGTCAGCCGCGAGCCGCGACAACCTAGGCGACGCCCATCGCCTCGGCGATGACCGCCCAGTTCGACGGCGTCGGTTCGCCGCTGACGCGGACCAGCACCTCGCCGGTGCGGCGCACGACGCAGGCATTCACCTCGGCAGAATCCTGAATACCCAGCGGCATCTGGAACGCACGAACGTCCGTGTAGACCGTGATGGTCCGGGCGAGGACGCGGGGCACCTTGATGTTGGCGGCCATTCCCCCATCAATGAAGGACCGACCAAGTCGCCACCGTGTCGACAGGACCGGAATCTCCACGACGCAGCGCTCATCGGCGTCGTTCATGTCCCGCGGTGATCCGGGAATGCCGGCAGCCTCCGCCTGAGCGATCCATCGATCGACGCAGGACTGATGACTCTGCTGGAAGGCGATGAGGGCGAGGGTGAGCTCCGCGGGAAGGTCGCGGGGCAAGATCAGGGACGTGCCCTCCAGGGAGCGACCATCGACCGTCGGGAACCTCACCCGTCGAGTCTGACAGGTGAGGATTCTGATCAGGCGACCTGGAACGACCGCTTGCTCAGCCCGTAGAAATTGCCGGTGATCGTCGTTGACGGTTCCTGCGTCGGGTCGGTGGCCGCACCGAGAGTGACGAAGATCGGCGTGAAGTGCTCGACGGTCGGGTGGGCGTAGGGCATTCCCGGTGCCTGACGAAAGCGCGCAAGTTCGTCCACATCACCGCGCGACAAGGCATCAGCGGCCCACGCGTCGAAGTCGGTGGACCAGCCCGGTGGCTTCGCGTGCGTGGACCAGTCAGTGAGGAAGGGCAATCCGTGCGTGAGGAATCCCGAGCCGATGATGAGGACACCTTGCTCGCGGAGTGGACGAAGCCGCTCACCCAGGTCGAGGAGAACCTCCGGTGAGTGCGACGGAATCGACATCTGCAGGACAGGGATATCAGCCTCGGGATACATCACCTTGAGTGGCACCCAGGCGCCATGGTCAAGACCGCGCGACGGGTGCTCGTGTACGGCGAAATGGTCGGGGAGCACCCCGCGCACCAGGTCGGCCAGGGCGGTCGCATCAGGCGTCGCGTAGGTCATTTCGTAGTAGTGCATCGGGAAGCCACTGAAGTCGTAGACCAGCGGCGTCCCGGCCTGCGCGGACGACAGCATGATCGGAGCGGCCTCCCAGTGCGCACTGACGATGACGATGCCGCGAGGTCGGGGGAGGCAAGTGGCCCACGCCGCCAATTCGGCGGTCCATGTGGGGTCGTCGAGCAGCGGTGGCGCCCCGTGACCGAGATAAAGGGCCGGGAGGGTGGTGCTCGACTGGACATCCATACAAATCACGGTACCATATAGTTCAACGCTCAACTACTTTTCCCAGGACCGGGAGGTTCCATGCCCGCCGTAACCGTCGACAACCCACTTGCCCTGCCCCGCGTGCCCGCGGCCGATCCCGCCTGGGTAGACCGTCCCGTGGTGTCGCTGACGACCGCCCCCCAGGGCTTCGAGGGCGAGGGCTTCCCCGTGCGCCGCGCGTTCGCGGGCGTCGACGTCCGCGCCCTGGACCCGTTCATCCACATGGATCAAATGGGCGAGGTCGAGTACGCACCCGGCGAGCCCAAGGGCACCCCGTGGCACCCGCACCGGGGATTCGAGACCGTCACCTACATCATCGACGGCATCTTCGAGCACGCCGACTCCCACGGGGGCGGCGGCGAGATCACCAACGGCGACACCCAGTGGATGACCGCGGGCGCCGGCATCTTGCACATCGAGAAGCCACCCGAGCACCTCGTCGTGAGCGGAGGCCTCTTCCACGGCATCCAGTTGTGGGTCAACCTGCCTCGCACACTGAAGATGGCCGAGCCCCGCTATCAGGATCTGCGCTCCGGCCAGGTCGGCTTGGCGACCTCCACAGACGGTGGTGCGCTGCTGCGGATCATCGCCGGCGATATGGCCGGGGTGAGTGGTCCGGGCATGACCTACACGCCGATCACCCTGATCCACGCGACCATCGCTCCCGGCGCCGAGGTCACCCTGCCGTGGCGCCAGGACTACAACGCTCTGGTCTACGCCCTCTCCGGGGATGGCGCTGTCGGCAGTGGCCCTGGCCGCCGCGCTCTGAAGTCCGGTCAACTCGCGGTCTTCGGCTCCGGTGACTCCATCACCATCGCCGCCGATCCCATCCAGGAGTCGCGCCTGTCCGGGCTCGATGTCTTCATCCTCGGTGGGCAGCCGATCCGCGAGCCGGTGGCCGCGTACGGCCCCTTCGTCATGAACACGAAGGCTGAACTCATGCAGGCCTTCGAGGACTACCAGGCTGGCCGGCTCGGCTCAATTCCCGCCGCGCATGCCTCGGTCAATGCCAGCACCCCAGACGCCTGAGTCGTCCTCCGCGCGCGTGCTCGATGCACGCGTCGCTGAGGTGGGTGGTTTCCCGGTCCGCCGTGCGCTCCCCCGTGTCGGCATGCGCACCGTCGGTGCGTGGTGTTTCGCCGACCACATGGGACCTGAGGTGGTCACCGAGACCAGCGGCCTCGACGTGGGTCCGCATCCGCACATCGGCTTGCACACCGTCACGTGGCTCATCGATGGGGCCGTGCAGCACACCGACTCACTAGGGTCTGAGCAGCTCATCCGACCGGGACAGCTCAACCTCATGACCGCGGGTCGCGGCATCGTGCACGCCGAGGAATCCGCGCGGGCGCGCGGGACCCTGCACGGCGTACAACTGTGGATCGCCCAGCCGGAGCAGACGCGGCACGGGGCCTCGGCCTTCGCCCACATCGCTGAACTGCCACGGCTGGACGTTGGTCACGGTGATGCGACCGTCATGGTCGGCGAATTCGCATCCGAAGCCTCAGGTGCTGTCGTCGACAGTCCCATCGTCGGCGTGGACTTCGATCTGCAGGCGGGCACGTCGATCCATCCGCTGCTGCTCGGCTTCGAGTACGCCGTCTACGTCGTTCGTGGCAGTGCCCGGATCAACGGTGACATCGTCACCGAGGGGCAGTTGCTCGACCTGCGCGTTCACGATCGCGAACTTCGCCTGGAAACTCTTACGCCAACCCGGTTGCTGCTTCTCGGCGGAGAGCCTTTCGGTGAACGCCTCACGATGTGGTGGAACTTCGTCGGCCGGACTCGCGATGAGATGGTGGCCGCTGCGGCGGACTGGTCGGCGTACTCCACCGCCGGCTCGGCCGCGGGTGAGGTTGTCGAACGATTCGCGCCGGTGCATTCACCCCTCGCGCCGATCCCCGCTCCTGCCCTGATCTGACCCGAGATCCTGCAGAGTTCGGCCCAGGACAGGGGGAACTTCACTGTCGGACCCCCGACGTAACGTCAGGTCATGCACCCCAGTGAGCCCGCAGATACGACCGCACGCACGGCCATCAGTGCCGCCTTGGCGCGACCGCCATCCACATCGTCAACACCGGATCGGCGGCTCCTGGACCTCGCTGACGAATCCGGCGTAGGTGGCCGCGCCCTCGCTCTACTCGAACGTATCGACATCGCGTGCCTCGACGCGCACGATCGCGTCCGGTTCCTGCGTTCGGTGAGCGCCCAGGCCGCGTGGTTCGAGGCCTTTTCGACGGTCGCACTCGCAGCCGTGTGTGGTCCCACCACCGGGTGGGTGGAAGACGATGTCGAAGAGCAGGTCACCGCCGAACTCCACGAGGCGTGCGTCGACAAGGCGCCGTCCGGTGAGCGACTGCGCATCGAAACCGAGGCCCGATCCGAGGCGTGGGAGACCCGCGAGCGGGCTATTGCGCTCGAGGTCAGCCTGGCGACCCGAGTCTCAACCCGTACCGCCGGGCGCCGCGTGGAGAGCAGCCGGTTTCTCGCCGAGGAGATTCCCGAAGCCCTCGATGCCGCGTGGTCAGGGAACTGGGGCTACGGACATCTGCGCGTCGCCGAGAAGGAGTTGGCCGACGTGCCCGCAGCGATACGCGCCGAGGTGCTGGCCGACGTCTTGCCGCACGCCGCTACCGATCATCCGCGGCGCCTCACTGACCGGCTGCGCAAGTCCATCGCCCGGCGCGACGCCGATGGTGTGATCGAACGCACCCGAGACAAGGCTGCACAACGTGACGTCGGCATGTGGACCCTCGCCGACGGTCAATCGCGTCTGGCGATTACAGGGCCACATGAGCTCATCGCGGGCATCCATCGCGACGTGCTGGAAGTGGCTCGGATCCGCAAGGCCACGATGGACGCCGCTGACGGCGAGCACGCCTCCGAAGACCGGCGCATCGGCGCGGTCCGCGTGGACGTCATTCGCGAGGCCGTAGCGCGACTCATCGCGACGGCACGAACGCTCGCCGGGACTATCCACAGTCCGGACGAAACTCATGCGGGCAACCTTGCCGGGACTATCCACAGTCCGGACGAAACTCATGCGGGCAACCTTGCCGGGACTATCCACACCGATCCGTGGCTCGCTGCCCACGGCGAGATCTCCATCCCCGCAGTTCCCGGTTCTCGGCCAAGTGCCGATGCCGCCGTCGTCATTGACGTCGCCACCGCTCTCGGGATGGCCGAGGAGCCGGGGTTCATCCCCGGCTACGGCTGGGTCCCTGCTGCGTTGGGGCGGGAGATCCTCGCCGCCGCCCCGCGTTGGCGTCGCTGGCTCGTTGACGACTCATCCCGGCAACTGATCGAGGTGGGCAAGTCTCGGTACCGACCGAGTCAGGCGCTGCGCGACTTGGTTGCCGCTCGCGACATCACCTGCACGGCCGATACCTGCAATCGCCCAGCTACCCAGTCACAACTCGACCACGCCATCGACTTCGACGGTCACAACACCACCACCGACAACCTCCACGCCGCGTGCGGCCCCGACCATCTCGCTGTGACCGCGGGCTACTTTGTGGTGGGCGACGACGGCACGCACCTGACCTGGACTTCGACGACGAGCGATACGACGTACCCCAGCCACCCACATCCGCTGTATGACCTCCCCATCACCGATCAGGAGTCCGCCTAGCCCGCGACCAGACCCAGAGCCGCCTCAGCAAGGGTGCGGAATTCCTGACACACTCGAGATCATGGGTCTGTTCAACCGACGCAAACGCCATGCCGCCTGGGACCGCGGATCGACGCGCGAGGACATCAAGCACCTCGAGGAGTTCACCAAGACTCGCACCGGTGTGGAGGCCTACCTCGAACCCGTAACCATGGCCACCGAGACGACCGTGGTCCTCGTCGCGCATGACGGCGAATGGACCCGCCGCCGCGTGGAGACGCCACAGGAGGCGCGTGATCTAGCCAAGAAGTGGAAGATCCCGATCTACGACACCCAACTCGTCGGCTACCCGCCGCGGATGCGCGAGTGGACACAGCGGCACAAGGGCGAACGCGGCACCCTGTAGGTGCGTGACTGCTGTGCCATCAGGTGATTCGCTGCGCTGAGGTCATCGCGGGGTGGGACTACACCACCCCAGCGAGCCGAAGGAGGAACAGTGCCTCGGCAACCACCATGGACTCCAACTCGGCCAGGTCGACCGATTCGTTCGGCGCATGGATGTGCGCTCCGGGATCCTCGGCGCCGAGCAGCAGCACTTCGGTGCGTGGAGCCACCTGCAGAATCGACGCAATGAGCGGGATGCTGCCGCCCTCCCCGGCTTCGACGGAGGGGCGTCCGTACGCCGCCTCCAGTGCCCAGCGAGCCGCGTCGTAGGCCGGGCCGTCGGTGGTGATCGCACACCCGCGCGCGGTCTCGCCCGGAATAACCGTCACCTCAACCCCCCACGGTGCACCCGCCGACAAATGCCCACAGAGCGCATCCAACGCCTGCTGCGGATCGGTCGCCGGCGGAATGCGCAGCGACACCTTGGCCCGTGCCCAGGGAATGACCGCATTGATCGCCCCCTCGACCGGTGGAGCGTCAAGACCGATGACGTTGACCGCGGGACGCGTCACGAGGCGGTCCGCGAGCGGGCCCGTTCCGAGCAACAGGGCATCTGGTGCGAGGCCAAGATCAGATCGATACTGCGCCTCATCAGCCGGGGCACCGTTCCAGTCGTAGCCCGCCACGATCCGCGTATCCCCAGCCTCATCACGCAGAGTGTCGAGGATGCGGATCAGGGCCAGAAGCGCGTCGGGCGCCGGACCGCCGTACATCCCCGAGTGCGCGGGCCGCGGGAGCGTTCGGACCTCGACTGTCGCATCCACAACACCTCGGAGCGCGGTGACGAGAGTCGGTTCACCGAGTGAACGATTGCCAACATCGGCGACGATCATGGCATCGGCGTCGACGAGTTCGGGATGCTCGAGGACATATTCGGGCAAGGGCCCGCCACATTCCTCCTCGCCTTCGATCAGGGCGGTCACCCGGAGGGGTACTTCGCCGAGAATCTGACGAAGCACCCGAATAGCACCGAGGTGCATGGCGATTCCGCTCTTGTCATCCGCCGATCCGCGGCCATAGAGGCGTCCATCGCGCACGGTGGGCTCGAAGGCGGGGCTTAGCCACGCGTCCTCACTACCCGCCGGTTGGACGTCGTAGTGCGAGTAGAGAACGACGTGACGCGGGCCCGCTCCGATCCTCGCGACAACGGCCGGCTCGCCACCCTCGATGCTCTGCAATTCCGCCTGAGCACCCGACTCAGCGAAGAGTCGCCGAGTGAGTTCAGCGGCCTCCTGGACGGGCTCGCGAGGGAACCCCGCGAAGGCACACGAGGGGATCTCCACGAGTGCGCAGAGGTCCGTGATCAGATCGGGCATGAGGGACCGTACGACGTCCCGCACCGATTCGACGGTGATCGCGCCCGCGGGCGCATCCGGTGGAGTCACGAGGGGAGGCTAGCGCCCGGGAGGCCCGATCTCGGTGGACATGGCAACATAACGATGTGCCCCGAATCACCGCCGCCACTGTGGCCGAGCATCGAGAGCAGCGCCGTGACGCGCTGCTTGATGCGGCGGCCCAGGTGCTGCGTGAGCGTGGAGACGTCACCGTAGGTGCCGTCGCGGCGCGAGCGGGGATCTCACGGACCGCGGTCTACGAGTACTACAACTCCGCCGCCGACCTCATTGCCGATGTCCTCGTGGACGAACTCGCGATGTGGATCGACCACCTCGAGAGTGCTGTCGCAGACATCGAGGACCCGGCGGTGAGACTGCGCACCTGGATTGCGACCGCCCTGTCTTATGTGGCCGATGGCCGGCACTCGCTCGTCCGCGCCGCGGGCCGCAGCGATCTGCCTCCGGTGCGTCGGGCCCAGGTCCAGGACCTCCACCGGCGCCTCGCCGGCTCCGTGTACGTCGCCCTGCGTGAACTCGGTGCCGATGACCCGGAGCGGACAGCGTCGTACATCTGGAGTGTCACCGAGGCCGCGACCCGCCACATCGAGGCGGGCCGCGATGCCGACGAGGAGATCGCCGCGGCTATCCGCTTTGCTCTCGCCGGCATCGCTACGACCCGATAAGGCTCCGGAATCACTCGTTGCGACGAGTGTGCCGGACTCGTATCGCTACTTCGCCAGGCGGAACTCAACCTCACGCTCGGCCGGTGCGAACTGCGCGTTGCCCGGTGACGTGATGGTGACCGTGCAGGTGCCGGACTTCTTCAGCGCACGAATCTTGCCGTCGCGCGTGACATCACAGGAATCCGATGACATCGACGGGGTCTCACCCGAGCGCAGCGTGACCGCAAAGTCGCTGTACTTCGAGTAGAAGACCTTGGGTCGCCAGTCACCCTTGATGACCTGTCCACGTACGGAAGCACTCACCCGATCAGCCTTTTGCGGACCCACCTCGACAAAGGTCGTGAAGAAGACATTCACGTAGGCACGATCAGTACTCGCCTGGCCCGCACCCAGGGTGTAAACGGCGCACATGTCCACGCGGCAGTTCACATCCGTGACGCCCTGGTCACCCGAGTAGGGGTTGGGGTTCTTGCCCTGGAACTGCGCGTTGACGGTGATTGGCAGGCTCACCGACTGCGTGGTTCCTCCGGCCGGAATGTAGATGAGCGAACCAGCGGACTCGTCACAGCGCGTCGGCGTCGGATCGCCGCCCGGGGTAGGCACGAGGCAGTGGAAGGCATAGAGCCCAACGCCCGCCGGCAGGTTGTTCACATCGACCGGCACCTCCGATGTCTGCGGGAGGTTTGCGATCGTCCCCATCGAGGGCTGACCACCGGCGGTGACGGAGAAGCCATCCGCCGCCTGCGCGGCAGCGCTGCTCGTCACAACCAGCGCGGCGGCACCGACCGTGGTGATGAGTGCGCGAGTGATCTTCATGCGTTCCTCTCTTCGTATCCGGTTGTTGAGGTGAACTGAGTGACTGATGTGGTGGAGCAGTACACCGCGAGCGATGGGTTGTTAGCGGAAGGTGACCGGGACCACGACATCCCACGAACGGTCGCTGGCTCTGAGGTGATCGGCGCGCGCGACGATGGCGCAACGCACCTGCCGGCAGTCGTAAGAGCCGATCCTGGGACTGACCTTGATCGTCACCGTGAAGCGGCCCCCCGGCTTATAGGGAATGGCGAGGCCACGGCCATAGGGAGGCGGATTCGAGGAGATCCACGCCGAGGATCCGGAGCTACCGTCTTGATCCGCTCCTCCTCCGCAGGGAGTGGGCTTCGCCCCGCGCTTCGGTCGCACACAGAGGCCGACGTAGATGCCGACAAGTTCACTGAAGCCACGGCCCTTGATGGTCACGGTCTGCCCGTACGGCGAAAATCCCTTCGTCGGCGTCACCGTGAGGCGCTGGCCCTTGGCGCCCTTCTTGGTCTTGCGCACCGCAACAGCACTCGGAGTGACGGTGGTCTCGGTGGTGGTCGCCTCCATCGCAGTCACCTGGTTGCTCACCGGGACCGCGGTTGGCGATGCGGTCCCCAAATTCGCCGCGACCGACGGGCTTGCCGCGGCAACCGGCACGAGTGTCGCGCCGAGTGCGAGCGCAATGGCGGCAACCAGGCTGGTCTTCCCCGGGCTTCGGGGCAACCGTGTTTCCATGACGCGGACGGTAGATCGGCCCGTCGAGAGCTCGCCTGACGCGGTGTCGGCATGATCCCGACAGCGCGTCGGGAAAAGGCACTGGCAACCCACCGATACTGCTGGGATGCGCACCACCACGACGCGATCGCGAGCTTGGGCGACCGCGCTGGCCGGCATCGCGGGTGTCGTGATGTTGACAGGGTGTGGCGCCAGCATGCTTCCCGCGGCGGACAGTGGTGGCGCCGGCTCGCCCGCAGCCTCGACCCTGCCCCCCGGCGACTCACGCACCGCCTCACTGACGGAGAGCACGTCCATCGACCAACCCCGGCAGGTGACCATCACAGCCGCAGACCTGCCTCCTGTGGAGGCGCTCACTGCGGCTCCCGCTGATGGACCTCAACGCATCGTGAGCCTGGCGAACGGGGTTGGCGAGACGCTGGTCGCACTCGGCGTTGCTGACCGAGTCGTAGGTCGCGACGAGACCAGCGAAGTCCCCGCCGACGCGGAGATCGTGACCAAGGGTCACGAGGTATCCGCAGAGCGCGTGCTCTCCCTGCAGCCCGACCTGGTACTCATCGATGCGCGGACCTCGCCGCCGGAGGCCATCGACCAGATCAGGAATGCCGGAGTCGACGTCGTCGAGATTCCTGAGGCATGGACTATGGCCGACATGGCCCCACGCACCGAAGCGATCGCGAGCACCCTCCGAGTGAACGCCACCGACCTCATCGCCACATTCCCGAGCGCCGACGCCACCGCACCGGGTGGACCGCGCGTGGCCTTCCTGTACCTCCGGGGGACGTCGGCGATCTACCTCCTGGGCGGTCATGAGTCCGGGGCCGACGCCATGATTGCGGCGGCCGGTGGCACCGATGTCGGGGCGGAAGCTGGTCTAGCGCCCTTCGTGCCTCTCACCGCCGAGTCACTGGTCGCCCTGAACCCCGATGTCATCCTCGTCATGACGAAAGGCCTGGAGTCGGTCAATGGCATTGACGGGCTGCTCGAACTTCCGGGTGTCGCCCAGACCAATGCGGGCCGTGATCGACGTGTCATTGCCGTCGAAGACGAGATCCTTCTCTCCTTCGGTCCGCGCACCGGTGCTCTCATCGATCTGCTGCGCGATGCCCTGCGCACCGTCACCTCCTGACGCGGCAACGAGATGACCCAACTTTCTCCGCCGAGTTCCACAAGGCGAGCGCTCATGGTCATCGTTCTCGGCGTCGTCCTCCTCCTCACGATGGCGGCTGCACTCTTCATCGGGGCAGCGGACACCACGTCGGTGATCATCACCGAGATTCGCGCCCCGCGCATGGCCCTCGGAGTTCTCATCGGAGCCGGCCTGGGCGTCTCGGGTGCACTGCTACAGGGATCGCTGCGCAATCCCCTGGCCGATCCCGGCATCGTCGGTGTCTCTGCTGGCGCGGCACTCGGCGCCGTCATCGCCGTCGCCTTTGGCGCGGCGTACAGCTCGTGGTGGGCCGCAGTTGCCGCGACCGCGGTAGGAATCGCTGCCATTCTCGCGGTGGTATGGATTGCCCGCGGCCGCGATGGGCACACCGAAGTTGTCACCCTCATCCTGGGGGGCGTTGCCATCACCGCCTTCGCAGCCGCCGTGCTCTCTGTCGTCGTCACACTTTCCGACACGGCCGGCGCTCGATCCACGACCTTCTGGACGACCGGGAGCCTCGCCCTGGCCACGTGGCCGGGGTTCTTCACGACCCTTCCCTTCGTCGTGATCGGCCTCGTGATGGCGTTCATCGTCGCTCGCCCTCTCGACGTGATGTCCCTCGGTGACCGCGCCGCACGGGCCGGTGGCATCGAAGTGCATCGCACGCGAACGATTGCGCTCGTAGCGGCAGTCCTCCTCGTCGCCGCGGGCGTCGCCGTCGTTGGCGTCATCGTCTTCGTGGGACTGGTCGTGCCGCACGCCATCCGCATGCTGGTCGGCCCCCGTCACGCGTGGGTCATCACCGGATCAGCGATCGGAGGCGCTGTCCTGCTGCTGTGGTCAGACACCATCGCACGCACCGTCGCGTCACCGCTGGAACTCCCCCTTGGGGTTGTCACGGCCGTGATCGGTGCACCGGTCTTCCTGCTCCTGCTGCGACGTACCCGGGCCAGCCAAGGCGGTTGGGCATGAGCGACAGCTTCCGGCCAAGCGACCCCACGATCCTCAGCGCGGACTCGGTGCGTGTGCTCACCGGTGGCCGCGCACGCCTTGATGGCGTGACCGTGACCATCCGGCGCGGCAGCGTCCACGCCCTGGTCGGACCCAATGGCTCGGGCAAGTCCACCCTCCTGGCGGCGCTGGCCGGCGATCTCAGCGTCGATTCAGGAACGGTGCTCATGCAGGGGCGGCCGTGGTCTGACTACAACGTCCGGAAGGCGGCTCAATTGCGCGCGCTCCTGGCGCAGGAAACACCGCTGGCCTTCCCCTTCACCGTGCGCGAAGTCGTTCGTTGGGGCCGCCTACCGTGGGAAGGAACCGACGCAGCGACCGATGATGACGCCATCGTCACGCGGGCCCTCACCGATCACGGCCTGGTTGAGTTGCTCGATCGGACCGTGCCGAGTTTGTCCGGAGGCGAGCGTGCGCGCGTCCACCTCGCCCGCGTGATGGCTCAGCAGACACCTCTGCTCCTGCTCGACGAGGCTGACGCCGCGCTCGACCTGGCTGGCCAGGCACACCTTGATGAGGCGGTTCGTCGCCGACGGGAGGCCGGCGTCGCCGTCGTCCTGGTGACTCATGATCTGAGCCGAGTCGCCGGACTCGCAGACGAGGTCACGCTGCTCGATCACGGCAAGGTCCTAGCCCAGGGACCCACCGACACCATGCTCAACGCCGCACATCTGTCCGACGCGTACGGCGTCCCCGTGCGGGAAGGGCACATTGACGAGTTGCGGCACTTCTGGGTTGCCGATGACTAGGACGCGAGTCCGGATCACTGTGAAGTCTCATATCAAAGCGAACACGACGCCGACCGTCGCCAAGCCCACCACACCGGCCGCCATCCACGCGTAGGTGCGCCGCGCCGGGCGTCGACCGGCCTCGGAGCCGTGCTTCGCCAGTCGACGCATTCGCGCCAGCCCCAGACCCAGCATCGACCCGCTCAGGACGACGAGCACCGAGGCAACAGCCCAGGATTTGTCGAGGATGAAGACCGCCCGCAGAAGGAGGGCGGTGAGCAACGAGATGATGAGCAGCGTCCGACTCCACGCCATCCGGGTGCGACTCGTCGGGTCATCGAAACCTGATCCGACCGTCGCCATTGACTAGCCCTCCACGACAAGTGCGAGGGCGACCGCAAGGGCGAGAAGGACGAAGAAGACACCGATGAACGGTACGGCGCGCGTGCGCGGGAGCGGGCGCCCATCGAACATCGCCGCATCTGATCGGCGCCACATGACGATGCCCATGATGGCCACCATCGCACCGAGCACGATGATGCCGATGGCGAGCAGGCCGATGAGTCGCCTGCCCGAGGCGACGGCGACGAACTGATCGAGGGCGACACCACCAGCCACCAAACCTAACGCCGTACGCATCCAGGCCAGGAAGGTGCGCTCGTTGGCCAGGATGAAGCGGTAGTCCACCTCGAGTTCGACCTGCTCGAGCCGCACGAGTTCCTCATCCGGATCCCTCGGCTCACCCATCGGTGTCCTCCGACGGGGCTGGCACCGCCTTGCCTCGCTTGGCCGCCTTGGCCGCCTTGCGCGCCGCTCGCTCCGCCCGCGCTTGTCGATCGAGTTCCTCTGCCTGCTCCAGCGTCGGCGCCGTGCCTCCCAGCCGGCGGGGCACCCACCAGGGTGAACCGGTGACCGGGTAGCGCGCCACCGTCTCGTCTAGGAGCTCGCGCATCCGGGCGCGCAGCTCTTGCGTCACCGCTTCGGTGTCGTCGCCGCGTTTGGGGTGCATCGGCGTACCGATGGTCATGGCCACGGTCGTGCCGCGGGAGAAGTCACGGTGGTCGTAGGACAACAGTCGCGCGCCGCCGAACACGCACATGGGAATGAGCGGAACACCTGCGGCGATCGCGATGCGTACAGCCCCGGACTTGATCTCCTTGACGTCCATAGACCGACTCATCGTGGCCTCGGGGAAGATGCCGACCAGTTCACCGGCCTTGAGGTAGCGCACCGCATCACGGAAAGACTGCGACCCCTGCTCCCGATCAACGGGGATGTGCTTCATTCCCCGCATGAGCGGGCCCGCCACCGGGTGACGGAAAATCGAGTCCTTCGCCATGAATCGGACCAGCCGCTTGCCACGCAGGTCGGCCGGAACGCCGGCGAGGGCGAAGTCCAGATAGCTCGTGTGGTTGATGGAGAGCAACGCTCCACCGACCAGGGGGATGTTGTCTTCTCCGACGATGTCGAAGCGAACACCCAGCCCTCGGAAGAAGGTCTTGGCCACCTTGATGATCGGGCGGTACGTCGGGTCGCGTCGGAATTCGGCTTCAGCCACCCCCCGACGGTATCGGCTGGCATGCTCTCCTCGTGACTCAACAGTCCGACCCGGGTCCCATGGAGCAGAGCGATGACCTGGAGGAATTCATCCTCGAGCTCGGGCGTGCCCAATTGGCCGCCGGCTACCCGGTGGACGACGTGACTCGCAGTCTGCTCGCGGTCGCCGAGGCCAACGGTCGACCCGATATCGGCATCTTCGTACTTCCGAACGCCGTCCTCCTCGACGATCCGGTGATCGGGCGAGCACGCGTCATTGCCGAGAACCCGAAAGCGCTTCGGATGGACCAGGCAGCGGCCGTGCACGACATCGCGCAAGAGGCGAAGCACCGTGAGATCACCCCAGCCCAGGGACTCGATGAACTCGACGACCTGAGCGACCGCGAGCCACGCTTTGCACCCTGGGCCACCATCTTGGGACGCGGACTGGCCGCGGCCGGCTTCGCCCTGGTCTTCCGCGTGAGCCCCTGGGGCGTCGGCATGGCCTTCGCGTGCGGGCTCTTCGTCGGACTCCTGACCTATGTCACCCGTCGGCATCCCGCGATCCAGCCACTCGTGCCGCCGCTGGCGGCCGCGGTGTGCGCCTTCGCCGTCTTCGGCTTCGGCTCCCTCATCGATGACAGCGTTCAACCCCTGCGCGTGGTGGCCGCGCCGATGATCACCTTGATCCCCGGTGCCGCCATCACGCGAGCAACGCAGGAGTTGGCGAGTGGCCACATCATCTCGGGCGCCGCCCGCTTGGTCTCCTCCATCGTGCAGATCCTGGTGCTCACCTTCGGCATTCTGGTGGGTGGGCTGTTGGCGAGTGTCTCGCCGTACGACATTGGCGACCTCACCGAGCAGCGCCTGCCCCTCTGGGTGGCCTGGATCGGCGCGGGCATCTACGCGGCTGGCCAGGTCTTGGCCTTCAACGAGCCCAAGGGGTCGGTCACCCCGGTGATCACCCTCCTGCTCCTGGCGTTCAGCGTTCAACAACTCATGGCCTGGTTGACCGACGCGGTGATCGCGGCCGGAGTCGCGGCCGCCGTGGGACTCTTCGTGGCCATCCTCATCCAAGACCGGAGCAAGCGCGGGACGCCCGCCTTCGTGCTCTTCACACCCGTCTTCTGGCTCCTCGTGCCCGGTTCGTTGGGCCTGGTGGCACTCACCGAGGCCGTGACGGGGACCGCCAACGACGCCACGGCACAGGCAACCAGCGCAGACGCGCCGGAGAGTCCCAGCATTACGTCATCGCTGCCGTCCTTTGACGATCTGACCTTGGATGCGAACTCGTCGGTTCTCCTGGTCTTTGCCGCGTCCATCATCGCGATCACGATCGGAATGCAGATCGCATCCCTGGCCGGCCGCATAGTGCAGCGACTGCCGGATCTGCCCACTCCGTCGTTCCGCACCCGTCCGCGCAAGGGCTAACCACGTCCGACCCATGCCGCGCGAGCGAAGGCAAAGTTCACCGGCGGCACAGTTCAACGACGTGGGCTCGGTGGCGGGCCGCTGGAACCGCGCGATCGCAATTCGGTGGCAACACGACGGTGCACCGACGGACGATCGAGACGATCGATGCGCTCCATGAGCAGGTCGGCCGCCTGCCGACCCATGTCGGCGAGCGGCTGCGCGACCGTCGTGATGTCGAGTGCCTCCAGCAGTCGCATCCCGTCGTAGCCCACGATCGAGATATCGCCCGGCACATCGAGTCCGAGATCACGCATCGCGGCGAGAGCTCCGATCGCTGCGAGGTCATTGGCGACCAGCAGCGCGGTGGGCGGTGGGTCATCCTGGGACGACGAGGCGGCCTCATGCGCTGCCCGATATCCCTGCGACTCAGTGAATCCACCGGGAATGACCCGAGGCTCCAGGCCATGTGCCGCCATCGCTTCGACGTAGCCATCCCGCCGCGCGTGGGAGATGCGGTTCTCGCCACCCGACAGGTGGGCGATGCTTCGATGACCGAGCGTGACGAGGTGATCCACGCCGAGACGCATCCCGAGGCGGTCATCTCCGCTCACCGAATCGACGCGAGCTATCCCGTCCATCTGCCACGTCACCACAGCGGTCGGTACCTCTGCGGCGATCGCGGCGATATCGTCATCGGATAGCCGATGAGCGATGAGGATGAGCCCCTCGACGCGTGACTCGAGCAGGCGAGTGATCTCCTGCTTCTCCGTCTGCCGATCGGCATTTCCCGTCACCAGCAGTGTCGAGTAGCCGTGTCGCCGTGCCGCCTCATGCACCCCATCAAGAATCTCCGCGAAGACGGGATTGTGTAGATCCAGGATATGTACACCGATGGAGTGCGTCCGCTGCTGAACGAGGCTGCTCGCGGTTCGATTGGGGCGGTAGCCCAACTCCTCGGCGGCGGCGAGGATGGCGGCCCGACTCGCCGCCGACACCTTGGGTGAGTCACGCAGCGCCAGGGAGACCAATGACTTCGACACGCCAGCGCGCGCCGCGACGTCGTGCAACGTCGGCCGCTTGCGTATCGGCTCCGTGACGGTGGGTGGCATGTCGTTCGACCTCGGAGAACTCGACGTCACTCGACCTCGGACATCGCGACCGGACGCCCCTCGCGCGCACTGATCTCACAGGCGATCGCGGCAGCCAGCGCTGCCCGCGAGGCCTCCGGTGGGCAGGGGTTCTCACGTATGCCGAGCACGAAGTCCACGAAAGCACTGGTCTCCGCGGTGAAGGCGGCGCGGAATCGATCCATAAAACCGCGGTAAGGATCGGCCGCCGTCGGTAGATCACCGTCGGCGGGGTGGATCGGCGTGCGGTGGTTGAGTCCAGCCGTCACCGAGTCCTCCGAACCGAACGCTTCGAGCCGGATGTCGTGACCGACGGGGTCATGACGCGTGCCGCTGATGAGGATGGGTACGCCGCTCGCCATCGTGAGGTGCACGGCGACCACGTCGTAGTCATCTGCGGCGGCGTAGTCCGCGTGATGGCGGACCGTGCCTGTCGCGTAGACCGTAGCGATCTCGGAATCGCTCAACCAGCGCGCCAAGTCCAGGTCATGCACGAGCATGTCCTTGAAGGTGCCGCCGCTGCCCGCGATGAACTCCGCGGTGCCGGGAGCAATGTCGTGCGCGGTGAAGGTGAGGCTGTAAAGAACCCCGAGTTCGCCGGAATCGATTCGCTCTTTGACGCCGCGGATGCCAGCATCGAAGCGCCGCTGGAAGCCGATCTGCATCCCGGTCTTGCCCGCCATCGCGACAAGAGCGTCGGTCTCCTCCAGCGACATCGCGAGGGGCTTCTCGATGAGCAGTGGCCGACGGTGCTCGGCCAGCGCAGCAATGAGTTCGGCGTGCGCGTCCGTGGCCGTTGTTACCGCGTAGCCGTCAGCCTCGGGCCACTGCGTCGAATCACCCGGATCCTCCGGCCAGGGCAGCGATGTGCCCCCGACGCCCGCCGCCAGTGCAGCGGCCCGCTCGGCGTTGCGGTTGAGGATGACGATGTCGTCGACCCGGCCGTCCGCGGCAAGGTCCTCGGCCCGGATCGTGCCCATCCGGCCCGCACCAATCACCGCAATACGCATGCCCAGTCCCCTTCCAGCCCCGCACCGGTCCGGGCCACTTGCCCGGCTCACGGCAGTGTGCCACGATTCAGGCATCGGTGTTGGAACGTTCCAACTGTCCCTCGGGAGACTCATGTCCACCTTCCTTGATCGCGTCGCGTCCGCCCCCATCTCCTGGGGGATCTGCGAGGTTCCCGGTTGGGGCGCGATGCTGCCCACGCCCCGTGTCCTGCGGGAGATGTCCGGCCTCGGCATGCCGGCCACCGAACTCGGCGCGCCCGGCTTCCTGCCCACCTCCCCCGAGGACGTGCGGGCGACTCTGGACGAATACGACATGTCCCTCATCGGTGGGTTCACGCCACTCGTGCTCCACAACCCCGAGTTCCGCGAAGCGTCCATCGCCGAGGCGCGCCGCGTGGCCGACCTCTTCCAGCGCGCGGGTGCCACGGAGTTCATCTCCGCGATCGTCTTCGACCCCGACTGGTCAGTGCCGACACCGCTCAACGCTGACGAGCGCAAGCACCTGATGGAGATGTTCGCCATCGTGGACGAGATCTGTGCCGAATACGGTCTCGACCAGGTCATGCACTCACATGTTCAGACCGTTGTGGAGACCAAGGACGACATTGACATGGTTCTCAACGGCTGTGACGTGAACTTCTGCCTCGACACCGGGCACATGGCCATCGGCGGTCAGGATCCGGTGGAGTTCGCCAGGTCAGCCTTCGATCGGGTGGGCCACGTCCACCTCAAGGACGTCAACCTCTCGCTGGTCCCTCCGGTGCTCGCGCGCGAGAAGTCACTGATGGCCGCCACCCAGGAGGGGCTCTTCACTCCGCTCGGCCAAGGTGATGTCGACATCGCCGGCGTGGTGCGGGAATTGGAATCCCGCGGCTACGACGGCTGGTACGTCATCGAGCAGGACACCGCCATCACCGACGGCCTACCCGCCGAGGGCGAAGGCCCGATGGCGCAGGTCGTGACCTCGCTGGACTACCTGCGCGATGTCGTCGCTCCGACGATTGCCGCCACGGGGTCGGCGCAGTAGTCATGGCGGTTCCCGAGGTCGTCACCGTCGGTCGGGTCAGTATTGACCTGTACGCCCAGCAAGAAGGGGCGAGCTTCCTCGATCCGCAGACCTTCGCCAAGTCAATCGGTGGCTCGCCCACCAACGTCGCGGTCGCAGCAGCACGCCTCGGCCGCCGTGCCGCCATCGTCACCAAGGTGGGCGAGGGCTCACTCGGTGACTACGTCCGCCACCAACTCTCCAGGTGGGGAGTCGACACGACCTACATCGGCACCGGCGATGGGCAAACCCCCGTCGTCCTGGCGGCCTTGGATCCCCCCGAGGATCCACAGATCGTGTTCTACCGCGGCGACGCCGCCCCGGATACGCAGATCACCACCGACGACGTCCCCGAGGAAGTCATCCGCACGACTCCGGTGCTGTGGATCTCCTTCGGCGCCCTGGCGCAGGGCGCTACCGCTCAGACGTGCGATGCGTGGCTCACCCTCCGTGATCGACGAGCTGAGGTGGTCCTGGATCTGGACTACCGCCCGAGCATGTGGCCGGACCACGAGGTCGCGCATGAGACAGCCCTGGGCGCCGTACGCCGTTCCACGGTCGTGGTGGGCAATCGAATCGAGTGCGAGGTGGCCATCGGCGAGACCGACCCCGATCGGGCCGCGGATGCGCTCCTCGCTGAAGGAGTCCGCCTCGCCATCGTGAAGCGCGGTGGCGAAGGGGTACTCCTGGCGACCACCGACGGACGCTGGACGGTGCCCCCGCTACCCATCGAAGTGCTCTGCGGCCTTGGCGCGGGAGATGCCTTTGGCGGATCACTCATCCACGGCCTGCTATCGGGTTGGACGGTCCCCGAGATTGGGATGTTCGCCAACGCCGCGGGGGCGTACGTCGCCACGCAACTGACCTGCTCCGACGCCATGCCGACGATCGAGCAGGTCGAAGCGATGATGGCGGAGGGGGCATGATGCTGGATCGAGTCGACTATGCGGCACTGTGCGAGGCGCGCGTTCGCGATCCGCAGTCCCTGCGCCGCGCGCTTGCCGAGCGTCAGCGCCGACCCTTCGTGGGCGATGACGGCAACCTGCTGATCCTGGCGGCGGATCACACCGCACGCGGCATGATCGCGGTCGGTGACGATCCACTCGCCGTCGCTGACCGCTACACCCTGCTCAACAACCTCATTCGCGGACTCTCCGTGCCCGGTGTTGACGGAGTGATGGCAAGCGCGGACATCCTGGAGGAACTCGCCTGGCTCGGGGCCCTTGAAGGCCGCATCACCGTGGGGACGATCAATCGCGGCGGCATCAAAGGTGCCGACTGGGAACTCGACGATCGCATCACGGCGTACGACCCGGATCACCTCGGTGAGGCCGGCGTCGACGCGGGCAAAGTCCTGCTGCGCATCGAGTTCACCGATCCAGGCGTCGCGCAGACCATCGAGATGTGCGCCGCCGTCGTGACGAGCCTGGCCGATCAGGGCATCCCCGTCATGGTCGAACCACTGCCCTATCTGAAGGATGCCCAAGGGCGCGCCTACCTCGACACCCGGGACGAGGAACTCATCCGGGCGGTGGCGATCGCCTCCGGGCTCGGCTCGAGCAGTGCCTACACGTGGCTGAAGATTCCCGCCACCGCCCGGATCGCCGAGGTGGCTGCGGCGACGACCATGCCCATCCTGCTCCTCGGCGGTGACCCGGGGGCGGGCTGGCAGGCGGTCGTCGAGGGATGGGCGCAGGCGGTGCACGAACCCAATGTGCGCGGCCTGATCCCCGGCCGAATCCTGCTCTACCCCCACGACGGCGACGTCGAGGGGATCGTGCGCACCGCCGTCGACATCGTGCACGGTGAGATCGGCAATTCCGCGACAACGAAGGACACGTGATGAGCTCAGGCCAGAAAGACTCCGGCTGGTACCGACCCCACGGCACACTGGCGCACGACGACGGACCCATGTCCATCACCGCTGAGGAAGCTGGCTGGGCCTACAGCGGACTCACCATCATCGACCGTGACTGCGCTCTGGATCTCGATGACCGTGAGGCGGTGATCGTCCCTCTCTCAGCGCGGGACGTCACCATCCAGGTGACCGTTGACGGCGTGGAGTCGTCGTACGATCTTGCCGGCCGCGACGGCGTCTTCTCCGCGGTCAGCGACTGGCTCTATGTCACGCGCGGCGCACACATTGACTTCCGAAACGTCTCCGGCGAGGTGGCGATCCTCACCGCGAAGGCTCGGGCCGATCATCCAGTCGTCTACACCTCTGCGTCCGACGTGCCGGTCGAGGTGCGCGGTGGTGGCCAGGCATCGCGCCAGGTGACCAATATCGCGACCCCTGATTCCTTCACCGGCGCTGACCGCATCAGCGTGTGCGAGGTCATCACCCCCGGAGGCAACTGGTCCAGTTGGCCGCCCCACCGCCACGACGGCATTGGGGACTGTCCGACCTCCAACGAGGAGATCTACTACTTCCGCATCGGCACCAAGGACTCTCCGCACGGTGATCCGCTGGGACACGGCCTCTTCCACGTCTACACCGTCGATGGATCGGTGGACGAGACCGTCGTCATCTCCGACGGCGACACCTACCTCGTTCCGCAGGGCTACCACGGGCCGACCGCCGCAGCCCCGGACTATCCGATGTACTTCCTCAACGTGCTCGCCGGACCGGCTCACGACCGCACGATGGCCTTCTGCGACGATCCAAATCACCACTGGATTAGGGGTACCTGGGACGAACAGGATGATCGACTCCCCATGACCTCTGCGGAAGGACGTGTGCGATGAAGCGCATCGGAGTAGCTGTTCTCGGCCTGGGCTGGATGGGGCAGGCCCACTCACGCTCGGTCCTGCGCATCCCTTCGCTCTTCCCTGATCGGTCCTGCGATCCGCACCTCGTCGTCTGTGCGGATACCGAGGCCGAGCGTCGGGAGCGTGCCGTACGCGACTTCGGATTCGCGCGGGCGACCGCCGACTGGGCCGAGGCCGTGGCCGACCCCGAGGTCGACGCCGTGTGGGTCACCGCACCCAACATGCTGCACGTGCCGATGATCGAAGCGGCCGCAGCCGCCGGCAAGGCCATCTTCAGCGAGAAGCCGATTGGTGGCACCCCCGCCCAAACCGTGCAGGCCTACACCGCCGCACAGCGGGCCGGCGTCCTCACCGGGGTTGGCTACAACTACCTGTGGTCACCGCTGGTCATCCACGCTCGCGATCTCATCGCCTCCGGTGCGCTCGGTGAGATCACGCACTACCGAGGCCGCTTCCTGTCGATGTACGGCTCCGATGAGATGGGGCTGCTGACATGGCGCTTCATGCTCGATCAGGGTGGCTATGGCGTGAGTTCGGACATCCTTAGCCACTCGGTGTCGCTCGCCCAGTTCCTCGTCGGCGACATCGCCGAGGTCGTGGGCATGAAGCACAACGTCATCACGCACCGGCCAATCCCCCAGGGTGCGGCGAGTCACTACGGCCGCGGCCGCCCCGAGGATCCCAAGGGCGAGGTCGAGAACGAGGACTTCGCCTCCATGCTGTGTCGCTTCGAGAACGGCGCCACGGGCACCTTCGAGACCTCTCGGACGACCATTGGTCCGGAGAGCCAGAACGCCTTCGAGGTTTATGGCACCAAGGGCGCGCTCGCCTGGAACTTCGAGCGCCTCAACGAGTTGCAGTACTACCGGCACGATCCGAGCGACCTCAACACCGGCTGGACCACGATCTTCGGCGGCGATCGCTTCCCCTTCCACGGAGCCTTCGTGCCCGGTCAGGCCAATGCCATCGGGTTCGAAGACATCGTGGCAACGGAGGATTTTGTGTTCCTCGAGGCGCTTGCCACCGGTGGGACCTTCACCCCGGGATTCGCTGAAGCCGTCGACGTCGTCAGCGTGCAGCAGGCCCTCATCAACTCCTGGGACTCGCGCACCTGGGAGCCTGTCACCGATCTGGGAGCGTCCGCATGAAGTTGACAACAGCCGAGGCGATCGTGCGCTATCTCATCGCTCAACGCGTCATGGTCGAGCCCACTCCGGGTGCGGATCCGGTGGAGATGCCGCTCTTCCCCGGCGTCTACGCGATCTTCGGGCACGGCAATGTCACTAGCCTGGGCCACTCACTCGAGATGCACCGTGACGAGATCCCGGTCTGGCGGGGTCAGAACGAACAGGGGATGGCACTCGCCGGTGTCGCCTATGCCAAGGCCATGCGTCGCCAGCAGATCATGGTGGCGACATCCTCCGTCGGCCCCGGGGCGACGAACATGGTCACCGCAGCCGGCGTCGCCATGGCAAATCGCCTACCTCTCCTGCTCATCGCAGGCGACACCTTCCACAGTCGCCTCCCCGATCCGGTGCTCCAGCAGGTCGAGCACTTCGGTGACCCGTCGACCACAGTCAATGACTCCTTCAAGCCCGTCGTTCGCTTCTGGGATCGCATCACCCATCCCGCGCAGGTGTTGAGTTCCCTGCCGCAGGCGGTGGCGATGATGCGCGACCCGGCGGACTGTGGCCCGGCCTTCCTTGGCCTGCCCCAGGATGTCGCGGCCATGGCCTATGACTTCCCGGAGGAGTTCTTCGAGGTCACGGTTCACGAGCCGATTCGGCCCCGACCCGACGTGACTCAACTCGATCGTGCGGTCGAGGCGCTGCGCAATGCCGAGCGCCCGCTCATCATCGCCGGAGGTGGTGTGCACTACTCGCTCGCGGAGTCCAACCTCGCTGAGTTTGCGTTGCGTCACGGCATCCCCGTGGTGGAGACCGTGGCCGGCAAGTCGAGTCTGCTGGCGGATCATCCCCGCTACGGCGGCCCGATTGGCGTGACCGGTGCGGCAGCCGCCAACGTGCTCGCCGCCGAAGCCGACGTCGTGCTCGCGGTCGGGTCGCGGCTGGAGGACTTCACCACCGGATCGTGGACGGCATTCGCCCATGATGCCCAGTTCATCGGCCTCAACGCTGCGCGGTTTGATGCCGTGAAGCACCGTTCGCTCCCGGTCGTGGGTGATGCTCGCGAGGGACTTCGCGACATCAGTGAGCGACTCGGTGGCTGGCGCGCGGCGTCCGCGTGGACCGATCGTGGCACGGAGATGCAGCACGATCTCGATCGCTTCATCACCTCGCGTGCTGAGTTGGACGGTGAAGTCCCCCTTAGTTACGCGCAGATCATCGGAGTGCTGCATGACCAGGCAACCCCCGATGACTACGTCCTCACCGCGTCGGGAGGCCTGCCCGGTGAACTCAACATCACCTGGAGCAGCCTGGGCATCGGCACGTTCGACTGCGAGTACGGCTTCTCCTGCATGGGCTACGAGGTCTCCGGTGGTTGGGGAGCAGCCATGGCGCGAGCGAGTGTGACCGACGGCGACGTCTACGTCCTCGTCGGGGACGGTGCGTACCTGATGATGAACTCCGATATCTTCTCCGCCGCACTGAGCGGCGCGAAGATGACCGTGCTGGTCTGCGACAACGAGGGTTACGCCGTGATTGAGCGCCTGCAGGTGGGTCAGGGTGGCGCGTCGTACAACAACATGCTCCGTGACGCCCGCGGCGATAGCGGGGCTCGCGTTGACTTCGCGGCGCATGCTGCCGCGATGGGAGCTCACGCCGTCACGGTCTCCACGGCACAGGAATTGGCGGCGGCACTCGTCGACGCCCGCACGCGTGCCACGACCTGTGTGATTTCCATGAAGGTGCGCGAATCGGATTGGACCGAGGGCGGCGCCTTCTGGCAGATCGGCGTACCGGAGGTCAGCGACCGAGCCAGCGTGGTCGAGGCGCGCGGTCGCCTCGATGAAGGTCTGAAGACACAGCGTCGCGGGGTCTGACACCGGCGACGGGTTGCGCTACGGGCGCGCAGCCCCCGTCGGCACCGCTTCGGGCGCCGTTACCGAGGGCTTCGCGGGGCGCGATGCCTTCAGGAACAACGTCAGGACAATGCCGACGTAGGCACCCCACACGATGGCCTGGAGCCACGAGGGCGTCGATGTCCAATTGAAGAAGCCGCGCAGGAGCTCGCCGAACCACGAATCCATCGGCACGGTGGCGGAGACATCGAAGGCTTTGGCGGCGTCGCCGGGCAGGACGCCGGCCTCCTGGAACTCGTGGACGGCGTAGGACAGGACACCGGCGGCGATGATGACCAGGGCAACGCCTGTCCAGGTGAAGAAGGTCGACAGGTTGATGCGCAGGGCGCCACGGTAGAAGAGGTAGCCAAGCACAACGGCCGTTGCGAGCCCGAGCAACCCACCGATCGCCGCCACGGCCCCCTCACCCGTGGCCTGGCCGGTGGTCCACAGGAACAGGGCTGTCTCGAGACCTTCCCGAACGACCGCGAAGAAAGCCACGAGGGCGACAGCGGCGACACCCATGCCCACGGCCGTGTCCATCCGGCCGTGCAATTCGCCTTTGATCCCGCGGGCCGCACGCTTCATCCAGAAGATCATCCACGTCACGAATCCGACGGCGATGACGGAGGCAACGCCGGCGAAGATCTGCTCGGCCCGCTCACTCAACGCTTCCGAACTCAGCGACAAACCCACCGCGAACGCCACGGACAGGATGATCGCGCCGGCCACACCCACCCAGACCCAGCGCAGCTGCGCCCGCCGATCGGTCTTGACCAGGTAGGCGACGAGGATGCTCACGATGAGGGTGGCTTCGAGGCCCTCGCGCAGTCCGATGAGGTAGTTGGCCAGCATGGAAGCAAGGTAAGGCTTGCCTAACTAAGAGTCAAGTCCGCGCTCAGAGGGCGACGGGCTGCCCGGTTTGCGCGCTTTGCGCCGCGGCAGCGGCGATCACGACAGGAGCGCGCCCGTCCGCGAGGGACACCGGTGACTCACCGCCATCGAGGACGTAGTCGGTGAAGTAGCGCCACTGATCCCGGTAGGCCACCTCGTAGCGCTCGATGAAGAAGTTGGGCAGTACCGGTTGCCGCGTCTCATCGGCGAGGTAGATCTCGCTGCGATTGAGCCGCTCGTTATCCGAGACCGCCATGCCGAGGGATCCGAGGACCTCGACGCGCTGGTCATAGCCGTAGGGCGCCTCGCGGGAGATGTCGATCGTGGTGATGGCGCCGTTCGCGTGCGTGAGAACTGCCACTGCGACATCGACGTCGCCCGCTTCCTTGATCGCCGGGTCGACGAGGTTGGCGCCCTGGGCCCAGACGGAAACGACCGGCGATCCCACGATGAAGGCGGCCATGTCGAAGTCGTGAATCATCATGTCGACCCAGATCCCGCCGCTGACCTTCACATACTCAATCGGCGGCGGTGCCGGATCCCGGCTGGTGATTCGAGCAAGACGCACATCGCCGAGACGCCCGGCGAGTACGGCGTCGCGCACGGCGCGGTGACCGGGATCGAATCGGCGATTGAAGCCCACCATGAAGGGCACCCCGGTGCGGTCAAGGATGTCGGCCGCCCGATCCACTTCCGCCAGATCGAGGCTCACCGGCTTCTCGCAGAAGATGGCCTTGCCGGCCTCGGCTGCAGCGATGATGTAGTCGACGTGCGTGTCCGTGGATGTGCAGATCGCAACCGCATCGGATGCCTCAATCACCCCCTCCGCCGACAGCGCCGGTACGCCGTACTCGGCCGCGACCGCGGCAGCCGCCTCGGGATTCACATCGTTGACGGCCGACAGCACGGCCCGCGGCGTGTGTCGGGCGATGTAGTCCGCGTGCATGCGGCCGATACGTCCGGTACCGAGCACGCCGATACGCAAGGGTTCGGACACGAATTCGCTCCTTGGGTCGTGACGAGGTCAGTGGGTACGGCGTTTGGTCGCGCGCTGCGCGAGGGCCGCGGCGATCTCATCGCGGCTCCAGCGTTCTCGCAGCGCGCGGCGAACGAGGTCGGCCTGACTCTCCGGTGCTAGTCCGCCAACCGGGGGGTCGCGATCCAGGTTAGTGGGGAAGGCATAGCCCTCGGCCGCGGCCCGGAGCGCAAGGTCGACGACCTCGTCGTCCGTCTCAGCGAGCAGCTCCTCGTAGATAGCGAGCACCATGCGCTCGCGATCCACGGACTCCATCGCGCGACCGAAGGCGCTGCTCACCTGCAGGAGATTGACCATCCGCCGGACATCCGCGGTGTGATTGGCTCCGGCGCCATGGATGAGGGCCGGATTGAAGAAGATTGCGTCGCCCTTGGCGAAGGGGATCTGCACGCAGTTCGCCGTGGTGAATTCCGCGAAGTCCTCGCGGCCCGCGATGAGGTAGCCACCAGGATATTTCTGCGAGTGGGGCAGCAGCATGGTGGGGCCGGACTCCAGGGGGGTGTCATCGTGGGCCACCGCCGCCTGCAGGGTGAGGACGGGTGACAACGCGTGGACGTGGTCCGGATAGCGCTCGATCTGCTCGGGGACCATGAAGCCGAGGTGGTAATCACGGTGCGGCACCTGAGCCGCGCCCCCGGGATTGACGACGTTCACCTGCGCGGTGAGTTGGTACGCCGGGCCCAGCCAGGCCGTGGAGACCAGATCGATGATCGCGTTGCCGTGGTAGTTGACGAAGACATCAGGTGCCGCGACGGCCAACTTCTCCAGGGAATTCCAGATCCGGTCGTTCGCACCCGGTTTGGCGAAGTGATCCCCGACCGCCTGCCCGGCGGCGTTCTGCTCGGCGATGATGTCCCGGAAGACGGCACTGGCGCGATCCACGACCGCGGGCCGCATCGCCCCCCTGACGATGACGACCCCTGGGCCCTCACGGAGGGCTCGTGCGAGTTCGGCGCGTGCCACACCTCGATCGGCGTCGAAGAGGTCCGCGGCGTCGTAGACGAGAACGTTATGCACGACCTCTCGTGCCAGCGGGTAGTCACCGATGTCCGTCTGCTCGGCCACGACCGCAGCAAGATCCTCGACTCGACAGTCAGCGGCACGCATCACGGCCATATCCAAGCACGGCACCGGGTTTGGATCGCGTAAGGACCGTGTTATCCCCGTGGACACCCGGGTCGTCGGCTGGGACCTTCGTTGACATGAGCTACGCAACGACGCGACGTGGATTCCTTCTCACCGGCCTAGCTGGCGCCTTCACGCTCACTGCTGCTGGCACGACCGGCCTGCTCGTGCGCACCTCGCCAAGCCGAGCCGCCGAACTCGCCATCCTGGACGTCACCGGCGACTACGACATCATCGACGCCCAAACCGGCTGCGAGATGAAGGTGCGAATCCGAAACGGCATGCGGTACATCACGGCGAATGGGCTGCCCAATCACGAGACCGGGCAGTTCCCGAATCGAAACAACCCCAATGGGATCTCCGAGCAGAGTTACGGCTTCTCGTTCCCCGTGAACCCGACAAGAAACAAGGGCTACACCAAGTACAACGTCCCGCAGAACTTCGGCATCGCCATCAACGGTGTCCCCTTCGACCCCTACGCCGCCGAGTGGTGGGGCAACGTGCGGAACGGGGACTGGCAGTACAACGCACTCGGCGGCGGCATCAATCTCGGTCTCGACGACAACAACGCCCACGTGCAACCCACCGGCGCCTATCACTACCACGGGCTTCCCGAGGGGCTCATCGACACGTTGCCCGACACTCGACACTCGCCACTCGTGGGCTGGGCTGGCGACGGCTTCCCGATCTATCTCAACCGCGGCTACAAGAAGGCCAAGGAGGCATCCAACTCCTACAAGACGTTGAAGTCCTCGTACATCCTGCGCACCGGGGCTCGACCCGACGGTCCGGGTGGGAGGTACGACGGGACCTTCGAAGAGGACTTCCGCTATAAGAAGAAGGCCGGCAATCTCGACCGTGCGAACGGGCGGTTCCAGGTGACGCCGGAGTACCCTGACGGCGTCTACTGCTACATCCTCACCACCGACTGGCCCGTGATCCCGCGACGGTTCGTGGCAGACGTCGCCAGCACCTTCGTGAGGAATCCCGGGCCGCCACGAGCCTAGGATTCCCGGTCGGGGCTAGATGGGCCGTCGGAACAGTAGTTCGGTCGGCTCCCGCAGTTTGTCGGCGAGGAAGGCATTGCCCTCGACCACATACGGCAGGCCCATGTGCAGCTCCCACGCCTCGCGGGAAGTGAAGTTCTCCAACATGTACCAGACGGTGAGGTCCTCATCGCCCACCACCAACTCCATGAAGATATTCCCGGGTTCCTCCCGGGTCGCATCCCTCATCAGTCGAAGACGATCGGCCACGGCATCGGCCTGCGCCATGTCAGGGCGAATCACAGCCACGAGGAGGATCGGTTCAGTGGACACGGAGAGCGATGGTAGCGAATCAGGCGGGCACGGCCTCGGCGACGCGCAGGGCATTGGCGGCAATGGTGAGTGCGGGGTTCTGCGCACCCGAAGAGGGGAAGAAGCCCGCGTCGACGACGTAGAGGTTGTCGATGTCGTGACTACGACAGTCCCGATCCACCACGCTGTGCGTGGGATCGTCTCCTGCGGCCAGCGTCCCGCACATGTGCGAGTTCATGGAGATGTCGAACCGCTGCTCGAAAATTCCGACGTAGCCAGCTTTGCGCAACACCGACTTTGCCTTGGCAAGCAACAGTTCGTGTCGGTCATAGTTCGTGCGCTGCCAGGACACCGTGATGCGGCCACGATCATCCAAAACCAGGCGGTTCGCCACGTCCGGGGTGTCCTCCGTCATGACGAGCCACTCCACACTGCGATCAGCCATGGGCCGCAACAGGGCGAGTGGGGCCCGGGTGGCGTGCGTCTTCATCATGGACGCTTGCACCTTGCCGATGAGTTGGAGCGTGCCACCGGGATACCCGTCCCCGAGATCGTCGTAGAAGTCGTTCACGCAGGCGGTTTTCTGGAAGATGACGTCGTTGACCCGCCGCGGATCGATCGCGGCGATATGGGTGTTGTTATGCACCATGTAGCGGGCGCCCACGAGGCCGGACGAGTTCGCCACGTCACTGCGCAGGAGAACCGCGGCCGAGTTGGCAGCACCGGCCGCCGTGGCAAAGATCCGGCCGCGCACCGTGAGTTCCTCGACATCCCCTGTCGCCGGATCGGTGCATGTCCCATGCGCCGAGGCGATGCGACCGGTGGCATCGGTCGAAAGTCGCTCGACGTACGCTCCCGTGACGAGCCGTACCGAACCCGTGGCAAGGGCGGGTTCTAGCGCACACACTTCGGCATCCGATTTGGCTCCCCATCGGCAGGGAAACCCATCGCAGGTCCCACAGCGGACACATGCCCCACCAGGGCCGAGATCGACTCCCATCGCTGTCGTTGTCGGATGTAGACCCTGCTCGCTCAGTCGGCCAAGGGTCTCCGCAATGTACGGCTCGTGAGGCAGCGCCGGGAATGGATAGGGCGAACTGCGCCATGGCTCGAACGGCTGATCCGGCCCGCTGCCAGCCGGTGTTCCGTGAACGCGATAGAGGCGCTCCGCCTGGACGTAGTACGGCTCGAGATCGGCATAGGTGAACGGCCAGGCTGGTGAGACCCCGGAGGGGTAGCGCGTCTCTTCGAAGTCACGCTCACGAAGGCGCGGCAGCGACGACCCGTAGACCTTCGTGTTGCCGCCGACCACGTAGTGGACACCCGGAGCGTATGGCGTCCCGTCCACGGCGTACCACGTGTCATCGGGCTTGTAGCGGCGCTGGACGAAGACCGCCTCAGCCGAGAAGTTCTCCGGTTCGCGCGGCAATCGCTCGCCCCGCTCGAGGACGAGGACCTCAAGACCACGTTGTGCGAGTCCATAGGCGAACGTCGATCCGCCCATGCCGCTGCCGATCACGACGACGTCCGCGCTCAACTCCACGGCCTCACCTTAGACGGGCGGGCTCGCGGCCATCAGGGAAGTCGAACGGCGCGGGTGGAATCGCGGAGCTTGTTGTCCTTGCCGAACGTGCGCATGAGGTAGCGGGACGCCTCCGGCTCCCCCTCATCGTTGAGGTCGAGGGGGCCGGTGTAGCCGACATAGGCAATGTCACGCCCTTGCCGCGCAAGCTCGAGACAGCGCTTCAGGGTCGTGCAGGAGATCCCCCCGGCGGTGACCGACGGCAGGGCCGCCCGGATGCCGTCCGGGGTGATGGCACCCAAGAATCGGCCCGATTGCTCGGCGGCGAGGATGCTGATGGCGGCCGCGTCGTAGGCCTGCGGGGAGTACGCGAGTTGCGAAGCATCCGGGACGATCCGCAGTACCCGCTTCTTCAGGCTGCGAGGGACTGCCAGGTCATACGAGACCGTCACTGCGCCCTGGAGCGCACCCTTCTTGATCTTCTTGGGATTGACCTCGTTCGCGGCCCAACTCGTGAGCAGGACATTCGAGGGCATCCCGCGCGTGATGAGCGCCTGAACGATCGCACTGGTCTTGGTGTCCGTCGCCAACAGGAGTCCGTCTGACGCCGACCGGCGAATCTTCGCGGCGATCTTGCTCGGTGACTGGCGCTGGGAGTACAGGATGACGACAGCCTGCATGCCGCGCAGTTCCGCGGCGTCCGCCGCCGCGTCTGCCACCTCGCTCAGCGACCGAGGAGCCACCGCGACTATCCGTCGGACGTCACGCTCATCCGCGATCTTCGTCAGCATGACGCCCTCGAGCGTCGTCGTTGGTGCCACGTGGGCGACCAGACCGGCCACGTCAGGGTTAGTCGTCGCCGGCGAAACAAGGGTCCGACCCAGAACGGCATCGACGTTGTCCAACACGACGTCCGACGACATCGGACCGATCAGGGCCTGAGCCCCACGGCCGGAGAGCCTGTCGAGTGTTCGGGCAAAGACATCCGAGTCCGTGTGCCCGGAGTCACCGGGGAGCAGGACGATCCGCTCACCGAGAACACCTCCGGCGGCGTTGGCGTCGTCCACAGCGAGTCGCACCGCCGCCTGGGTTGCCGGGCCGTAGGCCTTGAGAGCCCCGGTATCGGGAAGGGCGGTGCCCAGCGTGAGGACCTGATCGCCGTCCGCACGGGGCCCAGCATCGACGGAGGGCGCCGGAGCAGCGGTGGCCGGGACGGTGCCGAGGACTGTCAACGAAGCGCTGAGGCAGAGTGCACCGATCCACACGATCCGCCAACGCATGCTGTCGATGGTACGTGCTGACGGCGATGAATCGCCTGCTTGAATGCACGCATGACGCAGGCATTGCAGATCGGGGTCATTGGCACGGGCAATATCGGAACCGCTCATGCGCGATCCCTGGCCCGCGAGGTGTCCGGGGCCGACGTGGCGTGGCTCTACGACGCGGACACTTCCCGCGCCACCGATCTCGCCGATGAGCTCGGGGCACGACTCGCCCCATCGGTGGAGCACCTCGTTGCCTCGAGCGACGCCGTCGTAATCGCCTCTCCCGATGGGCTGCACCCTGAACAGGCGATGCTGTGCCTGGATGCCCAACGACCTACCCTGTGCGAGAAGCCCCTCGCGCCGACGACGGAAGAAGCGGCCAACGTCGTGGCCGCCGAGGTCGACCTCGGTCGCCGACTCATCTCCCTCGGCTTCATGCGGCGCTTCGACCCGGGCTACGTCGCCCTCAAGGAGGGCATTCCCTCGGTCGGTCGTCCCCTTGTGGTCCACAACGTTCACCGGAACACCTCAGCCCCGTACGGTCTGGACACCGCGCTCACCCTGACCAATTCGGCCATCCACGAGTTCGACATCAACCGCTGGCTCCTCGACGACGAGTACACGAGCGTGCAGGTCGTCACCGGCGAGCCCGGTCCACGGACGCCCGACGGCCAGCTCGACCCCCTCCTAGTGATCCTCACGACACGCGGCGGAGCCTTAGTCGAGATCGAGGTCTTCATGAACGCCTGGTACGGCTATGAGGTGCGCTGCGAGATCGTCGCAAGCGATGGCACCTTGGACATGGGTGACGGCTCGTACATCACGCGGCGGGCGTCCCGACAGGTGGGGCACGACGTGCCGGAGTTGTGGCTTGGGCGGTTTGAGGATGCCTACCGCCGGCAACTGCAGGCATGGGTCGACGCAACACTCGTAGGCAAGACGTCGGGGGCCACCGCCTGGGATGGCCTCGTTGCGACCTTGAGTGCGAACGCTGCAGTGGCCGCCATAGGAAACGGGGCGGTCAGGATTGAACTTCCCGACCGCCCCGCCCTGTATGCGTAGGCCCTGTCCGCGCTAGCGGACCGGCGCGAGCTGCTGCTCCTCTTCAGGAACGGTCATGGCGCCGGTCATGATGGCGACCACGTCGTTCATTGTGTGGCTCTGCGGCGTGACGACGGCGGCACGGCGGCCAAGTCGCTGAATGTGGATGCGATCGGCGACATCGAAGACCTGCGGCATGTTGTGCGAGATCAAGATGATGCTCATGCCACGGTCACGCAGGTCCTTGATGAGTTGGAGCACGCGGGCGGACTCATTGACGCCCAGTGCCGCGGTGGGCTCATCGAGGATGACCACCTGGCTTCCGAACGTGCCTGCGCGCGCCACGGCTACCGCCTGACGCTGACCACCGGAGAGTGTTTCGACCGTCTGGGTGATGCTCTGCACAGTGAGGACACCAAGGTCGCTGAGGCTCTTGGTGGACACCTCACGCATGTGCTTCTTGTCCAGGCTACGGAAGACTTTGCCGAGGATCCCCTTCTTGCGCACCTCACGACCGAGGTAGAGGTTCTCGGAAATGTCCAGTGCCGGGGCCACCGCCAGGGTCTGATAGACCGTCTCGACGCCGTGACTACGTGCGTCGTGCGTGGACTTGAAGCTCACCTCTTGGTTGTTGACGAAGATCCTGCCCGAGTCGACCTCATGGGCACCGGAGATGCACTTAATCAGTGTGGACTTGCCTGCACCGTTATCCCCTACCACCGCGAGCACCTCGCCGGGGAAGAGCTCAAACTGGCAGTTGTTCAATCCGATGACGCGCCCGAAGGACTTGTTGAGGTCCTTGCCCTGGACGATCGGCTGCGCTGAGGTCACGACGGTCATATCTTCACCTTCCGAATCCACTGGTCGACGGCGACGGCGGAGATCACGAGGACGCCGATGGCCAAGACGCGGTATGCCTGGTCCAGACCGGCCAGTGAGAGGCCGAAGTCAAGGATGATGATGATGAACGTACCGATCAGGGTTCCCACCAGTCGGCCGCGTCCACCAAAGAGTGAGGTTCCACCGATGACGACCGCGGTAATCGTCTCGAGGTTGATTTCTGGGGCGACATTGGGGCTTGCTGAGCCGAGGCGGCCGATGGTGATCCAGCCAGCGATGCCGATGATGAAGCCCGCCGTCAGGTACACACTGAACAGGACCCGCTTGACGTTAATACCGGAGAGCTCCGCGGCAGTGGGATCGTCACCCACGGCGTAGACATGCGTGCCCCACGCCGTGCCGCGCAGGACGTAGGCCATGACCACGTACACGATCAGCATCACGACCAGCCCGATGGTGAAACCGAAGGGCCCGATCTGGAAGTCCTTGCCCATGATGCCCATGACATCTTGGGCGCCTTCGAACTCCTTACCCTGGATGGTGCGGGCCTTGAAGATGATCAGCGTCAGAGCCGTGAAGATGCTCAGCGTGCCCAGGGTGACGATGAACGGCGGCAGATTGAATCTGACGATCAAGAAGCCGTTGACGCCGCCGGCCAGTGTCGCGACGGCGACACCGATGATGACCGCCAGATACGGGTTCTGACCCGCCATGAAGGTCACATTCGACGCCGTGGCCGATACCGCAAGGTTGGCCATAACCATCTGACCGAAGACCATGATGGCGCCGATGCTCAGGTCGATGCCGGCCGTGAGGATGACGATCGTCTGCGCGACAGCCAAGGTTCCGATGATGACGGTCTGCTGCAGCATCAGTGAGATCGTTGCCGGCTTGGCGAAGTTCTCCAGGGAGCCGACGTCGAATCCGAATCCCAGAATCGCGAAGATCACGATGAGGACGACGAGGACGATAAGTGGACTGAGCCACGGGTAGCGGTGCAGGGCGTGCTGGACCTTTTGCATCGGGGTCGCGCTGTTGGCGAACTCCTCGGCAGCGGTCGTGCGGGCGGTCTCGCTCACAGGAACCTCCGACGGTGTGGGTGGGGGAAGACTAGCGGGAGACGCGAGGTGGGGCGGCCTTCTTGCGAAAGCCGCCCCACCTCGTTGTCAACTAATTACCGCTCGGTGCGTGGATCAGCCCCAGGCGTTGTCGATGCAGTACTGCGCCGACTCCTGCGGAGCAGATGTCACGGTGTCCATCGGCATGTCGGTGCACAGGGTGACACCGGTGTCGAAGAACTCGCCGTTCGCGGAGGTGTTCTCCGGAGCCGCACCACCGTTGGCGATCGAGGCGATGGCCTCGACGCCGAGCGAAGCCATACGCAGCGGGTACTGCTGCGAGGTGGCCTGGATGTCGCCGGCCTTCACGGCCTCGACGCCGGCGAGACCGCCGTCGACCGAGACGATGATGACGTCCTCGCCGATCGTCTTGCCAGCAGCCTTGAGGGCCTCAGCGGCACCGAAGGCGGTCGGCTCGTTGATCGTGTAGACGACGTTGATATCGCCGTTGGCAGCGAGGCACTTCTCCATGCCGGCGCGGCCACCCTCCTCGTTGGCACCCGTGGCCTCGAGGCAGGCGATCTCATATTCGCCGCCAGCGCCCGTGGTGTAGGAGCCGGACTTCGCGGGGCTGCTCATGTCGGCCAGGTCGGGAACCTCAACACCGAGACCGGTGAGGAAGCCATTGGCACGGCAGTAGTCGACCGACACAACGCGATCGTCGAAGATAACGAGCTCGGCGATGGTCGCCTTCTCGCCATTGAGCCAACCAGCGGACCACTGACCAATGGCCTCACCAGCGAGGCAGTTGTCGGTCGCGAAGGTGATGTCGACCACGTCCGGCGGATCGGTCGGGGTGTCAAGAGCGATGACGTAGAGGCCAGCGGCGCGGGCCTTCTCGATCGCGGCGTTGACGTTGACCGACATCGGGGTGATCAGGATGCCAGCGTCGCCGCGGGCGATGGCCTGCTCGATAAGGTCGATCTGGCCCTGGTCGTCACCTTCCTCCTTGCCGGAGCCGATGGTGAGCTCAACACCGTTGGCCGCTGCGGCCTCCTTCGCGCCTTCCTGCATGGCGACGAAGAACGGGTTGGTCGAGTCCTTGGTGATCAGGGTCACCTTGACCGGCTCAGCAGGAGCCTCAGACGAGGACTCCGAGGAACTCTCGGAGCTGCTGCTGTCGGACGAGGCGCTGTCAGACGAACCGCTGTCGCTCGAACCGCCACAGGCGGCAAGACCGAGCGCCAGCACACCGGCGGACGCCACGAAGGCGAGGCGCCGGCCGCCAAATGCACGTGCCATGAAGAATCTCCTCTTCCATGGGGGTCAGGGTGACCCCGGGGGTCTACGCAAGGTGTCGCGATCTAGCCCTAAGCGCAAGGTGGGCGCACTGCCCGTTACGCAATCGTTCTGGGGCTGAAACCTTGACAACGTTGTCGTGAGGCCTTTCTATGGCCCTAGCCACACTCCCGTCAACCCCTAGAACCCGAAGGTCTCCGCTCCGTTATGGCTTCGTTATCCACCCCTGAGGGGACCGCCACCACCCGGCGGCGCCCCACCCTTCGAGATGTTGCTGCCCTCGCCGGGGTCAGCTTCAAGACCGTCTCCCGGGTGGTTAACGGGGAGCCGGGGGTCTCAGCGCCCGTCGCCGAGCGCGTTCGCGCCGCCGCGGAGCAGATCGGATTCCGCCCCAATGCGGCGGCGACAGCACTTCGCAGGGCGGACGGAAGAACCGCCACGGTCGGCGTCCTACTCGAGGACACCGGCAACCCGTTCTTTGCAGCCCTGCTCCGCGGAGTTGAGGACACCGTGCGCGCCCGTGGCTTCGCAGTGTTCTCCTCCAGCACGGACCTTGATATCGCCCGCGAACGCGATGTCGCCGCCAACTTCCTCGCTCGACAGGTCGACGCCCTCATCACGGCACCGTCGCAGGCTGACGCGGCCCACCTCGAGGCACTGCGGGACGCCGACATCACCGTCGTCCTCGTCGACCGGCCCGTCAATGACTCGATGACGCCGTCCGTGATCACCGACAACCGGCAGGGCGCACGTATCGGCGTACAGCACCTCATCGATCAAGGGCACCGGCGCATCGGCTACGTCGGCCGCGACCCGTCGATCTACACCTCCCAGGAGCGCTACGCCGGCTACGTCGAGGCGATGAAATCTGCGGGCATCCCGGGTGATGATCACCTCGTGCATCGCGTGGGGGCAACGCGATCCAGCGCCGCGGAGCAGGTGAACGGGCTGCTGGATCTCGCCGAGCCCCCCACGGCCATCTTCACCGCACAGGACATCATCACGATGACGGCTGTTGGCGTGCTGCAGCGGCGCAGTCTCGCAGATCAAGTGGCCCTGGTCGGATTCGATGATTTCGAACTTGCCGATCTACTCCAGCCTGGCATCACCGTTGTCGCGCAGGACCCCTACCGCATCGGCGTGATCGCCGCGAGCCTCGCGCTCGGCGACGACTGCTCCGGCGATGAGCATCCGGTTGATGGTCAGCACATCGTCCGGACCCAACTCATCGTCCGCGGGTCCGGCGAGATTCCCCCTCCTCCCTCCCGTTGAGTGGCGAGTTGTTGACTGCTTTTCGCCCAAAATCCGTCAACAACTCGCCACTCAACGATGTATCGGCGGTGGAGCGGACCTAACCTGGCGGGCATGGGTGTGTGCTTGCATCGCGGACGGCGCACCGCCGTCTACGTCGGGGCGCTAGTTTTCGCTACCGGATCGCTGGGAACGATCCCGACCACCGCTACGGCGTCGCCGGAGCATGCGCCATCCCACAGTGCAACGGCAGAAGTGTCCGGAGCAACTCCATCGAGACTGACTGCAACAGGTTTGACGCGGGCGAACGATGGCCGATCACTCTCCGACGTCGGCATCACGGCGAATGCGAGCCTTCGCACCACGCCCGCACGCTACGCCCCCGGCACACCTCTCGACATTCGAGTCGCCGGAACCCTCGACATCAATGCCACGGCCAACGCGGTCTGCCACGGACTCGAACTCACTGTCATGCGAGGAGCCATTCGACTCGGCGGTCGGCTCAGTTCACCAGACCGTTCCCCCATCATCGCTGGAGAGACACGCGTCGAGCCGGTTAACCTCGCCTTCGATCTTCCCGTCGACGACGTACCGACCACGGGGAATATCTCCGTCGACATAGCCCTGCAGTGCTCGCCCGTCATCGATGGCACGTGGGACTTTCCAGGAGAATCTTCCGTGGTCGCGACGACGACGATCCGGGCTGCGAGCGGCACCGTCATCGTCACCCCAGGCTGGGTTTTCCCGGATGCCGACGACGCCAAAGAGGCCCGTGTCACCGCGGGGACGACCGGTGGCAAGTCAACGATCCGAGTGAAGCGCGGCACCAAGACGGTGTGGACCAAGAAGACGTCTAAGTCACGCATCAACCTCGCGATCCCAACTTCGACGCTCTCGAAGTCCGGTACCTACACCGTCCTCGTGCGCGGCGATGGCAAGACCGCGCGCACGACGTTCCGTGTGAGTAAGGGTTGGGCACCCCTGATGAGCGAACCCGCCCATTGGGAGCGCTGCTCAACGATCACGTGGACCTACAACGACGCTCAAGCTCCTCGCGGCGGCGATAGGCAGATGATCGAGGACCTCACCACGACCTTCGATCTCTACGAGCGACTGACCGGACTGACCTTCGTGCGCGTGAAGGATGGTCCAGGGGACATCGTTGTCGACTGGGCGAATCTCTCCGGTCAGGCCGATGGCTGGGGTGGGGCTTCGGGGTACGCCGGCATCCTCAGTGGCGGGAGCCTGACGCTGTCAACCACCAGCCGGTGGGCCAAGACCCCTGGTGACGGTGTGGACGGTCGAGGCGCACTGCTCAATCACGAGGTCGGACACACGCTTGGCCTCGGCCATGTCACCAACGACCGCGAATTGATGTTCCCGATCCACACTGGGGGCGTATCACCGCTGACCCCGCAGAAGGGCGACATCGCCGGGCTTCGTGAGTTGTACGCACCAGCTAACTGCCCGTGAATGGCGAGTTGTTGACTGTTTATCGGCCGAAATCCGTCAACAACTCGCCACTCAACAGGGAGTGTCAGGCGAAGGTGATGGTGGTTTCCACAGGGATAGTTGAACGCAAGGTGTGCCCCACCGGTGAGGTCTGCAGAACATGCTCGTGCAACTCCGCCAGTTCGGCCGACGTAGCGCTGCTCTGCAACTTCACATCCACCGCGATGTCATCGAATCCGGCGTGCCCACCGGGGCGCAGTCCGAGGAAGGTGTGCAGATCGAGGTTGCCGGAGATGTCGATGCTGAGTTCGTCAATCTCGATTCCGCGCGCCGTGGCATTGGCGGCGTACCCCACGGCCAGGCAATTGCCCAGAGCCGCGAGCACCTGCTCCACCGGGTTGGGAGCCGAGTCAGTGCCACCGAGTGCGGCCGGCTCGTCGGAGGGAATGGGATCGAATGAGCGCACCTTTGCCTCACTGCGGAAGGCGCCGAGCCAGGTGACGCGTGCGCGCCACGTCGTTGCGCTCTTGCTGGAATCGGTGGAAACCGCCTGAATGAGATTGCCCACGGCTTCGATATCGACATCGTTGAGCAAAGTGGCGGCTTCGGTAGAGGTGTTGACGGACATGGTGGTTCCTTTCGACGTATGTGAAGGGGCGCAGCAGGACGACATTCGCGTCTGCCGACGCAGGGAATATGGGTTCGCGGTCAATGCCGCGGGAAGTCAATGAAATCCCACTGATCTCGGGCTATCGGGCATGCCGACAGCGCATCGAGTCAGTGGCGCATACAGGGTTCCATCGCAAGGCCTCTCGCTCATCTTTCTCCTGCACCGTGCAGGAGACGGAGGTGGCACCACTCCGCGTCGGGCCTTGCGGATGCAAGACGATCGCGGCAGGTTGCCGGGGCTTCATCGGGCCGTATCCCTCTGCCCCTCTGGATGAGGTATTCAGTTGTGGGGGTGAAGATACCCGATCGCACGCATGGTTGTCACGCGGGTGTCCCCGGCGCCACGCGACGGTTCCGGCTAGCCTGACAACATGCTGTCCGCGGCCGCGATCGTTGCACTCCAGCAGCGGTATCCCGGACTCATCGACAAGCCCATCGCGCCGTTCACACTCCAGGGCCAGTCCTTTGATACCGACACCAACCCGGTCGTCATGGGCGTGGTGAACCTGTCCCGCGACTCCACCTATCGCGAGAGCATCGCACTGACGCGCGAATCGGCGATCCGCAAGGCACGTGTGCAATTCGCCGAAGGCGCGCACGTCATCGACATCGGTGCTGAATCCAGCCGCGGTGACGCGGCCCGCGTGGACAGCGCTTCGCAAATCGCACAACTGGTTCCGGTGATCGAGCAACTGTCGAGCGAGGGCATCCCGGTGTCGGTCGAGTCCTACGACGCCAACGTCGTCGCCGCCTGCCTCGCAGCCGGGGCATGCATGGTCAACATGACCAGCCGCGATCCGGGCGACGCGATTCTCGAGCAGGTGGCCGCCGTGGGCGCCGCAGTGATCTTGTGCTTCCTCCCCGGTGAGCACGCGCGTGACGGGGCGTCCTACACCTTGCAGGATGATCCGATCCCGCAACTACTCGAGTACTTCGCCGATCGCGTTGCGCGGGCGCGCGAACTCGGCGTGACCTCGATGGCCATCGACCCGGGCCTGGGCTTCTACTACGGGCCGCACGTGTCGCAGCCGGTGAAACAGCGTCACCAGGGCCAGACCCTGCTCCACTCATTCCGCCTGCGGGAGTTGGGTGTCCCCATCTGTCAACTCATGCCGCACGGCTTCGACTTCTTCGAGGACCGCTACCGCGTCGGTGAGCCCTTCTTCACCGTGCTTGCCCGTCTCGGAGGTGTCGGTGTTTACCGCGTTCACGAGGTGCCCGAGGTCGTTCGCGTGCTGAGGGCGATGAACGAGTTGTCGATCTAATGGAGTGAGCTATGCCCGTTGTCCGTCGTACCGCCCTCGCCCTGTCCACGGCACTCATTGCCGCGGCCACTCCGGTCGCCGTGCTGTCACCATCGCTCGCCTCGGCCGCACCGCCCTCGATCATCGATCCCCCCGCGATCGGCGCATGCTGGAATGCGACGTACAAGCAGGCCAACAACTCGATGTTCAAGGGCGCGTCCGTCGAGTGCACGACACCGCACACAATCGAGATCGCCGCCAATCTCGACGTCCCAGCCGATGTCGCTGTCAAGGGCCCCAAGAGTCGCGACCTGCATCTGTTTGTCGATGCCCGCTGCCAGGTGGCCGTCAATGAGTACGCCGGCGTTGAGCAGCCCACAACCGCGGGGCAGGGCACACGCACGTGGGCCTTCTGGTTCACTCCCAACAGCAAGGAGTGGAAGGCGGGCAACCACTGGGTGAGTTGCGCGGCCGGCTCGGTGCCGAAGTCCTACACGGCGATGCGCACCAAACCCCGTCTGGTGGCAGTGTCCAACTCAATCGCTGGATCACCCGGCCGCAGCAAAGCCCTCACTTTTACGACGGACTACGGCACGGGCACGCTGGTCTCACGCAAGCCCATGACGACGATGGCTGGACGCCCCTATCCCGGCAGCGCTGGTCTGCAAAAGAAGGCGTGGAAGTTCTGCGAGAAGACCGTGGGGTCCAATAAGTACTTCTGGTACGGCCCCAGTGAGGCCGAATGGGTCGCCGGCTGGACCGCCATCACCTGCTGGAGCACCAAGAAGTCCACCTAGTCCGCGGGGATGGTGCGCACTAGTGGTAGCCATGCCGCGCACCAAGGACCCACATGCCATGTACTGCCCCGGTTGGTGCCAAAGGCGCACGGTCAAGCCTGCCGCTAGGGTCGGCGCGTGGCCGCCTCCGACGTCATCGTGATCGGTGGTGGCGTCGTGGGCCTGGCCCTCGCCGACGCCTGGCTGGCCCGGCATCCGGGGTCGGCCGTGACGGTGCTGGACAAGGAGCCTCACCTCGCGGCCCATGCCTCCGGTCGCAACTCCGGTGTGCTGCACGCGGGCTTCTACTACGCCCCGGACTCACTCAAGGCCCAGCTCACGCGGCGTGGCAACCAGATGCTCCGTGCCTTCTGCGATGAGCGTGGAGTGGACGTTCGCGATACCGGCAAGGTCGTCGTGACCACCTCGGCCGAGCAACTTCCCCGTCTCGATGACCTTTACGCGCGCGGCATCGCGAACGGCGTTCCGCTGGAGATGATCGATGAAGCGGGATTGCGCGAACTCGAGCCGCTAGCGCGGACCCATGGGCGCGCCCTGTGGTCACCCTCGACCGCAGTCGCTGATCCCGCCGCGGTGGTGCACGCCCTAGCCGATCGCGTGGCAGAGCGGGGCGGTCAGGTGCTGCTGGGCATGCCAGCGGTGGCCGCGGGTCCGGGGTGGGTGCGCACGCCCACCGAGACGTTCAACACCGGGCACATCATCAATGCCGCCGGGCTCTACGCCGACACGGTGGCCCACTGGTTCGGCGTCGGGGAGGACTACCGGATGCTGCCCTTCAAGGGTCTGTACTGGTATTCCTCGTGGCCGGCCGGACGACTACAGCGCCACGTTTATCCCGTGCCCGATCCACGCAACCCCTTCCTCGGCGTCCACCTCACCGTGACAGTGCACGGACGTGCCAAGGTCGGTCCGACCGCGATTCCCTCGCTGTGGCGCGAAGACTACGGCGGGCTCGGCGGCTTCAACGCACGGGAGAGCGCACAGATCGCTGGTCTGTATCCGCGGTTCGCCCGCAGTCCGCACCACGACGTGCCCGGCTTGGTGCGCACCGAGTTGCCGAAGTATTCACGGCGCTACCTGGTCAATCAAGCGGCAGCGCTGGTACCAAGCGTGCGGCCGCAGGACTTCCGCGAGCGCGGTCGACCAGGAGTGCGCGCTCAACTACTTCACGTGCCGACCGGCAAACTCGAGATGGACTTCGTCGTCCGAGACGGAGAGCGGTCCACGCATGTGCTCAACGCGGTATCGCCGGCCTGGACCTCAAGTCTGGCGATGGCTGAGTGGATCGTCGCACGCATCTGAGATGCCTTACTGTCACCTCATCGTGCGCACGCAACCGGGCTTGGTCAGCGCGAGTTAATGCGCACAATCACGTTGGTCGGCCGGCGAAAGGCAAAGCCGCTCGGCGGGGTGAACGTCACCAGGTCCATCGTCGGCCACGCGGTGAGCATCTCCTCCACCGCGATTACGGTCTGCATCCGGGCAAGATGTACGCCGAGGCAGTGATGTTCGCCAGAGGAAAAACTCAAACCGTGCCGGGAATTCGGCCGATGAATGTCATAGCTCAGCGGGTCGCTGAATACGGCCGGGTCACGGTTGGCCGCGATCACCGAAACGCCGACGAACTCGCGTGCGCCGATCTCCACGCCGGCCAGCGTCAGCGGCTCCTGAGTCCACCGCTCCATGAAGGCCACCGGGGGCATCCACCTGATCGCCTCATCAACGGCACCGACGAGAAGTGCGGGCTCGGCTCGCACCTGGGCCATCGCATCCGGATATTGATGGAGCAGCATCAGCGTCGTTAACACCGACGCCTGGATTGTTTCGATGGCACCGAACATCACCACGCGCAATTGCGCGGCAATCTCCTCCGGCGACAGGTCCGAGTCCTCAACGACCTTCGACCGCGAGAGTCCCTGCAACAGCAGTTCGGTGAGCTCCGCACGCGCGGCATCGGCACGGCGTACCGGCTCGGGATCACCGGTGTATTCCATTGCGGCAGCGAACACGGCATAGAAGCCATCGATACGCTCAATGTCATCAAGGGGTAGACCGATGACCTGCGCGGCGACGCCAACCGCGAAGGGAGCGGCGAAGGCCTCGGTCAACTCAACCTCACCGGAGATTCGCGAGATCAACTCTCGCGCGTACGACCGGATGGACTCACCGAAGAGTCGCTCAGCCTCACGGGCCCGGAACGGCGTCTCGAAGGGCTGGCGATATCGCTCGTGCTCGGCCCCATCGACCGTGAGCATCATCCGGCCCAGAGAAGCTCGCACCATGTTCTGCTCGGCCTCGACGGTGGCACCGGACTTGGGCAGCAGGACCTGTCGTGCCGGTTCACGTGCGGTCACCAGCCACCCGCCGATCGCGGGCAGCCACGTGACCGGCTCACGCTCTCGCAGGTCATCGAGCACGTGCTCGCGACCAGCATCCTCGAGGTCGGCCAACGTGACGGCAGCGCCGACGGGGAAGTCCCGTCGGCGCTGCTCGTCTTGCTCGTTGGTGATCTGAACCTGGTCGAGCAAGGGCTAGCTCACCAGGTCGGCAATCGCATCGACGTTCTCGGTGCGACGGCGCAGGGCTCCTACGGCAACGCCGATGCCGAAGACAATGAATGGCAGCAGCACCAGGAACCAGCCCAGGGGGTTGAGCGCCCAGGCCTGAACCGTGGGATCGCTGCCGTCGGCGGCTGTGCCGGCGAAGATGGCGAAGCGGCTCATGAGCAGGTAGGCACCGAGCGCCAACCCGATCGCCGCAAGGATCGGCGCAATCATCGTGTGCCAGATGCGCGTGTCCTCCTTCGTACGCCGGAAGTAAGCGACCACCGCGATACTGACAAGGATCTCCACGATGACGATCGCAAGAACCGCGATCGCCGATGACCAGTAGAACAAGTTCAGGACCGGATCGAGGTCAAAGACCACGAAGAGCACCACGACGATGAACGTGATGGCCGACACCGTGAGAGATCCGTTGCCCGGTGCGCCAAAGCGGTTCGTGTGATCGAGCCGCTGACTGAAGACGCCGGAGCGACCCATGGCAAAGAAGTAGCGGGCTGCGGAGTTCTGGAATGCAAGCAGACCGGCAAACAGCGAGGTCAGGACCAGCCAACTCATCACGGTTGCCATCCAGTCACCCACGTACTCGGCGGCGATCGAGAACAAGACGGCCGCCGGGTCGACGAGCGGTTCGCCGTCGACGGAACTGCGCTCAAGGATCTGATCGATGACCTGCGTCGAGCCCAATGCCGTGACCATGGCGAAGGTCACGAACGCGAAGAGCAGGCCGATCAAGATGATGGCGGTGTAGGTCGCGCGCGGCACAGTCTTCTTCGGTTCGCGTGACTCCTCGCCGTAGATGGCAGTGGCCTCGAATCCGATGTAGGACGCGAAGGCAAAGGCCAGAGCGATACCGGCAGTGCCACCGATGCCTCCAGCTAGCACGGCGTTCGGCGCAAACGAAGCACCCAGGTCGATGCCTTCCGGGCCACCCTTGACGAATACGGCGATCGCCACGATGACCAGAGAGAGCAACTCCAGCGTGAGCAGCACGCCGAGCAATTTGGCGCCGATGTCGACCGAGAGCACAGACAGGATCAATACGGCGACCCACGCGAAGAGAATCCACGCCCACCACGGCAAGGCGATCCCGAACTGAGCCTCCATCTGAGCGCCCATGACGGCGCCGAAGAAGCCGTAGATCGCGAGTTGGATTGTCAGGTAGGCCATCAAGGATGTGAACGCCGAGCCCACACCCACGTTGATGCCGAGTCCACGGCCCACGTAGGCAAAGAACGCGCCCGCATTGGTCACGTGCTGGCTCATAGCCGCGTAGCCCACGCTGAACAGCAGCAGGATGACGCCGACCAGCAGATAGGCACCGGGCACGCCGGCTCCGTTGCCGAGGACGGAGGCCACGGGAACAGCTCCCGTCATGCCAACCAGCGGTGCAGCGGCGGCCACCACGAAGAACACGATGCCGAGGACGCCCATGCGTCCCTTGCTCAGTGAAGTGTCAGGAGTCTCTTGGGGAGCCGGTTGGAGATCGGCCATGGGGAACCTTCCCGTCAGGGGGCCGCCTCGCCTCGTACGGCCCCTAATGACCGATGAGGGTGACGTAGATCACTAGCCGGGTCAAGCACATTCGATAAATTCGTGCGGGTCCGAACGATTTCCACTAGCCTCGCGACAATCCCGCGACAAGGAGTGGCCCGTGGCTGGCTTCCTGCCCCCCTACACCGACGATGGCGGATCTGCGCTGGTGCCCGAGATGCCGTGGTTCTACTCCGGCACTTTGCTGACCGTCGAGTACCGCACGGACGTCGAGAAGGTGCGCGCCCTGCTACCCGCCGATGTGGATATCGCGCCGGACGACCCCGGGGCGGTGGCGTTCATCTGGGCCGATTGGCAGTCGTGCAGTGCCGACGGACGCGAGTTGCTCGACCCCTCGCGTTCGCAGTACCTCGAGACCTTCGCGGTCGTGCGGTGCTCATACGAGGGCACGACGTACAGCCGCTGCGTCCTCATCTGGGTGACGACCGACTTCGCGATCGGGCGGGGCTGGTTCCAGGGCTACCCCAAGAAGCTCGGCAGCATCTTTGTCACACGCGCAATGAACCACGGCAAGGCGGCGCCGCGTGTCGCACCCGGGGGCACCTTCGGCGCCACCCTGGCGGCGTACGACCATCGGCTTGCAACGGCGAAGGTGACATTGACCGAGCCGAGTGACACCAACGGGTTCGTGAATGCACTCCCGATGTTGCATCACCGACAGATGCCGAGCATCGCTGGTGGTGCGTTGAGCCTGGATCAGGTGGTCACCATGGGTGGCATCGACGCCGACCTCGGCCAGCCCTGGCGCGGAGAAGCGACGCTCGATCTCTTCGACTCCGCATGGGATCAGCCGGCCTCACTGCTGCCGGTGCGCGAGGTCATCGACGGCTACTACCGCGAGGTTGGCGTGACTTTCGCGGGAGGCACGCTCTTGACCGACCGCTCCCAGCCGATCTAATGGACGCTCCACGCATGGTCTCGGTGCTCACCGAGAACTGGACCATCGTCAACCCGCGGGACCTGCGCGCCATCGTCCGGATGGCCCAGGAGGTCGAGGATGCCGGCTTCGACATGGTCATGGTGAGCGACCACATCGTCCTTGGACCGTCGGCCGGCGCCCAGGGCCGAATGGCCA
>Ga0208004_1000011_pt1 | contig 56626 bp, 64 predicted proteins | sample DEB08_DNA_6_FD_184522 | JGI IMG/M metagenome (GOLD analysis project Ga0208004, IMG submission 184522) | Aqueous microbial communities from the Delaware River and Bay under freshwater to marine salinity gradient to study organic matter... | ecosystem: Environmental > Aquatic > Marine > Coastal ...
CGTCTGGCCCCCGCACGCGCCACCCCCTGCGGGGACCGCAACGCCACCGCAGGCCTTTCCACCCCCTGCGCCGGCGGCCTATCCGCCCCCTGCACCGCAGGCCTACCCGGGAGCTGCCTACCCGGTCCCCGGTTATCCGGCGTATCCGCCGCCGCCACAGACCTCGACTTCGGCGATCATCGGCCTGGTCCTGGCCATCGCCTCCTTCATCATCTGTCCGGTGATCCCGGCAGTCGTCGCCCTGATCCTGGCTCGCTCGTCCACGAGGGAGATCGAAGAGTCGGCTGGCCGCATCGGGGGAGCTGGCCTCAACACCGCCACGCGGATCATCTCGTGGATCAACATCGGTCTGTACGCGTTGATCATCGTCGGGTTCGCCATCTTCTTCGTCCTCGCGGCGATCCTGTCGGCCGCGGGCAATTAGCCTCTCGGCGGCAGTGATATCGCCACCCAGTCGGCGTTGACAGGATCCATCAAGCCCGGGACCTCCAGAGCACGGTAGAGCCCCCGGCGGGCCGGTCACGTGGCCCTCCCCGGACCCGGATTTGGTCCTCGTGCCCGCCTCGGGTATCTTTGACCCTCGTGCCCGGGGGCTACTCGGGCTCCCGCGCGTGCCGGGCCGAGAAATCGGCCGCGTGCGCTGGATTCTCCGGCTTCAACTGAAGTCGCTCCTCTCCGGGAGAGGTGCGACACACCCGACCGCGGGTGTGGGAGAAACCAGTGCAAAACGGACACAACGGAGACAGACGAAGGACGGAGTCGTAAGTGCCCACGATCCAGCAGCTGGTCCGCAAGGGCCGGCAGGACAAGGTCGCGAAGAACAAGACACCGGCGCTCAAGGGCAGCCCCCAGCGCCGCGGTGTCTGCACGCGCGTCTACACGACGACCCCGAAGAAGCCGAACTCGGCTCTTCGCAAGGTGGCTCGTGTGCGTCTGTCCTCCGGCATGGAGGTCACGGCCTACATCCCCGGCGTGGGTCACAACCTCCAGGAGCACTCGATCGTCCTCGTCCGCGGCGGCCGCGTGAAGGACCTCCCCGGTGTCCGCTACAAGATCGTTCGCGGCGCCCTCGACACCCAAGGCGTGAAGGGCCGCAAGCAGGCACGCTCCCGCTACGGCGCGAAGAAGGAGAAGGGCTGATGCCGCGCAAGGGTCCCGCTACTAAGCGGCCGATCGTGATCGACCCGGTGTTCAATTCCCCGGTCGTCACCCAACTCATCAACAAGATCCTGCTCGACGGCAAGCGTTCGACGGCAGAGTCCATTGTCTACGGCGCCCTCGAAGGCTGCCGTGAGAAGACCGGCACCGACCCGGTCGCCACCCTCAAGCGCGCTCTCGACAACGTGCGCCCGACGCTCGAGGTGCGTTCGCGCCGCGTTGGTGGCGCCACCTACCAGGTCCCGGTCGAGGTCAAGGCGGGTCGCAGCACGACCCTCGCGCTGCGCTGGTTGGTCTCCTACTCGCGTGCGCGTCGTGAGAAGACCATGACCGAGCGGTTGATGAACGAGATTCTCGATGCCTCGAATGGCCTCGGCGCGAGCGTGAAGAAGCGCGAGGACACCCACAAGATGGCCGAGTCCAACAAGGCGTTCGCCCACTACCGCTGGTAGTCGGCGCAGAGAAGCAGCGAAGGAAGGAACACCGGTGTCTACCGCCACCAAGCTCGACCTGGCCAAGGTCCGCAACATCGGGATCATGGCCCATATCGACGCGGGCAAGACCACGACGACCGAGCGCATCCTGTTCTACACCGGCATCAACTACAAGATCGGTGAGGTCCACGAGGGCGCAGCCACGATGGACTGGATGGAGCAGGAGCAGGAGCGCGGCATCACCATTACCTCCGCAGCCACCACCTGCGAGTGGAAGGGCTACACGGTCAACATCATTGACACGCCCGGCCACGTCGACTTCACCGTCGAGGTGGAGCGTTCGCTTCGCGTTCTCGACGGTGCCGTTGCGGTTTTCGACGGTGTCGCCGGTGTCGAGCCGCAGTCCGAGACTGTCTGGCGCCAGGCCGACCGCTACAACGTTCCCCGCATCTGCTTCGTCAACAAGCTCGATCGCACCGGCGCCAACTTCTACATGTGCGTCGACATGATCATTGATCGCCTCGGTGCAACGCCGCTGGTCCTGCAGCTCCCGATTGGCAACGAGGCCGACTTCCTCGGCGTCGTCGACCTGGTCGGGATGCGCGCCCTCACGTGGCGCGGCGAGACCCAAAAGGGCGAGGACTACGTCGTTGAGGACATCCCCGCCGGCATGGCCGAGCAGGCGGCCGAGTGGCGCGAGAAGCTGCTCGAGACGCTCGCCGAGGCCGACGACGCGGTGATGGAGAAGTTCCTCGAGGGCGAAGAGTTGTCGGTGGAGGAGATCCAGGCGGGCATCCGCCGCGCGACCCTCGCAGACAAGATCACCCCGGTCCTCACCGGCTCGGCGTTCAAGAACAAGGGCGTTCAGCCCATGCTCGACGCCGTGGTGGCCTACCTCCCGTCGCCGCTCGATGTGGCCGCGATCGAGGGTCACAAGGTGGGCGACGAGGAGACCGTGGTCCTGCGCAAGCCTGACGACAGCGAGCCGTTTGCTGCGCTGGCGTTCAAGATCATGAGCGATCCCCACCTGGGCAAGCTCACCTACGTGCGCATCTACTCCGGCCGCCTCGAGACCGGTACCCAGGTGCTCAACAGCACCAAGGACCGCAAGGAGCGCATCGGCAAGATCTACCGGATGCACGCCAACAAGCGTGAAGAGATTGATTCGGTAGGCGCCGGCGACATCGTCGCAGTGATGGGCCTGAAGGACACCACCACCGGTGAGACGCTGTGCGACACCAGCAACCCGGTGATCTTGGAGTCGATGAACTTCCCCGCCCCGGTCATCTCGGTCGCGATTGAGCCCAAGACCAAGAGCGACCAGGAGAAGTTGGGCACGGCGATCCAGCGGCTCGCCGAGGAGGATCCGACCTTCCGCGTCGCCAGCGACGAGGAGACCGGCCAGACGATCATCTCCGGCATGGGTGAGTTGCACCTCGATGTTCTTGTCGACCGCATGCGTCGCGAGTTCCGCGTCGAGGCCAACGTGGGCAAGCCCCAGGTCGCCTACCGCGAGACCATCACGAAGCCGATCGAGAAGGTCGACTACACGCACAAGAAGCAGACCGGTGGTTCTGGCCAGTTCGCCAAGGTTCAGATCTCGCTCTACCCCAACGCCGAGGCGGAGTCCGAGGGTGGTTACGAGTTCGAGAACAAGGTCACCGGTGGACGCATCCCGCGCGAGTACATCCCGTCGGTCGATGCTGGTTGCCAGGAGGCCATGGAGTACGGCGTCCTCGCCGGATACCCGATGGTCGACCTCAAGGTTGTTCTGCTCGACGGCGCCTACCACGAGGTGGACTCCTCCGAGCTCGCGTTCAAGATCGCTGGTTCGATGGCGTTCAAGGATGCTGCCCGCCGGGCCGCTCCTGTGCTCCTCGAGCCGATGATGGCCGTGGAGGTGACCACACCCGAGGACTTCATGGGTGACGTCATCGGCGACCTGAACTCCCGTCGCGGACAGATCCAGTCCATGGACGAGCGGGCCGGCGCCCGCGTCGTGCGTGCACTGGTGCCGCTGTCGGAGATGTTCGGCTATGTGGGCGACCTGCGAAGCAGGACCCAGGGCCGGGCCAGCTACACCATGCAATTCGACTCCTATGCCCAGGTTCCGCAAAACGTGGCAACGGAGATCATCGCGAAGGCTCGCGGCGAATAGTCGCGGATCGAAGTACAACGGAATAACCCACGAAGAGATCCCGATCCGCGACAGACGGACGGACCGAAACAGGAGGAGCCCACAGTGGCTAAGGCGAAGTTCGAGCGGACCAAGCCGCACGTGAACATCGGCACGATCGGGCACATCGACCATGGCAAGACGACGCTGACCGCGGCGATCACCAAGGTCCTGCACGACAAGATGCCGGATCTCAACCCCTTCACGCCTTTCGACATGATCGACAAGGCCCCGGAGGAGCGTCAGCGCGGCATCACGATCTCCATTGCACACGTGGAGTACCAGACCGAGGCGCGTCACTACGCGCACGTCGACTGCCCCGGTCACGCTGACTACATCAAGAACATGATCACCGGTGCGGCTCAGATGGACGGCGCGATCCTCGTGGTTGCCGCCACCGACGGCCCGATGCCGCAGACGAAGGAGCACGTCCTCCTGGCTCGCCAGGTTGGCGTCCCCGCCATCGTCGTTGCGCTCAACAAGTGCGACATGGTCGACGACGAGGATCTCCTCGAGCTCGTCGAGATGGAGGTCCGCGAGCTGCTGTCGACCTATGAGTTCCCCGGCGACGACATTCCCGTCGTCCGCGTTGCTGCCTTCCCGGCGCTGAATGGCGACGAGAAGTGGGGCGAGTCGATCATGGAGCTCATGGGTGCGGTGGACAGCTACATCGCCACCCCCGAGCGTGAGGTCGACAAGCCGTTCCTCATGCCCGTCGAGGACGTGTTCACCATCACCGGTCGCGGCACCGTCGTCACCGGTCGTATCGAGCGCGGCATCGTCAAGGTCAACGAAGAGGTCGAGATCGTCGGCATCCGTCCGACGTCGTCCAAGACCACCGTCACCGGCGTTGAGATGTTCCGCAAGCTCCTCGACGAGGGCCAGGCTGGTGAGAACGTCGGCCTGCTGCTGCGTGGCACCAAGCGTGAGGACGTCGAGCGCGGCCAGGTCATGTGCAAGCCCGGCTCGATCACTCCGCACACCGAGTTCGAGGCTCAGGTCTACATCCTGTCCAAGGACGAGGGTGGCCGTCACACGCCGTTCTTCAACAACTACCGTCCGCAGTTCTACTTCCGGACCACGGACGTGACGGGCGTTGTGACCCTTCCCGAGGGCAAGGACATGGTCATGCCCGGCGACAACACTGAGATGAAGGTCGACCTCATCCAGCCCATCGCCATGGAGGACGGTCTCCGCTTCGCCATCCGCGAGGGTGGCCGCACGGTCGGCGCGGGTCGCGTCACCAAGATCATCAAGTAGTTCCGGTTCGGGGGAGGTGCCCAGCACCTCCCCCGATACCACCCCAAGACAGCGGTACTGAGACGAAGGACAGGCGAAGCCACCATGGCGGGACAGAAGATCCGAATCCGGCTAAAGGCCTACGACCACGAGGTCATCGATTCATCGGCGCGCAAGATCGTCGATACCGTGACCCGTACGGGTGCGCAGGTCGCAGGACCGGTGCCGCTGCCGACCGAGAAGAACGTCTACTGCGTCATCCGGTCGCCGCACAAGTACAAGGACAGTCGAGAGCACTTTGAGATGCGCACGCACAAGCGGCTCATCGACATCCTTGACCCCACGCCCAAGACCGTCGATTCGCTGATGCGCCTGGATCTCCCGGCCGGCGTCGACATCGAGATCAAGCTCTAGGACGCGACGAATGGACAGGACAGTCAAGGGAGTGTTGGGCGAGAAGCTCGGCATGACCCAGGTATGGGACGAGAACAACCGCGTTGTTCCCGTGACCGTGGTCAAGGCAGGCCCCTGCGTGGTCACGCAGGTGCGCACGCCCGACACCGACGGCTACTCCGCGGTGCAGCTCGGCTTCGGTTCGGTTGACCCGCGACGGGTGAACAAGCCGGACGCCGGTCATTTCGCCAAGGCCGGAGTTGCCCCGCGTCGGCACCTCGTGGAGCTGCGCACCTTGGACGCGGGTGACTACACCCTCGGCCAGGAGGTCGGCGCCGAGACTTTCGAGGCGGGTGACGTCGTCGACATCACCGGCACCACGAAGGGCAAGGGCTTCGCCGGCACGATGAAGCGGCACGGCTTCGCTGGCGTGAGCGCTTCCCACGGTGCGCACCGCAACCACCGCAAGCCCGGTTCCATCGGTGCCTGCGCCACCCCGGCCCGTGTGTTCAAGGGCCTGCGGATGGCCGGTCGCATGGGCACGGTCCGCCAGACCACCCAGGGCTTGAAGGTGCACGCGGTTGATGCCGAGCGCGGCCTGATCCTCATCAAGGGGGCCGTCCCCGGTCCCAAGGGCGGCGTGGTCTTCCTCCGCTCTACGGCGAAGGCGGTGACGGCATGACCTCCGTAGACATCCAGAGCCCGGCCGGCAAGTCCGCCGGCTCGGTTGATCTGCCCGCTGAGATCTTCGACGTCCAGGTGAACGTCCCGCTGATCCACCAGGTCGTGGTGGCTCAGCTGGCAGCAGCACGCCAGGGCACACACGACACCAAGTCGCGCGGCGAGGTCCGTGGCGGCGGTCGCAAGCCGTATAAGCAGAAGGGCACCGGTCGCGCCCGTCAGGGTTCGACGCGTGCACCGCAGTTCGTTGGCGGCGGCGTGGTCCATGGCCCGACTCCGCGTAACTACGATCAGCGCACCCCGAAGAAGATGAAGGCTGCCGCTCTGCGTGGCGCCCTGTCGGATCGGGCTCGTGAGGGTCGCGTGCACATCGTCACCGGACTGGTCGAAGGTGATACGCCGTCGACGAAGACCGCGCAGGATTTCCTCCTTAAGGTCACCGAGCGCCCGAACGTGCTCGTGGTGCTGACGCGTGAGGATGAGGTGTCGTGGCTCAGCGTCCGCAACCTGCCGTCCGTGAGCGTTATTGCCCCGGACCAGCTCAATACCTACGACGTGCTCATCAGTGATGACGTCGTCTTCACGCAAGAGTCGTACGACGCCTTCGTCGCCGGCCCCGTCAAGGGCCGCGGCGCCAAGGCTGTTGCCACGGAATCGGAGGTGTCGGCATGAGGATCGACGATCCCCGCGACGTCCTGCTCGCCCCGGTCATCTCCGAGAAGAGCTACGGCCTCCTCGACGAGAACAAGTACACGTTCCTCGTCGCTCCGGACGCCAACAAGACGCAGATCAAGATTGCCGTCGAGCAGGTCTTCGGCGTTCGCGTGCTCGCTGTGAACACGCAGAACCGCGAGGGCAAGCGCATCCGCACCCGTCGCGGATGGGGCCGTCGTAATGCCACCAAGCGGGCCATCGTGTCCGTGGCGCAGGGCGACCGCATCGACATCTTCGGCGGACCGGTTAGCTAGGGCGAGGGACGAACACCATGGGTATCCGCAAGTACAAGCCGACGACACCGGGTCGTCGTGGCTCGAGCGTCGCTGACTTCGTTGAGGTCACGCGTTCGACGCCGGAGAAGTCTCTGGTGGAGCCGCTGCCGAACAAGGGCGGCCGCAACAACCAGGGCCGGATCACGACCCGTCACCAAGGTGGTGGCCATAAGCGCGCCTACCGCGTGATCGACTTCCGCCGCGGCGACAAGGACGGCGTGCCCGCCAAGGTCGCGCACATCGAGTACGACCCGAACCGCACCGCGCGCATCGCCCTGCTGCACTACGCCGACGGCGAGAAGCGCTACATCCTCGCGCCGAACAAGCTCGGGCAGGGTGACATGGTGGAGACCGGCCCGGCAGCCGACATCAAGCCGGGCAACAACCTGCCCCTGCGCAATATCCCCGTCGGCACCGTGATCCACGCCGTCGAGATCCGCCCCGGCGGTGGCGCCAAGATCGCTCGCGCGGCAGGTTCCAGCGTGCAGCTGGTCGCCAAGGATGGCCCCTACGCCCAGTTGCGTATGCCGTCCGGTGAGATCCGCAACGTGGACCTTCGCTCACGCGCCACGATCGGTGAGGTCGGCAACGCTGAGCAGTCCAACATCAACTGGGGCAAGGCCGGCCGCATGCGCTGGAAGGGCCGCCGTCCGACCGTCCGCGGTGTCGCCATGAACCCGGTCGATCACCCGCATGGTGGTGGCGAGGGCAAGACCTCCGGTGGCCGTCACCCGGTCAACCCGGCCGGCAAGCCCGAGGGCCGCACCCGCAAGGCCAAGAAGGCCAGCGACAAGTTCATTGTTCGCCGACGCAAGACCGGCAAGAAGCGCTAGGAGACGACTGTGCCCAGGAGCCTTAAGAAGGGTCCGTTCGTGGACGACCACCTGATCAAGAAGGTGGATGCCGCCAACGAGGCCAAGAGCCAGCAGGTCATCAAGACCTGGTCGCGTCGGTCGATGATTGTGCCCGCCATGCTCGGTCACACCATCGCCGTTCACGATGGACGCAAGCACGTCCCGGTCTTCATCACCGAGAACATGGTCGGGCACAAGCTCGGCGAGTTCGCCCCGACGCGCACCTTCAAGGGTCACGTCAAAGAAGACCGCAAAGCAAAGCGCAAGTAGTCCACCGGTACGAGAAGCATCACGAGAAGCAAGGGGATAGCGATGGAAGCCAGGGCCCAGGCGCGGTTTGTCCGTGTCACGCCCATGAAGGCGCGGCGTGTGGTTGACCTCATCCGAGGGCTGCCGGCAGCCGACGCCCAGGCGGTGCTGCGTTTCGCTCCGCAGGATGCGAGCGTTCCGGTCGGCAAGGTTCTCGATAGCGCGATTGCCAACGCGACCAACAACCACAACCTCAACCCGGATTCGCTGGTTGTGGCGGAGGCCTTCGTTGACGAGGGCCCGACGATGAAGCGATTCCGTCCGCGTGCTCAGGGTCGCGCCTTTCGGATCCGCAAGCGCACCAGCCACATCACGGTGGTCCTGGAGTCGGTCGAGGACCGCGAGCCGGCCAGCGCCGGCAAGGGCCGGAAGAAGGGGGCCTGACATGGGCCAGAAGGTCAATCCGCACGGCTTCCGGCTGGGCATCACGACGGACTTCACGTCGCGGTGGTTCGCCGACTCGTCCAAGCCGGGTCAGCGCTACCGCGACTACGTCCAAGAGGATGTCGCCATTCGCAAGTTGCTGTCGACCGGCATGGAGCGCGCAGGCATCAGCAAGGTGGAGATCGAGCGGACCCGAGATCGCGTGCGTGTCGACATTCACACGGCTCGCCCGGGCATCGTCATCGGCCGCCGCGGCGCCGAGGCTGATCGCATTCGCGCCGACCTGGAGCAGTTGACGGGCAAGCAGGTTCAGCTCAACATCCTCGAGGTCAAGAACCCGGAGATGGATGCGCAACTGGTCGCTCAGGGCATCGCCGAGCAACTTTCCAGCCGGGTGTCCTTCCGACGTGCGATGCGCAAGGGCATGCAGAGCACGATGAAGGCTGGGGCCAAGGGCATCCGTGTCCAGGTCTCCGGTCGCCTTGGCGGCGCAGAGATGAGCCGCACCGAGTTCTACCGTGAGGGGCGCGTCCCGCTGCACACGCTGCGTGCGGACATCGACTACGGCTTCTACGAGGCGCGTACGACGTTCGGTCGCATCGGCGTCAAGGTCTGGATCTACAAGGGCGATGCTCCGACCACCCGCGCTGAGCGCGAGGCGGCCGCGGCGGCGGCCCGTCTGGGGCAGGGCACCCGCCGCCCCGAGCGTCCCCGTCGTGCTTCGCGCCGCGAGGACGAGGCAGTGGAGGTGGCTCCGGCCGCCGAGACTGCGGCTCCCGCTGCAACCGAGGGCGAGGTCTGATCATGCTGATTCCCCGACGGGTCAAGCACCGCAAGCAGCACCATCCGAAGCGGACGGGTGCGGCCAAGGGTGGCACCCAGGTGACGTTCGGCGACTACGGCCTGCAGGCTGTCGAGCCTGCCTACGTCACCAACCGTCAGATCGAAGCTGCTCGTATTGCCATGACGCGCCATATCAAGCGCGGTGGCAAGGTCTGGATCAACATCTACCCGGACCGCCCGCTGACCAAGAAGCCCGCCGAGACCCGCATGGGTTCGGGCAAGGGCTCACCGGAGTGGTGGGTGGCCAATGTGAAGCCCGGACGTGTGATGTTCGAGCTCGCTTACCCCAATGAGAAGGTCGCGATCCAGGCACTGACCCGGGCCATGCACAAGTTGCCCATGAAGTGCCGCATCGTGCGCCGCGACGATATTGCGGAGGTCTGATGGCTGCCGGGACGTCACCGCAGGAATTCCGCGGTCTCACCGATGAGGAACTCGTCACGCGACTGCGCGAGGCGAAGGAGGAGCTGTTTAACCTCCGGTTCCAGGGGGCCACGGGCCAGCTGGAGAACCACGGCCGACTCCGCGCCGTGCGCAAGGACATCGCCCGTCTCTACACGGTGATGCGGGAGCGCGAGCTCGGCATCACGGGCGGTGCGGCATGAGCGACGAGAAGGTGAATGTGAGCACTGTGGAACGCGGCGCACGCAAGGTCCGCGAGGGCCTCGTCGTCAGCGACAAGATGGACAAGACCGTCGTCGTTGCCGTTGAGGACCGTTTCAAGCATCCGCTGTACGGCAAGGTCGTGCGGCGTACGAGCAAGCTCAAGGCGCACGACGAGCAGAACTCCTGCGGCGTCGGCGACCGCGTGCTGCTTATGGAGACTCGACCGCTGTCGGCCACCAAGCGCTGGCGCGTCGTCGAGATCCTCGAGAAGGCGAAGTAGGGGAGACGACGTGATCCAGCAAGAGTCCCGCCTTCGGGTGGCGGACAACACCGGTGCCAAGGAGTTGCTGTGCATCCGCGTGCTCGGCGGCTCCGGCCGTCGGTACGCCGGCATCGGCGACATCATCGTGGCGACGGTCAAGGACGCGATCCCCGGTGGAAACGTGAAGAAGGGCGAGGTCGTCAAGGCCGTCGTCGTGCGCACTCGCAAGGAGCACCGCCGCCCCGATGGCTCGTACATCAAGTTCGATGAGAACGCTGCCGTCATCCTCAAGGGCGACGGCGAGCCTCGCGGCACGCGCATCTTCGGCCCGGTCGGCCGCGAGCTGCGCGAGAAGCGCTTCATGAAGATCATTTCGCTGGCTCCGGAGGTGCTCTGACATGGCGAGCCTTTTTGTACGCAAGGGCGATCTGGTGCAGGTCATCAGCGGTAAGGACCGCGGCATCACCGGCAAGGTCATCGAGGTCTATCCCGAGTCCGAGCGCATCATCGTCGAGGGCGTTAACCGCATCAAGAAGCACACCAAGGTCGGCCAGAACAATCGCGGTGCCAAGACCGGCGGCATCATCACCCAGGAGGCTCCCATCCACGTGTCCAACGTGATGGTCGTCGACCCGGAGGATGACCGACCGACCCGTGTTGGCTTCCGTAAGGAGAAGGTCGAGAAGCGTCGCCCTGATGGCAGCACCTACGAGGCTGAGCGCAGCGTCCGCATCTCGAAGCGAACCGGTAAGGAAATCTGATGACTGCCACCAGCACTGAGCGCGATATGCCGCGCTTGAAGTCCCGCTACCGCGCGGAGGTGATTCCGGCGCTGCGTGAGGAGTTCGATATCGCGAACATCATGCAGGTACCGGGCGTCACCAAGGTCGTCGTGAACATGGGCGTGGGTGAAGCAGCCCGGGACTCCAAGCTCATTGAGGGTGCCATCCGGGACCTGGCCGAGATCACCGGTCAGCGCCCCCAGGTGACCAAAGCGCGCAAGTCCATCGCCCAGTTCAAGCTTCGCGAAGGGATGCCGATCGGCGCCCACGTGACGCTGCGCGGTGACCGCATGTGGGAGTTCCTCGATCGACTTCTGTCGGTGGCTCTCCCGCGCATCCGTGACTTCCGCGGGCTCTCCCCGAAGCAGTTCGACGGTCGGGGCAACTTCACCTTCGGGCTCTCCGAGCAGTCGATGTTCCCCGAAATCGACCAGGACAAGATTGACCGCGTGCGGGGTATGGACATCACCGTGGTGACCACCGCCGAGAACGACGAGGAAGGGCGGGCCCTGCTTCGTCTCCTCGGTTTCCCCTTCAAGGAGATGTGACCGTGGCCAAGAAGGCACTGATTGCCAAGAGCAAGCGCAAGCCGAAGTACGCGGTGCGCGCCTACACGCGCTGCACCCGCTGCGGCCGGCCCCACTCGGTGTACCGCAAGTTCGGCCTCTGCCGTATCTGCGTGCGCGAGATGGCCCATGCAGGTCAGCTCCCCGGAATCACCAAGAGCAGCTGGTAAACCACTACGCCGTAGGTCCCCACGGGATACCACGGTGAGAAAGGCCCGATGGCCATGACCATGACCGACCCCATCGCAGACATGCTCGCCCGTCTGCGCAATGCGAATTCGGCGTACCACGACTCCGTGTCGATGCCGCACTCCAAGATCAAGGTGGGAATCGCCGAGATCCTCAAGCAGGAGGGTTACATCGGTGGCTGGCACGAGGAGGAGGCCCCCGTCGGCAAGAACCTCGTGCTCGAACTCAAGTACGGCCCGAGCCGTGAGCGCTCCATCGCGGGCCTGCGCCGGGTGTCCAAGCCCGGTCTGCGCGTCTACGCGAAGAGCACCGCTTTGCCGAAGGTCCTCGGTGGTCTCGGCGTGGCCATCTTGTCGACATCATCCGGACTCCTGACCGACCGTCAGGCTGCAAAGAAGGGCGTGGGTGGGGAAGTCCTCGCCTACGTCTGGTGAGGGGTAGGTCATGTCTCGTATTGGACGACTTCCCGTTCCCGTGCCCTCGGGTGTCGAGGTCACCATCAATGGCAGCGCCGTGACCGTCAAGGGCCCGAAGGGCACCTTGACCCACTCGGTCGTCGAGCCCATCACGGTCAGCAAGGGTGAGGATGGCTCCGTCCTCGTTGAGCGCCCCGACGACGAGCGTGAGTCGCGCTCGCGCCACGGCTTGACCCGCACGCTGATCGCAAACATGGTCACGGGCGTCACCGAGGGCTATGAGAAGGGCCTGGAGATCGTGGGCACCGGCTACCGCGTGCAAGCCAAGGGCAACGCCCTTGAGTTCGCTCTCGGTTACAGCCACCCGATCGTCTTCCCGGCTCCGGACGGCATCAGCTTCGCGGTCGAGACTCCGACCAAGTTCAAGGTCATCGGCATCGACAAGCAGCAGGTCGGCGAGGTGGCGGCCAATATTCGCAAGCTGCGCAAGCCTGAGCCCTTCAAGGGCAAGGGTGTGCGCTACGAGAACGAGGTCGTGCGGCGCAAGGCCGGAAAGGCGGGCAAGAAGTGAGTTCCATCGCCCCGAAGATCGGATCAGGCAACCCGAAGCGCACAGCGCGCGATCGGCGCCATCTTCGCGTCCGCAAGAAGGTCACCGGCACCGCGGCGCGGCCGCGTCTGGTGGTCACCCGGTCAGCGCGTCACGTTGTCGCCCAGGTCATCGACGACGACTCCCGCCGTACCCTCGCCTCGGCTTCCACGATGGAAGCTGACGTGCGTGGCACGGGCACGGATAAGACGGCTCAGGCACGTCGGGTCGGCGAATTGGTCGCCGACCGCGCGAAGAAGGCTGGCATCGACACCGTGGTCTTCGACCGAGGTGGCAACAAGTTCCATGGTCGCGTCGCGGCCCTAGCAGAGGGCGCCCGTGAGGGCGGCCTCGAGTTCTGACGGTTGCAGGAGAGGTTGAGGACTAATGACGACAACGGATCGCCGGAATACCGGCTCCGCAACCGCTGACCGCGGAGGTCGCTCCGGCGACCGCCGCGAGCGACGTGACCGTGCCCCGCGCGAAGAGAAGTCTGCCTTCCTCGAGCGCGTCGTCACGATCAACCGCGTTGCCAAGGTGGTCAAGGGTGGCCGCCGCTTCAGCTTCACGGCCCTCGTGGTCGTTGGCGATGGCGACGGCACCGTCGGCGTGGGCTACGGCAAGGCTAAGGAGGTGCCGGCCGCCATCGCCAAGGGTGTTGAGGAGGCCAAGAAGCACTTCTTCAAGGTTCCCCGCATCCAGGGCACCATTCCCCATCCGATCACGGGTGAGGCCGCCGCGGGTGTGGTCATGCTGCGGCCCGCCGCTCCCGGTACCGGCGTCATCGCCGGCGGCCCGGTGCGCGCGGTCCTTGAGTGCGCGGGCGTCCACGATGTCCTGTCCAAGTCCCTGGGCTCGGACAACGCCATCAATATCGTCCACGCGACGGTAGCTGCCCTTCGCGGTCTCGAACGACCCGAAGAGGTCGCGGCACGTCGCGGACTGCCCCTCGAGGACGTTGCCCCGGCAGCGCTCCTTCGCGCACGGGCGGCGGGTGCGTCATGAGCGTCCGACTTCAGGTAACGCAGAAGAAGTCGCCCATCGGTGGGACCCAGGGCCAGCGCGACACGTTGCGCTCGCTCGGTCTCAAGCGCATCGGCGACACGGTGGTCAAGGAAGACCGCCCGGAAATCCGCGGGATGATCAACACCGTCTCGCACCTGGTTGCTGTCGAGGAGGTTGACTGACATGGCGCTCAAGGTTCATCACTTGCGCCCGGCGCCCGGCGCCAAGACGCCCAAGACCCGCAAGGGTCGCGGTGAGGCCTCCAAGGGCAAGACCTCGGGTCGTGGCACCAAAGGCACCAAGGCCCGCAATACCGTCCCGGCGAGCTTCGAGGGCGGCCAGATGCCGCTGCACATGCGTCTGCCGAAGTTGAAGGGGTTCACCAACCCCAACGAGGTGACCTTCCAGGTCGTGAACGTCGCCACGTTGCAGAAGTTGTTCCCCGAGGGCGGCGCCGTGAGCATCGCCGATCTGGTCTCAGCCGGCGCCGTCCGCAAGGGCCAGCCGGTCAAGGTGCTGGGTCAGGGTGATATCTCCGTGGCGGTCCAGGTCCAGGCGAATGCCTACTCGGTCTCGGCGCAGAGCAAGATCGCCGCCGCGGGCGGGAGCATCGAGAAGGTTTAGTCCCCGGACGAGGCCCAGGGGACTCCCAGGGTCGCGGCGGGAGTCCCATCGGGGGCCTGCGTTAGGCTCCTGCGAGGCTCCTACAGCCGGCAATGTCCACGATCGAGCGATCCGCGTGCGGATCCGCCCAGGAGGTATGGCGTGCACCTCAGCGCTTTCGTCGCAGCATTCCGGACCCCGGACCTGCGCAAGAAGCTGCTCTTCACGCTGGGGATGATCACCATCTTCCGGATCGGATCAGTGGTCCCGACTCCGGGCGTGGACTACTCGGCGATTCAGCGATGCATCGACCAGACCTCGGACAACTCGGTCTACGCGGTCATCAACCTCTTCAGCGGTGGCGCGCTGCTGCAGTTGTCCGTCTTCGCGCTCGGCATCATGCCGTACATCACCTCGAGCATCATCATTCAGTTGCTCACGGTGGTTATCCCGCGACTGGAAATGCTGAAGAAGGAAGGCCAGTCCGGCCAGGCCAAGATCACGCAGTACACGCGCTACCTCACCATCGGTCTGGCCATCCTTCAGTCGACGGCCATCTTGTCGCTCGCGCGTACCCCGGGTCAGCTCTTCAGCGGCTGTAACGAGGAGCTGATCCCCAACCAGAACGCGCTCGTCATCATCACCATGGTCATCGTGATGACGGCTGGTACCGCCGTGATCATGTGGCTGGGCGAGCTCATCACCGAACGTGGCGTGGGCAACGGTATGTCCCTGCTCATCTTCACCTCGATCATCGCGTCGATCCCGGCTCAGTTCATCAACGTGTTCGTGACCCGGGGCACCTTCCAGCTCATCCTCACCTTCGCGGTGGCGCTGGTCATCTTGACCCTGGTCGTCTTCGTCGAGCAGGGCCAGCGGCGAATCCCGGTCCAGTACGCCAAGCGGATGGTGGGCCGCAAGATGTACGGCGGGACCTCGACCTACATCCCGCTCAAGGTGAACATGGCCGGCGTCATCCCGGTCATCTTCGCCTCGTCCCTGCTCTTCCTGCCGACGCTGCTCGTTCAGCTGACCGGCAGCCAGGCCGACTGGGCTCAGTGGATCGCCACCAACCTGTCGACAGGCACCTCCACCTGGTACCTCCTGCTGTTCTTCACCCTCACGGTCTTCTTCACCTACTTCTACGTCTCGATCACCTTTAATCCGGTCGACGTCGCGGACAACATGAAGAAGTACGGCGGCTTCATTCCCGGCATTCGCGCGGGCAAGCCCACCGCTGAGTACCTCGCCTATGTGCTTAATCGCCTGACCGCACCCGGATCGGTCTACCTCGGCCTGATCGCCGTCCTGCCGGTCTTTGCCTTTAACCTGCTCGGCATCGGTGATCAGTTCGTCTTCGGCGGCATCAGCCTGCTCATCGTGGTGGGCGTGGGCCTCGACACGGTCAAGCAGATTGACTCGCAACTCCAGCAGCGCAACTACGAAGGGTTCTTGCGCTAATGAGGCTCGTCATCATGGGACCTCCGGGGGCGGGCAAGGGGACTCAGGCTGTTGTGGTCGCCGCTGCGCTGGGCGTGCCGCACATCTCGACGGGTGACATCTTCCGCGCCAACGTCAGCGCGGGAACCGACCTTGGGCGTGAGGCCCAGCGATACATGGACGCCGGCGAGTACGTGCCTGACTCGGTGACTAACGCGATGGTGCGTGACCGTATTAGCCAGGACGACTGCCAACCGGGCTTCCTCCTCGACGGCTATCCGCGCACGCTCGAGCAGGTCAACGAACTCGACATGATGCTGCTCGCTGACGGACTGCATGTCGATCGGGCCATCGAACTCACGGTCGACACGGACGTGGTCGTAGACCGCCTCCTCAAGCGCGCACAGGAGCAGGGCCGGGCTGACGACACAGCGGAGGTGATCCGCCGTCGCCTGGAGGTTTATGCCGACCAGACCGCGCCGCTCATCGCCGTCTACGCCGAGCGCGGGGTGCTGGTCCAGGTCGACGGGATGGGTGAGGTCGACGAGGTCACCGCGCGCATCCTCACCGCTATCGGCGCCTGAGATGTTCCGCGGCCGGGACCGCGTTGAGGTCAAGTCCATCGATCAATTGCACGTCATGCGTGCCGCGGGCCTGGTGGTCGCGCAAACCCTCCACTGCGTTGCCGCAGCCGTGCGCGAGGGCGTGAGCACCGCCGAGTTGGACGACATTGCCGCGGCTAGCATCCGTGATGCAGGAGCCACCCCATCCTTCCTCGGCTATCACGGGTTCCCGGCCCACATCTGCGTGTCCGTCAACGACGAGGTCGTCCACGGCATCCCGGGTGAGCGACGCATCGGCCTCGGTGACGTCGTCTCCATCGACTGTGGCGCCATCGTTGACGGGTGGCATGGGGATGCGGCGATCAGCGTTCTGGTGGGGGAGGTGCCTGCCGATATCGCTGAACTCAGTCATGTCACGGAGCGCGCCCTCTGGGCCGGTCTGGCAGCAGCACGGCCCGGCGGGCGCCTTTCGGACATCGGTCACGCGGTCGAGACGGTCGTGCGCGAAGCCGGCCCCCACTTCGGCATCGTGGAGGAGTACGTCGGGCACGGCATCGGTTCGAGCATGCACATGGATCCGGCCGTGCCGAACTACGGCAAGCCGGGCAAGGGGCCGCGGTTGGTACCCGGCATGGCCCTGGCGGTCGAGCCCATGGTGATCCTGGGCTCCCCGGAGGTCCAGGTGCTCGACGACGACTGGACCGTGGTGGCCAGCGACGGCGGCATGGCGGCGCACTGGGAGCACACCGTGGCGGTCACCGAGGACGGACCCTGGGTGCTCACCGCGCTGGATGACGTCCGGCTCTAGCGTCCGTTATGCGGGCGATGGGGGGCGATTAGGTTGATCGGCTCCCCGCGCGTACACTTGACGGGCTGATCATCGGGCTCTCCCGTTCGTCCGCACCCCGCCGATTTTTTGCTGGTGGGGTCGTGCGCGCGCGTGGAGTCCAAAGGGAAGGGAAGACGTCGAACATGGCCAAAAAGGACGGCGCGATCGAGCTTGAGGGCACGATCACCGAGTCGCTGCCCAACGCCATGTTCCGCGTTGAACTCGACAACGGACACAAGGTTCTGGCGCACATCAGCGGAAAGATGCGGATGCACTACATCCGAATCCTTCCCGACGATCGTGTCGTCGTGGAGTTGTCGCCCTACGACCTAACCCGGGGTCGCATCGTCTACAGGTACAAGTGAGGTGAGATTCCGGTGAAGGTTAAGCCCAGCGTTAAGCCCATCTGTGACAAGTGCAAGGTGATCCGTCGCCACGGCCGCGTCATGGTGATCTGCGACAACGTTCGACACAAGCAGCGTCAGGGCTAACTCCTGACGCACGCGTGCGACGGAGAGACAACCGGACCACGCACACCACGGATCAACCGATTCGTGGACTGCGATACCCGACCCCCGCGGCAGCCTCGTGCAGACCGCGGGACGCCACCCTCGGACTCAAGGCCGAGGACCCACCCCGGGTGGTGGGACCGGTACCGCACCACACCTTGGGCAATGAGGATAAGAAGAGGACACCCATGGCACGCATCGTTGGCGTTGACCTGCCCCGCGACAAGCGGATGGCGGTTGCGCTCACCTACATCTACGGCGTAGGACGCACCCGCGCCGCTCAGGCCCTCGAGGCCACCGGCATCAGCCCGGACCTGCGCGCCCGCGATCTGACCGATGAGCAGGCAGTTGCCCTGCGCGACTGGATCGAGGCGAACCTGCAGGTCGAGGGTGACCTGCGTCGTGAGGTTGCCGGCGATATCCGCCGCAAGATCGAGATCGGCTGCTACCAGGGCATCCGGCACCGCCGTGGTCTGCCCGTGCACGGTCAGCGCACGCACACCAATGCACGCACCCGCAAGGGTCCCCGCAAGACCGTCGCCGGCAAGAAGAAGGCCGGCAAGTAGTAGTCCGCGGGTCTGCGCCGGAAACTTCCGGACCAGCGGACCGATGACCTCAGGAGAACGAAGGACATATGCCTCCCAAGAGTGGTAGCAAGGCCGGCGCCAAGAAGGTGCGCCGCAAGGAAAAGAAGAACATCGCCCACGGGCAAGCTCACATCAAGAGCACGTTCAACAACACGATCGTGTCCATCACCGACCCGAACGGCGCCGTCGTCGCCTGGTCGAGCTCCGGTCAGGTCGGGTTCAAGGGCAGCCGCAAGTCGACGCCGTTCGCGGCGCAGTTGGCCGCCGAGGCCGCTGCGCGTCGTGCCATGGAGCACGGCATGCGCAAGGTCGACGTGTTCGTCAAGGGTCCCGGTTCCGGCCGCGAGACCGCCATCCGCTCGCTCCAGGCCACGGGCCTTGAAGTGGGCTCCATCCAGGACGTCACCCCGGTCCCCTTCAATGGGTGCCGCCCACCCAAGCGCCGCCGCGTCTGAGAACGGAGAACTGACACACCATGGCTCGTTATACCGACGCGGACTGCAAGCGCTGTCGCCGTGAGAAGACCAAGCTCTTCCTCAAGGGCGCCAAGTGCGAGTCCCCCAAGTGCCCCTTCGAGAAGCGTCCCTACCCGCCCGGTCAGCACGGCCGCGGTCGATCCAAGGACAGCGAGTACCTGTTGCAGTTGCGCGAGAAGCAGAAGGCGACCCGGATCTACGGCGTCCTCGAGAAGCAGTTCCGCAACTACTACGAGGAGGCGCACCGGCGCACCGGCAAGACCGGTGACAACCTGATGCGCATCCTGGAGTCCCGCCTGGACAACGTCGTCTATCGTGCCGGCTTCGCCAAGTCCCGCGACATGGCGCGCCAGCTGGTGACGCACGGCCACTTCACCGTGAATGGCCACAAGGTCGACATTCCGTCGTACCGCGTGCAGGCGAACGACATCATTGAGGTCCGTCCTGGCTCGCGTGAGATGACACCCTTCGTTGTCGCCCATGCCGAGATCGGTGAGCGTCCGGTGCCCGCGTGGCTGGAGGTCATCCCCTCCAAGATGCGCATCCTCGTGCACTCGCTGCCCTCGCGCCAGGTCATCGACACCCCGGTCCAGGAGCAGTTGATCGTCGAGCTCTACTCCAAGTAGTCCTTTTTCCTAGTAGTCCACACCTAAACCCGACGTCATATAGCGGTCGTCGCCGAAAGGACAGCACGTGCTCATCACGCAGCGCCCCATTCTCACCGAGGAACCGATCAGCGAGTTCCGCTCGCGGTTCGTCCTCGAGCCCCTAGAGCCCGGATTCGGTTACACCCTGGGCAACTCCATGCGCCGCACGCTCCTGTCGTCGATTCCCGGTGCTGCGGTTACCAGCATCCGTATCGACGGTGTCCTCCACGAGTTCACCACCATCCCGGGCGTGAAGGAGGACGTCACCGAGCTCATCCTCAACATCAAGCAGCTCGTCGTGTCGTCTGATCATGACGAGCCGGTTGTCATGTACCTGCGCAAGCAGGGCCCTGGATCGGTCGTCGCGGCTGATATTGCGCCCCCCGCGGGTGTCGAGATCCACAACCCCGATCTGCACATCGCCACCTTGAACGACAAGGGCAAGTTGGAGATGGAGTTCGTGGTCGAGCGTGGCCGGGGATACGTGTCGGCCGCTCTTAACAAGCAGCCGGGACAGGAGATCGGCCGGATCCCGGTCGACTCGATCTACTCGCCCGTGCTCAAGGTCACCTACAAGGTCGAGGCGACCCGCGTCGAGCAGCGCACGGACTTCGACAAGCTCGTCATCGACGTCGAGACCAAGCCGTGCATGCTGCCGCGCGATGCTGTGGCGTCAGCCGGCAAGACGCTCGTTGAACTCTTCGGCCTGGCCCGTGAGCTCAACGTCGATGCTGAGGGCATCGACATCGGCCCCTCACCGGCGGACGCGTTCGTCGCGGAGCAGCTGTCGACCCCCATCGAGCAGCTGGACCTCACCGTCCGCTCGTACAACTGCCTCAAGCGCGAGGGCATCCACACCGTGGGTGAACTCATCGGCCGTTCTGAGGCGGACCTGCTCGACATCCGCAACTTCGGCGCCAAGTCCATCGACGAGGTCAAGGTCAAGCTGGTCGGCCTCGGACTGGCGCTCAAGGACAGCCCGCCCGGATTCGACCCCGGTGCCGCCGTGTACTTCAGCGATGAAGACGACGACGAGGACCTGGACCTGGTCGAGGACGAGCAGCTCTAACCACGCCACCCGAACAAGGAGTTCTTTCATCATGCCTACGCCTACTAAAGGTGCCCGCCTGGGTGGCGGTCCCGCCCACGAGCGCCTCATGCTCGCCAATCTGGCGACGGCGCTGTTCGAGCACGGCCGCATCACCACGACGGAGGCCAAGGCCAAGCGCCTGCGTCCCCTCGCGGAGCGCCTGATCACCTTCGCCAAGCGCGGTGACCTCGCCGCCCGTCGCCGTGTCCTCACCGTTGTGCGCGACAAGGGTGTCGTGCACGTTCTCTTCACCGAGATCGGGCCGCGCTACGAGAACCGCCACGGTGGCTACACCCGCATCGTCAAGCTCGGCCCGCGCAAGGGCGACAACGCGCCCATGGTGGTCATCGAGCTTGTGGAACCGCTTGCCGAGCAGGTCGTCGCTGAGGCCACCGGTGCCACCAAGCGCGCGGCCAAGGAGAAGGCTGCCGCCGCGCCTGCGGCCCCGGCCGCTGAGGAGACGGCGGCCGCCGAGGTTGTCGCCGATGAGGCGGAAGTTGCCGCGGAGGCTGCCGGAGATACTCCGGAAGAGGCGGCTGAGGTTGAGGCCGCCGCTGACGCCGATGTCGAGGCTGACGCCGACGGTGAGACTGACGCGGATACGGCCGAGACGGACAAGAAGGACGAGTCCTGACCGACGCATCGTTATCGACTCAGCCCGTCGCCGGATCCTCCGGTGACGGGCTGTTTCGTCTGCGCCTCGACATCGCCTACGACGGTCGTGACTTCCATGGCTGGGCCGCGCAACCGCAGGCTGCCGGACTGCGCACGGTGCAGGGTGAGTTGGAGCGTGTCCTCGGGCATCTGTACGGCGTGCCGATGCCGGTGCAGTGCGCCGGCCGCACGGATGCGGGGGTGCACGCACGCGGCCAGGTAGCCCATGTCGATGCTCCGATGGCCGCCACCACCGACATCGACGTGCGCCGCATCAATCGCGCCCTGCCCGCTGACCTGCGAATCCTCCGCATGGAAGAGGTATCGCCACAGTTCGATGCGCGCTTCTCGGCCCTGTGGCGGCGATATTCCTACCGTGTCTGCGATGGGGGAGTGGGCCCTGATCCGTTGGCACGCCACCTCGTGCTGCCGTGGCCGCGATCGCTAGACGTTGACCGCATGAACGAGGCCGCGGAGCCCCTGCACGGCGAACATGACTTCGCGCCGTTCTGCAAGCAACGTGAGTTCGCCACCACGGTGCGCGGTCTCGAGCGCCTGCAGTGGTATCGCGATGACGCTGGGCTCGCGGTGATGGACATCCAGGCCGACGCCTTCTGCCACTCGATGGTGCGTTCGCTGGTCGGCGCCCTGCTCCCCGTCGGGGATGGGCGCAGGACCGTTGACTGGCCGGGGCAGGTGCTGCACTCCGGTGTCAAGGACTCGGGCGTGACCGTGATGCCGGCCTATCCCCTTGTCCTGGAGCAGGTCGGCTACCCACCACCGGAGGAGTGGGCCGAGCGGCAGCAGCGCACCCGAGTGCGACGGGACACCTGATGGGGCATATCGACGTCCAGCACGTGACCTACTCCCTGCCTGACGGGCGCGTGCTCCTTGACGATGTCTCCTTCCGTGTCGGAGAGGGCACCGCCGCAGCGCTCATCGGCGCGAACGGCGCAGGCAAGACGACGTTGCTGCGCATGATGGCCGGCGATCTCGCACCTGACCAGGGCAGTGTGGTGACCACCGGGGGTGTCGGGGTCATGCGTCAGTTCGTCGGCCAGGGTCTTGGCCTCGACGTACGGGGGTTACTCCTATCGACCGCCTCCCCGGCCTTGCAGGAAGCCGCCGCGCTGGTCGACGCGTGTGAGCTTGATCTGATGGACACCGATGACGAGGCCGTGCACATGCGCTACGCGCATGCCCTTGCGGACTATGCGGACGCGGGCGGGTACGAGGCGGAGGTGCAGTGGGATGTCGTGTGTACTGCCGCTCTCGGGTTGCCTTTCGAATCCGTCCGGTACCGCGACGCCGAGACGCTCTCCGGTGGAGAGCGCAAGCGTTTGGTCCTCGAAGCCTTGCTACGCGGTCCTGACGAGGTACTGCTCCTTGACGAGCCCGACAACTTCCTCGACGTACCGGCCAAGGTATGGCTTGAGCAGCAACTGCGAGACACCCCCAAGACCGTGCTGCTCGTTAGCCACGATCGTGAACTGCTCGACAACGCCGCGGACTCCATCATCACCGTCGAACTCGGCGCGGCGGGGAACTCGGTCTGGGTGCACGGCGGTCGCTTCTCGACCTATGCCGATGCTCGCGCCGATCGTTTTAGCCGGCTGGAAGAGCTGCGCAGACGCTGGGACGAGGAGCATCGCAAACTCAAGGACCTCGTGCAGATGTACAAAACGAAGGCCGCCTACAACGATGGCCTGGCATCTCGCTATCAGGCCGCGCAGACGCGTCTACGAATGTTCGAGGAGGCGGGCCCGCCGCAGGCGATCCCGCTGCGCCAGTCGCTGAAGATGCGGCTTGGGGGCGGACGTACGGCGAAGCGCGCGGTGATCTGCGAAAACCTTGCCCTCACCGGATTAACCGACCCCTTCGACCTCGAGGTCTGGTTCGGTGAGCGGGTCGGCATCCTCGGGCGCAACGGCGCCGGCAAGTCGCACCTGCTCAGGCTGCTTGCGCTGGGGGGCACCGATCCCGATCTGCCGCCCCTGGGCGATGTCCCCATCGCTCCGGTCGCCCACACGGGGATCGCGCGGCTCGGCTCCCGGGTTCGCGCCGGATGGTTCGCCCAGACGCACACTCGTCCGGATCTCGCCGGCCGCACCCTGCTGGAGATCCTGCATCGGGGCGACGGCGACCGAGCCGGGATGGGGCGCGAACCTGCGAGTCGCGCTCTGGATCGGTATGGGTTGGCCGGAGCGGCCGAGCGCCCCTTCTCGACCCTGTCAGGGGGTCAGCAGGCCCGCTTCCAGATCCTGTTGCTGGAGTTGTCCGGAGCCACACTGCTGTGCCTGGACGAGCCCACGGACAACCTTGATCTAGAGAGCGCTGAGGCGCTCGAGGGGGCCCTGGAGCAGTTCACCGGGACGGTGCTGGCGGTGACCCATGATCGGTGGTTCACCCGGGGTTTTGACCGGTTTGTCATCGTGGGGGAGGACGGCGCCGTCACGACCTCCGACGAGCCCGTGTGGGGCCTCGAGGGGGCGTTTTGACCCCCCGTGCCGGGCGCGGGTAGTCTAAGCGGTCGTTGTGCCCGGACCCGGGCGCTTTCGAAACAAGAGGTTCCCGTGCGCACGTACACCCCAAAGACCGGTGAGGTCACCCGCGAGTGGCTCGTCATTGACGCGACCGATGTCGTCCTGGGCCGCCTGGCTTCGCAGACCGCCACCCTCCTGCGTGGCAAGCACAAGCCGGTCTTCGCGCCGCACGTGGACACCGGTGACTTCGTCATCATCATCAATGCCGACAAGGTCGCCCTGACCGGCAGCAAGCGCGAGCAGAAGATGGACTACCGCCACTCGGGTTACCCGGGCGGCCTGCGCGCGACCTCGTACGCCGACCTGCTCGAGAGCGACCCGCGTCGCGCAGTTGAAAAGGCTGTTCGCGGGATGCTGCCGCACAACAAGCTCGGGCGCCAGCAGATGTCCAAGCTCAAGGTCTACTCCGGCCCGGATCATCCGCACGCCGCGCAGAAGCCCACGCCGTACACCATCACGCAGGTCGCGCAGTAGCGGGCACGGCGTAGGAAAGGAATACACAAGTGAGCGTTAGCGAAACCGAACTCCTTGACGAGGACGTCCCGTCGGAGTACACGACCGAGACTCCTTCGTCGGCTCCGGCCGCCGCGGACCGTCCTGTCGTCACCGCCCCCGGCGGAGCGACCGGTCGTCGCAAGGAGGCCATCGCCCGCGTCCGCCTGGTGCCCGGCACCGGTCGTTGGACCATCAATGGGCGTGACCTCGACTCCTACTTCCCCAACCGCGTGCACCAGCAGGAGGTCAACGAGCCGTTCGTCACGCTCGGCCTCGAGGGTCGCTACGACGTGATCGCGCGGATGTCCGGTGGCGGCATCTCCGGTCAGGCTGGTGCGCTGCGTCTCGGCATTGCGCGCGCGCTCAACGAAATCGACGAAGAGGGCAACCGTCCGGCGCTGAAGAAGGCCGGGTTCCTCACGCGCGACGCCCGGGCGAAGGAGCGCAAGAAGTACGGCCTGAAGAAGGCCCGCAAGGCGCCCCAGTACAGCAAGCGCTAGTTCGACGGCCGTGGGCGGGCGCCTCTTCGGTACCGACGGCGTTCGGGGCCTAGCCAACCGCGATCTCACCGCGGAATTGGCGCTACGTCTCGCGGCGTCCGCCGCGCATGTGCTGGGGGATGCCGGAGCGCTGAGCGCAGCTGGCTCTGGTCGGCCCCTCGCCGTGGTCGGACGTGACCCGCGTGCCAGCGGGGAGTTCCTCGAAGCCGCCGTCGTGGCTGGGCTGGCCAGTGCCGGTGTCGACGTCCTTCTGGTCGGTGTTGTCCCCACACCAGCTGTCGCCTACCTCACCGCGTCCGCGGGTGCGAGTCTGGGCGTGATGCTCTCGGCGTCGCACAATCCGATGCCGGACAACGGCATCAAGTTCTTCGATGCCGCCGGGCACAAACTGCCCGATGCCGTCGAGGACGCTATCGAAGCCCGCATGGCCGAGGCATGGGATAGGCCCACGGGGGCGGCCGTAGGACGCGTCCGTGTGATGGCCGATGCGCGGGCCCGCTACATCGACCACCTCCTCGCCGCCTGCCCCACGTCGTTAGCGGGGCTGCGCGTCGTCGTCGACACGGCGAACGGAGCCGCGGCTGAGGTGTCGCCGGAGGCGATGCGTCGAGCCGGCGCGGAGGTCTTGGCGATTCACTCCTCTCCCGACGGTCTCAACATCAACGCCGGTTGCGGGAGCACCCATCTGGAGGACCTCGTCGCCGCGGTGGTTGAGCACGGTGCTGATGTCGGCATCGCCCATGATGGCGACGCCGATCGATGCCTGGCGGTGGCCGCCGATGGTGAGATCGTCGATGGCGATCAAATCTTGGCGGTCTTGGCGCTCGGGATGCGTGAGGCCGGCTCGCTGGTGGGAGACACTGTGGTGGCCACGGTCATGTCCAACCTCGGCTTCAAGCTTGCGATGCAGGCTGCTGGCATCGAGGTGATCGAGACGGCGGTGGGGGATCGATACGTCCTCGAGGCGATGCGCGCAGGTGGCCTGCGTCTCGGCGGTGAGCAGAGCGGCCACGTGATCTTGCTCGAACACGCCACTACCGGTGATGGCACGCTCACGGCGCTGGCGCTTCTCGGGGAGATGGCGCGGACGGGCCGCTCACTCGCGGAACTTGCCGGCGTGGTGGAGCGCCTACCGCAGGTGCTCATCAACGTGTCGGGAGTCGACCGCAATCGTGTGAACGAACATCCCGACGTGTTGGCTGCCGTCGCCGCCGTGGAGGGGCGACTCGGATCAACCGGGCGAGTTCTTCTGCGCCCCTCCGGCACCGAGCCGATCGTACGGGTCATGGTCGAGGCACCGACGCACGACGAAGCCACGGCCGCCGCCGAGGCGATCGCCGCCACTGTGCGGTCCTGCCTGTCCCTGTCTTAGCCGGTACCCGCGTTAACGCCGTTGTCGGGCGCGTCGACGGGCCGCTCGGACCCGGCGCAGCACCAGCAGGGTGAGGGATCCGGCCACGGCCATGCCGGTGATGTTGATGCCGAGTTGCAGAGCGCTGCCGAGGACCTCCGGCCAATCTCGGAAGGGCAGGGCCAGCGCGATGTTGCCGGCGGCCGGAATTGTCGTGACCGAGATGAAGACGCCGGTGAGCGTGGCGGAGCGACCGGTCACCAGGGCCAGGACACCGGCGATGCCAGCCACGATGGCGATGACGACGGACCAGTTGTCAGGCCGGTAGATGAACTCGGTCAACGGACGTGGACCACTGACCTGCGCCATGGTTACCCAGCCCACCTGGGCGAGCAGAGCAAAAACGGCCGTAGACAGGGCAATGGCAATCGCGAAGCCGAGCAGGAGGGTGCGCAGGGCTGACCAGAGCAGATGCGGACGGTGCGTGACCAGGGCGACGCCGAGCGCGGCGATGGTGCCGAACTCGGGCCCCAGGACCATGGCGCCGATGATGAGCACCTGCGAGTCGAGGACGATGGCAATCGCAGCAATGAAGGTGGCCATCGACATGAAGGCAAGGAATCCCCAGGTGAGACTCGACGAGTCGTAGGCATCTCGAACGACGTCCATCCAGACCACGGCGTCCTGATCGTCCGGCGCGTCGGAGTGCTGAATGTCAAGCGCTCGCTGGGATGTCCAGCCGCTCACCGGCGTCGTCTCGATGGCGCCCCGGGCGGGAACTCCCAACGCGGTGAGTCGTTCGATCACCCTGTCCGCCGTCGTTCGTGGCACGGAAGCGATGATGAGATCCCCGACCGGCTCACGACTGCCGCCGGGGATCACTGCGAGCGACGACACGGAGGGCTCCTCGGCGAGGATTTGTTCGGCCTCGGCCGAGAGGTCCGCCGGGCAGAAGACCCGAAGGCTCAACATGGGCTGATTCTGTCCGCTTCTGGGCCATGGGGTGGCCGATTGACACGGCGCGAGCGCGTACGCTGGCCCCCATGTGCGGCATCGTGGGCTACGTCGGCGAGAAGCAGGCCCTCGAGGTCGTCGTCGAGGGATTGCGGCGGCTGGAGTATCGGGGGTACGACTCCGCCGGGGTCGCGGTCGTCACCGGCGACCAACTCGACGTGCGCAAGAAGGCCGGCAAACTCGCCAACCTCGAAAGCCTCCTCGGCTCGGACCCCCTGGCGGCGGCGACCATCGGCATCGGCCACACGCGGTGGGCCACCCATGGCGGCCCGACCGATGCCAATGCGCATCCCCACGTAAGTGCCGACGGCACGGTGGCGGTCATCCACAACGGCATCATCGAGAACTTTGCCGTCATCCGCGATGAGTTGATCAGTGCCGGTATTGAACTCTCGTCAGAGACCGACACCGAAGTGGTGGCGCACCTGCTGGCGGCAGAATTGCCCCGTTGCGACGGTGACCTCGCTGAGGCGATGCGTCGGACGTGTCGGCAACTCGAGGGCGCCTTCACGCTCGTCGCCGTCGTGGCCGATCACGTGGACGTCGTCGTGGCGGCGCGCCGCAACTCTCCGCTCGTCGTGGGGCTCGGGGACGGCGAGAATTTCCTTGCCTCCGACGTGGCAGCCTTCGTCTCCCACACGCGCGAGGCCCTCGAACTCGGCCAGGACCAGGTCGTCCAGATCTCCCGGGACTCGGTCGTGGTCACCGACTTCGATGGCAACGATGTCGAAGCCACACCCTTTACCGTGACCTGGGATGCCTCGGCCGCCGAGAAGGGCGGCTACGACCTGTTCATGCTCAAGGAGATCAATGAACAGCCGAAGGCCGTCGCGGATGCTCAACGCGGACGCGTGGGACGCGACGGGCGCCTGCACCTTGACGAGATGCGTCTCACCGACGCTGAACTCCGCGAGGTCGACAAGATCATCGTCGTCGCGTGCGGCACGGCCTATCACGCGGGACTCGTGGCCAAGTACGCGATCGAACACTGGACCCGAATCCCGGTCGACGTCGAACTCGCGAGCGAATTCCGCTACCGCGATCCCATCGTCGATGCCCGCACGCTCACCATCGCCATCTCGCAGTCCGGCGAGACGATGGACACCCTCATGGCTCTCCGCCATGCCCGCGAACAGGGTTCTCGCGCCTTGGCCATCTGCAACACCGTCGGATCGACCATCCCGCGTGAATGCGATGCCGTGTTGTACACCTACGCCGGTCCCGAGGTGGCGGTCGCATCGACCAAGGCGTTCCTCACGCAGATCATTGCGGCGTACCTCGTCGGCCTCTACCTGGCCCAGGTGCGCGGCAACATGTTCGGTGACGAAATCCGCAGCGTGCTCACAGACCTGTCCGACATGCCCCAGGCGGTGGATCTCGTCCTGGACACCAGCGAGGGTGTCCAGGCTCTCGCCCGGGAACTCGTGGACGCGAAGTCGGTGCTCTTCCTCGGTCGCCACGTGGGCTACCCGGTCGCCCTTGAAGGGGCACTCAAACTCAAGGAGCTCGCGTACATGCACGCGGAGGGCTTCCCGGCAGGGGAACTCAAGCACGGGCCGATCGCCCTCATTGAGGACGGCGTGCCGGTTATCTGCATTGTGCCGTCGCCGCAGGGTCGTGCGGTCCTGCACGGCAAGATGATTTCGAATATTCAAGAGGTCCGGGCCCGAGGTGCGCGCACCATCGTCATCGCTGAGGAGGGTGATGAGTCGGTCGTGCCGTTTGCCGACGAGATTATTCGCGTTCCCGCGGTGCCCACGCTGATGCAACCGCTGGTCGCGAGTGTTCCGTTGCAGATCTTCGCGTGTGCCATGGCCACCGTGAAGGGCCACGACGTCGATCAACCGCGGAACCTCGCCAAGTCCGTCACCGTGGAGTAGCGATGATTGTCGGCATTGGTATCGACATCGTCGTGATCGCGAGGTTCGCGGGAATGATGGAGCGACGCCCCGGCATGGTGGAGCGGCTCTTCACCGAGCGTGAGTCGCGTCTTCCGAGTGGAGATCTCCGGGGACCGGGGTCGCTGGCTGCGCGCTTCGCGGCCAAGGAGGCCATTGCCAAAGCACTGGGAGCCCCTGCGGGCATGGCCTGGCACGACTGCGAGATCGTGGTCGATGAGACTGGGCGTCCCCATGTGGAGACGCGGGACACGGTTGCTGCTGCAGCCGAGCGAATCGGCATTCGGCGCTGGCATCTGTCGCTGACGCATGATGGTGACAACGCGGTGGCGCAGGCGATCGGGGAGGCGTGATGGCGGGCATATACGACGTCGCCACCGTGCGCCGGGCCGAGGAGTCCGTCATGGCGATGTTGCCCGACGGTGCCCTCATGGAGCGCGCGGCCACCGGGCTAGCGGACGCGTGCGCGGCGCTGCTTCGGGAGTCCGGTGTCGATCTAGTCGGCAGTCGCATCGTCCTACTGGTGGGGAGTGGCAACAACGGTGGCGATGCTCTGTACGCCGGTGCCCGACTCGCGGGTCGGGGTGCGCAGGTCCGGGCTGTCCTTCTCGGTGATTCCTGCCACGAGGGTGGCCTCGCAGCCTTGCGAGCGGCCGGCGGACGGCTTGTGTCAGGCAGTGACCACGCATCCGCGCTGGATCGGGCAGATCTCGTGCTTGACGGCATTGTCGGGATCGGTGGGCGTGGTGCCCTGCGTGCGGACGCGAGTGCGGTGGTGAACATAGCCATGACCTCAGGGGCGCTGGTCGTGGCCGTGGACGTTCCCTCCGGGGTGGATGCCGACAGCGGGGCCGTGGCCGATGCGGACGCTGTGGTCAGCGCAGACATGACCGTGACCTTCGGTGCCGTGAAACCAGGATTGCTCCTTTCGCCGGGGCGCGATCATGCGGGGGCCGTGGTCCTCGTCGACATCGGCCTGGACGATGCCCTACCCGAGCCGACGTTGTTCTCGCTGGATGCCAACGCACTTGCCGCCGCGGTTCCTGAGCCGGCGAGCGAGGACTATAAGTATTCGCGCGGTGTGGTCGGCATCGCGGCAGGAAGTGCGCGGTACCGAGGGGCGGCCTTCATGGCGACCGGGAGCGCTCGACAGGGCAATGTGGGCATGGTTCACGTCCTTGATCGCGGTGATGGCCTCGCGGCTGCCATCGTCGACCGCTTCTGGGATGTCGTGGTGTCGACCGAGTCCCCCGGAGCTGTCCGACGCACCACGGCATGGACGGTCGGGCCCGGCCTAGGGGTGGATGCTGATGGCCGCGCCATCCTGCGATCTGTTCTCGGAGCTCCTGCCCCGGTCGTCGTGGATGCGGACGCGTTGCACATGCTCCGTGAGAGCGAGCCATGGCAGGCGCTCGAGGAACGGACGTGGCCCACCGTCATCACTCCCCATGCGGGTGAATTTGCCGCGCTCGGCTATCAGGCCGGCAGCGGTGCCGAAGAGGACCGACTCGGCGCCGCGCGTGCCGCTGCCCGCGACCTCGGCGTCGTCGTCGTCCTCAAGGGGCCGGGCACCGTGATCGCGTCACCGAGTGGGATCGCCTATGTCGACACGTGGGGTGGACCCGAACTTGGGACCGCCGGGAGTGGTGATGTCCTTGCCGGACTCATCGGCGCTCTGCTGTCGGGTGCGGTCGCGCGCGAGCAATGCCCCAATGATGAGGCGGCTGCGCTGGTGGCCGCGGCGGCGGTGGGACTGCACGGCATCGCGGGGCGTCTGGCCAGCGCCGACGGACGCCCGGTGACGGCACCGGATCTCATCAAGGCGCTCCCGGCCGCCATTGCGGGTGTCCGGCGCGGAGTAATCGAATGAGTGAGCGTGCGGAGGCCATCGTCGATCTGACCGTCATCGAGGCCAATCTGCGCAGCCTCCAGCGGCCCGGTGTCCTCACCATGGCCGTGGTGAAGGCGGATGCCTATGGGCATGGGGCGATTCCGGTGGCGCGCGCCGCTCGACGTGCCGGTGCCGAATGGCTGGGTGTGGCGCTGCCCAGTGAGGCCCTCGCCCTACGACGGGCGGGCGACACGGGGCCGATACTCGCCTGGCTCTACCCCCCGGGCGACCCGAACCTCGTCGCATGCGTGCGCGCTGACGTCGACCTCAACGTCGGTGCCGTTTGGGCCGTCGACGAGGTCGCGGCGGCGGCGCGTGCGGCAGGCAAGCGCGCACGCGTTCACCTCAAGGTGGACACCGGCCTGGGGCGTGGCGGTGCGCTTCCCCACACCTTCGACGACATCCTCACCGCGGTCCTGGCGCACCGTTCCGATGTCGATGTCGTCGGCATATGGTCACACCTTGCCTCCGGTGAAGTCGCGGGCGCCGTCGAGACGAGCGAACAGATCGCGGCTTTCGACGAGGCGCTGTCCCTCGCGCAGCGTCGAGGAATCGAGCCTCCGCTACGGCACCTGGCCAACAGTGGCGGCACGCTGACCAATGCCGACACCCACTTCGATCTCGTGCGACTCGGCATTGCGATGTACGGCGTACCGCCGGGACCGCAGGTGGACATGGCGGGGCTACGTCCGGCGATGACGTTGCGGGCATCGCTCGCGTCGGTGAAGCGCGTGCCGCCCGGTCATGGTGTGTCCTACGGGCTCACCTGGCGCGCCGCGACCGAGACGACTCTTGCGTTGGTGCCCCTCGGATATGCCGATGGCATTCCCCGTACCGCCGTAGACCCGCAAGTGTCCGTGGGCGGTGAGCGGGTTCCCGTGGTCGGGCGGATAGCCATGGATCAGTTCGTCGTCGATGTGGGGGATCGCGATGTCGCCCCCGGTGATGAGGTCCTCGTGTGGGGCCCCGGTGACGCGGGTGAGCCCACGGCCCAGGATTGGGCCACGTGGGACGGCACCATCGGCTACGAGATCGTGACGCGCCTCGGTTCACGGGTGCCCCGGCGGTACCTCGGTGACGTCTGATGGTGGCGTGGCCCGCGACAGCGAAGGGGCTCGCCGCGTTGGGCGCCTTGGCCGCGGGCGTTGCCGTGGGTGCCGCGGCTGAGCGTCTCGCCACTCGGAACCTTCGCCGCGGTGAGGGACCCGTCGCTCGACGCGACGCAGGAGTTCGGTCCGTTGTGACGACCGACGACGATGTGGAACTCGCCGTCGTCATCGATGATCCACCGGAACACGATGACGACCTTCCGACGGTCATCTTCACCCACGGCTACGCACTGTCCCTGGACTCGTGGCCCGATCAACGGGGATCACTCGGCCGCCACGCTCGCCTTGTGCTGTGGGATCAGCGTGGCCACGGACGTTCGACGAAGGGGCCCGCGGGAACCTCGATCGATCGGTTGGGGCGTGACTTGGGCTGTGTGCTCGACGCCGTGGCCCCGTCCGGTCCGGTTGTGCTTGTCGGTCACTCCATGGGTGGCATGACGGTCATGGCGCTCGCGGATCAGCGGCCGGAGATCTTCGGCCCGCGCGTGCGTGGCGTGGCGCTGCTGGCCACTTCCGCCGGGGGCATTGCCGATGTTGACCTCGGACTCCCGCAGCCCGTTGCCCGCCTCGCCCATCGGATGGCACCCGCCATCGGTGCGGCACTGGAATCGGAGGGGCCGGTGTCCGCTCTCGTGGAGCGGGCCCGTCGAGCATCAAACGACCTCGGTCTGCTCATCACCCGGGCCTACGCCTTCGGTTCGACCCCGCCCACTGACGGCACGCGCCTGGTGTCCGATCTCATCGCCGGCACCCCCGTTGATGTCCTCGCCGACCTCCTGCCCGCACTGCAGGCGCATGACAAGCGCGAGGCCCTGCAGGCTCTGGGATCGGTTGAACTGCTTGTGATGGTCGGCGATGCCGACCTGCTCACTCCGCCCGGTCACAGCATCGAGATTGTTCGGCGTACCCCCACCGCGGAATTGGTGATCCTGCCGGGGGTGGGTCACATGCTGACCCTCGAGGCTCCCGAACAGGTCAACCGTCACCTGCTGAGGCTGATCGAGCGGTCGACGTCATGACGGGGTTCGAGCAGGACCTTCCCGACGTGGAGACCACGATCATCTGGGGAAGGCACCTGGGAGCGAGACTGCAGCGTGGCGACCTCGTTGTCCTTACCGGCGATCTTGGGGCTGGCAAGACGACGCTGACGCGAGGCATCGGAGAGGGACTTGGCGTGCGCGGTGCCGTGTCGAGTCCCACGTTCGTGCTTGCGCGTGAGCACCCGTCAGTCAGTGGCGGTCCTGCCCTCATGCACGTCGATGCCTACCGGCTGAACGGCCCTCAGGAGATCGACGATCTCGACCTACCCGTCGAGGATTGCGTCACCATCGTCGAGTGGGGGGAGAACCGGGTCGAGCACCTCGCCGAGAGTCGACTGCACATTGCGTTGGGCCCCGATGGTGACGGCCGGCGGGCCACGATCCAGGGGGTGGGGCCGCGCTGGACGGACGCGACCATCGCTGACCTCGCCATCGACGCCTAGGGTGTCGGCGTGCTCGTCCTTGGGATCGATACCTCCACCGCCGCGACGTCGGTAGGCCTCGTCAACGGTGACGGCGTCCTTGCGTCGCGGGCGCACGTCGACGCGCGAAGGCACGCCGAGGTGCTACCCGGACTTGTGCGATCGGTCCTCGCTGAGGCGTCGGCGACGCCGCGGGATCTCGCGGTGGTGGGCTGCGGCGTCGGGCCAGGTCCCTTCACTGGACTTCGCGTCGGGATCACCTTCGGTCGAGCGATGGCGCAGGCTCTCTCGATCCCGGTGGTGGGGGTTTGCAGCCTTGACGCGCTTGCCGCGAGTGTTGCTGACGGAGAGCCCTTCACGGTACGGATTCGCGTGCGTCGCGCGGAGCACGCGTGGGCGACTTACGACGGCGACGGCGTACGCACGACCGGGCCCCTCGTGAGCCGTGACGACGATGGGCGCGCGGTCGGGCGCACGGTGGGTGACTGTGCCGATGTCGATAGTGAACGCCGACCGTCCGGTACGGACGTGGCATCACTCGTCCGAGCGCGCCTCGCGCTGGGGGAGCGGCCGCCGGCGGAACTCCTGCTCCCCGAGGATGAGGCCGCTGGCAGCGGGTCGCCGACCGCGGAGGTGTTGACCCGATTGAGGCACGCCGATCGGGTGCTTCTGCCCGCGGTGCCGCTCTACCTGCGCCGCCCCGACGCGATCCCGACGGCACAGCGATGATGCGCACGAGGCCCATGCGCTGGTGGGATATCGCCACAATCATGCCGCTGGAGACCGACCTCTTCGGCTCGACGGCGTGGTCACCGGCACAGTTCTGGGGCGAGCTCGCGCAGGGCAACCGGGTCTACGTCGTCGCCGAAGATGAGGCAGAAATCGTTGGGTACGCGGGCCTCCTCTGCATTCCCCCGACCGCTGATGTCCAAACGATTGCCGTGGCATCGCGAGCGCAGCGACGGGGAGTGGGTCGCGCCCTGCTCCAGGAGCTGCTCACTGCCGCCCGACGCGCCGAATGCACAGAGGTGCTCTTGGAGGTTCGCGCGGACAACGCATCGGCGGTAGCCCTATACGCCGATGAGGGATTTGACATGATCGCCCGACGTTCGGGCTATTACGGTCCGGGCGAGGACGCGTTGGTGATGCGTCGGAGGCCAGCGTGAACGATGAGCCCCTCGTGCTCGGTATCGAGACTTCGTGTGATGAAACCGGTGTGGCGGTTGTCCGCGGCACTACGCTCCTCGCGGATGTGATCGCTTCGAGCGTCACCGAGCACGAGCGCTTCGGCGGCGTGGTGCCCGAGGTTGCGAGTCGCGCGCACCTTGAGGCGATGTCGCCCACGATCGACCGAGCACTCCGTGATGCGCGGGTCACGGTGCGGGACCTTGACGCCATCGCAGTGACCTCGGGTCCGGGACTCGCCGGTGCTCTCCTGGTGGGAGTCAGTGCGGCCGAGGGCCTCGCCCTTGCTGCGGATCGGCCCCTCTTCGGGGTCAACCACCTCGCCGCTCATGTGGCGGTTGGCCGACTTGTCGACGGCGACCTCCCGTCACCGGCGATCGCCCTGTTGGTGTCCGGAGGGCACACGTCGTTGCTGAGGGTCGACGATGTCACCGCCGAGATCACACCCCTGGGTGCGACGCTGGATGACGCCGCGGGGGAGGCCTTCGACAAGGTTGCTCGCCTTCTTGGCCTGCCGTTCCCTGGTGGCCCGCACATCGATCGCATCGCAGTGGACGGCGATGCCGGAGCCATTGCCTTCCCTCGCGGCCTCACATCCGCGCGAGACGACGAGAAGCACCGGCACGACTTCTCGTTCTCCGGCCTCAAGACCGCCGTGGTGCGCTGGATCGAGGCGTGCCGACGCGATGGTCACGAGATCCCCGTGGCCGATGTCGCGGCCTCCTTCCAGGAGGCGGTGGTCGATGTCCTCACCAGCAAGGCGGTGCGCGCGTGTCGCGAGGAGGGCATCGAGACGCTCATCCTCGGTGGCGGAGTGGCGGCGAATTCTCGGCTGCGGGCCATGGCCGCCGAGCGCGCCACGGGGCTTGACCTGCGCATCCCGCCGGCGCGCCTGTGCACCGACAACGGTGCCATGGTCGCTGCTCTGGGCTCGGCTCTCGTAGCTCAGGGGCGCCCGCCCTCAAACCCCGGCGTGGGGGCGGACTCCTCACTCCCGGTGGGCACCGTCCAGATGCTGGGACTGTCGTGATCGGCTTCGATGCCACTGCGCAGGTATCCTGACTCGATGCGCCATGGACAACCAGACGCTGCTCCTCGAGGGGGTCGCACCCCTCGGAGCCGTCGCCGCGGAGGATCGGTAACCGCCGGCATCCTCGTGAGCCTGGCGCTCGTCCTGTCGGGGATCACCGGCTACGTCTTTGGCATCGCCAGCTCCTCGCCGTCGGCGGAGGCTGCGGCTCCCACGCCGGTCGCCATGACGGCGACCCCCGAGCCGGTGGTGTCATCGCCGACCCCGCTCCCCACCGACGCGACGACAGACGCGGGCACCGAGACGGAGATGGGTGCGGAGATGTCCATCGGCTCCGAGACCCTTGCCGAGGGTCAGTCCGGGCGCAGCGAGAACAACCTCGCGTCCGGTGAGGTGGAGGTCCTCAACTGGGTCGAGACAGAGGATCCGGTCTTCTTCATCACCATCGATGATGGGCTGAAGAAGTCTGCGGCGGTCCGCGACTTCATCGCCGCCAATCAAATCCCGGTCACGGCGTTCCTCACCGAGTACGCCGTTCGCAATCACACGGACTACTTCCAGGATGTGACGGCGTACGGCGGTTCGATCCAGAACCACTCCATGGTCCACGGTGCCTTCAACGATCCCGAGACCGACGTGCAGTGGGAGATCTGCGAGACGCAGGATCGGTTCGAGACGCAGTTCGGGACACGTCCGTGGATGCTGCGCCCGCCCTATGGTGCTGGCCCCAAGGATCCGCGGGTGCTCCAGTACGCCGAGGAATGCGGCATCAATCGCATCGTGCTGTGGAACGTCCTCGTCACCGACACCAATGAGGTCGAATACTGGGATGCGCCACTGCGCGCCGGAGACATCGTGCTCTTCCACTTCGTTGATGACCTTGAGGTCGGACTGGAGAAGATCCTGGAACTGGGCCGTGAGCAGGGGCTCCGGCCCGCGCCACTTGAGGACTACATCTGAGTGAGGGCGGCGCGCTGACGGATCTCCTCGCCTCGGGTCCCCATGCGATCGACGGTGGCCTGGCGAGCGAACTCGAACGTCGCGGGCATGACCTCGCAGACTCGTTGTGGTCGGCGCGCATCCTGGCCGACCAGCCACAGGAGATTCGCGCCGTACACGAGTCGTACGTTGACGCGGGAGCACGTGTCGTAGTGACGGCGAGCTATCAGGTTTCGCGGGAAGGCTTCGTCGCCGCGGGACGGACAGCGCGCGAAGCCGACAATGCTCTTCGTGCCAGCGTGCTTATCGCACGCGAGGCGGTCGCGAACCGGCCCGTGCTCGTCGCCGCAAGTATCGGGCCCTACGGCGCCATCCTCCACGACGGCAGTGAATACCGCGGGCGCTACGGCGTGAGCCGGGATCGCCTCGTCGACTTCCACGCGGAGCGCCTCGCGGTCATCAACGAGGCACAACCGGACGTGCTCGCGATCGAGACGATTCCCGACGTGGAAGAGATTGATGCGCTCATGGAGGCGCTGGCGACCGTGCCTCATCTCACCGGCTGGGTGACGGTGACCTGCGCCGACACGTCGCACACCAGTGCCGGGCAACGCCTCGATGAGGTAGCCGCTGCGGTAGCGACGTCGTCACAGGTGTCTGCGGTCGGGGTCAACTGCACGGCTCCTGTGCATGTCAGCGGCGCTCTCACCGCGTTGTCGGCGTCCTGCGACCTGCCCCTCGTCGCCTACCCGAACGCGGGCGGTGACTGGGATCCCGAACATGGCTGGCGGGGCGCCGCCGAGAACCAGGCGGTGGATCTGCTGGGTCAGTGGTGCGCACAACCGAACCTCGGATTGCTCGGCGGATGCTGCGGCGTTGGGCCGACCACCGTGGGATACATGGCTGAGCGTCTGGCTACGGCTCAACCTCGATAACCCGACCGTCCGCGGTGAGGACGACGGTCGCTGGTCGCCCTCCGGACGTCGGTCGATGGCCTACGCGGGCATCCTGGGTTCCTGCACTCGCGGTCACGTCGTTCGTCTTCCACGTCACCGACCCTCGCCCGGTGAGGGCGGCGCGCAACTGCTTCGGTGCGTGGGGCAACTCGTGAACGACGTGCCAGGCGCGCGCGAGCCCCGTGGCCCGCACGGCGTCCGCCGTGAGCCAGTTGCTGTCGGGGGACAGGCGCTGAGCATCGAGGTAGTCGGCCAGTTCGTCGAGGAGACCGGCGTGGCGCACCGCAGGGGAGGGCTCGATGATCAGTCGACCGAGTTGGGCAGCCACCGGTGCGGGGGGTGCCCCCGTCTCGACGAGCGATTCGGCCTCGCGAGGCCGATCGGGGGGGACGACGGTGGCCCGTCGTCGCGCGGTGGCGAGTGGAGCGAACCAGATACAGGCCTCGACGGTGTCACCGTCGTGGTCGATCCACTCCACCTCGGCCGAATCCGGGATGAGGCTCAGGGGGATCCCGGGAGCTACTTTGGCCACCAGCGGTAGGCGTTGCGCCAAGGTGCGGACCGCGGTCCAGGGTGGTGACCAGTCCTCAGGACCGGAAGCGCGCACGGATCGGGTGCCTTGCGCCGAGCGAATGTCACCGGGCGGACGGCGGGCCGGATCGACGAACGCGGCCGCAAAACCCGACGTGTCGCAGTCGGCAATGTCGCCGATCCACATGTGGACAGTGCCCGCGAGGCGCGCATTGTCGGCTGCGGCGGCGCAGCGCCACGGATCGATATCGACGACCGTGACGGGACTTCCGGTCTCGGCCAACGCTCGAGCATCGACCCCGATGCCACAGCCGAGGTCCACGATCGCCGGGTGTGGTGTGTCGGGGAGGTAGTTCGCAAGTCGCGCGCGAAGTTCCGCCGCCCGATAGCGGGCGACGTCGCGTCGAGTTGCCTGTTCGAGGGCGGCGGTCTCCAGCACCATGTCGTCGGCCCAGTCACCGAGTCGCCGCGCGCCGCGCTGGGCAAGGGTCACCTGGGTCATGACCGCTGAGATGAGGTCGGGCGACGCTTCGGGGAAGGCGGCCCGCGCCTGGCTGATGCGGCGGAGTGGGTCGGTGTCATCCGCAGCGGTGAGGTGGGCCCGCAGGGCCAACGCCGTGGCCGAGCGAAGATCGATCGGGGAGACCGACGGGGTCCGGGTCACAGAGCCTTGAGGATGTCCTCGACGCGCTCCTTGGCGTCGCCGAAGAGCATCGAGGTGTTGTCCCGGAAGAACAGCGGGTTCTGCACACCGGCGTAGCCGACGGCCATCGAGCGCTTGAACACGATGACATTGCCCGCTTCCCAGACGCGCAGCACGGGCATACCGGCGATGGGAGATGTCGGGTCGTCCTCGGCGGCCGGATTCACCGTGTCGTTGGCGCCGATGACGAGCACGACGTCGGTGTCCGAGAGATCGTCGTTGATCTCGTCCATCTCGAGCACGATGTCGTAGGGGACCTTGGCCTCGGCAAGGAGGACGTTCATGTGTCCGGGCAGGCGACCGGCGACGGGGTGAATGCCGAATCGGACGTTGACACCCTTTTCCCGGAGGACCCGGGTGATTTCCGCGACCGGATACTGCGCCTGGGCCACCGCCATGCCGTAGCCGGGGGTGATGACGACCGATGATGCGCCCGCCAGCATCTCGGCCACCTCCTCGGCCGTGACCTCGCGGTACTCGCCGGTCTCGGCATCACCGCCCGAGGACGGCGCTTCCATGCCGAAGCCACCGGCGATGACGGAGATGAAGGAGCGATTCATCGCCTGGCACATGATGTAGCTCAGGTAGGCACCGGACGATCCCACGAGAGCGCCGGTGATGATGAGCAGGTTGTTGTTGAGCAGGAACCCAGATGCCGCCGCGGCCCAGCCGGAGTAGCTGTTGAGCATCGACACCACGACGGGCATGTCACCGCCGCCGATCGAGGCGACCAGGTGCCAGCCGAGTAGCAGCGCCACGACCGTGGCGACGATGAGGATCCACAGGTCGGGTGTGATGACGAACCACACGGTTAGGCCGAGGAGCACTACCAACGCACCGATATTCAGGGCGTTCTTGCCCGGCAGCATCATCGGCTTGGACGAGATCTTGGCCGACAGTTTCAGGTACGCCACGATCGAACCGGTAAAGGTGACCGCGCCGATGAACAGGCCGACGATCACCTCGCCGTGATGGATGCCGAGTAGGTCTGGGGCGATCTCAGTCTGGGCATCGCCCTGAGCCTCGACCATGATGTAGCCGTTCCAGGCCACAAGGACGGCGGCGAGACCGACGAAGCTGTGCAGTAGGGCGATGAGTTCGGGCATGCCAGTCATCTCGACGACGCGGGCCCGCCACAGGCCGACCGCGGCGCCGAGGATGACGGCGATGATCATCAGGGCAATGCCGATGGTGGTCATGCCGCCGTGGTGGCCGCCTTCAATGGCGAGGGCCACCGTGGCAATGAGGGCAATGCCCATGCCCACGATGCCGTACCAGATGCCTTGCTTGCCGGTCTCGTGCTTGCTGAGTCCGGCAAGGCTCATGATGAAGAGCAGTGCTGCGACGAGGTATGCGCCAGTGGCGAGGGATTCGATGCTCATCGCTGGAACATCTCCAGCATCCGACGCGTCACCGCGAAGCCTCCGAAGATGTTGATGCTTGCGATCAGGATCGCGATCGCGGCGAGGATCGTCACGATCGTGTTGCCCGTGCCGATCTGTAGCAGTGCGCCGACGATGATGATGCCGGAGATCGCGTTGGTGATGGACATGAGCGGCGTGTGGAGTGCGTGGTGCACGTTGCCGATCACGTAGAAGCCGATGACGATGGCGAGCACGAAGACGGTGATGTTTGAGGTGAGTTGAGCCGGAGCCGCCGCAGTGATCAGCAGGAGGACGGCCGCGGCCACACCGACAAGGGCGTATCGCCGTCTGGGATCTGGTGGCGATTCATCCTTCGGCACGGCCGAGGGGGCTGTGGCGGGAGCGATCTTGGGAGCGGCGGAGACCTCCACCGCCGGCGGCGGCCAGGTGACCTCGCCGTCCTTGGCCACCGTGATCGCACGCTGAACGACGTCGTCCCAGGTGAGCACCAACTCGCCGTCCTTGCCTGGGGTGAGCAGTTTCATCAGGTTGACGAGATTGGTCGAGTACAGCTGCGAGGCCTGCGCGGGAAGCCGGCCGGCGAGGTCGGTGTAGCCAATGATGGTCACCCCGTTGGGAGTAACGACGACCTCATCCGGCTGTGAGCCCTCGACGTTTCCGCCATTCGCGGCGGCCAGATCCACGATGACCGATCCCGGCTTCATGGAGGCCACCATGTCGGCGGTGAGCAGGCGGGGAGCGGGCCGCCCCGGAATCAGCGCCGTGGTGATGACGATGTCGACGTCCTTGGCCTGGTCGGCGTACAACTGTGCTTCGCGGGCCTTGTAGTCGTCACCCATCTCCTTCGCGTAGCCGGTCGCGCTCACCTCCGCCTCCGGTGACTCAATCGAGAGGTACTCGCCGCCGAGGGATTTCACCTGGTCGGCGACCTCGGGCCGGGGATCGGTCGCCCGGACGATGGCGCCCATGGATCCGGCAGCGCCGATGGCGGCCAGACCGGCCACTCCGGCGCCAGCCACGAGGACCTTGGCCGGAGGGACCTTGCCCGCGGCCGTGACCTGCCCGGTAAAGAACCGCCCGAAGGCATTGGCGGCCTCCACCACCGCGCGATAGCCGGCGATGTTGGCCATCGAGCTAAGGACGTCCATCGACTGCGCTCGGGAGATGCGGGGCACGGCCTCCATGGCCAGGGCCGTGACTCCCCGCCCAGCCAGGGCGGCGAGGAGGTCCGGGTTCTGCGCCGGCGCCATCATGGAGATGAGGTAGGCGCCCGGCTGGAGTAGGGCAATCTGTGCGTCGTCGGGAGCGTTCACATGGAAGACGATGGGGGCTCCCCACGCGGCCTCGGCGGTCGTGATAGCGGCCCCTGCCTCGATGTAGGCCTCGTCGGGGAATGACGAGCCGGCGCCAGCGCCGGCCTCCACGGCGACCTCGTAGCCGAGTTTGAGCAGTTGGACAACCGTGGCTGGGGTGGCGGCGACGCGCGTTTCCCCGGGCTTGGTCTCGCGAGGCACTCCGATCAACACCGTGGTCTCCACCTCTCCATCACCGCGCGGTCCTCACGCCATGACCGGCGGCCGTCGCCGCGAATAAGCCGTCAGCGTAGTACCCGGCCCAGGATGTGCACGGGACGTCCGACCCTGGTGGGGCCGGTGGGCCGAGGTTGAGACTTCGAGGGAGAGGTCGATGGTCGGCATCGTAGGGTGACAACGGAGTGCCAAGGGGGCAGCCATGAGGCAGCGCAGTGCAGGTTCTCGAGGTGCTTCCGTGGTCGCGTCCGGCGCGCTCGTCGCCATCGTCGGGCTGATTGCGGGCCTGCTCACCTTTGCGGCGCCAGCCCAGGCGGCGTCGAGCAACCCGGGCATGGCGGATGGACGCTACGACGTCGTCTTCGGTCTCATCGTGCGTCGCGCACCCAACGGGACGTCGGCGCGCACGCTGGCGACCACGGTGGAGCGCGCCGGGGTGGACGTCGCTTCGGTTCGATCGCTGACGCGGGACATCACGGTGTTGAACTTCGCGGACCCGATGACCTTCGCCGAGGCGGAGTCCATCGAGCGCGCGGTGGCCCGTGAACCGGGCGTCCTCGGCGTTGAGCCCAACCGCATCGTGTTCGCTCAGGCGAGTCCGACGGCGACTCCGGTGATTCCCAACGATCCCTACTTCTCCGACCAGTGGGGTCTGTGGGATGGCGGGGGTGCTGCGGATTACAGCGTGCGAGCACCGCTGCTGTGGGGGACCACGACGGGTGCCGCGTCGGTCGTCGTCGGTGTGGTCGACACGGGACAGACGTCACATCCGGATCTGCAGGGACAAACGGTTCCGGGGTTTGACTTCATCGCGGACGTGGTCGATGCGCGTGACGGGAATGCCTGGGATAGCGACCCGGCGGACATGGGCACCTGGTGCGATGACGACGGATCCCCCTCGGACTGGCACGGCACCCACGTGGCCGGAATCATTAATGGGATTCAGAACAACGCCACGGGAATCTCGGGTCTGGCCCCCGGTGTCCGTGTGCAGCATCTTCGGGTCCTTGGCGCCTGCGGTATGGGAACATCGGCCGACATCTTGTCGGCCGTCATCTGGGGATCGGGCGGCGACCTGAGTGCGTGGTGGGGTGCCTATCCTGGCGCCGATCCCGGCGTGAACGCCACACCGGCGCGGGTACTCAACCTCTCGCTCGGCGGAGCGGGCACCTGCGACGTTGAGCTGAGTCAGGTGATCTTCGCCGAGGCCCGTGCCCGCGGGACCACGGTGGTCGCCGCGTCGGGCAACGAGGGAGTCGACGTCGCGACCTCGTGGCCGGCGAACTGTCCCGGAGTCGTGTCGGTCGCCGCGAGCACGCGCTCGGGGAACCGCGCGGACTATTCGAACTACGGCACAGCTCCGGGCGCGATCGACATCAGTGCACCGGGCGGCAGCGGGGGGACGGGGTCACCGAGCGCGATTCTGTCAACCATGAACCTGGGCGCCTTCGGCCCGGGTGGCACGGGATACGCGTTCTACAACGGGACCTCCATGGCGGCCCCGCACGTCTCCGCGGCGTTTGCTCTGGCGTATTCACTCGGGGCGACTAATGCCGCCCAGGCCGAGTCGATGGTGCTCGGCGCCGTACGTCCGTTCCCTGCCGGTGGCAATTGCTCGACCATTGCCTGCGGTGCCGGCTTGCTCGATGTCTCGAAGTTGGTGGCCTCCGGTGTTCCTGGCACACCCACCGATCTCGCGTGGTCGCAGACGGGTACGACGGAAATCACGCTGACGTGGTCCGCACCGGACGACGGCGGTTCTGCCATCACGTCCTATGACATTGCCTCATCGACCGATGGCGGCAGCACCTGGGAGACGGCGGGTTCGTCTCCGTGGACATGGGCCCGGGTCGTCCTGTCGCCCGGAGTCACCTATCGCTTCCGCGTGGCTGCTCGCAATGACGTCGGGCTGGGTCCCTGGTCGACTGCCACGGGCGACGTCCGTCTCGGTGACGTCCGCGCACCGGGGGCGCCGACCGATGTGACGGCAACCCCGGGCGACGGGAGCGCGGCGATCACGTGGACGGCACCGAGTGACACTGGCGGGTCGACGATCGTGGGCTACACGGCGTCCCTCTCGGCGAGCGGCTCGCCCGGCGTCACCTGCATCACCGCGGTCACGTCGTGCGCGGTGGAGAACTTGGCGAACGGGACGACGTACACCGTGGTCGTCACCGCGACGAATGCCGATGGGTTCACCTCGGCCGCCTCTGAGCCGATCACGGTGACCCCGTCCGGGCACACCGTGCCCGGTGTTGTCCGGTCGGTCCGCGTCCGGTGGAAGTACACCTCAACCGGGGCGAAGGCCATCCTGCGGTGGGCCGCTCCCGCCGATGACGGCGGCGCCGCCGTGACGCGCTATCGCGCCCGCATGGCACTGGTGGGGGCGAGCTACGGGTCGTGGGTCCAGACGCGCAAGACCGTGATCGCAGCATCGAACCTCCGGGTCGGCCGCACGTATCGGGTGCAGATCCAAGCCCGCAACGCGCTGGGCTGGGGGACGTCGTACACGGTGCGACTGCGCCCCTAGTCGGGTCGCGCAGGCTGGCACTCGAATTGACGGAGTGCTAATTCCCCCCTACGCTTAGACCTAGCACTCACGCCCGGCGACTGCTAGTTCAGTCCGGCAGCCGACGGGTGCGAGCGTGGGGGCTTGCGCCCCCTGGGTCAAACCGGCACCGCGACGACGGGGCGACTCGATCATCCATCCCATGAAACTCGGAGGACATCACCGTGTCGGTCTCCATCAAGCCGCTCGAGGATCGCATCCTCGTGCAGACCCTCGACGCCGAGCAGACCACGGCCTCTGGCCTGGTCATCCCTGACACCGCTAAGGAGAAGCCCCAGGAGGGCAAGGTCCTTGCGGTGGGTCCGGGGCGCTTCGACGAGGACGGCGACAAGCGCATTCCGCTCGACATCAAGGTCGGCGACGTCGTCATCTACTCGAAGTACGGCGGTACCGAGGTCAAGTACAACAACGAGGAGTACCTCATCCTCTCGGCCCGCGACGTGCTCGCGGTCGTCGAGAAGTAGGTCTTCACACCCCACGTGCTGATCCGGCCGGACCGCCGCGCGCGAGTCCGGCCGGGCGGCGCGGACTCTGGCACTGAAGCCGGAGATCGCGGCACGTTCGCACATCTGCGTCAACCCTGAAACCTCTGCATGCAAAGGACCCCCATGCCCAAGATTTTGGAATTCGACGAGGACGCTCGGCGTAGCCTTGAGCGCGGCGTCAACGCGTTGGCCGACACCGTCAAGGTGACCCTCGGACCGCGCGGACGCAATGTCGTCATCGACAAGAAGTGGGGCTCGCCCACCATCACCAACGACGGTGTGACTATTGCCCGCGAGGTGGAGCTCGAGGACCCCTACGAGAATCTCGGCGCGCAACTGGTCAAAGAGGTTGCCACCAAGACCAACGACATCGCCGGCGACGGCACCACGACCGCGACCGTGCTTGCCCAGGCGATGGTGAAGGAAGGCCTACGCCAGGTTGCGGCAGGCGCCAACCCCATGGCACTCAAGCGCGGCATGGATGCGGCTGTCGCCGCAATGAGCGAGTCCCTCGACTCGGCCGCCCGTGAGGTCGACGGCCGCGATGAAATCGCGCAGGTCGCCACAATCTCGTCCCAGGATGCTGAGGTCGGATCTCTCATCGCCGATGCCTTCGACAAGGTCGGCAAGGACGGCGTCATCAGCGTCGAGGAGTCCTCGGTGGCCGAGATGGGCCTGGAATTCACCGAGGGAATGCAGTTCGACAAGGGCTACATCTCCCCGTACTTCGTCACTGACTCCGAGCGCATGGAGGCGATCCTCGACGACCCCAACATTCTGCTCGTTCAGGGCAAGGTGTCGGCTGTCAACGAACTCCTCCCGGTGCTCGAGAAGGTGGCCCAGACGGGCAAGCCGCTGCTCATCATCGCTGAGGACGTCGATGGTGAAGCACTCTCCACCCTGGTGGTCAACCGCATCCGCGGAACCTTCGCTTCCTGCGCCGTGAAGGCGCCCGCATTCGGCGACCGCCGGAAGGCCATCCTGCAGGACATCGCCATCCTCACCGGCGCGCAGGTCGTCGCCCCCGAGGTCGGTCTGAAGCTCGATCAGGTCGGCCTTGAGGTCCTCGGCCACGCTCGTCGCGTCGTGGTGACCAAGGACGACACCACCATCGTCGATGGTGGCGGCGACAAGCAGGCGGTCGAGGATCGCATCTCGCAGTTGAAGCAGGAGATCGAGCGCACTGATTCGGACTGGGATCGGGAGAAGCTGCAAGAGCGACTTGCCAAGCTCTCCGGGGGCGTCGTCGTCATCAAGGTCGGCGCGCACACCGAGGTGGAGCTCAAGGAGAAGAAGCATCGCGTCGAGGATGCGGTCTCAGCGACTCGTGCGGCCATTGAGGAAGGCATCGTTGCCGGTGGCGGTACCGCGCTCGTCCACGCGACGAAGGCGCTCAGTGGTGACCTGGGTCGTTCCGGCGATGAGGCCACCGGGATTTCGGTGGTGGCCAAGGCAGCTGTTGAGCCGCTGCGCTGGATTGCGGAGAACGCGGGCCATCAGGGCTACGTTGTCGTGAGCAAGGTGGGTGATCTACCCGAGGGCGAAGGCCTAAATGCGGCGTCGGGGGTTTATGAGAACCTCATTGCGGCCGGCGTCATCGATCCCGTGAAGGTCACGAAGTCTGCGCTGTCCAATGCCTCGTCGATCGCCGGCATGCTGCTCACGACCGAGGTCCTTGTTGTTGACAAGCCAGAGGACGAGGATGAGGCCGAGCACGGCCACGGGCACTCCCATCACGGCCACAGCCACTAATCACAAGCGCTGATCGAGCCACAGGCTCGGAAGCATCAAAAGGCCCCACCCGGATCGCGGGTGGGGCCTTTTGCGTTCGGGGTCGTAGCGGGGTCAGACCGCGTAGGCGAAGCGACGTCCGGAGCGCACGGCTTCACGCTCTTCCTCGGTCATGCCGCCCCAGACGCCGTAGGGCTCACGCACGGCGAGGGCATGTGCGGCGCACTGGGCGATGACGGGGCAGGAGGCGCATACCGCTTTGGCGGCCCGCTCCCGTGCCTCGCGGGCGGCGCCGCGCTCGCCCTCCGGGTGGAAGAACGTATCGGGATCTTCGCCGCGACAGGCGCCGCGGAGCTGCCAGTCCCACGTGTCGGCGTTGGGTCCGGGAAGCCGGGAGATGTCCGCCATGGTGTCCTCCTACCGAGTTGGTGCCTCCACCATAGTAATCGCGCCAAAGGTTGGTCAAGAGGTTCAGTTGAACAATTTATGAATCGCTTCAATTGGTGTTCTTATGACGGCGAACCGCTTCAGGCCGGTGACGGTGCCGGGTTGGTCACGGGCCCGAAGAACCCCCTTCGTCCCCCAGGTGGCCGCCCAAGATGCGCTCTGCTCGCAGAGGACAACAATGGGTGTCATGAGCAGCGGTCCGGAGTCCAGCGGCATGGCCGCGGCGCCAGGACTCACCGTGGCCGCTGTTGCTCGCCGCCTCGGCGTGGCCCCTGCCACCTTGCGGACCTGGGATCGCCGCTATGGCCTCGGGCCGAGCCAGCATTCGGCTGGGGCCCATCGTCGCTATTCACCGACCGATATCGCTCGGCTTGAGCACTTGCGCCGGCTCATGCTCGGTGGCGTTCCCCTCTCCGAAGCGGCGCGGGTTGTCACCTCGGATCAGCCCTCCTTCCCCGACTCGCCGGAAGATGCCGGCGCCATCACGGAAATCTCGGGCGAGCCCGCGATACGTCCCGGTGGCGGTCAGGTCGTCGCGATTCCCGGGGGCACTCCTAACGCGCGAGGCTTGGCACGGGCGGCACTGGCGCTCGACGGACGAGGGTGTCGCGAAATCGTGGCGCAGACCTTGGACCGGCGCGGCGTCGTCTGGACCTGGGATCACCTGCTTGTCCCGGTCCTGATCGGTGTCGGCCAAAAGTGGGAAACGTCCAGCAAGGGCATTGAGGTCGAGCACGTCCTGTCCGAATCCATCTCCTCGGAGTTGAGCGACCGCGTCTCGCGCGCCCAGGTCACGTCACCGGCATCGGTGATCTTGTGTGCGGCGCCTGACGAAATGCACATCCTCCCGCTGTGGGCGATCGCTGCCGGTCTTGCAGAGCGTCACGTGTCGGTGCGGATGCTCGGGGCTCGACTGCCGATGGAGGCGCTCGGCTCAGCCATACGTCGCGTGGGTCCGGGAGGTGTACTCGTCTGGGCGCAGTTGCCGCAGAACGGCGACCCCTCGGTCATCGATGAGCTACCCGAAGTCCGCCCCGAGCCCACAGTCCTGCTCGCTGGTCCTGGCTGGTGGCCCGGCGACTCGGGTCGCGCCCGCAGGGTGGAGGACCTCACCGAGGCCATTACCGCCCTCGCCCGTGCCGCGGGAGCCTGACCGGACCTCGGACAGATCCACCCGACAGCCACAATGTCTGTGTGCTGTCCCTCGATCCGGTCACGCCGTGGCGCGAGGCCGTCGAACTCGGCGCGGAAGGTCGCTATGGGGCGGCGCGCGTCGTGCTGGAGTCGATCCCGTCAAGCGCTGCGTCGTACTCCCTCGCGCTGTCCACGCTGGGCAGTCACGCTCGCCAGGTCGGTGCGTCGGGCATCGAGTGGGACCGCGCAGCGCTGGATTGCGCTGAAGACGCTGAGTCGAGGCTCGACGCGATCGTTGGCCTCGCGGCGGACGCCGTGGTCGCTCAGGATGCACGAACGGCGCACGAGCTTCTCGCAGCAGCGGGGGCGGAACTCGATCGCCTCGGCGACGGTCATTGGCGCAGCCTCACGCGGTGGCACTGGGTCAGCGCCGAGACGGCGCTTCTCGAGGGTCGCATGGACATCGCCATTGTGGAATCTCGGGCTGCGCGTCTCTCCTGTGCGGGTCGATCCGCTCGCCACGAGGCCAAGTCCATGATCGTGGCGATGGCCGCCGGTGATGACTTCGCGCTGGGTCAGGTGGACGCCGTCGCTCAGGTCCTGAGTCGGCGTGGCTGGGCGTCGCTGCAGTGGCCGCTGGCGCTTGTCGTGGCCGATGCGCAGGGTGGATTTGCTGCCTGGACGGCTGCGGCGGGAAGGGATGGTCTCCTCAGCGATCTCATCAACACCGCCCGCCGGGCCGTGGAGCGCATTGCTGCTGACCTCCCCGTCGATCTCAACGACTCCTGGCACAACCATCCAGGGGTGCGGCGCCTCCTCGACGGCCCGGTAGCCTGAGGCCATGGCTGGATCTCCCTCATCGATCCCCGAGCCGTTTGCCTACCTCGGGCTCACCTTCGACGACGTTCTGCTTCTGCCTGCAGAGTCGGACGTCGTACCCAGCGAGGTCGACACCAGCAGTCGGCTGTCCCGCAATATCCATGTGCGCGTGCCCCTGCTATCTAGCGCGATGGATACCGTGACGGAGGGGCGGATGGCGATTGCCATGGCGCGCCAGGGTGGTGTCGGGATCTTGCACCGCAATCTGTCGATCGACGATCAGGCGACCCAGGTCGACATGGTCAAGCGATCCGAAGCAGGCATGGTGGGCAACCCGATCACCTGCGGTCCCAACGACACACTGGCCGATGTCGACAGGCTGTGCGCGCGGTATCGCATCAGTGGTGTGCCGGTCGTGGACGCGGCCGGTCTCCTCGTGGGCATCGTGACGAATCGGGATATGCGTTTCGAGGACGACATGTCCCGGCCGGTGCGTGACGCAATGACTCCCATGCCGCTCGTGACGGCCCCGGTCGGTGTCGATCCGGAGGATGCCCTTCGCCTCCTGGCACAGCACAAGGTTGAGAAGTTGCCGCTGGTTCATCCGGATGGCCGTCTCGGTGGACTCTTCACCGTCAAGGACTTCGTCAAGTCCGACAAGTACCCGCTGGCGACCAAGGATGCCGATGGTCGTCTCATGGTCGGTGCCGCCGTCGGGGTCGGTGAGGACGCAGAAAAACGAGCGCGGACGTTGATCGAGGCAGGCGTCGACCTCCTCGTGGTGGACACGGCGCACGGTCACTCACGCGCTGTCGCCGCCATGGTCGCCCTGCTGAAGGCCAATTCATCGGTCGATGTGGTGGGGGGCAATGTTGCGACGCGCGAAGGCGCTCAGGCACTCATTGATGCCGGTGCCGACGGCGTGAAAGTGGGCGTGGGTCCGGGCTCCATCTGCACGACGCGCGTTGTCGCCGGGGTCGGTGTCCCTCAGGTGTCGGCTATCTACGAGGCCAGCCTTGCTGCGCGGCCCGCGGGTGTCCCGATCATCGGTGATGGTGGAGTGCAGTTCTCTGGCGACATCGCAAAGGCGTTGGTCGCCGGCGCCGACACCGTGATGCTCGGCAGCCTGCTCGCGGGCTGCGAAGAAGCACCCGGTGACGTCGTCTTCGTTAACGGCAAGCAGTTCAAGGCCTACCGCGGTATGGGTTCACTCGGTGCCATGCAGTCACGTGGCCAGGCGCGCTCATACTCCAAGGATCGCTATTTCCAGGACGACGTACTCAGTGATGACAAGTTGGTTCCCGAAGGCATTGAGGGGATGGTGCCTTATCGCGGGCCGCTCGCCGTTGTCGCACATCAACTCATCGGCGGCTTGCGAGCCTCAATGGGCTACTCGGGCGCGGCGACGATCCCGCAATTGCATGCCAAGGGACGGTTCGTACGGATCACGGCCGCGGGACTCAAGGAGAGTCACCCGCATGACGTCGTGATGACGGTTGAAGCTCCCAACTACCACTCCCGATAGGACAGGTGCGGTGTCAGAAATCGAGATCGGGCGGGGCAAGCGAGGACGTGTCGCCTACTCCTTCGACGAGGTTGCGGTTGCTCCGAGTCGTCGCACGCGCGACGCCGACGAGGTCTCCACCGCGTGGCAGATCGACGCCTACCGCTTCGAGGCGCCCATCATCGCCGCGCCCATGGACTCTGTCGTATCGCCTACCAGCGCTGTCACGCTCGGCGCGCTGGGGATTCCGGCGGTACTCAATCTTGATGGTCTGTGGACTCGCTATGCCGATCCCACGTCCCTGCTGGAGCAGATTGACGAACTTCCCGATCACGAGGCCATTCCTTTCCTGCAGCGGATCTACCACGAGCGTGAGGTCAACCCGGACCTGATTCGTGAACGCATCGCCTTTATCCGAGAGGCTGGAGTGACTGTTGCGGTCGGTGTCTCACCTTCCTCGGCGGCAACACTTGCTCCGATCGCCGCGGCGGCTGGGACCGACCTCCTGGTCATTCGCGGCACGACCGTTTCCGCCGAGCATGTGTCGACGGCCCACGAGCCACTCAATCTCAAGACTTTCATCCACGACTTAGAAGTGCCGGTCATTGTCGGCGGTTGCGCGACGTATCAGGCCGCCCTTCACCTCATGCGCACCGGTGCTGCGGGTGTGCTCGTCGGTTTCGGCGGCGGTGCAGCTCATACGACATCCGATGTCCTCGGGATTCGAGTACCCATGGCCAGTGCGGTGGCCGATGTTGCTGAAGCACGCCGCGACTACCTCGACGAGTCGGGAGGGCGCTACGTCCACGTCATCGCGGATGGTTCTGTGGGCTCGAGTGGCGCGCTGGTCAAGGCCATCGCCTGCGGGGCGGACGCCGTCATGGTGGGTTCCATGCTGGCCCGTGCCAGCGATGCGCCCGGGCGGGGTGCGCACTGGGGCGCCGAAGCCTGGCATGCTCGCCTGCCGCGTGGTGAGCGCAAGCAACTCGGTGTGGTGGGCTCCTTCGAGCAGATCCTCCTTGGGCCATCGACCACCGCCGATGGTTCGGCGAACCTCATCGGTGCTCTCCGCAAGGCGATGGCGACGACCGGATATTCCGATATCAAGGCCTTCCAGCGCATTGACGTCGTGCTCGATCCCGAATAGGTCCGTGACGGAACTCCTCGATCGCCGGTTCTCGACAAGCAAGGTGGCACCCGAGTGGGGAAAATGGTGTGGTGAGCACCGAGGAATCGACGACCGAACTCATGCAACCCGCGCCGCCGGGGGAGCATGACGATCGCCTCGGGCCGGATCAACGACGTTCCGCAGTGGAGGCACTGCGGTCCACCGAACTCGACATCCTTGTGATCGGTGGTGGCGTCGTCGGTGCGGGGGCCGCTCTCGATGCAGCCGCTCGCGGCCTGTCCGTGGGCCTTGTGGAGCAGGCTGACCTCGCGGCCGGCACGTCATCGCGCTCCTCTCGGCTCGCCCATGGTGGCCTGCGCTATCTCGAGCAGCGCGAGTTCGGACTGGTTCGCGAGGCACTGACCGAGCGCGGCCTGCTGCTCAACCGACTCGCGCCCCATCTCGTGCGTCCGCTGCCCTTCCTCTTCCCCCTCAGCAAGCAGTGGGAGCGGCCGTACGTCGCTTCGGGTGTTCGCCTCTACGACCTCCTGAGCCGGGTCGGTGGATACGGCGGCGAGATGCCGCGCTCACAGAGCCTCAACGCGGCCGAAGCCAAGGAGCGAGTGCCTGACCTTGCGTCCGACGAGGTGGCGGGAGCGGTGCGGTTCTACGACGCGCAAATCGATGACGCGCGTCACACTGTCGCCGTTGCGCGCAGTGCAGCAGCGCACGGTGCGCACATCGTGACGCGCACGCGTGTGGTCGGCCTACTCCGCGACGGTGCGGCTGTGGTGGGGGCGCACGTGCACGACGACCTCACGGGCGAGGACTACGTCATTCGATGCCGCGTCATCATCGCGGCCGTGGGTATCTGGACCGATGAACTGCTGCGCATGGTAGACCCCGACAGTCCGGCACGCGTCACCCAGAGCAAGGGTGTGCACCTCGTCGTGCGCGGTGATGCGATTCGCTCGTCGATGGCGATCATCGCCCGCACACCTCACAGTGTGCTCTTCCTTCTGCCCTGGTCGGGGACCTGGATCATCGGTACGACGGACACTCCGCGCGTCGATGAAGACCTCGCCGACCCTCAGGCCACGGAGGAGGAGGTCGACTACCTACTGGAGCAGGCGAATCGCTGGCTGGAGCGACCGCTCACGCGCGCCGACGTCGTAGCGACATACGCGGGCTACCGTCCGCTCGTCGCCGAGGGTCAGGGCGAAGAGACGACCCAGGTCTCCCGAGAGCACGTGGTCTTCCATCCAGCCCCGGGCCTCGTCGCGATCGCCGGGGGCAAGTACACGACGTATCGCGTCATGGCTGAGGATGCCGTCGATGTCGCGGTGGGTGATCTTGAACGCGAGGAAGTGCCCGCCTCAACGACAGCCGACATCCCGCTCACCGGAGCGGTGGGATTCACTGACCTGTGGGCTGATCGGGAGGCCATCGCGAAGCGCTCCGGCATCCCGCAGCCGCTCTTGGATCGACTGCTCCGGCGGCACGGCTCGCGGATCGGCGTGGTCCTCGGGCTGATCAAGGAAGACCCGCGACTGGGCACACCGATCGTGCCCGGCGGGTGGCACTTGCCCGCTGAGGCGATCGTGGCCGTCACGGAGCAGGGAGCGCTGGATCTCGAGGACATTCTGGTCCGCCGGTTGAGGATCGCCCCAGAGTCTGCCGACGGTGGTCGCGCGGCCGCCGAGGCGATCCTGCCCTACGTGGCGCCCCTCCTCGGGTGGGATGACGCACGGGCTGAGGCGGAATTGTCGCGATACGTCGATCGGCACGAGAGCCAAGCGGTGGCCGCCGACCCGGCGTAGCATCGCCCGAGTGACCGCTGCTCCGGAACTCGTCCTGCATCCACTCGCCGCGGAATTCGCGGCGGGGCCGACTTCAGCAACGAGGCCGGTCACCGCTCCCTTGAGTGGAGCACACCTCCACGACCTGCCCCTGTCGACGCTGGCCGACGTACGCCGTGTCGTAGCCGCGGCCCGCGAGGCACAACGCTCGTGGGCCGACACGTCCATCCGTGATCGTGTCCGCATCATCCATCGATTCCACGACCTCGTTCTGCGGCGCCGCAACGAGGCCCTGGATCTGTTGCAGTCGGAGACGGGCAAGTCTCGACCTGATGCCCTTGAGGAGATCTTGGACGTCGCGCTCGTGTGTCAGTACTACGGCCGAAGGGCCGGTCGAGTGCTCAAGCGCCGTCGCTCCCGCGGTGCCCTTCCGCTCTTGGTTGGCGTCGAGGTCGTGCCGAAGCCCGTCGGTGTCGTCGGGATCATCGCCCCATGGAACTATCCGCTGTCGTTGAGTGTCAGCGATGCGATTCCCGCACTCCTGGCGGGCAACGCCGCGGTGATCAAACCCGATGTGCAAACGAGTCTCGTGGCCGCATGGGCCGGCTCGCTGTTGCGTGAAGCGGGACTGCCCGACGGGCTCTATGCCGTGGTGACTGGTGAGGGTCCCGAGGTGGGCCCTGCCGTCGTTGATGAGGTCGACCACGTCATGTTCACCGGCTCGACGGCCACGGGTCGACGGGTGGCCGAGCAGTGTGCACGTCGACTCATCGGTTGCACGCTCGAGCTCGGCGGCAAGAACGCGATGATCGTGCGTGCCGATGCCAATCCGATCAAGGCCGCGGACACCGCGGTGCGCGCCTGCTTTTCCAACGCGGGTGAGCTCTGCATCTCCATGGAGCGCCTCTACGTCAACGACGCGGTGTACGAGGAGTTCGTCGCTGAGTTCGCGCGTCGGGTGAGCGGGCTAACAATCGCGAGTGACATTGGCTGGGATGGGGACGTCGGGTGCTTGATCTCCCCGGCTCATCTGGAACGCGTGAAGGCGCATGTGGACGATGCGGTGAAGATGGGGGCCCGCGTACTCGCCGGTGGTCGGGCGCGACCTGACATCGGTCCGCTCGCCTTCGAGCCCACGCTCCTTGAGGGAGTGGATGAGTCGATGGCGGTGTGCCGAGAGGAGACCTTCGGGCCGGTGGCCTCGCTCTACCGGGTTTTCAGCGACGACGAGGCCATTGCCCTCGCCAACGACACGACGTACGGCCTCAATGCCTCGATCCTCACGTCGGATCTGCGCGCGGGGCGCGCGATGGCACGCCGATTGAACACCGGTTCGGTCAATGTCAATGAGGGCTACGCCGCGTCGTGGGGATCGATGGGGGCCCCGATGGGCGGAGTCGGCGAGTCCGGACTGGGCAGCCGTCACGGGGACCAGGGCCTGCTCAACTACACCGAGCCGCAGACGATCGCGACGCAGCGACTCCTCGGATTCGGCCCCCAACTCGGGCTGGATCGGCAAAAGTGGGGTGGTGTGCTCGCCGCGTCCGTGGGCGCCATGGGTCGACTGCGTATCTGAGGGGACTGATGAAGATGAGTGGATTCGATGTCGACGTCCTCGTCGTCGGTTCAGGCTTCGGCGGCTCAGTGGCCGCCCTGCGCCTGACCGAGAAGGGCTATCGAGTCGCGGTGGTCGAGGCGGGGCGGCGCTTCACCGAGGCGGACTATCCCAAGACTTCGTGGCGGCTGCCGCGCTTCCTCTGGGCGCCGGCGCTCGGCTGCACCGGCATCCAGCGGATCCACATCCTCAAGGATGTCGTCGTCCTCGCCGGTGCTGGCGTGGGCGGCGGGTCTTTGGTGTACGCCAACACGCTCTACGTCCCCCCGAAGCGCTTCTTCGAGGATCGCCAGTGGGCGCACATCACCGACTGGGCCGACGAACTCGCGCCGTACTACGACCAGGCCAGCCGCATGCTCGGGGTGGTCGAGAACCCGACCATGACCCCGAGTGATGTGGTGATGAAGGCGGTCGCCGACGACATGGGTGTCGGCCACACGTTCCGCATGACTCCGGTCGGCGTCTACTTCGGCGATGGTCCCGGGGTGACGCGCGAGGATCCCTTCTTCGGCGGCGTCGGACCGGATCGGACTGGCTGCACGGAGTGCGGTGAGTGCATGACGGGCTGTCGGCACAATGCCAAGAACACCCTGCCAAAGAACTACCTCGGTCTGGCCGAAGCGGCTGGTGCGGTGGTCCTGCCGCTGACGACCGTCACGGGCGTCGACCCGATAGACGGTGGCGGGTATTCCGTCACGACCAAGCGCACCGGTTCGTGGGGACGACGTACACGGACACTCACCGCCGAGCACGTCATCATGGCGGCCGGCACATACAACACGCAGAAGTTGCTGCATCGGATGAAGGACGAGGGGCGGTTGCCGCGTCTCTCCGGCATGTTAGGTCGCCTCTCGCGGACGAACTCAGAGTCGATCCTCGGGGCGGTTGCGCGGTCCGCCGATGCGGACTACTCCCGCGGGGTCGCGATCACCTCAAGCTTCTTCCCCGATGATGTCGGCACGCATGTCGAGCCTTGCCGCTACGGCAAGGGCAGCAACTCCATGGGGCTGCTGCAGTCGGTGTTGACCCGGCCTGAGCCCGGCGTGCCCCGCTGGCGCACTTGGACGAAGGAACTCTGGCGACAGCGCGCCGTCGCTTCCCAACTCGTCAATGTGCGCAAGTGGAGTGAGCGGGCGGTCATCTCCCTGGTGATGCAGCCCGTAGACAATTCGTTGACCCTGACCGGCAAGCGTGGCCGCCTCGGTTGGCGGCTCACGACGCGACAGGACGAGTCCAATCCGGCGCCGACGTACATCCCGGTCTCCGAGGAAGTCGTGACGCGGATGGCGGAGAAGGTCGATGGGATCGCGGGCGGCAATGTCTTCGACAACTTCGATGCGGTGATGACCGCGCACTTCGTCGGCGGCTGCGCGATCGGCGACTCCGAGGACTCCGGTGTCGTCGATCCCTATCACCGCGTCTACAACTACCCGGGTCTGCACATCGTCGATGGCTCGGCCATCACGGCCAACCTCGGGGTGAATCCCTCGCTCACCATCACCGCCCAGGCGGAGCGGGCCATGGCACTGTGGCCCAACAAGGGGGAGAGCGATGAGCGGCCACCTCTGGGATCGACCTACCAGCGGTTGGCTGCTGTGACTCCCAAGAACCCGGTCGTCCC